>Ga0326597_10000394_pt1 | contig 79000 bp, 76 predicted proteins | sample RVTome_12_FD_203789 | JGI IMG/M metagenome (GOLD analysis project Ga0326597, IMG submission 203789) | Soil microbial communities from uranium-contaminated site in the Upper Colorado River Basin, Wyoming, United States - RVT100D185 | ecosystem: Environmental > Terrestrial > Soil > Contaminated >...
GGCGCCGCTCGTCCTGATGGCGCTCGGCTTCACCACTCTTTACCTGTGGCTGCTCGCCGTGCGCATCCGATCCGCCTTCCTCGCCGGACGCATCGCCGCCCACCGCCACCGCCAGGCCGGCGGCTGACCTTGCCGCCTACGCTGCCGCCGGCGCGTTGATCTCGACGGGACCGGCCTGTACCGGGGCCCGGACCGTGGGTATAAAAGGTGCGATGGCCTCCAACGCCGCCAAATCGCGAATAACCACCCGGTCCGACTTCGGCAGCGCGATCAGGCTTCGCCGCTTCATCTGCGTGAACTGCCGCGACACCGTTTCGACGTTGAGCCCGAGATAGTCGGCAATGTCGTCGCGGGTCATCCGCAACGGGAAGGTAATACCTTCCGGGATGTTGCGGCCGAGTCGCGCGGCGCATTCGAGCAGGAACACCGCCATCCGCTCGGCGGCGCTCAGGCGGCCGAGCAACATCATGTGGTCGGCCATGCGCGTCACCTCGTCGGCGGCAAGGCGCGCCAGCCGTTCGGCGGCTTTCGGATAGACGCGGCGAAACTCGTCGAGGGTACGGCCGTCCATCCGGCACAGCACGCCGGGCAGGATCGCCAGCGGGTGGAGCCGCGCATTGATGCCGTCGGCGAAGTTGACCAGATCGCCGGGATAGCGGAACCCGATGATCTGGCGGCGGCCGTCGGCGAGAATCTGCTGCAGCATCACATGCCCTTCGGCGACCACCGTCAGGCCGTGTTGGTCGTCGCGGACGCGGAAGATCGGCTCACCGGCGCGGACGGTCTTGCGCCGCACCTTGGCGGTGAATGCCGACAGCGCCTCCAAATCGACCGATTTGACCGCCCGGCAGGCCGTGCAGGCGCGTGCCGGACATGATTCGCCGGGCGGCAGGGCGTTGATATTCCGCGGTCGTCGCTGTCGATCCTGGGACATGGCATCCTCCTTACGCGGCAACGCCGGACAACGTCTATATTGCATTGCAGCATATGTCTGTTGCGATGCACCGTAATTGACCTTGGCCAACTTTCTGAACGCCTAAATTCACCGGATTTCCGCCATTTCCGGTGATGCCGACAAAGTCCGCAGGCGTTGACCTGAGTCAAGTCGCCGAAGGCCCGGAATCCCTAATTTGTCGGGGTTGAAGGGCGGCCGGCGAGGCCGTATGTCTAGGCTGCACTCAGCCGAGGGACCGATAGTGGACGCGCTTGTTTCGTTTTTTGAGATGGGCGGATACGGCGCCTACGTGTGGCCGGCCTACGGCGCCACGGCGGTGGTGCTGGTCGGACTGGTGGCGGTGAGCCTCAGGACATTGCGCGTCCGCGAAGCGGCGCTGAAGGCATTGGAAGGCGACGACGCCGGCGACGACGGCGACCGACGGGCCTGACGGCCTGCCGCTTCGTTTCATTGCATTCGGAACAAGACGGACAATCCATGACGGCGGAAATCGGCCACTTCGCACTGATCCTGGCGCTCCTGGTCGGCGTCGTGCAGGCGACACTGCCGATTTACGGCGCCCACCACGGCATCCGCCCGTGGATGGCGGTCGCCCGTCCGGCGGCGCTGGTGCAGCTGGCCCTGGTGGCGACCGCCTTCGGCAGCTTGATGCACCTTTACATCACCTCGGACTTTTCCGTCCTCAACGTGGTCAACAATTCGCACACCGCGAAGCCGCTGCTCTACAAGATCTCCGGCGTGTGGGGCAACCACGAGGGGTCGCTGCTGCTGTGGGTGCTGATCCTGGCGCTGTTCGGCTCGGCGGTGGCGTTGTTCGGCAACAATCTGCCGCCGGCCTTGCGCGCCCGTGCGCTCTCGGTGCAGGCGATGATTGCCGTCGGTTTCTACCTGTTCATGCTGCTGACCTCGAACCCGTTCCAGCGCATCATGCCGCCGCCCGCGAACGGCAATGACCTCAATCCGTTGCTGCAGGACCCGGGGCTCGCCTTTCATCCGCCGATGCTTTATCTGGGCTACGTCGGCTTTTCGATGGCCTTCTCGTTCGCCATCGCCGCCCTCATCGAGGGCCGCGTCGACGCCGCCTGGGCGCGTTGGGTGCGGCCGTGGACGCTGGCAGCGTGGTGCTTCCTGACCGCCGGCATCACGCTCGGCTCATGGTGGGCGTATTACGAGCTCGGCTGGGGCGGCTGGTGGTACTGGGATCCGGTCGAGAACGCGTCTTTCATGCCGTGGCTGGCGGGCACCGCGCTGCTGCATTCCTCGACCGTTGTCGAGAAGCGCGATACCCTGAAGGGCTGGACTATTCTTCTCGCCATCGTCACATTCTCGGTCAGCCTGTTGGGCACCTTCCTGGTGCGTTCCGGCGTTCTCACATCGGTGCATGCATTCGCCACCGATCCGGCGCGCGGAATCTTCATCCTGGCGCTGCTGGTCATCGTCATCGGAGGCTCGCTGACCTTGTTCGCGGTGCGCGGGCCGGCTCTGGTATCCACCGGCCTTTTCCAGCCAATCTCGCGCGAGGGCGCGCTGCTTCTCAACAACCTGGTGATGGTGACGGCGGCGGCGGCGGTGCTGCTCGGCACGTTGTATCCGCTGCTGCTCGATGCCATCGGCGGCGACAAGGTTTCGGTCGGGCCGCCGTTCTTCAACGCGGTGTTCGTGCCGCTGATGGTGCCGATGATCGTCGCCATGGCGGTCGGGCCGCTGCTGGCATGGAAGCGCGCCGACTTGGCGCCGGCGATGTCGCGCCTGTGGATGGCGGCGCTGGCGGCGCTTGCGGTGATGGCGCTGGCATGGGCGATGTTTACCGGTGGGCCGCTGATCGGCGTCGCCGGCGTCGGGCTGGCGGCCTGGCTGTTCGTCGGCACGCTGGTCGAGCTGGCGTCACGCGTGCGCCTGTTCCGCGACCCGCTTTCCGACAGCGTCGGCAGGCTGAAACGCACGCCGCGGGCGGCCTGGGGCATGACGCTGGCGCACCTGGGTCTCGCCGTCGCCGTAGCCGGCATGGCCGCGGCCGGCGCCTGGAAGACCGAGAGCATCCAGGCGATGAAGCCGGGCGATGCCGTCACCGTCGGCGGCTATGTGTTCACCTTCGACGGCGCCCGCGCCGGGCGCGGCCCCAATTATCAACTCGTCGCCGGCACTTTCCGGGTCAGCCGGAACGGCAAGCCCGTGGTGACGTTGATGCCGGAGAAGCGTCTCTACGACGTCGGCCAGCGGCCGACCACAGAGGCCGCCATCCACACCACGTTCTGGGGCGACATCTACGCGGTGATCGGCGAGCCCGAGGGCGATTCTGGGGCCTACGTGACACGGCTTTACTTCAATCCGTTGGTGGCGTGGATGTGGACCGGCGTGCTGATCATGGTCGCCGGCGGCGTGCTCAGCCTTTCCGACCGCCGCCACCGCGTCGGCGCCCCGGCGCGGCGTGGTGCCGCCGTCGCCCAGGCGGCGCGAGCCTGACCGGGAACCCCGCCGTTGCCGACGCGCGCAATTTACCTGCTGCCGCTCGCCGTGTTCCTGGTGATGGCGGCGTATTTCGCCCTCGGGCTGACCAAGGACCCGAAGATAATTCCGTCGGCGCTGATCGACAAGCCGGTGCCGACGTTCAAGCTGCCGCCGATCGCCGGCGGCAAGGGAGACGGCTTCTCCAGCGACGATCTCAAGGGCGACGTCACCGTGGTCAACGTGTTCGCGTCCTGGTGCATCCCGTGCCGGGCCGAGCATCCGCTGGTGACCGAGCTGTCCGAAATGAAAATCGCGCGGGTCTATGGCCTCAACTACAAGGACAAGCCCGCAGACGCCCTTCGCTGGCTGAAGGCCTTTGGTGATTCGTACTACGCCACCGGCGCCGACCTCGACGGCCGCGTCGGCATCGACTGGGGTGTCTACGGGGTGCCGGAGACGTTCATCATCGACCGTTCCGGCAAGATCCGCCACAAGCAGGTCGGGCCAATGACGCCGGACAGCCTCAAGAACCAGATCGTGCCGATCATCAAGGAGCTGAAGAAGTGACCGCGCGCCGGTCCCTGATCGCGCCGGCGACTGCATTGCTCGCGGCGTTGCTCGCCGCGCTGGCGCTGGCGCCGCGGCCGGCCGCCGCGGTCAACCCGGACGAAATGCTGAATGACCCGGTGCTCGAGCATCGCGCCCGTGAAATCTCCAAGGGGCTGCGCTGTCTGGTGTGCCAGAACCAGTCAATCGACGATTCCGACGCCGATCTCGCGAAGGACTTGCGGATCATCGTCCGCGAGCGCCTGAAGGCCGGCGACAGCGACGGCGCGGTGGTCGATTTCGTGGTGTCACGATACGGCGACTTCGTGCTGTTGAGGCCGCCGTTCAAAATGGCGACGCTGGCGCTGTGGATCGGTCCGGCGCTGATCGCGCTCGGCGGCTCGGCCGCCATGATCGCCTATTTGCGCCGCAACCGGCGCCGCGTCGCCGGCGATGCGGCCAAGGTGGGGGCGCTGACGACCGACGAGCAGCGTCGCCTCGCCAAGCTGATGCAGGACGGCGCGCCATGACCGCGTTAATCGTCATCACCGCGGTGATGACCGCCGCTGTGGTCGCGGCGGTGGCGTGGCCGCTGTTGCGCCGTCCCGGCGCGCCGGCCGCCAAGCGCGTCGACTATGATCTTGCCGTTTACCGCGACCAGCTCGACGAGATCGAGCGCGACCGCGAGCGCGGTCTGCTCGACGACGCCGAAGCCGCGGCGGCGCGCGTCGAGGTGCAGCGCCGCATGCTGGCGGCGGCCGATGCCGCGGCGACGGCCGAGGCGCCGCCGCCGGTGCCGGCGCGGGTACTCGCCGGCGGCTTGGCGGCGGGTTTGTCGGTGGTCGCCTTCGTACTCTATTTCACGCTCGGCTCGCCCGACGTCCCGAACTTCCCGTTCGCCGGACGTGGCGTCGATTCCCAAACCGCCGGCGGCGCCGACCCCGAACACGGCGAGATCGCCGCGATGGCGGCCAAGCTGGCGGCGCGGCTGAAGGACAATCCCGGCGATCTGCAGGGCTGGATCCTGCTCGCCCGCACCTACACCGCCGTCGGCGACTTTCCGAACGCGGTGGCGGCGTCGCTGCGGGCGCTGGAACTGTCGGGCGGCCGGGTCGATTTGGCCGCCCTTCACGGCGAGGCGCTGGTGCAGGCCGCCGACGGCCGGGTGACCGCCGACGCGTTGCGGCTGTTCGACGACGTGGTCGCCGCCGACCCGCTCAACCCGCAAGCCCGTTATTACATCGGTTTGGCGCTGGCGCAGCAGAACCGTGTCCCGGAGGCGCTGCAGGCGTGGGTGGATTTGCGCGCCTTGGCGCCGGCGGATGCGCCGTGGCTCGACGTCGTCAACGAGCAGATCGCCCGTGCCGAGACCGACCTCAAACTTGCTGCCGGCGCCGTCAAGCCGTCGGCGTCGGCAGTCGCCCTGGCGAAGCAGCGCCCGCCGCCGACGGCGGCGGCGTCGCCGTCGGGACCGAGCGCCGCCGACATGGAGGCGGCGGCGCAGATGTCGGCCGCCGACCGCAGCCAGATGATCCGCACCATGGTCGAGCGCCTGGCCGAGCGGCTGAAGGACAATCCGAACGACCTCGAGGGCTGGCAACGCCTGGCCCAGTCCTACCGGGTGCTCGGCGAGACGGAAAAGGCGGCCGAGGCGCAGGGGCGCGTCGACGCGCTGACGCAACGGGGCGGTGCCATCGCCCCGGCAATGCCGGCCGCGCGGCCGATGACGCCGATCGCCCCCGGCGCAACGCCGGCGCAACCGGGACCAAGCGCCGCCGATGTCGAGGCCGCCGGGCAGATGTCGGCCGCCGACCGCAACACGATGATCCGCTCCATGGTCGAGCGCCTGGCCGAGCGGCTGAAGGACAACCCCGACGACCTCGAGGGCTGGCGGCGGCTGGCACGCTCGTACCAGGTATTGGGCGAGAGCGAGAAGGCCCAGGAAGCCCAGGCGCGCGTCGATGCCCTGGAAAAGCGTCGCCGTTGATGGCATGGCGTTCGCCGGCACGCCGCAGGATACCGGACTGCAATCGATGACGGAAAAACAGACCATCGTCGTGTGGGACGTGCCGGTGCGCCTGTTCCATTGGACGTTGCTGGCGGTGACGGCACTGGCGTTCGCGACCGCCGAGGCCGAGGGCGCTTGGTTCGTCCTGCACCTCGCGGCCGGCTACGCGGTGATGGCGCTGCTGGTGTTCCGTCTCGCCTGGGGGTTTGCCGGTACCCGCTATGCCCGCTTCGGCGAATTCGTCTACCCGTGGCCGGTCGTGCGCCGGCATGCCGCCAACGTGGCGCGGTTGCGGCCACGACGCTACGTCGGCCACAACCCACTCGGCGGCTGGATGATCATGGCGCTGCTCGTCGTGCTCGGCCTGCTGGTGGCGAGCGGTCTGTTCGCCGGCGACGAAGGCGAAAAGGGACCGCTGGCGCACTGGCTCAGTGCCGGTGTCGCCGATGCGATCGGCGAACTGCATGAGGGTCTGAACACTGTCCTGTGGACGTTGGTGGCGGTGCACGTCGCCGGCGTCGTCATCGAATCGCTGCTAACCGGCGAGAACCTGATTCGCGCCTTGTGGACCGGCAAGAAGGAAGTCGAGAATGCCGAGGCGGACTCCGGGCCGGTCGGCGCGCTGCCATTGATGGCGTCGCTGGTGCTTGCCGTCGCCGCCGTCATCGCCGTCGCCTGGTGAGCGCGGATTCGGATACCGTCGGGTCTTGTAATTTCCGCCGCTGGCGGGGATAACGACGCCCGAGGCGGGGGAACAGGGGCGGGAACCGGCGCGTGACCGATTTCAAGACCATCGACGACTTCGACGTACGCGGCAAGCGGGTGCTGGTCCGCGTCGATTTGAACGTGCCGATGAAGGCGGGCGTGGTCGCCGACGCCATCCGCATCGAGCGCGTGGTGCCGACGATCCGCGAGCTGGTGGCCAAGGGCGCCTCGGTGGTGGTGATGTCGCACCTCGGCCGGCCGAACGGCAAGGTGGTGCCCGAAATGTCGCTGAAGCCGGTCGGCGCGGCGCTGGCTCGCGCGCTCGGCCGCGAGGTGCCGTTCGCCGGCGACTGCATCGGACCGGCCGCCGCCGACGCGGTGGCCGCCGCCGGCCCGGGCGGCGTGGCGCTGCTCGAGAACCTGCGCTTCCATCCCGAGGAGGAGGCCAACGACCCGGCGTTCGCCGGCAAGCTCGCCGAACTCGGGCATCTCTACGTCAACGACGCGTTTTCGTGCGCCCACCGGGCGCACGCCTCGACCGCGGCGATCGCGGCGCTGCTGCCGGCGGCGGCCGGGCGTCTGATGGAGGCCGAGCTGAAGGCGCTCAATGCCGCGCTCGACCACGCGGCGCGGCCGCTGATGGCGATCGTCGGCGGCGCCAAAGTGTCGACCAAGGTGGCGGTGCTCGGCAACCTGGTCGGCAAGGTCGACGTGCTGGCGATCGGCGGTGGCATGGCCAATACCTTCCTCGCCGCCCAGGGCATCGACGTCGGCAAATCGCTCAACGAGCGCGACATGGCCGGCACCGCCCGAGAGATCATGGCGCGGGCGACGGAAGCGGGCTGCGAGATCGCGCTCCCGATCGACGCCGTGGTGGCCAAGGACCTGAAGCCGGGCGCCGCCAGCCAGACGGTGATGCTCGACCGCGTGCCGGCCGATTCCATGATTCTCGACGTCGGCCCGGCGTCGGTGGCCGATTTGTCGTTGCGGCTGAAACGGGCGCGGACGCTGGTGTGGAACGGGCCGCTCGGTGCCTTCGAGACGCCGCCGTTCGATCACGCGACCAACGCCATCGCCCGCGAGGCGGCGGCATTGACCAGGGCCGGTAAGTTGATCAGCGTCGCCGGCGGCGGCGACACGGTGGCGGCGCTGTCGCGCGCGCGCGCCATGGACGACTTCTCCTACGTCACCATGGCCGGCGGCGCCTTCCTCGAATGGCTGGAAGGCCGGGAGCTGCCCGGCATCGCGGCGCTCAAGGGCGCGGCCTAGCTTCGCTTCGTGATCGGGCGCGCCGGGGCTCATCCTTCGCGACGCTTCGCCCCTCGGGATGAGGCCCTCATGCTGAGCCTATCGACGCATGCGGCCCGCATCGGGCACTGACAACCGTAATGCTTACGCTTTCCTCGGCGGCGGCTCGGTCTTTCCCTTACCCTTGAGCTTGCCTTTGGCGTCCTTGCCGTCGTCGCCCTTCTCCACCGACAACTCGCCGGGCGCCGCCGGCTTGATCTTGGAGATCACGTCGTCGAGCATGCTCTGCAGGTACTCGGACTGGCTCAGCAGCTTGCTCGTCGCCTCCAGCGCCTGCGCCGACGCGGTGGCGGCGATCTCGCGGGCGACGCGGGTGACCTCGGCCATGGTGTTGCGCACCGTGTGCGCCGTTCGTTCGGCGCGGTCAGTCGCCTCCCTGATGGCGTCGAAGCGCTTGGCCATGTCGGCGTCGGGAAAGCCGCCGCCCGCCGCGGGCTTGCGGTCTTCGCTGAGGATCACCAGGTTGTCGAACCCGGGCTCCTTGGAACCCGAGCGGAACGCCAACAGGTTGGTCTGGTCGCGGATCGAGGTGACGAGACCGCTCATCTCGTCGATCTGGCGCGTCGCCTCGTCGAGGTTGCGGATCAGCGCTTCGGTGCGGTCGACGTCGTTTGCGGCGGCGGTGACGTACTGGCTGAAGCTGGTGAGCTGGCGGCTGATCGACGAGATCGGCCCGCCGCCCGCGGGCGCCGCGTCGGATTCGGCCGGCAGGCCGCGATAGCGGCTCGGCAGCAGCGCGGCGGGCGTCTCCGCCGCCTCCTCTTCCTCCCCGTCGTCGGCGAGCAGTGCCTTGCGCGCCGCCTCTGCCGCCGCCATCGCATCGTTTTCGGCCTCGGCCATGGCCTTCTCCAGCCGCGACCGCGTCTGGTCGAGTTCGCCCCGCAGATGGTCGAGGTCGGCCAGATTGTCGAGCCACTTGTCGAGCGCGCGCGCGAGCGTGCCGACGGCGTCCGCGTTGCCGCGCCCCGGCACGGCGACGGCGCGATCGCCGTCCGCCAGCCGGCCGGCAGCGGCGGCCAGTACGCGGATCGACGACGCCATCGACGTCAGCATCAACAGGCCGACGGCGATGAGCGCGAACAGGACCGCCGCGCCGCCGCTGCCGATGGCAATGCGCGCCAGACCTTGCGCTGACTTCAGCGCGCCAGCGGCACCGCCGCGGGCAGCAGTGGCCACCTTGATCAGCGTCGTCAGGCTCGGCCGGATATAGGCGGCGATATCATCGAAGCGCTGCGTCTCCTCGATGAAATGGAACCGCGAGTTGATCATTGCCAGAAGATTGGTCTCGTGCTTCTTCAACAGGTCCTGGAGCGCCTGCTTCTGCTTGTCGGGGATTTTGGTCTCCTTGAGGAACACCGTCAGCGTGCGGTAGCGCTTTTCGATTTCCTCGACGTTCTTTTTCGATCCCGACGCCATCGTCTCTTCGCCCTCGCGGTTGATTCGCTGCACCTGGCCGGCGAGGTTGGCGAAGCCCGCGGTCGAGAACCGAGTCTGCAGTTCCTCGCTCGCCTCCCTGAGGTCGCGAGCGAGGCCGGAATTGTCGCGGAGCCCCAGCGCCTTCTCCGACTGCACCAATTTCGAGAACTGTTGGTCGTACTGGGCGAGGCCGTCGCGAATAGTGATCACCTGCTTGCGAACCGCGGCGCTTTCCGGCACCCGCGTCAATTGATCGAGTGCCCGCGCGGCGGCGCCCAGATGTACCGAGAACGCCTCGGCGTCGGACGGGTTCTTATTCAGCAGGAATTTCTTTTCCTCGCCGCGGGCGGCGGCGATTTCCGTCTCCGCCTGGGCGACCAGTTCGGCGATGCGCTCCGAGGCGGTGAACGCGACCAGCGCCTGATCCACCCGGCGGTCGACGACGACGGCGACGGTCGCGAAGACAGCGACGGCGAGCAGACCGGTGAGCAGGAACAGCCGCGTCCGCTGCGCCAGCTTCAGCCCGCCGAGGAAAAGGCGGTCCGCTTGCTCGGTCGATCGCAGGTCAAGAAACTGGTGGTCGAAATTGCGGTCCCTGGTCACCGGCTCAATCCATCCCCCGGGCCACGTTTGGGCCATCCCCCGAAGCCACCCGACGTGCACACCTCAATGCCGGCGCCCAAGGCCGGGCGTCGCTTCGCGTCGAATCCGGCAATTCTACCATCCCTGGCACGGCCGCGATAATTTTTCTTTTTTTCGGCGGGTCGCCGCGCGGGCGCCGACGCCGATCGTCGTTGACCGGAATTTTGGCCTCGGTTAGCGTGAATTTTCGTGCTCGCCGCGCCCGGCGGCGGGGTCCCGCGATGCCCCTCCAGGGGGGAGGCCGGTTCGTGGGGCGGCGCGCCGGGCGATAACGAAAAAAAGCGATAACCTTGGAGGAGTTGAACCCAATGACATACGCGAAATCCCGCTTCGGCCAATTGTTCGCCGGCGCGGCCCTGGCCGTCGCCGTAATCGCGGCGCCGTTCCAGGCTTCCGCGCTTGAGGACAAGCTGGTCATCGTCACCTCGTACCCGCCCGACACCACCGTCACCGTCAGCAAGGCGTTCGAGAAGAAGTTCCCCGGCGTCAAGGTCGAAGTCCTCAACAAGAGCACCTCGTCCGGAATCAAATATTTGCAATCGACGGCAGCGAAGAACACGTCCGACATGTTCTGGGCATCGGCGCCCGACGCGTTCGAGGTGCTGAAGGGCGATGGGCTGTTGCAGAAGTACGACGTCAAGGTGATGGGCATTCCCGAAAAGGTCGGCGCCTTCCCGGTCAACGACCCGGCCGGCTATTACAAGGGCTTCGCCGCCTCCGGCTACGGCATCATGTGGAATACCCGCTACATGGAGGCCAAGAAGCTGCCGATCCCGAAAACCTGGAACGATTTGACCAAGCCGATCTATTTCGGCCACGTCGGCATGAGCGCGCCGTCGCGTTCCGGCACTACGCACCTGACCGTCGAGACGATCCTTCAAGGCGAGGGCTGGGACAAGGGCTGGGCGCTGGTGAAGGAGATGGCCGGCAACTTCAAGACCGTCACCGAGCGCAGCTTCGGCGTTCCCGACGGCGTCAACTCCGGCCAGTTCGGCCTCGGCATCGTCATCGACTTTTTCGCGTTCTCGTCGAAGGCGTCGGGCTTCCCGGTCGATTTCGTGTATCCGCCGGTGACGACGTTGGTGCCGGCCAACATCGCGATCGTCAAGAACGCGCCGCATCCCAAAGCGGCCGCAGAATTCATCGAGTTCCTGCTGTCGGCGGAAGGCCAGGAAGTGCTGTTGGATCCGAAGATCATGCGTCTGCCGGTCAACCCGGCAACCTATGCCAAGGCGCCGAAGGGCTTCCCGAATCCATTCAAGGACTCCTCGATCGGCGCGGCGGTGAAGTTCGACCTCAAGAAGTCGAAGAGCCACTACAACGTGGTCAACGCCTTGTTCGACGTCATGGTCACCTACCGGCTCGGCGACCTGCAGGCCGCCACCAAGGCGATCCAGAGCGCCGAGGCGAAACTCGCGGGCAAACCGAGCGGCGAGGCCAAGAAGCTGATCGCCGAGGCGCGCGCGCTTCTCGGCAAGGTGCCGGTCACCGAGAAGCAAGCCGACGACAAGGAGTTCAACAAGATATTCACGACCAAACGCAAAAAGGCGTCGACCGAGGTGAAGGGCCGGCAGGCCGAGGTCGAGCGTGAGTGGGACACGGCGATCAAGGCCAACTACGCCAAGGCCAAGGAGCTGGCCGAAAAAGCCATCTCGATGATGTAAACCGGAACGCGGACGGGACCCGGCGCGCCGACCCCCGCCGGGCCCCGTCGGCGCCTTTGCCCCGGGATCAAAGGAGCAACGGTGAAGTCCTTATCGCAGAGCCACTGGGGGCCGGGGGCGCTGGCCGTGTGCCTGAGCCTGTTCCTGGTCGTGTTCCTCCTCGTCCCCGTCGCCAAGGTCATCTACGTCGCCTTCCAGCATCCCAACACCGGGGCGCTGACGCTGATCAACTTTTTCGACTTCTTCAATAATTCGCTGTTCAGGGAATCGTTCCTGAATTCCGTCTACGTTGCCGGCATGGCGGTGCTGGTGTCGTCGCTGATCGCCGTGCCGCTCGCTTATTTTACCACCCGCTTCACCTTCGGCGGCGCGGTGCTGATCCAGACGTTGGGTATCGTGCCGCTGATCATGCCGCCGTTCGTCGGCGCTGTCGCCATGCTGTTGCTTTTCGGCGAGAACGGCTCGGTGAATCTGCTGCTCAACGACTGGTTCGGTTTTACCGTGCCGTTCATGAAGGGGTTGAACGGCGTCGTGCTTGTGGAGAGCATCCACTATTTCCCGTTCATCCTGATCAACCTGTCGGCGGCGCTCTTGAACATCGACCGGGCGATGGAGGAATCGGCGCAGAACCTGGGCGCCAGCGGCACGCGGCTGTTCTGCCGCATCGTGTTTCCGCTGGCGATGCCGGGCTACGTCGCCGGCGCGTCGCTGGTGTTCCTCAAGGTGTTCGACGACCTCGGCACGCCGCTGCTCCTCAACATCAACAACATGCTGGCGCCGCAGGCGTATTTGCGCATTACCACCATCGGCATCGGCGATCCGATGGGCTACGTCATCTCGGTGATCCTGGTGGCGTTCTCGCTGTTTTCGCTGTGGGTGTCGTTCCTGGCGCTGAAGGGCAAGGACTACGCCACCGTGCAGAAAGGCGGCGGCGGACTGATGAAGCGCGACCTCAGGAAATGGGAGAAGGTCGGCTGCTACGCCGTGGTCATCCTGATTCTGGTCATGGTGCTGTCGCCGCATATCGGGCTCGCGCTCCTCAGCTTCGGCACCGTGTGGTCGTTCAGCGTGCTGCCCGACGCCTTCACCATCGCCCATTACGAAAACGTCTTCCGCACCGCCACTCAATACATATCCAACACGCTTCTGTACGCTGGGCTGGCGGCCTTGATCGACGTCGCGTTCGGTACCGCCATCGCCTACGTGGTGTGGCGGACCGGTTTGCCCGGCCGGCAGTGGCTGGACTACATCGCAATGGGCGCGGTCGCCATTCCCGGCGTCGTGCTCGGCATCGGGTATCTGCGCACCTTCATCGAGTTCCAGGTACCGATCATCGACAAGCCGTTGGCGACGTGGTGGGTGATCATCGTCGTCGCGCTGGCCATCCGCCGACTGCCGTACGCACTGCGGGCCTGCGTTGCCGGCCTGCAACAGGTCAGCATCATGCTCGAGGAGGCGGCCGAGAACCTGGGCGCCACCAAATCGCGCACCGTGTGGCGCGTGGTGGTGCCGTTGATGAGCGGCGGGATATTGGCTGGCTTCGTCACCAGCTTCGCCACCGCGGCGGTCGAGCTGTCGGCGACCATCATGTTGGTGTCGCAGCAATCGGACGCACCGCTGGCGTTCGGCATCTACGAGTTCATGCAGTCGGCGGCGGGACGCGGACCCGGCGCGGCGCTCGGAATCGTCGCCGTGATCATCGTCGGCATCGCCACCTATGTCTCCCACACGGTGATCGAATCGGGCGAGCGGAAGCGCCAAGCCGGGGCGGCCGTGGCCGCGGCGGCGGGAGCATAAGACGATGAGCGGCGACATCAGACCCGATGCCGTCGGCGTGACGCTGGAAGATGTTGGATTGGCGTTCGGCAACACCGCGGTGCTGAAGGGCATCAATCTCAAGATCGAGGCCGGCGAGTTCTTCACCTTTCTCGGGCCTTCCGGTTCGGGCAAGTCGACGCTGCTGCGCGCTATCGCCGGCTTCGGGCCGGAGCCTTCGGGCCGTATCCTGATTGGCGGCGACGACGTGACCCGGCTGCCGCCGTGGAAGCGCAACGTCGGCATGGTGTTCCAGTCGTACGCGCTGTGGCCGCACATGACGGTGCGGAAGAACGTCGCCTTTGGCCTCGAGGAGCGCCGGCTCGCGGCTGACGAAATAAAACAGCGCGTGGCGGCGGCGCTCGATCTGGTCGGGCTCACCGAGTTCGCCGCCCGTCGGCCGGCGCAGCTTTCCGGCGGTCAGCAGCAGCGCGTGGCGCTGGCGCGCACCATCGTCGTCGAGCCCCGGGTGCTGCTGCTCGACGAGCCGCTATCGAACCTCGACGCCAACTTGCGCATTCAGATGCGGCGAGACATCCTGGCGCTGCAGCGGAAGCTGAAGCTTACCACCATCTTCGTCACCCACGACCAGGAGGAGGCGAACACCACGTCGGATCGAATCGCCGTGCTTGATGACGGCGTCATCCAGCAGGTCGGCTCGCCGATGGCGCTCTACGACAACCCAGCCAACCGCTTCGTCGCTGCCTTTCTCGGCACCGCCAACTTGCTCGACGGACGCATCGAGCGCGCCGGCGGCAAGAGCGTGTTCCGCACCGGCGACGGCACCCAAATCCCGCTCGCCGTGGTTGATCGCGCCGACGGCCCGGCGACGGCGATATTCCGACCCCAGGACCTGAGCATCCGCGCCGCCCGTGAAGGCGACGGTGCCGGCGCGGCGCTCGCCGGTGTGGTGCAAAGCCGGGAGTTCCTTGGTCACCTGATCCGCTACGCCGTCGCCGTCGGCAGCCACGTCATTCTGGTCGACGACACCCACCAGGCGGGGCGGCCGACCTTCGCCGAAGGCGACAAGGTGACGCTGATTCTGGACAGCGAGCAGGTGCGCCTGCTGCCGAGCTGATTCAGCGCGGCCTTGCCGGGCGCGCGAGCGCGGGCCAGACTCCGAATATGGCGGATGAACCCAAGGTCGGACCTTCGGTGCGCGCGGTGCCGCCGGGCGACGACCGCGAGCGGCTGGTGTGCCCGGACTGCGGCTATGTGGCCTACGACAACCCGCGGGTGATCGTCGGCGCTGTCTGCGTGTGGCAGGACAAATATCTGATCTGCCGCCGCGCCATTCCGCCGCGCCTGGGTTTCTGGACGGTGCCGGCCGGCTATCTGGAGATCGGCGAGACCACCGCCGACGGCGCCAAGCGCGAAGCATGGGAGGAGGCGCGGGCCAAGATCGAGATCGTCGGCCTGATCGGCATCTACGAGATTCCCCGCATCAGCCAGGTCTACGTCATGCACCGGGCCAAGTTGCTGACGCCCGACGTCGCCGCCGGCCCGGAGAGCGACGAGGTCAGACTCGCCGGTTGGGACGACATCCCGTGGCGGGAGCTGGCATTCCCGTCGGTCGCCTGGGCGCTCGAGCGCTACCGCCAGGGGCTCGGCCCCGGTATCGCCCAAGCCCCCGAAAGCGCGCCGCGACTGCGCTGAGGGCGCAGCCGTCCAGGCATAGCGGCAATCGCAGCAGATCCTATTTGGCGGCCGCAGATTTTGAGATTCCCTTAACCATTTCCCCCTAGCCTGACTCCCATGACGGACGGGGTCGACTTCACCAATTCGAACGCAATGCTGCCGGCCGAACGGCCGAGCGTCTACCAGGCGGAAGCGGTGCGCGAGGTGCGGGCGCGGGCATCCGCCGTGCGCCAGGGCACTACGCCCGAGGAGCGCGAGGGGTTGACACGCCTCAACCGCATCCTGGCCCAGGACCGGCCGCTCCGGCGCGACGTGCCGCGCGGCTTCTATCTCAATATCCGGGTGTGACGATTCTTTAAGGCCATTTCTCCCTCCCCCAAACTGCAACGCCGGCCCCGAGGGGCCGGCGTCATTTTTTCAAATCGCGTGGCGGTCGGCTATTTGTTGAAATCGTCGCCGTTTTGGGGGTCGTAGTATTCGGCGAAGCGGAATGGGTACTCGGCGATGCCGGCGGCGGCGTCGGCGCCGAACTGGGCCAGCGCGATCGCCTTCTGGGTTCCGTCCTTGCCGGCGTAATTGGCGACGACGTCCTGATGGAAGCCGTAGAGGGTGTCGGCATAGTCAAGCGACCGCTCGGTGTAGCCCTTGAGCCCGATGGAATCGATCAATGCCTGCGTTTTCTCCCGCGATAGCGCTTGGCCCGGCGGCGCGCAGTAATAACCGAACATGATGCGCGTGTTGCGCTGTCTCGGATCATCCCCCGCCCGGTCCCATTCGCCGTTGATGCCGAAGCAGTGCTGGTTCCGGCCGGTCAAGCGATAGGATCGGTAATAAATGTCGCCGACCTTGGTCCTGATTCCGACCGCTTTGTCCCACTCGGTCGGCTGGCCCTTGCTGTAGTTCCATCGCTGCACCGTATCGGCGACGGTGTAGGCGTAATTGAAGGCGACGGTCAGATTATAGGGCCGTTCCATGTAGATGAACTCGGCCTGCGCGCCGGCCCCGTTGTAAAGCGCGTATTCGACCCGCTGGTCGTTGTCGGTATACAGCACCCGCTGCGCCGGCTGGTTGCCGACGGTGTCGATCCGGAACAAAATCGAGCCCTGCTCGGGCTTGAGCATCGCGGCGCGTTCTCCCGGCAAGCGGTACGGCAAGTCCGCGCACGCAGCGAGCGACCCCGCGACGATGACGGCGGTAACAATCGCCTTGGTAATGGTGGTCATGGCGGCCCCATGGGTGAATGAAACCAGTGCGCCCGGTCCGCTTGCACGTCGGTAGACAACTGGGCAGGCAGCGGGCTCTTATCAGTAATGATGTAGCCTGTAGGTTGCATGAATCAATGACTATCTAGCCGCCCTCCCGCGGCCCCGGCGGGTACGACCAAGCCTTTGCCGGGCTTTGACTTTCGCCGGCGCCGCCGCCACAGTCGGGAAACCGCCGGTGGGCGTCGGGTATAGAGGGGACGGTCATGCAGGACGAGGAATTCAAGGCCGCCGAGGCGTGGTTGCGGCAGTTTCAGGACATGGCCTTCGACGTCGAGGCACTGGTCGATCCGGCGCGCGCCGCCGGCCGCGTCGGCGCGGCGATGCGCGGGCTGAAGCCGCCGCCGGCGTTCGACGACGCGCCAGGCCGTTTCACCGACGCCCTCGAATCGTTCGCGCCGACGACACCGGCCAGAGGCGGCGACGATGACTGACGACGACGTCGCGGGCCTTGGTCTCACCGCGGTCGCCCGCCTGATCGCCCAACGCAAGGTGTCGTCGGAAGAGGTTACCCGTGCCTGTCTCGACCGCATCGAACGCCTCGGCGGCCGGCTCGCCGCCGTCGCCGGCTGCGAGCCCGAACGCGCGCTCGGCCACGCCCGCGCCGCCGACACGGCGATCGCCCGCCGACGGCCGGGCGAACGCGGCAAGGCGCTGCTGCTCGGCGTGCCGTTGGCGCACAAGGACATGTTCTACCGCCGCGCCCGCGTCAGCGCCTGCGGCTCGCGCATCCGCAAAGGCTTCGTCCCCGACCGCACGTCGGCGGCGCTCGAACGTCTCGATACCGCCGGTGCCCTCGACATCGCGCGCCTCGCCATGGCCGAATTCGCGCTCGGCGTCACCGGCCACAACCCGATTGCCGGCACGCCGCGCAACCCGTGGAACCCGGATTTCGTCACCGGCGGCTCGTCGTCGGGCTCTGGCGTCGCTGTCGCCGCCGGGATGGCCTATGGTGCGCTCGGCTCCGACACCGGCGGCTCGGTCCGCTTTCCCGCCGCCTGTTGCGGCGTCGTCGGCATCAAGACCACTTACGGGCGGGTCAGCCGCTTTGGCGCCATGCCGCTTTCGTATTCGCTCGACACCATCGGGCCGCTGACCCGCACCGTCGCCGACAACGCGTTGCTGCTCGGCGTCGTCGCCGGGCACGACGGACGCGATCCCGCGACCAGCCGGCTACCGGTGCCCGACTACCTGGCCACCATCGAGGACGGCGTCCGCGGCTTGCGTCTCGGCGTGCCCGAGAACCATTTTTTCGAGCCTTTGGCGGCCGAGGTGCGGAAGTTGATCGAGGATGCGATCAAGGTATTCCGCCGCCTCGGCGCCAAGATCGTCGCCGTGCGGGTGCCCGACAGCGTCGCCGCGACCAACGGCATGACCACCATGCTGACCACCACCGAGGGCGCGGCGCTGCACGCCCGCTGGATGCGCGAGCGGCCCGGCAACTACGGCCGCCAGACCCTCGGCCGGCTGGTGGCCGGCGCGCTGACGCCGGCGACCACCTACCTCGAGGCGCTCAATCGGCGGCCCGTCCTGTTGGCCGAGTTCATGGCCGCGGTGTTCGACGCGGCCGACGTGCTGGTGACGCCGGTGATGATGGGACCGGTGCCGACGATCGCCGAATCCGACGTCGGCGCCAATCCGGGTTTCGCGCAGACGATCTTCGCCATGGGCCACGCGACACGGCCGTTCAACTACCTCGGCTTGCCGGGACTGAGCGTGCCGATGGGTTTCACCGCAAACGGCCTGCCGTCGTCGTTCCAGCTGGTCGGGCGACCGTTCGACGAGGCGACCCTTTATCGCGCCGCGCGGGCGTACGAGCGCGATACCGGCTGCACCGGCCATGCGCCGGAACTGGCGAAGCGTCCCTAGCCCAGCATCTGCATCATCACGACGCCGGCGACGATCGCGGCCGCCGCGGCGACGCGGACGCGGCCGAACGGCTCCTTCAGGAGCAAGGTGCCGATGGCGGCGGCGAACAGCACCGAGGTCTCGCGCAGCGCCGAGACATGGGCCATGGCGCCCTCGTTGAGCGCGTACAGCACCAGGCCGTAGGCGGCGACAACCAGGAGTCCGGTCGCGGTGGTGCGCCGCCAGTTGGCGTTGAGGAACGATCCGATTTCCGTCGACCGGGTGGCGATCGCGATGGCCACAAACGGAATGCCCTCGCCGATGTTCAGCCACACGATGTAGCCGAGCGCCGTGCCGCTGGCACGGATGCCGAGCCCGTCGACGACGGTGTAGAAAGCGATAAACAACCCGGTCGCGATCGCGAAGCCGACCGCTTTGGCGCCGTCGCCCTCCTTGCCCAGCACCTTCGGCGGGCCGCCGGCGAACATCAGGCTGACCAGCCCGACCGACACCAGTGCGATGCCGAAGGCGCCGCCCGCCGTCGGTATCTCGCCAGCGAACGCCGCAGCCAGCATCGCCACCGTCAGTGGCGCGATGCCGCGCGCCAGCGGGTAGACGTGGCTGAGGTCACCGAACCGGTACGCCTGCAGCAGCACCGCGTAATAGAGATTGTGGATGACCCAGCTGCATACGATGTACGGCCATGCTTGTGGCGCCGGCAGCGGCACCAATGGCACCAGGCAAAGCGCAATCGCAGCGCCGGTACCGCGGACGGCGGTGAAGGTCAGGAAGCGGTCGCCGGACGCCTTGACGACGGCATTCCAGGTGGCGTGCAGCAAAGCCGCCAGCAGCACCAGCGCCACCAGATGCAGTTGCAGGGCCATCGCCGTCCCCCGTTTCCCCCGTGGCGCGCCGAAGCCGCCGCCGGCATGCTAGGGCTGGCGCGCTGGCGTTGCAAACGACCACTGCCGCTGCCAGACTTCGACGCGATGACATCGTGGAAGACAAACGCGCTGACCGAACGCCTCGGCATCCGCCTGCCGATCGTGCAGGCGCCGATGGCCAGCGCCGCGACGCCCAAGCTGGCGGCTGCGGTGACCAGCGCCGGCGGGCTCGGCTCGCTCGGATGCGCAATGATGAGCGCCGACGAGGTGCGCCAGCAATGTCGTATCATGCGCGCCGCCACTAACGGCAGCTATAACGTCAACTTTTTCGCCCATCAGGAGCCAAAGGCCGACGCGAAAAGCATCGAGGCGATGCGGGCGATGCTTCAGCCCTACTACGATGAAATGGGGCTGGGTGAGGCGCCGGCCGAAGCGCGACCGATCCCGAGCTTCGATGCGCCGCGGCTGGAGGCGGTTCTTGCGGAATCGCCGCCGGTGGTCAGCTTCCATTTCGGCTTGCCGAAACAGTCGGCGCTGAAGGTGCTGAAGGACCGCGGCGTCGTGATCATCGCCTGCGCCACCACCGTCGCCGAGGCCAAGGTTTTGGAGACGGCCGGCGTCGACGCCATCGTCGCCCAGGGCTTCGAGGCCGGCGGCCATCGCGGCACCTTCGCGCCGCCTTACGAGCCGGCGTTCATCGGTACCCTCGCCCTGGTGCCGCAGGTGGTGGACGCGGTCGGCGTACCGGTGATCGCCGCCGGCGGCATCGCCGACGGTCGCGGCATCGCGGCGGCCTTGTTACTCGGCGCCAGCGCCGTACAGATGGGGACCGCCTTCCTGACTTGCCCGGAATCGGCGGCGCACCCGGTATGGCGCAAGGCGCTGGTCGCGTCGCGCGACGACGGCACCCGGCTATCGACAGCGTTCTCCGGCCGTCCGGCGCGCGCCGTCGACAATCGCTACGCCCGCGAGATGGCCGGCAAGGAAGCGGTGTTGCCGGCGTTCCCGATCCCCAACGTGCTCACCGGTCCGTTGCGCAATGCGAGCGCCGCCAAGGACTCGCCGGATTTCCAGGCGATGTGGGCGGGACAGGCCGCGGCGCTCAGTAAGTCGCTGCCGGCGAAGGAGCTGGTCGAGACCCTGGTCGCCGAGACCGAGGACGCGCTGGCCCGCCTGGCCGGCTAGGACTCGAGCCCGAGCAGCGCGCGGGCAAAGGTGTCGGCCGCGAACGGCCTCAGGTCGTCGAGACTTTCGCCGACGCCGACCGCGTGCAGCGGGAGCGCGAACTTCTCCGCCAGCGCCACGACGATGCCGCCCTTGGCCGAGCCGTCGAGCTTGGTGACCACCAGGCCGCTGACGTCGACCATTTCCTTGAACACCTCGACCTGCGTTAGCGCGTTCTGGCCGACGGTGGCGTCCATCACCAGCAGCACCGCATGCGGCGCCGACGGGTCAAGTTTTTTGACGACGCGCGCCACCTTCTGCAACTCCGCCATCAGGTACTGCTTGTTGTGAAGCCGTCCCGCGGTGTCGATGGCGAGCACGTCGATGTGCGCCGCTTTCGCTTTCTCCATCGCCGCGTAGGCGAGGCCGGCCGGATCGGCGCCCGGCTCGGCGGCGACCACCGGACATCCGGTGCGCTCGCCCCAGATCTGCAATTGCTCGATGGCGGCGGCGCGAAAAGTATCGGCGGCGGCCAGCATCACCGAGCGGCCCTCAGCCTTCCAGGCGTGGGCGAGCTTGGCAATGGTCGTCGTCTTGCCCGACCCGTTGACGCCGCAAACCAGCACCACGAACGGCCGCTTTGACGCGTCGATGACCAACGGCTTGGCAACCGGCGCCAGGATCGCGGCGATCTCGTCGGCCAGCGCGCGCCTCACTTCGGCCTCGGAGACTTCCTTGTCGAAACGCGTCGCGGCGAGCTTTTGCGTCAGCCGCGCCGCCGGGCCGACGCCGAGGTCGCCGGCGATCAGCCGCTCCTCCAGCTTCGCCAGGGCGGCCTTGTCGAGGGTGCGCTTGGTGAGGAGCGCGGCAATGTCGTCGCCGAGGCGGGCGGAGGTGCGCCTGAGGCCGCGCGCCAGCCGGCCGAGCCAGCCGGCGTTGCCGTCGCCGGTCATGCCGCCCGGCTGCCGAGCAGCCGGCCCTCGCGGATGGCGGTGATCCGCGCCGCGACGATGGCGCCGGCGGCGGCGGTAAAGTCGAGGTCGACCGGTGCGTAGTGCTCGCTCAGGCCGCTGTGGTTGCGCTCGACCAGCACCTCGGCGGTGGCGCCCCTGCGGCTTTCAAGAAACCGCGCCAGCCCGGCGGCGCCGGCGGCGCGCAGGCGGGCGGCGCGCGCCTTGGCGACAGCGGGCGGCACCTGCGGCATGCGGGCGGCCGGGGTGCCGGCGCGCGGCGAATACGGGAACACGTGCAGGTAGGCGAGGCCGAGCTCTCCGACGGCGGCCAGCGTGCCCTCGAACATGGCGTCGCTCTCGGTCGGGAAGCCGGCGATCAGGTCGGCGCCAAATACCGCGTCGGGGCGCATCGCCCGCGCCCGGCCGACCACGGCGCGCGTCTCGGCGGCGGAGTGGCGGCGTTTCATCCGCTTCAGGATCACGTCGTCCATCGCCTGCAGGCTGAGGTGCAGGTGCGGCATCAGCCGCGGTTCTTCCGCGAACAGCGCCAACAGATCGTCGTCGATCGCCGCCGGGTCGAGGGTGGACAGCCTCAGCCGCGGCAATTCCGGCACCTCGGCCAACAGCCGCCGCGCCAGCCGGCCGAGCGTCGGCGCGCCGGCCGAATCAAGGCCGTATGAGCAGATGTCGACGCCGGTCAGCACCACCTCGCGGTAGCCGCCTTCGACCAGCTTGCGCACCTGGGCGACGATTGCCTCGGCCTTGACGCTGCGGTTGCGGCCGCGGGCGAACGGGATGATGCAGAACGTGCAGCGGTGGTCGCAGCCCTGCTGCACCTGCACGAAGGCGCGGCAGCGGCCCTCGAAGCCGCCGATCAGGTGCGGCGCAGTCTCGCGCACGCTCATGATGTCGGCGACCTGCACCTTCGGCGCGGAACTGGCGCCGTCGCCGGCGAGCGTCGCCGGGTCCAGCTTCTCGGCGTTGCCGAGCACGCGGTCGACCTCGGGCATGGCGGCGAACCTGCGCGGGCTGAGCTGCGCCGCGCAGCCGGTGACGATGATGCGCGCGCCCGGGTTGTCGCGGCGCAGGCGGCGGATGGTCTGGCGCGCCTGGCGCTCGGCCTCGGCGGTGACGGCGCAGGTGTTGACGATGATCGCGTCGGCCATGCCCGCCTTGACGCCGAACTCGCGCATAATCTCGGATTCGAAGGCGTTGAGCCGGCAGCCCAGGGTCACCACCCGCGGGCCGCTCATCGCCGGTCTCCCGCCAGCAGGGCATCGTCGAGGATGCCGGTGAAAGCCGTGGCGACCGGGCCGGTCATCAGCACCCGGTTGTCGCGCCGCCATTCGATGGCGAGTGCCCCGCCGTCGAGCGCCACCTTGGCGCGCCGCTTGGTCAGCCCGCGCCGGTGCGCCGCCACCAGCGCCGCGCAGGCGCCGGAGCCGCAGGCGCGGGTGATGCCGGCGCCGCGCTCCCAGACGCGCAGCCGGATCTCGCCGTCGTTGACGACTTGCGCGACCTCGACGTTGACGCGCTCGGGGAACAGCGGGTCGTGTTCGATCTTGGGTCCGAGCTCGGCCAGTGGCACGGCGTCTGCGTCGTCGACGAAGAACACCACGTGCGGATTGCCGACGCTGAGGGCCACCGGGTCCCTGAGCGGCCCCTTGGCGAAGGCGAGATTGAGGGTGTCGGCCTCGCGCGCCAGCGGCACGTCGCGCCAGCCGAATTTGGCCGGGCCCATGTCGACCTCGACCAGGCCGCCCGCGGCGGCGCGGGCGGCGAGCAGCCCGGCCACGGTCTCGATCCTGGCTTCGGCCTTGCCGGTCTCGGTCATCAGCAGCCGCGCCACGCAGCGGGCGCCGTTGCCGCACGCCCCGGACTCGCCGCCGTCGGCGTTGAAGATGCGCATGAACGCGTCCGCCGCGCCGTTTTTCGGCTTCTCGACCACCAAAAGCTGGTCGCAGCCGACGCCGGTGCGCCGGTCGGCGATGGCGCGCGCCATGCCGGGCGCGACGGCGAGCGCGCGCGCGCGTGCGTCCAGCACCACGAAATCGTTGCCGAGGCCGTGCATCTTGGTGAACGGAAGTCCGCCCATGACGGGTTTACATAGAGCCGTGCCCCGCGGCTGTCCACCTGATTCCGGGCGCTTTCCGGGCGTCAGGCTTGTCCCTTGCCGGCCTGCGCCGCAAGGAACTTGCGCATGTGGAAGCGCGCCTGCTCGGGGCCGTAGGCATAGGTGCGGCCGACCGGACACGCCCGCCTGGCGAGGCAACCGCCGCCGAGGCAGTCGGTGCCGGCGGACGAGGTGACGTGGGCGACGCACCGCGGCACGTCGTAGCGGGCCGGCGGCGCGGATTCGATCTCGAAGGCGCCGACCGGACACGCGCTCAGGCACGGCTTGGCGGCGCAGCCTTCGCACGGACTCGCCGCCGGCGGTGTCACCGGCAACGCCACTCTCTCGGCGAATGCCAACGCGCCGCGATAGGCGTGCCAAAGTCCGTACTCGGGATCGATCAGCGGCCCGATCGGCGAAGCGAACACGCCGCCGGCCTTCAACGCCCAGCGCTGGAACGGCGCGTAGGGCGGCCCGTCGAACGGCAACACCGGACGCGCGCCGAGTCTGTCGGCGATGGCGCCCACCACGCGCCGCGTCCAGGCGTCGAGGGGATGCCGCGCGCCCGCCAGTTCGGCGGCCGGCGTCGCGTCGGAGAACGCCCGCCACATCGCCGGCCCGGCGTTGCCGATCAGCACCAGCGTCAGGGCGCCCGCCGGCGCGCCGTCGCCGGCGGTGGGATGGAAGCCGCCCCGCGCCAAAAGGCCGGCGTCGGCGCAGGCGTTGTCAATGGTGCGATAGTCCATGTCCCTAGTTGCGCCGCCACGGGCAGCAACGTCAAGGCGCCGGCCGTTACTCGGCGGCCGCCGCCTTGACCAGGCCCAGGATGTCGCGGCGCAGCTTCGGATCGGCGATGCGGACGAAGGCGGCAAGGAAGCGCTCCGCCTCGGCGACACTTTCCGGCGCCGGAGCCGCACCGGGCTCGCCCGCGCCGCCGGGCGGCGGGTCGGCGAAGAACCATGCCACCGATACCCCCAGCGTATTGGCGAGCGCCAGCAACGCCGCGGCGCTGACCGTCTTGGTCCCCTTCTCGTACTCGATGATGGTACCGGACGCGACGCCGCTCCGTTGCGCCAGCTCGTCGAGGGTAAGGCACAACTCGCGGCGCCGCCGGCCAAGGCGCCGGCCGACATGGCGGTCGATCGATTTGGCCGTGGCGGGCGGGCGTTTGGCAGGCATGGTCCCTCGACATCATCAGCGGCAGGGAACGCAATTTTTGGTTGTATTCTTACCGTTATACTACTTCCCGTTTAGCACAGCCGAAGGCCGATTGCCAAGCCCGGCCTCGGGCGCCGACGCCACGGCGGTGTTGCCGGGCGCGGCGCTTGACTTGCCCTGCCCGAATCCATAGAGTGCCGCGCAATCCCGTAGGTTTGCTTCAAGACCTATGTCCCGAGGGGCACCGCCAATCCGCGAGTTTCGCGAATTGGCGCGGCTCTTGTTTTAGGGTCGGGGCCGGAACCAGAGGATGGCGGCATGTTCGACAACCTGACCGGCGCGCTCGGCGGCATTTTCGACCGCCTGAAGCGGCGCGGGGCGCTCAAGAAGGCCGACGTCGAGGCGGCAATGCGCGAGGTGCGCGTTGCGCTGTTGGAGGCTGACGTGGCACTGCCGGTGGTCAAAGACTTCATCGCCGCCGCCGGCGCGGCGGCCAAAGGCGCCGACGTATTGCGCAGCGTCACCCCGGCGCAGATGGTGGTGAAAATCGTCCACGACACCCTGGTCGAGACGCTCGGCGGCGGCGCGCCCGTCGAGGGCGTCAATCTCGCCGGCAACCCGCCGGTATCGCTGTTGATGGTCGGCCTACAGGGCTCGGGCAAGACGACGACCACGGCGAAGCTCGGCCTCAAACTCGCCAAGCGCGACAAGAAGAAGGTTCTGATGGCCTCGCTCGACGTTTATCGCCCGGCGGCGCAGCAGCAGTTGCAGCAATTGGGCCTTCAGACCGGCATCGAGACCCTGGCGCCGATCATGGGCGAGCGGCCGAAGGCGATCGCCGAGCGCGCGGTCGTCAAAGCTCGCCGCGAAGGCGTCGACGTGGTGCTGCTCGACACCGCCGGGCGGCTTGCCCTCGACGATGCGATGATGGCGGAGGCGCGCGAGATCAAGGCCGCGGTGCAGCCGATCGAGACGTTGCTGGTCGCCGACGCGCTGACCGGCCAGGACGTGGTCAACTTGGCGCGCGCGTTCAACGACCGAGTCGGCATCACCGGCATCGTGCTGACCCGCGTCGACGGCGACGCCCGCGGCGGTGCCGCGCTGTCGATGCGCGCCGTCACCGGGCAACCGATCAAGCTGATCGGCACCGGCGAGAACATCGAGGCGCTGGAGGCGTTCGATCCCCACCGCCTCGCCGGCTCGATCCTCGGCATGGGCGACGTGGTCGGCCTGGTCGAGCGCGCCCAGGACGTCATCGAGCGCGCGGACGCCGAGCGGATGGCGGCGAAGATGCTGAAGGGCAAGTTCACCCTCGACGACATGGCCGATCAGTTGAAGCAATTGCGCAAGATGGGCGATCTCAACGGATTGATCGGCATGCTGCCCGGCGCCGCCAAGATGAAAAAGCAGATCGCACAAGCCAACATCGACGACAAGATGGTGACGCGGCAGGAGGCGATCATCCTTTCCATGACCCGCGCCGAGCGGCGCAACCCGAATCTGCTCAACGGCTCGCGGCGGCGGCGCATCGCCACCGGCTCCGGCACCACCGTGCAGGAGGTCAATCGCGTGCTGAAGCAGTTCAAGCAGATGTCGACGATGATGAAGAAGGCCGGCAAGTTGGGCAAACGCGGCCTGTTCGCCGGCGGCATGCCGCCGGCGATGATGCCGCCCGGCCCCTTCATGCGTTGACGACCGAGGACCGAACCCGAGACCCATAGGACAGCAACCGGCAAAAGGACGAGCGAACGACATGTCACTGAGAATCCGGCTATCCCGCGGCGGCGCCAAGAAGCGCCCGTTCTACCGCATCATCGTGGCCGACTCGCGGAAGCCCCGCGACGGCCGTTTCATCGAGCGCGTCGGCACCTACAACCCGATGGTCGCCAAGGACCATCCCGACCGGCTGAAGATCAACGGCGAGCGCACAAAATACTGGCTCGGCGTCGGCGCCAAGCCGTCGGAGCGGGTGGCGCGCTTCCTCGGCGACCAAGGCATCATCGAGAAGCCGCCGATCCCGGCCAAGCAGACCAAGCAGCACCTGCCGCGCAACAAGACGCTGGAGCGCCAGAAGGCGGCCGAGGAGCACGCCGCCAAGATGGCGGAGCAGCGTGCCGCGGCTGAGGTCGAGGCGAAGCGGGCCGCCGAGGAGACGGCCAAAGCCGAGGCGGAGGCCACTGCGGCCGCCGCCGCCGAGGAGAAGGCGAAGCAGGAGAAGGCGGCAGCCGACGCCAAGGCGGCGGCCGCCGACGGCATCGCCCCGCCGCCGGTCGCGGCCGAGGCGCCGAAGGCCGACGAGGCAAAGCCCGACGACGCGACGGCCGAAGAGAAGAAGGCCGAGTAGGAAGGATACGGACGTGCGCGCGATGACGGGAGCACCCATGACGACGGCGGCGGGACGCGGGCGGGACGCGGCCGGCCCGGGCCTGGGCGGTCGCGTCTGCGTCGGCGCCATCACCGGCGCACGCGGGCTCAAGGGCGAGGTGCGCATCAAGAGCTTCACCGCCGAGCCCGAGGACGTTGTGGCCTACGGTCCGGTGTCGGACAAGGCCGGCAGGCGGCGGTTCGATATCCGCATTACCGGCCGCGCCAAGGGAACGCTGGTCGCCCGCCTCGCCGGCGTCGACGACCGCGACGCCGCCGAGGCGCTCAAGGGCACCGAGCTCTACGTGCCGCGCGCCGCGCTGCCGGCGCCGGAGGCCGGCGCCTACTACCACGCCGACCTGGTCGGTCTCAGGGTCGCGACAGCGGACGGCGCCGAGCTCGGCACGGTGAAGGCGGTCCACAACTTCGGCGCCGGCGACGTGATCGAGTTGACGGGCAAGGACTCGCCGGGCGCCATGCTGCCGTTCGCGGCCGGCATGGTGACGGTGGACCTGAACGCGGGGCGGATCACGGTGACGCCGCCGGCCGGGCTGTTGATCGGCAACGACGACAGCGACGACGCCGGCGACAAGGAATAAGGAGCAGGTTGCGGTGGCAAGCCCAATCCCCATATGGAAGGCGACGGTGCTGACGCTGTTCCCGGAGATGTTTCCGGGGCCGCTCGCGTGCTCGCTGGCGGGCCAGGGGCTGAAGGCCGGCGCCTGGGCGCTGGAGGCGCTCGACATCCGCGACTTCGGCGAAGGCCCCCACCGCTCGGTCGACGACGCGCCGTTCGGCGGCGGCCCGGGCATGGTGATGCGCCCCGACGTGGTGGCGAGGGCGGTCGAATCGGTCCGTCACGCGGAGCCGGCGCTGAAGCTGATTTACCTGACGCCGCGCGGCCGGCCGCTTGACCAGGCGATGGCCCGCGAACTGGCGGCCGGCGTCGGGGTGGCGCTGCTGTGCGGGCGTTACGAGGGTCTCGACGAGCGGGTGATCGACGCTTACCACCCCGATGAGGTCAGCCTCGGCGACTTCGTGCTGTCGGGCGGCGAGGCGGCGGCGATCGCGCTGATCGACGCCTGCGTGCGGCTGCTGCCGGGCGTCGTCGGCAAGCGCGAATCGCTGGTCGAGGAAAGCTTCGAGGCCGGGCTGCTCGAATACCCGCAGTACACCCGGCCGCAGGTGTGGCAAGGGCGCGCGGTGCCGGACGTGCTGGTCTCGGGCCACCACGAGAAGGTGCGCGCCTGGCGGCGCGAGAGGGCGGAACAGATCACCCGCGAGCGACGGCCCGATTTGTGGGCGCGCTACGCCGCGGATCATCGCTAGGAATTCGAAACGTCGCCCGCGCGCGGGCGATCAACCGGAACGAAGGACGAAAGCCATGAACATCATCAAGGAAATGGAAGACCGGCAGATCAAGAAAATCACCGCAAAGAGGCTGGTGCCGGACTTCGCGCCGGGAGACACGCTCCGAGTCAAGGTCAGGGTCGTGGAAGGCGAGCGATCGCGCCTGCAATCCTTCGAGGGCGTCTGCATCGGCCGCTCCAACAGGGGGCTGAATTCGTCGTTCACGGTGCGCAAGATCTCGTACGGCGAGGGCGTCGAGCGGGTGTTTCCGCTGCATTCGCCGACGATCGCCGAAATCGAGGTGCTGCGCCACGGCAACGTCCGGCGGGCGAAGCTGTATTATCTGCGCGGCCGCGCCGGCAAGAAGGCGCGCATCACCGAGAAGACCGACTTCCTGGCCGAGGGCATGGAGGCCGCGGCAGCCACTGCCGCGCCGGCCAAGGCGAGGAAGAAAAAGCACGACGTCGAGGTACCGGTGACCGGCGAGGCGCCGCCCGAGGACCGGGAAGCCCTGGTCGCCGAGGCCGCCGCCGGTGCAGGCGCCGAGGACAAGGAAACCAAGACCGCCAAGAAGAAGGCCAAGAAGGCGGCCGCCGCCGAGAAGGCCGGCAAGAACCCGCCTCGCAGGGCCGAAAAGAAGGCCGACAAGCGCGGCAGCAAGTAATAACCGACGCCCACAGGAGAACGCCGATGGCGAAGCCGAAGACGCTGTTCGACAAAATTTGGGACTCGCACCTGGTCAACGTCCAGGACGACGGCACCTGCCTGCTCTACATCGATCGCCACCTTGTGCACGAGGTCACCAGCCCGCAGGCGTTCGAGGGCCTGCGCCTCGCCGGACGCAAGGTGCGGCGACCCGACGCGACGCTCGCCGTCGCCGATCATAACGTGCCGACCACCGATCGCTCGAAGGGCATCGACGCCGAGGATTCGCGCATCCAGGTCGACGAGCTGACGAAGAATTGCCGCGATTTCGGCGTCGAGCTGTTCGACATGAACGACATCCGCCAGGGCATCGTCCACATCATCGGCCCCGAGCAGGGTTTCACGCTGCCCGGCACGACGCTGGTGTGCGGCGACAGCCACACCGCCACCCACGGCGCCTTCGGGTCGCTGGCGTTCGGCATCGGCACCACCGAGGTCGAGCACGTTCTGGCAACCCAGACGCTGCTGCAACGGCCGCTCAAGAACATGCGCATCACTGTCGAGGGCAAACTGCCCGCCGGCGTCGTCGCCAAGGACGTGATCCTGGCGGTGATCGGCAAGATCGGCACCGCCGGCGGCACCGGCCATGTTATAGAGTACGCCGGCGAGGCGATCCGCGGGCTTTCAATGGAGGGCCGGATGACGGTGTGCAACATGACCATCGAGGCCGGTGCGCGCGCCGGCCTGGTGGCGCCGGACCAGACCACCTTCGACTACCTGAAAGGCCGCCCGAAATCACCGAAGGGCGCCCAATGGCAAGCGGCGGTAAATTTCTGGAAGACGCTGCCGTCGGACGCAGGCGCCAAGTACGCCAAGGAAGTGACGCTGAAGGCCGCCGACATCGCGCCGCAGGTCACCTGGGGCACCAGCCCGGAGGACGTCGTGCCGATCACCGGATCGGTGCCGGCGCCGGAATCGTTCGCCAGCGAGGACAAGCAGAAATCGGCCCGCATGGCGCTCGACTACATGGGGCTGAAGCCGGGCACGCCGATGATGGAGATTCCGATCGACTATGTGTTCGTCGGCGCCTGCACCAACGGCCGCATCGAGGACATCCGCGCCGCCGCGGCGGTCGCCAAGGGCCGCAAGGTCGCAGCCGGCGTCCGCGCGCTGATTGTGCCGGGCTCGGGGCTGATCAAGGAGCAGGCGGAAGCCGAAGGCCTGGCGGATATCCTGAAGGCCGCCGGCTTCGAGTGGCGCGAGCCGGGCTGCTCGATGTGTCTCGCCATGAACGCCGACAAGGTGCCGCCGGGCAAGCGCTGTGCCTCGACCTCGAACCGCAACTTCAAAGGCCGCCAGGGGCCGGGCGCCCGCACCCATCTGGTGAGCCCGGCGATGGCGGCGGCGGCCGCCGTCACTGGCACGCTCGCCGACGTGCGCAAGCTGGCGTAAGGGAGATCGGAGATGGAAAATTTCACCCAATTAACCGGCGTCGCCGCGCCGATGGACATGATCAACGTTGATACCGACATGGTGATCCCGAAGCAGTTCCTGACCACCATCGAGCGATCCGGCCTGGGCAAGGGGCTATTCTTCGAGATGCGGTTCGACGCGAACGGCATGGAGAACCCGGATTTTGTCCTCAACAAGAAGCCCTACCGCAAGGCCAAGATCCTGATCGCCGGCGACAACTTCGGCTGCGGCTCTTCGCGCGAGCACGCGCCGTGGGCGTTGCTGGATTTCGGCATTCGCTGCGTGATCGCGCCGTCGTTCGCCGACATCTTCAACAACAACTGTGCCAAGAACGGCATCCTGTTGGTGACGCTGCCGAAGCAGGTGGTGGCGAAGCTGATGCGAGCGGCCGAGAACGGCGCCAACGCGACCTTCACTGTCGATCTGGAACGCCAGACCGTCGCGGGGCCCGACGGCGAGTCGGTGAAGTTCGAGATCGACCCGTTCAAGAAGCATTGCCTGCTGAACGGCCTCGACGACATCGGCCTGACCCTTGAGCACGGCAAAAAGATCGACGGCTTCGAGGGCCGGCAGAAGTCGTCGCAGCCCTGGCTCTACGGCTGATCATGCCCGCCAACAAGAAGCTGTTGATGCTGCCCGGCGACGGGATCGGCCCCGAGGTGATGGACGAGGTCCGCCGCGTCATCGGCTGGATGGACAAGCGCCGCCACGTGTCGTTCGAGGTCGCCGACGACCTGGTCGGCGGTTGCGCCTACGACAAGCACGGCACGTCGCTCACCGACGACACGCTGGCCAAGGCGATGGGCGTCGACGCGGTGATGCTCGGCGCCGTCGGCGGGCCGAAGTGGGACAAGGTCGCGCGTGACCGCCGCCCCGAGGCCGGGCTGTTGAGACTGCGCAAGGAGATGGACCTGTTTGCGAATTTGCGCCCGGCGACCGTGTTCCCGGCGCTGGCCGAGGCGTCGAGCCTGAAGAAGGAGTTGGTATCGGGCCTCGACATGCTGATCGTGCGCGAGCTCACCGGCGGAGTGTATTTCGGCCAGCCGCGCGGCATCGAGACGCTGAAGGACGGCTCGAAGCGCGCCGTCGACACGCAAGTTTATAACAGCGCCGAGATCGACCGCGTCGTCCGCGTCGCCTGCGAGCTGGCGATGAAGCGGAACAAACGCCTGACGTCGGTTGAGAAGGCCAACGTGATGGAGACAGGCGTGCTGTGGCGCGAGGTCGCCACCGCCGTCGGCAAGGACTTCCCCGGCGTCGCGCTCAGCCACATGTACGCCGACAACTGCGCCATGCAGCTGGTGCGCAACCCGAAGCAGTTCGACGTCATCGTCACCGACAATCTGTTCGGCGACGTGCTTTCCGATTGCGCCGCGATGCTCACCGGTTCGCTCGGCATGCTGCCGTCGGCGTCTCTCGGCGCGCCGGACGAAAGCGGCCGCCGCCGCGCACTCTACGAGCCGGTGCACGGCACCGCGCCCGACATCGCCGGCCGGAAGCTCGCCAACCCGTTGGCGATGATCATGAGCTTCGCCATGTGCCTGCGCTACTCGTTCGACATGGCGGACGACGCGGAGATGCTGGAGACCGCGGTCAAGAAGGTGCTGGATCAGGGCTTCCGCACCGCCGACGTCATGCAACCGGGCAAGAAGCAGGTGTCGACGGAGCAGATGGGGCAGGCAGTTACCGCCGAGCTCGACCGGCTCGCCGCCTAGGCGGCTCCCCTACTCGATCTGGCCGTCGGCGGCCGGGAAGCCCTTCAGCGGCCCCAGCGGCTTCTCGTCGCGGGCGAACAGCGCCGGGCTCAGGATGTATTGGCCGAGCAGCCGCGCCATCGCCGTCAACGAATTCAGGTGTACACGCTCGTAGCCGTGCGAGGCGTCGAGGCCGAAGCACACCAGCGCGGTGCGGATGTCGTTGCCGGCCTCGAGCGCGGAAGCGGCGTCCGAGCGGTAGTAGCGGAATACATCGCGACTGTGCTCGATGCGGTTGTCGCGGCAAATCTTCAATAGCTTCCGCGTCAGGTGCCAGTCGAACGGTCCGCCCGAATCCTGCATGGCGACGGTGACCCCCATCTCGGATGTGTTCTGGCCGGGTGCGATGGTGCCGTTGTCCACCGACACCATCTCCGAGACGTCGCCGTGCAGCACGTGCGAGGCGCCGACGCCGACTTCCTCCGAGATGGTGAACAGCAAATGGCAGTCGATCGGCGGGCCGCGGCGGCTCGCCTTCACCGCCTTCGCCGCGGCCAGCATCGCCGCCGCCCCGGCCTTGTCGTCGAGGTGACGGGAGTTGACGAAGCCGTTGTCCATGAACTCGGTCCCCGGATCGACGGCGACGGTGTCACCGACGTCGAGGCCGAGCTTGCGGAGGTCGCTCTTCGAGCCCGCCTTCTCGTCGACGCGGATTTCCAGGTTCTCCCACGCCGACGGCTGGCTGTCGATCTCCTCGTTGTAGACGTGGCCGGAAGCCTTCAGCGGCAAGATCGTGCCGCGATAATGTCCGCCGTCGCCGTAGACGGTGACCCGCGCGCCCTCGGCGAAGCGCGGCGACCAAGTGCCAATCGGCACCACTTCCAGCCGGCCGTTCGGCTTCAGTCCCTTGACCATGGCGCCGAGGGTATCGAGGTGGCCGACGATGGCGCGGTCGGGGCTGTGCTTGGCGCCCTCCAAGTCGGCGCGGATGGCGCCGCGGCGGGTCAGCTCGTAGGGGATTCCGAGGTCGTCGAGCTCACCGGCGACCAAGTGCACGATGGCGTCCGTCATGCCCGATGGGCTCGGCGTCGCCAGCAGCTTTTCCAGTACGCGCTTGATGTACTTGGCGTCGATGGCAAGCCGGGTCATCGGCGCGCCGCCCCGGCGACCGACACGATCGCCCGCGTCTGCGGAAACAACAGATCAATGAAACGTTCGGCGGTCGGCTGCGGTTCGTGGTTGGCCAGCCCCGGGCGCTCGTTGGCCTCGACGACCACGTGCTCCGGCCGGGTGACGCTGCGCACCAAAAAGTCGAAGCCGACTACCGGGATCTCCAAGGCCAGCGCGCCCTTAACCGCGGCGCGAACCAACGCCGGATGCAGCCGGTCGGTGACGTCGTGGATGGTGCCGCCGGTGTGCAGATTGGCGGTCTTGCGCACCACCAGCACCTCGCCTTCCGGCAGCACGTCGTCCATGTCGTAGCCCTCGGCGACCACGCAGCGCCGGGTCTCGGCGTCCATCGGTATGCGGCTTTCGCCGCCGGTGGCGGCCTGGCGGCGGCGGTTCTGCTTCTCGATCAGGGTGCGCACGGTTTTCAGGCCGTCGCCCTGCACCTGCGCCGGGCGGCGGACGGCGGCGGCGACCACCTTGTTGTCGATGACGATGATGCGCAAGTCCTGGCCCTCGACGAACTCCTCGATCAGCACCTTTTCGCTCATGCCGCGCGCCTCTTCGACGGCGTCATCGACCTCGTCGATGGTGGTCAAGTCCACCCGCACGCCCCGGCCCTGCTCTCCCCTAGCCGGCTTGACGACGACGTGGCCGTGGGCTTCCAGGAATTTGCGGGCGTCCTCGGGCTTGTCGACGACGGCCTGGTCGGGCACCGCGAGCCCCGCATTGGCCAATACACGCCGGGTTACCGCCTTGTCGTCGCAGCGGCTCATCGCCACCGCCGAGGTCAGCTCGCTCAAGGATTCGTGGCAGGTCACCGAACGGCCGCCGAGGGTCATGATGAAGAACCCGTTCTCGGCGTCCAGGACCTCGACGCCGATGCCGCGCCGACGTGCCTCGTCAATGATGATGCGGGCGTAGATGTTGAGGCTCTCCTCCGGCGGCGGGCCGATGAACAAGTTCTCGTTGATCGGGTTCTTCTTCTTGATGCAATACACCGGCACCCGCTCGAACCCGAGCTTGCGGTAAAGCGCGATGGCGTGGCTGTTGTCGTGCATCACGGAAAGGTCGAGGAACCGGCGGCCACGCTTCTTGAACTCGCTCGCCAGGCGCGTCACCAGCGCCTCGCCGACGCCGGTCAGCGCCGTCTGCGGCTCGACCGCCAACGACCACAGGCTGGCGCCCTCGTCGGGGTCGTCGAAGGCGGCGCGATGGTCGACGCCGGTGACCCAGCCGATCACGTCGCCCGTCGCCGGGTCCTCGGCAACCAGGAACACCAGCGTCGCCGACGTGCGATGCTTGTCGAAAAAGCCCTCGTACGTCGGCACCATGTGGCGCGCCAAGCAGATGCGGTTGACCGAATCCGCGTCGCGCAGCTTCAACGGCCGCACGCGGCAGCCGGGCGCCGGATCGGCCGGCGGCGCGAATGAACCCAGCACCAGACGGTAGGTGTGCGACGGGTCCAAAAACAGCTCTTGCGGCGCCAGCGACAGCACCACGTGCGGGTCGCGCGAATACATCGCGACGTCGCGCTGGCCCGGGCGCTCGGCCTTGACCTCCGCCACCAGGTCGTCGGCGCTCGCGAAGGTCTGGCCGAAGATCAGCCGTCCCCAGCCGCAATCGACGACCACGTTCTCGCCCATGCCGCCGTCGGTCGCCCGTTTGGGCGCCGGACCCCAGCTTTTGAGCGACACCATGTCGGCGTGGATCAGCGGATCGGGTTCGTCGGCGGTCGGATGATTCCTGGTCATCGGTCGGGTCCTCCCCGGTTTCAAACGCCCTGAGCCTGTAGCCATAGTTCCAGCAGCGCCACCTGCCACAGCTTCGAGCCGCGCAGCGGCGTGATGTGCTCCTTCGGCTGCGCCAGAAGCTGGTCCACATAGTCGCGTCGGAAAATTCCGCGCTGGCGCGCCTTCGGGCTGTCGAGCGCCTGCTTTACGTAGTCCAGCGTCGGGCCTTCGATGTATTTCAGCGCCGGCACCGGAAAATAACCCTTCGGCCGGTCGATCACCTCGGCGGGAATCACGCTGCGGGCGGTCTCCTTCAGCACGCCTTTGCCGTCCTGGGCCAGCTTGTGCTCGGCCGGGATGCGGCCGGCGAGTTCGACCAGCTCGTGGTCGAGGAACGGCACCCGCGCCTCCAGGCCCCAGCGCATGGTCATGTTGTCGACCCGCTTCACCGGATCGTCGGCCAGCATCACCGTGGTATCGAGCCGCAGCGCCTTGTCGACGGCGCGGTCGGCGCCGGGCATGCCGAAGTGGCCGGCGACGAAGCTGCGGCCAAAGTCGTCCTCCAGGTAGTCGTCCTCGATCGCTTCGCGGTATTCGCGGTGGTCGCGGTCGAAGAAGGTGCGCGCGTAGTCGCCGACCGCGTCGTTGGAATTCAGGAGCGGCGGGTACCAGTGGTAGCCGCCGAACACCTCGTCGGCGCCCTGGCCGCTTTGCACCACCTTGACGTGCCGGGAGACCTCCTGGGACAGCAGGTAGAAACCGACGTTGTCGTAGCTCACCATCGGTTCCGACATGGCGGCGATGGTATCGGGCAGCGTCTCGATCAGCCGCTCGGACTTGACGAAGATCTTGTGATGGCGGGTCGCAAAACGTTCGGCGATGATGTCGGAATACTGGAATTCGTCGCCCTTCTCGCCGCCGGCTTCCTCGAAGCCGATCGAGAAGGTCTCAAGACCGTCCTGACCCTGTTCGGCCAGAAGCCCGACGATGAGGCTGGAATCGAGCCCGCCCGACAGCAGCACGCCGACCGGTACGTCGGCAACCAGCCGGCGGCGCACCGAGGCGCGCAGCGCCGCGATCAGCTCGTCGTGCCAGTCGGCGAACGGGCGGCGGATGTCGGCGGCGGACGGCGCAAAGCGGGCCTCCCAGTAGATCTCGTTCTTGCGCCGGCCGTCGGGCTCGAAGATCGATACCGTCGCCGGCGGCAGCTTGCGGATGCCGTCGAAGATTGTAAACGGCGCCGGCACCACGGCGTGGAAGGTCATGTAGTGGTTGAGAGCCAACGGATCGATGGCGGTATCGACGTCGCCGGCCGCCAGCAGTGCCGGCAGCGACGAGGCGAAGCGCAGCCGCTTCGAGGTCTGGGCGATGTAGAGCGGCTTGATGCCGAGCCGGTCGCGCGCCAGCACCAGACGGCCCGAGTCGCGCTCGAGCACGGCGAAGGCGAACATGCCGTTGAAGCGCTTGACGCAGTCGATGCCCCAGGCGTGGTAGGCCTTCAGCACCACCTCGGTGTCACTGGACGAGAAGAAGCGGTAGGCCGCGGCCTCGAGCTCGCGGCGCAATTCCTTGTAATTATAGATGCAACCGTTGAACACCATCGCCAGGCCGAGATCGGAATCGACCATCGGCTGCTGGCCGTGCTCGGAGAGATCGATGATCTTCAGCCGCCGATGGCCGAGCGCCGCGCGGCCTTGAGCGTAGATGCCGCCGGCGTCGGGGCCGCGGCGGCGCATGACGTCGGCCATCGCCTGCACGGCCGCCGTATCGGCCGCCTCGCCGTCGAACCGGACCTCGCCCGCGATGCCGCACATCGGCGACCCCTAGGCGTTGGCCATCGCCGCCGCGCGGGCGACGGGAATACGGTTATGAAATGCGTTTGCGTGGTTATGGCCGGGGCGCAGGCGGATGACGGCCTTCTCCTGTAGAGCTTGGGATTTTGCGGATGCGACTAATATAGCCGGCGGGCAGAATTTATCAACCCTTGTCGGCTTTTATAACGTTGATATTGGCCGCTTTATTGACCCGAGTGCCGCCGTTATTTCGGTTTTTCTTGCGGCCATGTATTGGCTACCGCCGGCGTTCATCGGGCCGGCTGCGGCCGTCACGCCGCGAAACGTACCACCGAGACCGGCGGTAGCCGGGCATCGAGCGCCGCCCAGGACTCGCCCGCGTCCTCGGAAATCCAGAAGCCGCCGCTCGTCGAGCCGAAGGCGAGACGCTCGCCCGAATCGTCGATCGCCAGCGCATGGCGGTGCACCAAGTCGTAGGCGTGGCGTTGCGGCAGGCCGCGGCTCAGTACCTCGAAGCTCGCGCCGCCGTCGCGGGTGCGCGAGACGACGATCTTACCGTCCACGGGCACGCGCCGCTCGTCCTTGGTCGCCGGCACGAACCACGCGGTCTTCGGGTCGCGCGGATGCGCCGCGACGGCGAAACCGAAGCCCGAAGGCTTGGCCGCCTTTAGTTCGCGCCAGTTCTCGCCCGTATCCTCGGAGCGGTAGATGGCGCTGTGGTGCTGGCACCACATCACCTCGGGCCGGGCAGCGCAGTGGGCGAGCTGGTGGATGTCCTGGGTGATCGGGTCGCCGCGCTGCTCCGGCGGCATGTATTCGTTGTCCATGCCCTTGTTGATGTTGCGCCAAGTGTTGCCGCCATCGGTGGTGGCCCAAACGCCGGCGCATGACACGCCGACGCGGATTTTCGCGGGGTCGCGCGGATCGACCAGCACGGTGCTGATGCCGGGCTGCTCGCCGCCGGCGACGCCGAACCATTTCCGCCGTTCCGGCATTCGCCACAGGGTGTCGTTGAGCGACCAGGAGTCGCCGAGATCGGCGGAACGGAATAGGCCGCCCGGCATGGTGCCGGCCCACAGCCGGCCATCGGTGCCGCCGGAGGTCAGGTTCCACACCTTGCCGAGCGTCCACGGATGCGGATCGTCGCCGGCGTCCTCGGGCTTCGGCGAAAAGGTCGGCACGGCGATTTCATGCCACGCGCCGGCGCCGTCCTTCCGCCACAACTTGGCGCCGAAGTGGCCGAGGTCGAGGGCGGCGTGGACGACGCCGCCGCGCGCCAGCACGGCCGTCACCGGATCGCCGAGAAAATGCGCCTCGGCGATTTCCCAGGCGCCGCGCTTGCGCGCCATTTCGAACAGGCCCTTGCGGGTGCCCGCGTAAAGTCGGTCTGACATGATCCTCTTTCCTCTTCCTTTTCTCTCAGCCACCGGATAGCGCCTGGAAGACGTGGATTTCCTCGTCGGCGCCGATTGGATCGGTAAGCCCTTTGCGGTCGGCGACGGGCCGGCCGTTTACGAACACCGCCACGTGCCGGCGCAATGCGCCCTGATCATCGAGCACGTAACCCTTGAGCTGCGGGTTGGCCCGGAATACGGCCGCCAGCGCGTCGCCCAAGGTGGCGCCGGCGACCTCGACCGTCGGCGCGGCCAGGAACCGTTCGAGCTGGCGGGTGAAGAATACTCGGGGCATGGGCCAGTCGGCGCCGGAAAACGCCGTTTAAAGGTTGACATTTAAGTTGATATCAACATTACTATCAGACCATGTCAAAGAAAAAAATGGCGCCGCGCGAAACCGCCCGAATGGTCGGCCGGACCTGCCTCTGCCTGCACGTGCAGCGGGCGGCGCGGGCCCTGGCGCGGATTTTCGACGAGGCATTCAGGCCGCTGGGCCTGACCAACGGCCAGTTTTCGCTGTTGATGTCGCTTAACCGTCCCGAGCCGCCGAACATGCGCCAGATTTCCGATGTCCTTGCCATGGATCGAACGACGCTGACGGCGAACCTGAAACCGCTGAAACGCCGCGGTCTTCTCACGGTTTCCGTCGATTCCGCCGACAAGCGCGGTCGCCGCCTGGCGTTATCCGCGGCCGGCCGCGACGTGCTGGTCCGGGCATTGCCGATCTGGCGACGCATCCACAACGCGGTCGAGCGCGGCATGCCGCGCGGCAGCGCGGAGCGCCTGCGTGCCGATTTGCGCACGGTGACCTGATCGCGCTGGCCGGACCGCTTGGCCAGCTGAGCATAGTCTTTAAATCAATGACTTAACTCGTAGCCACGGGATGCGGCCCTGCCGCCGGTGGGCCAACTGGCCGGTGTCACGGCGGCGGCGGCGGTTGCAAACGCCGCCGAACCGCATTAAACGATGGCCGCGACCGGCGCCGGGAGACCCGTTTGGCCTCGCCGCCGGCCGGCATTCGGGAGTCTCGATCATGGGCTACAAGGTCGCCGTCGTCGGCGCCACCGGCAACGTCGGGCGCGAGCTACTCGCCATCCTGGCCGAACGCAAGTTCCCGGCCGACGAGGTGGTGGCGCTGGCGTCGTCGCGCTCGATCGGCGCCGAGGTGTCGTTCGGCGATGACGCGACGCTGAAGGTGAAGAACCTCGCCGACTTCGACTTCAAGGGCGTCGACATCGTGCTGTCGTCGCCGGGTGCCAAGGTTTCGGCCGAAGCGAGCCCGCGCGCCGCGAAGGCCGGCGCCGTCGTCATCGACAACACCTCGCACTTCCGCATGCACCCGGACGTGCCGCTGGTGGTGCCCGAGGTCAACCCGGACGCCATCGCCGGCTACAAGAAGCGCGGCATCATCGCCAACCCCAACTGCTCGACCATTCAGCTGGTGGTGGCGCTGAAGCCGTTGCACGACTTGGTGCCGATCAAGCGGGTCGTCGTCGCCACCTACCAGTCGACCTCGGGCAAGGGCAAGGCGGCGATGGACGAGCTGTTCAACCAGACCCGCGGCATCTATGTCAACGAGCCGGCGGATAAGTACCGCGAGGTGTTCACCAAGCAGATCGCCTTCAACGTCATCCCGCACATCGATGCATTCATGGACGACGGCTCGACCAAGGAAGAATGGAAGATGGTGGCGGAAACCAAGAAGATCCTGGACCCGGCGATCGCGCTCTCCGCCACCTGCGTCCGGGTGCCGACCTTCATCGGCCACGCGGAGGCCGTTAACATCGAGTTTTCCGGGCCGATCAGCGAGGCCGAGGCGCGGGCCGCGCTACGCAAGGCGCCGGGGATTTCCGTGGTCGACCACCGCGCCGACGAGGGCTACGTGACGCCCGCCGAGTGCGCCGGCGAGGACCCGGTCTACGTCAGCCGCATCCGCAAGGACCCGACGGTCGCCCACGGCCTGAATTTGTGGGTGGTCGCCGACAACTTGCGCAAGGGCGCGGCGCTGAACGCGGTGCAGATCGCCGAGGTGCTGGTCCGCCGCCACATGCTAAAGGCCGCCTGAGCCGGTTTTACGCGGCGGCCGCGGCCGCCGCCTCGTGCGAGCAATAAAAATGGCGGCTCCGGGACCGCCCTCTGAAAGCCGCCTTGTCGCTCGCCGGCCTTGCCGATTTCGCCGCGGCCTACTTGTTGCCCGCCTCGGCGGCGGCGCTTTCCTTCTGGTTCGGATTGAGCATGGTGTTGATCTGGTCCTGGCTCATTCGCTGATTGGCGACCTTGGGATCGACCACCGTTTCCTTCTTCTTCTTGTCGCGGCGCTCGAAGTCCACGAACACCCGCTTGCGGCGACGGTCGGGGCCGAAATAGTCCTTGGTACGGACGAACCGGCGCGGGTGCTCGATCACCGCGTTGAGGCGGCTGAACAGGGTCTTGGCCGACACCGGCTTCATCACGAATTCGTTAACGCCGGCGTCCCGGGCGGTAAGGATTCTGGGCCTTTCCGTATGGGCGGTGACCATGATGATGGGCATGAAGCGGTCCGGGCTGGTCTTGTCGTTGCGCACCCTGTTAACCAGTTCGATGCCGCTCATGTTCGGCATTTCCCAGTCGACGATCAGCAAATCCGGAGGATTGCCGAGGATGATATCCCACGCCGTCTCGCCGTCGGGGGCGTCGGTGATGTGGGAACATCCGAGCACGGCCAGAATGTGGCGCAACAGCGAGCGAATGAAATCCTGGTCGTCAACGATCAGGACTCTGACGCTTTTTAGATAAGTGTTCCACATCGTTCGTCGCTCGGCACCCTTCCCCGTCGTTTCTTGACCTTAAAGCCGCCGTCGGTCTTGCCGACCCGTTTATCCGGCAACAAACGCGAGGCTCACCATTTGGGGCCCCGGACACAGGCGTGATTAAATCGCACGCGCCAGCGACAAATATAGTTTAACCCCGGCGGACTGTGCGAGCCTATTTTTGCCGATTCCGCCAACTTAAGAACTGCGAATTGAAATCCGCGCCTGTTGCTGTCGGGCGATTGTCGCCGCGCGTCGGTATAAGGTCCGGTAATTCCTTGAAGATGTGCGAGGCTAACGCGGCATGGGGCGCAACCTGGCTGCGCCGTTCCGTTACGGAATCCGAGGTTAAGCCGGGTTTCAGCCCACCGGCTCGGCGAGAAACCGAGTCGCGGGCTGGGTGATTTCGCGGCCATTTATGACCAGCGCCAGATCCCGCGACTGCCCACCGCCGGGAATTGACCCGGTTGCCGCGATCAGCCCGAACACCGACGACACCGACAGTCCTAGGGCCGTCGCGACGTCGCCGGTTTTCAGGTAGCGGCCAACGAACAGCGCCGCCAGCACGTCGCCGGCCCCCTTGGCACGGCTCGCCAGCTTCGGCGTGGTCACCCGCCAGGCGGCGTCGGCGGCGACCGCCAGGGTGGAAATCGTTGCCCCGGCGTCGGCGTCGGTTGCGATCGAAGTTGCCACCACCAGTCGCGGGCCGTGTGCGAGCAGGGTGTGCGCCGCCGCCAATGCCTTGGTTTCGCTGCCGACGGGACGGCCCGATAGATAGGCGAGCTCGAATCCGTTGGGGGTGACGACATCGGCGACGGCGACCGCCCGCTCCGCGAACCAGCGGGCCAGGGTGTCGTCGACGTAGCGCCCCTCGTCGGCGTCGCCGATTACCGGGTCGCAGCAGTAGAGTGCGGTCGGGGACGCCGTCTTGACGGCGGCGACCGCCGTCAGCGCCGCTTCGCCGGTTTCGACGCTGCCGAGATAGCCGGTGAGCACCGCCTCGACGTCGGCGAAGCCGTCGGAGGCGGCGACTCCTTCGAGGACCTGGGCGACGCGATCGGCCTCGACCACGTGACCGCGCCAGTGCCGGTGGCCGGGATGATTGCTGTAGAGTGCGGTATGGACCGGCCACACCTCGTAGCCGAGACACTGCAGGGGAAACACCGTCGCCGAGTTGCCGACATGCCCGAGGGCGACGTGCGAATTGACGCTGAGGATCGCCATGCCGCCGACCTTGCCACAGACCGGGTCCGGATTGTAGGTTCCCGCAGCCGACGACGCGACTTTGCTCAGGGGAGACATGACCGATGCTGAAGACCGCCCGGCCGCGCCGCTCCGTCCTTTACATGCCCGGCTCCAACGCCCGGGCGCTTGAAAAGGGCCGTACGCTTGCCGCCGACGGCCTGATCCTCGACCTCGAGGACGCCGTCGCGCCGGACGCCAAGGAAACGGCGCGTAATCAGATCCGCGACGCCATCAAGCAGGGCGGCTACGGCAAGCGCGAGCTGATCGTGCGCGTCAACGGGCTCGATACCCAGTGGGGCCGCGACGACCTGACGGCTGCCGCCACCTTCGGCGCCGATGCGGTGCTGCTGCCGAAAGTCGAAAGCGCCGGCGCGGTGCACCAGGCCGAGGCGATGCTGGCGACCGCCGGTGCGCCCGACTCTCTGGCGGTGTGGTGCATGATGGAGACGCCGCTCGGCATGCTGCACGCCGAGGAAATCGCGGAAGCCAGCCCGCGCATCGGGGCGCTGGTGATGGGCACGTCGGACCTGGCCAAGGACTTGCACTGCGCCCACACCCATGACCGGCTGCCGTTCATCACATCGCTCGGGCTGTGCATGCTGGCGGCGCGGGCCGCCGGCATCGCCATTCTCGACGGCGTGCACCTCGATCTCGACGACAACGTTGGCCTCGAATTCGCTTGCCGGCAGGGCCGCGAGTTGGGATTCGACGGCAAGACGTTGATCCACCCAAAGACGATCAACGTCGCCAATGAGGCGTTCGCGCCGTCGCCGGACGAGGTCGCCTGGTCGAAGAAGATCATCTCCGCCCACGCCGAAGCGGCCAAGCAGGGCAAGGGCATCGTTGTCATCGACGGCAAGCTGATCGAGAATTTGCACGTGCTCGAAGCCCAGCGGCTGGTGGCGCTTGCCGACGCGATCCGGGAGCTGGAGCAGGCGGGGGCCTGAGACCCGCCCGATGGGCGCCAGAACCGAACCGAAATCCCGAGCCGGCAACTTCTTCGAGGACTTTTCGCTCGGCCAGGAAATCGTGCATGCGACGCCGCGGACGCTGACGGCGGGCGATGCGGCGGTTTACACGGCGCTCTACGGATCGCGCTTCGCCGCGTCGTCCTCGGACGCATTCGCACGCGCCGTCGGATTCGCGGCGGCGCCACTCGACGATTTCCTGGTTTTCCACGTGGTATTCGGCCGCACGGTGAGCGACGTGTCGTTGAACGCGGAGGCCAATCTCGGTTACGCGGCCGGCGTGTTCGGGGCGCCGGTCTTCGCCGGCGATACGCTCGACGCCACCTCGACGGTGATCGGGCTGAAACAGAACCGCGACCGCCGCACCGGGATCGTCTACGTGCGCACGCGGGGCCGCAACCAGCGGCGCAAGGCGGTGGTCGACTACGTGCGCTGGGTGATGCTGCCGAAACGCGACCCGGCGGCCCCGGCGCCCGAGCCGGCGGTGCCCAAGCTACCGGAGGCGGTCGCCGTCGACGCGGTGCAGGTGCCGGCCGGCTTCGACGGCGCACGCTACGACACGGCGGCCGCCGGCAGCCCGCACCTGTGGGACGCCTATGCCATCGGCGAGCGCATCGACCATCGCGACGGCATCACCATCGAGGAGGCCGATCACATGAGCGCGGCGCGGCTTTACCAGAACAGCGCGCGGGTGCATTTCAATCAGCATGCTGAGAAGCACGGCCGCTTCGGCCGCCGCATCGTCTACGGCGGCCATATCATCAGCATCGCCCGGGCGCTGTCGTTCAATGGCCTCGCCAACGCCTTCAGGATTGCCGCCATCAACGGCGGCCGGCATGTGGCGCCGAGTTTTGCCGGCGATACCATTTACGCGTGGTCGGAGGTGCTGGCCAAGGCGGCATTGCCCGGCAGGGTCGACGTCGGCGCGCTGAGGCTGCGCACGGTGGCCATCAAGGACCGACAGGCGGGCGATTTTTCGGGCCGTCGCGCCGACGGCGCCTACGACCCGGCGGTGGTGCTCGATTTCGACTACTGGGCATTGATGCCGCGGCGGGCGGCCGCGACGTGATTTTGGCAAAGAAAGAGGTGTCAGGTACGTAGGTCCTGGGAAACCTCCGTAACGCGCCGCCGAAACAACGCTCCTGACACCTCTTGGAGCCGGCCAGGCTCCGCGCACATGAAAGCGGCGGCTACGATCGACCCTCCCCTCCGTGGACGCACCCTGGGCAGAGATAGGCCCTCGGAGAAGTGGCCGTGGTTCCGTTTCGGGAAGTTACCCCCCCTTCACGAACCGCCGAAGCAAGGCACCCCTCGCGCGCGCGACCCTTCCGACGATACCGGTCGGGGGCGGAACCCCCGTCGATACGATCCGGAAACCGGAAGGTTCCCGGATCGACGATCCGGCCTGCAAGCAGACCGGGCCGCCTGCCCTGGGCCCGCGGTCCCCGCCGGCTGACGCCGGCGCACGACCCCGGGCCCCACGGAACCGGTCAGCCTCCACCAGGGAGAGCGGCCGGTCCGCGAAAAGCCGCCTCGCGGTCAACGAGGCTTTTGCCGGCTTCCTTTCGTCGCCAGCGGCCGAAGCCGCGTAACGCCTCGGGAAGCCTGCCCCGGGCTCGACGGGTGCATGAACACCCGCGTCGCCTGGGAGCGACTGGCCGCTGCCGCAAGCCGCGAAACCCCGAAGGATGGCGCGGCCACACGACAACGACTCGTCGCATCGACGCTCTCGCGTGCACTTGGCATGATGAAAATGCTGTTTGCTAAATTCAATTAAAAACGGAGCGCAACACTAAATATTCTGTGCATAACTGCTGTAAACTTTCACAATTCCCCCACAAGTTATCCACATAACTATGCACAGACTCAATAATTATGAAGTAATGGTTGTTATCATTATTTCGCGGGACAGAAGCCGGATCGACGGTTGTCAAATCAGCCGCAGTCGCCGCTGATCGCGTCCAGCAAGTCGCTCATCGGAATTCTTGTCGGCATTCTTTATGACGCGGTGATCATTGACTTAACTCCGGCGGGCGTTTACCAATTTATTTGGTGCGGCGGCGCCGCCACGGCGTTTGTCCGGCCGTCCTACGAGGATCAGCCTATGGCAACCGGCAACCGGCCGCTGTCACCGCATCTTCAGATTTATCGGCCGCAGATCACGTCGTTTCTGTCGATCATTCATCGTCTCACTGGCGTCGCTCTGGTCGGCGGCGCGTTAATATTCACTTACTGGATTTCGTCGGCCACCTACGGGCCCGAGGTGTTCGCCAAGGCGCAGTCGGTCCTCGGTTCGTGGTTCGGGCGCCTGGTGTTATTTGGCATGACCTTCGCGCTCTATTACCACCTCGCCAACGGCATCCGTCACATGGCTTGGGACGTGGGCTGGGGCTACGAGATGTCGAAGCTCACGATTACCGGGTGGCTGGTGGTGTTGTTCTCGGGCGGCATGACGGTGCTGACTTTCGTCGCAGCCTACGTCGTTGCGGGAGTCCTGTGATGGAAATGCGCTCGTCCCTCGCTCGCGTCCGCGGCCTCGGCGGTAGCAAGGAAGGCGGCATCGGTCATTGGTGGGCCGAGCGGCTGGCCGCCATTGCGTTGGTGCCGCTGACGCTATGGTTCATATTTTCCGCCGTCCTGATGACCGGCGCCGACGTCGTGCAGTTCAAGGCCTGGGTCGGCGCGTACGGCAATCCGGTGCTGCTGATCCTTTTCACCATCGCCGCCTATCATCACGGGCAGATGGGCATGACGGTGATCATCGAGGATTACGTTCATCATGAGGCGGCCAATCTGATCGCCATTGTGCTGGTGAAGCTGGGGGCGTTCTTCTGTGCAACCTTCACCATATTCTGCATCGCCCGGTTGACGTTCGGAGGCTGACGCGCCGTGCCCAAGGCATACGAGATCACCGATCACCGATACGATGTCATCGTCGTCGGCGCCGGCGGCGCGGGTTTGCGCGCCACCCTCGGCATGGCGACGACGGGGCTGAAGACCGGCTGCATCACCAAGGTGTTCCCGACGCGCTCCCATACCGTCGCCGCCCAAGGCGGCATCAGCGCGGCGCTCGGCAACATGGCCGAAGACGATTGGCGCTGGCACATGTACGACACCGTCAAGGGCTCCGACTGGCTGGGCGACCAGGACGCCATCGAGCACATGTGCCGCGACGCGGTGCCGGCGGTTTACGAGCTCGAGCATTTCGGCCTGCCGTTCTCGCGCACGCCGGAGGGAAAGATTTATCAGCGGCCGTTCGGCGGCCACATGCGCAATTTCGGCGAGGCGCCGGTGGAGCGCGCCTGCGCCGCGGCCGATCGCACCGGCCATGCCATGCTGCACACCCTTTACCAGCAGAGCCTGAGGCACGACGCCGAATTTTTCGTCGAGTACTTCGCCATCGACCTAATCATAGGCGCCGACGGCGCCTGCCAGGGCGTCATCGCCTGGAACCTGGACGACGGCACCATCCACCGTTTCCACGCGCACCTAGTGGTTCTGGCCACCGGCGGCTACGGGCGGTCCTATTTCTCCTGCACCTCGGCGCACACCTGCACCGGCGACGGCAACGGCATGGTGGCGCGCGCCGGCTTGCCGTTGCAGGACCACGAGTTCGTGCAGTTCCACCCGACCGGCATCTACGGCGCCGGCTGCCTGATCACCGAGGGCGCCCGCGGCGAGGGCGGCTACCTGACCAATTCCGAGGGCGAGCGGTTCATGGAGCGCTACGCGCCGACGGCCAAGGACCTGGCCAGCCGCGACGTGGTGAGCCGCGCCATGACGGTCGAGATCCGCGAGGGCCGCGGCGTCGGCCCGGAGCGTGACCACATTTTCCTTCACCTTGAGCATCTGGGCAGGGATTTGCTGGAGCTGCGCCTGCCGGGCATCACCGAATCATCGCGCATCTTCGCCGGCGTCGACGCCTCGAAGCAGCCGATCCCGGTGTTGCCGACCGTGCATTACAACATGGGCGGCGTTCCCACCAATTACCACGGCCAGGCGCTGCGGCCGACTGCCGACGACCCGGATGCCATCGCGCCAGGCCTGATGGCGATCGGCGAATGCGGCTGCGCCTCGGTGCACGGCGCCAATCGCCTCGGCACCAACTCGCTGTTGGACTTGGTGGTGTTCGGCCGCGCGGCCGCCAAGAAGGCAGCGGAGCTGGTGAAGCCGGGCACGCCGTTAAAGCCGTTGCCGGCCGATTCCGCGGACTTCGCGCTCGGCCGCCTCGACCGGTTGCGCCACGCCGACGGCGGCTCGAAGACAAGCGAGATTCGCCTCGCGCTCCAGCGCAGCATGCAGAACAACGCCGCCGTATTCCGCACATCCGAGGTGTTGAAGCAGGGCGTCAAGGAGGTCGGCGAGATCGCTGCGCGCATGAGCGACGTCAAGGTCGCCGACCGCTCGCTGATCTGGAATTCGGACTTGGTGGAAACCCTGGAGCTCGAGAACCTGCTCGCCTGCGCGCTCGCCACCATCCATTCGGCGGAGGCCCGTCACGAAAGCCGCGGCGCCCACGCCCGCGAGGACCACCCCAACCGCGACGACAAGACCTGGATGAAGCACTCGCTGGCGTGGATCGACGGCAAGGGCAAGGTCACGCTCACCTATCGCCCGGTCCATACGTGGACGCTGACGGACGAGGTCAAATACATCGAACCCAAGGCCAGGGTCTATTGACGGCCGCACATCGCTGACGGAAGGTCGAACAGATGGTCGAATTCACGCTGCCCGCCAATTCCAAGGTAACCAAGGGGAAGACCTTCCCTGCCGAGGCCGGCGCCACCCGGATCAGGAAGTTCCACGTCTATCGCTGGGACCCGGACAGCGGCGCCAATCCCCGCGTCGATACCTACGAGGTCGACCTCGACAAGTGCGGGCCGATGGTTCTCGACGCGCTGATCAAGATCAAGAACGAGATCGACACCACGTTGACCTTCCGCCGCTCCTGCCGCGAGGGTGTGTGCGGATCCTGCGCCTTCAACATCGACGGCACCAACACGCTGGCGTGCACCAAGCCGATCACCGACATCAAGGGCGACGTCAAAATCTACCCGCTGCCGCACTTGCCGGTGGTCAAGGACCTGGTCCCCGATCTCAGCGTGCCGTACGCGCAGTACCGGTCGATCAAGCCGTGGCTGCAGGCCGACACTCCGCCGCCGACCGGCGAGCGCCTGCAAAGCCCCGAGGAACGCGAAAAGCTCGACGGCCTGTGGGAATGCATCCTTTGCTTCAGCTGCCAGACCAGTTGCCCGAGCTACTGGTGGAACGGCAATCGTTATCTGGGCCCGGCGATCCTGTTACAGGCCTACCGGTGGATAGCGGATTCCCGGGATGAGGCGACCGGCGAGCGGCTTGACGATCTCGACGATCCGTTCAAGCTGTTCCGCTGTCACACGATCATGAACTGCACCAACACCTGCCCCAAGGGCCTGAACCCCGGGAAGGCGATCGGCGAGATCAAGATCGCGTTGATGAAACGCGGCTGACGGCCGTTAACCCGCGACCGCCGCGGCGAGGCCGCCGGAAACCCGGCGGCCTTTTGCGTGCGACCCGATCTGGGTCTTGATCAGGAAAGCTTTATATTGCCGTCGATGTTGGTGCTGACGCCCAGCGACTGGATGGAAAGAGTAACCCGCGCTTTGACCGTTTCGCCGCCCTTCAGCTTACCGCTCTCGAGGGCGCCGCGTACCGCGTTTTCGATCTCTCGTTGCGAGGTCACGCCGACGTTTTTGAGGAACTTTCGGATCTGCATGTTGAACACGTCTTCGTCCATGGATGTCTCCTTGTGTTGGCGTCGGCGCCCCTTGCTCGCGCCATCCCAAGGGCCGCCGCGACATTTGGATTGAAAAATTCTGCCCATGGTATAAGTCCTGCGCGGCCTTCCGACAATGGAGAACAGGCACATGTATCGCCCCGGGCATTTCGACATCGACGACAAATCGGCGCTTTTCCGCGTCATGCGCGACAACAGCTTCGCGCTATTGGTGTCGTCCGGTCGCGGCGGCGTGGTCGCCAGCCATATCCCGCTGTTTCTGGATGGCGATGGCGATGGCGCCGGCCGGCTGCTTGGCCACTTGGCGCGCCCCAACGAGCAGTGGCGGGACTTCGACGGCAAGGCCGAGGCGATGGCGGTTTTCCAGGGGCCGCACTCCTATGTCTCGCCGTCGTGGTACGTCTCCGAAATGATGGTGCCGACGTGGAACTATGTCGCGGTCCACGCCTACGGCAGGCCGCGGGTGGTCGCCGACGCGACGTTAACCCGCGCGCATTTGGAACGTTTGGTCGCCACCTATGAAAGCCCGGCAACGGGACCGTGGTCGATGGCGCGGCTGCCGGACAACTACGTTGCGCGCATGATGAAGGGTATTGTCGCCTTCGAGATGCCGATCGAGCGGCTGGAGGGCAAGTTCAAGCTCAGCCAGAACCGCTCCGCCGCCGATCGCGAGGGCGCCATCAGGGGCCTCGAGGCAAGCGGAGACGCGGTGGCCGCCGAGATGGCGCGGCTGATGCGCGAGCACGCGCCGTCGCGCTGAACGACGGCGGCCGGCGGTTCAGAACACCAGCACCTTGTCCGCGTTGACGGTGAGCTGGGTCAGATCGGCCATGGTGCCGCGCGCCGTTCCGGCGACCAATTGGTCGTCACCCAGCCCACGCGCATCCATGCAGGTTCCGCACAAGACCACGCGCGCCTGGCGGGCGATGCCCTTGAGCATGCGTTCGACGTTGTAATAGCCATCCGGCGTTTTCTGTCCGGCCTTGGCGCAAGCAACGGCGTCGGCCATGAGAAAGATGGAAACCTCGGGCTTAGAATCGGCCTTCAGAAGCGCTTGCGCCAGACGAAAGGCGTTGTAGCAGCGTTCCGTACCGTAAGGAGGATCGTTCAGGATGAAGTGGATTTTCATGGAATGCCTCGTGCGCTTGCGTTGATGTTCCCCCCCTTCGGAATGCATCTCGACGTTGCTGTTGACGGTAGCGGCTCGTCATCGCCGATTTTTATTTCTTCCTCCAGTCTCGCCGGTTGATGGGGTAGTCGCCGGCTTCCAATAGGAACGGCTGGATTAGCATCCGGTGCAGGTGCAACTGCGCCGGATCGCGGAACAGGTCGATGCCGATGGTCATGCCCTGGTGGCCCTTCTCCGGCTGGTCCCGGTAGGTTCCAAGCAGCCGGTCCCACCAAGGAAGGTTGAATCCGAAATTCGAGTTCGTCTCGTGCGGCATGATGGAATGGTGGACCCGATGCATATCGGGCGTGACGACGATCCATCGCAACACCCGGTCCAGGCCCAACGGCAGCATGACGTTGCTGTGGTTGAACATCGAGGTGGCGTTGAGCAGCACCTCGAAAATCAACACCGCCACGGCGGGAGCGCCGATCAATACGATCACCGCCATTTTTATGGCGACGGAGAGCAGGATTTCGAACGGATGGAAGCGCGCGCCGGTGGTGACGTCGAAATCGAGGTCGGCGTGATGCATCCGGTGCAGCCGCCACAACGCCGGCACCGCGTGAAACATGACGTGCTGCAGATAGATGGCGAAATCGAGAATGACCACCGCTGCGGCGACGGCCACCCAAGGCGGCGGCGCCCAGGAATTGAGCAAGCCCCAGCCGCGCTGTTGGGCGATCACGGCCACGGCCACCGGCACGATCGGAAACACCGCCCGGACGAGGACCGTATTCAACGCCACGATGCCCAGATTGGCGTACCAGCGCACCGCCTTCGGTTGCGACAGCGCGCGGCGCGGCGCGATCAGCTCCCATCCCGCCATCGCCGCCAGCATGCCGAAGAAGCAGCCGAGCCGGATTGCCGTCTCATGGTCGAGCAGGGTATCGATCATCCGCCGTTTCCAATGCCTCGGGCTTACGCCCCGGGGGTCCGTGGCCGGGCATTCCGTCCAGTTCACCAGGGCTGCTAACGGGCATTCCCGAGCCAACAATATGGTGATAGTCTCGGGCCAAGGAAACGCACAAAACGACTTTCTTTTTTTCGACCCGGGGCAGTCGCCATGAACCTACACCCCATGCTCCTGGCGCGGGCCGAACAAGGCCTGCCGATCCGCGTCGCGTTGATCGGCGCCGGCAAGTTCGGATCCATGTTCCTGGCCCAGGCGCAGCACACGCCCGGTCTGCATGTCCTCGGCGTCGCCGACCTGGACGTGCCGCGGGCGCGTCAGGCGCTGCTCGCCACCGGCTGGCCGAAGGAACGCATCGGCGCCACCTCGCCGGCCAAGGCCCTGGCCACCGGCGGCACCTTTATTACCGACGATGCCGGACTGTTGATCAACGCCGGCGGCCTCGACGTGGTGATCGAGGCGACGGGCGTGCCCGAGGCCGGCATCCAGCACGCGCTGGCGGCGATCAAGCGCGGCCGCCACGTGATCATGGTGAACGTCGAGGCCGACGCGCTGGTCGGCCCGCTTTTGGCCGACAAGGCGAAGCGGGCCGGCGTCGTGTATTCGCTGGCTTACGGCGACCAGCCGGCGTTGATTTGCGAGATGGTGGACTGGGCGCGCGCCGCCGGCTTCGACGTGGTGGCGGCCGGCAAGGGCACGCTTTATATGCCGGAATTCCACGCCTCGACGCCGGAAACCGTGTGGGACTTCTACGGACTGACACCGGAGCGGGCGGCGCGGAGCGGGCTGAACCCGAAGATGTTCAACTCGTTCCTCGACGGCACCAAATCGGCGATCGAGATGGCGGCGGTTGCCAACGCTACTGGCCTGACGCCGGCGCCGGGCGGGCTCACCTTTCCGCCCTGCCCGGTCGAGAAGCTTGCCAGCACGCTGATCCCGGAGGCCGATGGCGGCAAGCTGCATCATAAAGGCCAGGTCGAAGTGGTTTCCAGCCGTGCCCGCAACGGCAACGACCTGGAGAACAATCTGCGCTGGGGGGTCTACGTGACGTTCGAGGCGGCGAACGAATACGTCGAAAACTGCTTCTCCGATTACGGATTGATCACCGATCCCAGCGGCAAGTACTCGGCCCTGTGGCGTCCCTACCACATGATCGGCCTCGAACTCGGAATCAGCGTCGCCCACGCGGCACTGCTGAAGATGCCGACTGGCGCGGCGACGGGCTTCCGCGCCGACGTCGTGGCTTGCGCCAAGCGCAATCTCGAGGCCGGCGAGATCCTCGACGGCGAGGGCGGCTTCACGGCATGGGGTCGGCTGATGGAGGCCGGCGATTCGATCAACGTCGGTGCGGTGCCGATAGGCCTAGCACACGGACTCAAGTTGAAGAGCCGGGTGAAAGAGGGCGCGGCGTTGCAGTGGTCGGACGTCGAGTTGCGCGACGTCGAGGGCACCGCCGCCTATCGGATGCGCCGCGAGATGGAGACCGTTTTCGCGCCGCCGCCGGGCAAGGCCCGGGCCGCCTCGTGACGCGACGCGACGTGCATTCCGTCCGATGAATCTCGGATAGGCCTATCGCCATCGGTTCCCCTCATGGACGCTGAACGCGGCATCGGGCCGAAGCAGGCCTATCAAGCTCTCATCGACAAAGGCGACATCAAGCCCGACGCGACCCAGTCCCGCGCCATTGACGAGTTGCAGACCCTGCACGACGCGCTCGGCGCGTACTCGACGCAGATGGGCAAGAAGAATTGGATGACCCGGTTGCGCCTTGGCCGCAATAAGATATCGGCGCCGACCGGCCTTTACGTGTGGGGCGGCGTTGGGCGCGGCAAGTCGATGCTGATGGACCTGTTTTACGATTGCGTGCCGATCGAGGCTCGCAAGCGCGTCCACTTTCACGCCTTCATGCAGGAGGTCCACAAGCGGGTACACAGCTTCCGCCAGGCGGTGCTTGCCAAAAAGATCCCGGAATCGAGCGATCCCCTGGTGGCGCTGAGTCGAGTCATCACCGATCAGGCTTGGCTGCTTTGCTTCGACGAGTTCCACGTCACCGATATCGCCGACGCGATGATCCTGGGCCGCTTGTTCGAGTCGCTGTTTGGCCACGGCGTGGTGGTGGTGGCGACGTCGAACCGGGCGCCCAAGGACCTGTACAAGGGCGGCCTGCAGCGCGAACTGTTTTTGCCGTTCATCAAGCTGATCGAGAACAAGCTCGAGATGTTCGAGCTCGACGCCGGCGTCGATTACCGGCTCGACCGGTTGAAGACCATGGAGGTGTTCCTGACGCCCGCCGATGCCGCCGCCGACCGCAAGCTGGATGACGACTTCAAGAGCCTGAGCACCGGCTTCAGCCCCAGCCCGGTGACGTTGCAGGTGCAGGGCCGCAAGATCGAGATTCCGATGGCGGCCGAAGGCGTCGCCATGGCCAGCTTCAAGGACCTGTGCGAAAAGCCGCTGGGCGCCGCCGACTACCTGGCGATCGCCGAGTGCTTCCACACCGTGCTGCTGCGCGGAATTCCCCGGCTGGGCCCGGAAAAACGGAACGAAGCCAAGCGGTTCGTGACCCTGGTCGACGCCTTGTATGAAGCCAAGGTCAACCTTATATGTTCGGCAGAAGCGCCGGCCGAGGCGTTGTACACGGAGGGCGATGGCGCGTTCGAGTTCCAGCGCACGGTTTCCAGGCTGATGGAAATGCGGTCCGCGGATTATATGGCGATGCCGCATGCCGGTTGACCCGGCAATTCCCACCTGCTAGCTGTTGGACTGGCTTAATACTTTGCGAAGCACGGTTTTCGGCCACATATACCTGGTATTGACTGGCACGGCGCTTTTAGCGATCTCATAGTTAACGCTGTCTCCCGGACCGCCAGGAGAAATGCCTTTATGGAAACCGTCATTCTGCCCGCTGCCGGAACGTCCATCCCATCGGCCATTGATCCGACGCTGGATCCGTGGGGGGAGATCGACCGTCTGCGGCGCGAAAAGAACGCCGTCATCTTGGCGCATTACTATCAGGACGCGGAAATCCAGGATCTGGCCGACTTCGTCGGCGATTCGCTTGACCTGTCGCGCAAGGCCGCCTCCACCGACGCTGACATGATCGTGTTTTGCGGCGTCCGCTTCATGGCCGAGGTGGCGAAGATTCTGAGCCCGAAGAAGACCGTCCTGCTGCCGGACGCCGACGCCGGCTGCTCGCTGGAGGACGCCTGTCCGCCGGCCGACTTCGCGCGCTTCCGCGCCGAGCATCCGGACCATATCGCCATCACCTACATCAACTGCTCGGCGGCGGTGAAGGCGCTATCGGATATCATCGTCACCTCCTCCAACGCCGAGCAAATCATCCGGCAACTGCCGGAGGATAAGCCTATCCTATTCGCGCCCGACCGGCATCTCGGGGCGTACCTCAGCCGCAAGACCGGCCGCAAGATGACGCTCTGGAACGGCACCTGCGTCGTTCATGATCGGTTTTCGACCCGCGAGCTGGTCAAGCTGAAGGCGAAGCACCCGGCAGCGCCGGTCGCCGCGCATCCGGAATGCCACGAAGGCATCCTCGGCCACGCCGACCACATCGGCTCCACCCGCTCGATCCTGGAATACGTGCTGAATGCACCGCAAAGCGAATTCATCATCGCCACGGAGCGGCACATCATCCATCAGATGCAGAAGGCGGCACCGCAAAAGACTTTCATTCCGGCGCCGGGCGCGGACGGCGGCTGCAATTGCGCGAGCTGTCCGTTCATGGAGCTGAACACCCTCGAAAAGGTCCACCTTGCGATGGTCAACGACGCACCGCGGATCGAGATTGCCGAGGATCTTAGGCTGCGCGCGTTGAGGCCTTTGGAAAGAATGCTGGAGATGTCTCCGCCGGCGAAGCCGATTTCCAAAGCCGCCGAATAGTCCGGCGGCGCCAGCGCGTGACCACCCCCCGACTCGATTCCGCGGACGTCAAGGCCGCGGTCGACGCGGCGCTGGCCGAAGACGTCGGCAACGGCGATGTCACCACGCAAGCAATCGTTCCCGACGACACGCGCATGCGGCTGGTGATGGTGACCCGTCAGCCGATCGTCGTCGCCGGATTGCCGCTGGCGGTCGAAACTTTCAAGCGGCTGGATCGCGAATCGGATATCAGAATTGACGCTTTTGACGGCTCCCGACTCGATTCCGGCGCCATAATCGCCCGGATCGAGGGACTGGCGGCGCCCTTGCTGTCGGCGGAGCGGACAGCGTTGAATTTCGTGCAAACATTGTCCGGCATCGCGACGTTAACGCGCAAGTTCGTCGACCGCATCGAGGGTACCGGCGCGGTGCTTCTCGATACGCGCAAAACGTTGCCCGGGCTGCGGCGTTTAAGCAAGTACGCGACCGCCGTCGGCGGCGCCACCAATCATCGCTTGCGCCTCGACGACGGCGTGCTGATCAAGGACAACCACATCGCGGTCGCCGGCACGGTCGCCGAGGCGATCCGGCGGGCCAAGGCCAAGGGCCTAAAAAACGTGCAAATTGAATGCGATACGCTTGATCAGGTGCGGCAATCGCTGGATGCCGGCGCCGACCGCCTGCTGCTCGACAACATGGCGCCCAAGATGCTCCGCGAAGCGGTCGCGATCACCGCCGGGCGCGTGCCGCTCGAGGCATCGGGCGGCGTGACGCTGGAAACGGTTCGCGCCATCGCCGAAACGGGTGTCGATTTCGTCTCCGTCGGCGCGATCACGATGTCGGCACCGGCCGTCGATATCGGACTCGATCTCGCAATCGATTGACGACACCGATCAAATTTGTTTGCGACACGATCCGGACCAGGTAGTCCCGAAAAATTTACCAATCATTTCCACGACTCTTGCCCTAAACGCCGAAACGGAGTAGGAAATTCACAAGACGACGAGGCTTTGGCTTGGCTTTTCGGCCGCGTTTGGTGTGGGGAAACGTCGATGGCCCGAAACAAGATCGCGTTGATCGGCGCCGGAAACATCGGGGGCACGCTTGCTCATCTTGCCGGTTTGAAAGAACTCGGCGACGTCGTTCTGTTCGACATTATTTCCGGCATCCCGCAGGGAAAATCCCTGGACATCGCCGAATCGTCACCGATCGAGGGCTTCGATGCGCGCATTCGCGGCGCGCGCGCTTATGGCGCCATCAGGGGCGCCGACGTGGTCATCGTCACCGCCGGCATCGCCCGCAAGCCGGGCATGAGCCGCGACGATCTGATCGGCATCAATACCAAGGTCATGCAATCGGTGGGCGCCGGCATCAAGGCGAATTGCCCGAAAGCCTTCGTCATCTGCATCACCAATCCACTGGACGCCATGGTGATGGTGCTCCGCGATGCGTGCGGATTGCCCCATAACAAGGTGGTCGGCATGGCCGGCGTCCTCGATTCGGCCCGCTTCCGGTATTTCTTGGCCGAGGAATTCAAAGTTTCCGTCGAGGACGTTACCGCCTTCGTGCTCGGCGGCCATGGCGATACCATGGTGCCGCTGGTCCGCTATTCGACCATCGCCGGCATTCCGCTTCCCGATCTGGTGCGTCTCAAGTGGACGACCCAGAAACGCCTCGATGGCATCGTGCAGCGGACGCGCATGGGCGGCGGCGAGATCGTGGCGCTGTTGAAGACAGGGTCGGCCTTCTATGCGCCGGCCAGCTCCGCCATCCAGATGGCCGAATCATATTTAAAGGATAAACGCAGGGTGCTGCCCTGCGCCGCATATTTAACGGGGGAGTACGGTATTAACGGGCTTTATGTGGGTGTGCCCTGTATCATCGGCGCGCGCGGCGTCGAGAAGGTGGTCGAGATCACGTTGAATCGCGAAGAGAAAGCGATGTTTACGCGGTCCGTCCGAGCCGTTCGCGTCCTGATCAAAATCACCCGCAATATGATGAAGAAGTCAGCAACAGGCAAAGGAAGGAGCCAAGCTATGGCTAGGAGAGCAAAGAAAAAGAAGGCGACGAAAAAGCGTAAGAAGGCGACGAAGAAGAAGGCCAAAAAGAAGACGAAGAAGCGTCGTCGCTAGCTGCTTTTTCGTTGACCACGTGAACATTGAGGCATCGCCGGACGAATTATCCCCATGAATATCCACGAATATCAGGCGAAGCAGTTGCTTGCCCGATACGGGGTGGCGGTGCCCCGAGGCGGGGTCGCCTATACGGTCGACGAAGCGGCCACCCAGGCGCAAGAACTGGGCGGCCCCGTTTACGTGGTCAAGTCGCAGATCCATGCCGGCGGTCGTGGCGCCGGCAGGTTCAAGGACAACCCCGGCGGCAAGGGAGGCGTGCGAGTTGTCAAGTCCGTCGAGGAGGTCCGCGAGAACGTTCGCGAGATGCTCGGCCACGTCCTGGTCACCAAGCAAACGAGGCCAGGCGGTAAGGAAGTCAAACGCGTCTATGTCGAAGAGGGCTGCGAGATCGCGCGCGAGCTCTATCTCGGCATGTTGCTCGATCGCGAGACGTCACGACTGACCATGATGGCGTCGACCGAAGGCGGCATGGAGATCGAGGAAGTCGCCGCCAAAACCCCTGAAAAAATCCTCAAGGTGTCGATCGACCCGGCGACGGGGATGTTGCCGTACCACGCCCGGAACCTAGCCTTTGGCCTCGGGCTGGAGGGCAAACAGGTCGGTTCGGCGGTGAAATTCATGCTCGCGATGTACAAGGCCTTCACCGAACTCGACGCCAGCATCGTCGAAATCAACCCCTTGGTGGTGACCAAAGGCGGAGAAGTCCTGGCGCTCGACGCCAAGATGAATTTCGACGACAACGCGCTTTACCGCCATAAGGACGTGGCCGACCTCCGCGACGAAGACGAGGAAGACCCGGCCGAGCTCGAAGCGGCCAAGCACGAACTGAATTACATCAAGCTCGACGGCAATATCGGCTGCATGGTCAATGGCGCCGGCTTGGCCATGTCGACCATGGACATCATCAAGCTGAGCGGCGGCACGCCGGCAAATTTCCTTGACGTCGGCGGCGGCGCCACCAAGGAACGGGTGACCGAGGCGTTCAAGATCATCCTGTCCGATCCCAACGTCGAAGGAATTCTCGTCAATATCTTCGGCGGCATCATGCGCTGCGACGTCATCGCCGAGGGCGTGGTCGCCGCCGCCCGCGAGGTCAGCCTCGACGTGCCTCTGGTGGTGCGTCTGGAAGGCACCAACGTCGAGCGCGGAACCAAAATTCTCGCCGAATCCGGTTTGCCGATCGTATCGGCCAAGGACCTCGGCGACGCCGCGGAAAAGGTGGTCAAAGCGGTCAAAGAGGCGGCGTGATGGCTGTCCTCGTCAACGCCAACACCAAGGTCATTTGCCAGGGCTTCACCGGCGCGCAGGGCACGTTCCATTCCGAACAGGCGATCGCCTACGGCACCAAGATGGTCGGCGGGGTGACGCCCGGCAAGGGCGGCACCAAGCATCTGGATCTGCCGGTGTTCAACACCGTCGCCGAGGCTGTCGCCAAGACCGGCGCCGACGCCGCCGTCATCTACGTGCCGCCACCGTTTGCCGCCGACGCCATCCTGGAATCCATCGACGCCAAAGTTCCCCTGGTGGTGTGCATTACCGAGGGCATTCCGGTGCTCGACATGGTGCGTGTCAAACGCGTGCTGGCGGGCTCCAAGACCCGCCTCGTCGGCCCCAACTGCCCCGGCGTCATCACGCCGGGCGAGTGCAAGATCGGCATCATGCCGGGGCACATCCACAGGAAGGGCAAGATCGGCATCGTGTCGCGCTCGGGGACCCTGACCTACGAGGCGGTTGCGCAGACGACCGCCGCCGGCCTCGGCCAAACCACCTGTATCGGCATCGGCGGCGACCCGGTCAACGGCACCAATTTCGTCGATTGCATCGAGATGTTCCTCGGCGACAAACAGACCGAGGCCATCGTCATGATCGGCGAGATCGGCGGCTCGGCGGAAGAAGACGCCGCCGAGGTCATCAAATCGTCGAAAATCAAGAAACCCACGGTCGGCTTCATCGCCGGCCTGACGGCCCCCCCGGGCCGGCGCATGGGCCATGCCGGAGCCATCATTTCCGGTGGCAAAGGCGGCGCCTCCGGCAAGATCGAGGCGATGAAAAGCGCCGGTATCCATGTCGCCGATTCCCCGGCTAAAATCGGCATCACCATGTCCAAGGCCTTGAAAGGGTGACGTAAAGGGGCTACCCGTATCCTATAAGGAACGGTTAGGCGTCAACCCCGGGGGGGACGCGCCGATAGGGCGCGTCAATTAGTGATGACCGCACTCAACCTCGTCGATTTCCTGTACACCGGCAATCAAGTCTATCTCGCCGAAATGTATCAGCGGTTCCTGGACGATCCGGGATCGGTCGATCCGCGCTGGCAGGAGTTTTTCGGCGGCCTCGACGGCGACTTGCGCGAGCTGTTGCAGGAAAAGCGGGGCGCCTCCTGGGCGCCGTCGACCGCCAACATCGTCGGCCACGACGACCCCCATCCGATGGCCGAGCGGATGGCCCGCGACGCCGGCGCCGAGGGTATCGAACCGGCTCACGTCGCCGCCCCGCGCATGGCCGCCGGCCGGGTCCGCGAAGCCACCCTCGATTCGATCCGCGCCCTGATGCTGATCCGCGCCTATCGGGTGCGCGGGCATCTGCTGGCCAAGCTCGATCCGCTCGGCCTCGAAGGCCGCCAGCACCATCCGGAACTGGACCCGGCGACTTACGGGTTCCAAGAACGCGACATGGACCGCGAGATCTTCATCAACTACGTGCTCGGCCTGGAGACGGCGACCATCCGCGAGATCATCGCCATCCTGCACGAGACCTATTGCGGCCATATCGGCATCGAGTTCATGCACATCCAGGATCCGGACGAAAAGTCGTGGCTGCAGGAGCGCATGGAAACCATCCACAACCAGACCCATTTCACGCCCGAGGGCAAGCGCGCCATTCTCAACCGGTTGCTGGAGACCGAGGGCTTCGAGCGCTACCTGGACAAGAAATTCACCGGCACCAAGCGGTTCGGCCTCGACGGCGGCGAAAGCCTGGTTCCGGCGATGGAACAGATCTTCAAGCGCGGCAGTCGCCTCGGCATCGAGGAGATCGTGCTCGGCATGGCGCACCGCGGACGGCTCAACGTGCTCGCCAACGTCATGGGCAAGCCGTTCCAGGCGATTTTCTCGGAATTCCAGGGCGGTTCGTCCCACCCCGACGACGTGCTCGGCTCGGGCGACGTCAAATACCACCTGGGCACCTCGTCGGACCGCGTCTTCGACGGCCGCAAGGTGCACCTGAGCCTGACCGCAAATCCGTCGCACCTGGAGGTGGTCAACACCGTCTGCCTTGGCAAGGTGCGCGGCAAGCAGCGCCAGCGCAACGACGCCGACCGGCAGAAGGTGATGGCCCTGCTGCTGCATGGCGACGCCGCGTTCTCCGGCCAGGGCCTGGTGCCGGAAGCGTTCGATCTCTCCAACCTGCTCGGCTACCAGACCGGCGGCACCATCCATATCGTCATCAATAACCAGATCGGATTCACGACGGCGCCCAAGTACTCGCGCTCGTCGACCTATTGCACGGACGTCGGCAAGATCGTTTCGGCGCCGATTTTCCACGTCAACGCCGACGACCCCGAGGCGGTCGTCCATTGCGCGCGCATCGCCACCGAATATCGCCAGAAGTTCAAGAAGGACGTGGTGGTGGACATGATCTGCTATCGCCGCCACGGCCATAACGAGGGTGACGAGCCGATGTTCACCCAGCCGTTGATGTACAAGAAGATCGCCAAGCACCCGACGACCATGGAGATCTATTCCAAGAAGCTGATCGCCGAGGGCACCATCACCGAGGAGTGGCTGAACCAGACGACGGCGGAGTTCACCAAGGCGCTCGACGCGGCGTTCGAGGCGGCGGCCAACTACAAGGCCAACAAGGCCGATTGGCTGGACGGCGCCTGGGCCGGGCTTTCGGTGGCGGCCGGCGACGCCCGGCGCGGCGTCACCGGCGTGTCGCTGGAGCGACTGAAGGAGGTCGGCCAGGCGCTGACCCGCATCCCCGACAATTTCAATCTGAATGCGAAAATCGTCCGCCAGCTCGAGGCCAAGCGCAAAATGATCGAATCCGGCGACGGCATCGATTGGGCGACCGCCGAGGCGCTGGCGTTCGGCACGCTGTTGCTGGAAGGCAACCCGGTGCGCCTGTCCGGCCAGGATTCCGGCCGCGGCACGTTCTCGCAACGGCACTCGGTGCTGGTCGACCAGGTGACCGAAGAACGCTACGTGCCGCTCAACAACCTGCGCTTCGGCCAGTCGCCGTACGAGGTCATCGACAGCCCGCTTTCCGAGGCCGGCGTGCTCGGCTTCGAGTACGGCTACAGCCTCGCCGAGCCGCAGATGCTGATTCTGTGGGAAGCGCAGTTCGGCGACTTCGCCAACGGCGCCCAGGTGGTGATCGACCAGTTCATCTCGTCCGGCGAGCACAAATGGTTGCGCATGTCGGGCTTGGTGATGCTGCTGCCGCACGGGTTCGAGGGCCAGGGGCCGGAGCACAGCTCGGCCCGCCTCGAACGCTACCTGCAGCTTTGCGCCGAGGACAACATGCAGGTGTGCAACTGCACCACGCCGGCCAACTATTTCCACGTGTTGCGGCGGCAGGTGCGGCGCGAATTCCGCAAGCCGCTGGTGCTGATGACGCCGAAATCGCTGCTTCGCCACAAGGGCTGCGTGTCGCGGCTCGACGAGATGGCCGAAGGCACCACGTTCCACCGCGTGCTGTGGGATTCCGGAGAGGTGCTGCCGGACGACCGGATCAAGAAGCTGGTGCTGTGCTCGGGCAAGGTCTATTTCGACCTGATCGAGGAGCGCGCCAAGCGCGTCCAGAAGGACGTCTATATCCTGCGCGTCGAGCAGTTGTTCCCATTCCCGAAGCAGGCGCTGATCGACGAGATCGGCCGCTTCAAGAACGTCGACGAGATCGTCTGGTGCCAGGAAGAGCCGCGCAACATGGGCGGATGGAGCTCCATCTTCGAGCCGCTCGAGCAGGTGCTGCTCGAGCTCGGCACCAAGGCAAAGCGGCCCGGTTACGCCGGCCGGCCGGCGTCGGCGGCGCCGGCCGCTGGGTCGATGAAAAAGCACGTTGCCAGGCAGGCAAAGCTGGTCGATGAGGCGTTGACCGTTAAGCGCGGCGGCGCGGCCGCGAAGCCGGTGGCAAAAAAGGCCGCCGCGAAGGCGCCGGCGCGGAAGCGGAAGTAACCTGTCGACGGCGCCGGTGATGCCGGGCCGTCGCGATACCGAGGTGCGAGATGGGCGTTGAAGTCAAGGTTCCGACACTGGGCGAATCGGTGACCGAGGCAACCGTCGCCAAGTGGTTCAAGGCCGCCGGCGACGCGGTTGCCCGCGACGAGGCGCTGGTCGAGCTCGAGACCGACAAGGTGACCGTCGAGGTCAACGCCCCGGTGGCCGGCGCGTTGCAGTCGATCTCGGCACAGGAAGGCGCCGAGGTGCAGGTCGGCGCGCTGCTCGGCGTCATCGAGGAAGGCGCCGCCGGCGCCGCCCCGGCGGCGCCGAAGGCCGAAACGCCGGCCCCGGCGCCCGACAAGAAAGCGGCGCCCGCTCCGGCGCCCGCCCCGGCGGCGAAACCGGCGCCGGCCCCGGCTCCCGCGCCAGCGGCGAAACCGGCGCCGGCACCTGCTCCGGCGCCGACTGCGGCGGCAATGCCGGCCGGCGCGCCGGCGTCGAAACCGCTGTCGCCGGCGGTGCGCAAGCTGGTCGACGACAACAACCTGAACGCCGCCCAAATCTCGGCCACCGGCAAGGACGGCCGGCTGACCAAGGGCGACGTGCTCGACTTCGTCGCCAAGGGCGGCGCCAAGGCGGCGCCCGCCCGCGCGGCGATGCCGTCCGTCCCCGGCCCGGCGGCGCCGTTGCCGCCCAGGCCCGAAGACCCGCGCGAAGAGCGGGTACGGATGAGCAAGCTGCGCCGCATCATCGCCGCCAGGTTGAAGGAGGCGCAGAACACGGCGGCCATGCTGACCACCTGGAACGAGGTCGACATGGGCGCGGCGATGGACATGCGCGCCCGCTACCGCGACGCGTTCGAGAAGAAGCACGGCGTGCGGCTCGGCTTCATGTCGATGTTCGTGCGCGCCGCCTGTATCGCGCTGCGTGAATGGCCCGCCTGCAACGGCGAGATATACGGCGACGAGATTATCTACAAGAACTACTACAACGTCGGCGTCGCCGTCGGCACGCCGCAGGGACTGGTGGTGCCGGTGCTGCGCGACGCCGACAAGATGAGCTTCGCCCAGATCGAGGGCACCATCGCCGACTTCGGCCGTCGCGCCCGCGACGGCAAGCTCTCCATCGACGAGATGACGGGCGGCACCTTCACCATATCCAACGGCGGTGTGTTCGGTTCGCTGAATTCGATGCCGATCCTCAACGTGCCGCAATCGGCGATCCTGGGCATGCACAAGATCGACAAGCGCCCGGTCGCCGCCGGCGACCAGGTGGTGATCCGGCCGATGATGTATCTGGCGCTCAGCTACGACCACCGCATCGTCGACGGCCGCGAGGCGGTGTCGTTCCTGGTCCGCATCAAGGAATGCATCGAGAACCCGGAACGCATCCTGATCGACGTCTGAGGCGCGGTAACGGCGGCCCGGACCATCCCTGGGGGTAACGGACAATGAGCGACAAATACGACCTGGTCGTCATCGGCGGCGGCCCCGGCGGTTACGTCGCCGCCATCCGCGCGGCGCAGCTCGGCCTGAAGACGGCGGTGGTCGAGAAGCGCGGCGCGCTGGGCGGCACCTGCCTCAACGTCGGCTGCATCCCGTCGAAGGCGCTGCTGCAGTCGTCGCACCACTTCGAGGTCGCCGCCCACGAGTTCGCCCAGCACGGCATCACGGCCAAGGGTCTCGGCGTCGATCTCAAGGCGATGATGGGTCGCAAGGACAAGGTCGTCCACGACCTCACCCAGGGCATCGAATTCCTGATGAAAAAGAACAAGGTCGACTACATCCGGGGCGAAGGTCGGATCGCCAAGGCCGGCCAGGTCGCGGTGACGCCGTCTGAAAAAGGCGCCAAGAAACAGACGATCGAGACGGAAACCATCCTGGTGGCAACCGGTTCCGAGGTGACGCCGCTGAAGGGCGTGGCCATCGACGAGAAACGCATCGTCAGCTCGACCGGCGCGTTGGCGCTGAAGCAGGTGCCGAAGACGCTGATCGTCGTCGGCGCCGGCGTCATCGGCCTCGAGCTCGGCTCGGTGTGGCGGCGTCTCGGCGCCGAGGTAACGGTGGTCGAGTTCCTCGACGTCATCCTCCCCGGCATGGATGCCGAGGTGTCGAAGCAGATGCAGCGGATCCTTGCCAAGCAGGGCCTCGAGTTCAAGCTGTCGGCCAAGGTGACGGCGGCCAAGACCGGCAAGGACGGCGTGGCGCTCACCGTGGAACCGGTGAAAGGCGGCAACAAGGAGACCCTGAAGGCCGAGGTGGTGCTGATCGCCATCGGCCGCCGCCCGTACACCGAAGGCCTGGGGCTGAAGGAGGCCGGTGTCGAAATGGACGAGCGCGGCTTCGTCAAGGTCGATGAGGATTTCCAGAGCAACATCGAGGGCATCTACGCCATCGGCGACGTGATCGGCGGCGCCATGTTGGCGCACAAGGCCGAGGACGAGGGCGTGGTAGCTGTCGAGATCATCGCCGGGCAGTCCGGCCACATCGACTATGACGCCATCCCCGGCATCGTCTACACCTGGCCCGAGGTCGCCGCCGTCGGCAAGACCGAAGAGCAGTTGAAGAAAGCCGGCGTCGCCTACAAGGCGGGCAAGTTCCCGTTCACCGCAAACTCCCGCGCCCGCTGCAACGCCGACGCCGACGGCTTCGTCAAGATCCTCGCCGACGCCGCCACCGACCGGGTGCTCGGCTGCCACATCATCGGCCCGGAGGCCGGCGATATCATCCAGGAGGTGGTGGTGGCGATGGAGCTCAGTGCCTCGGCCGAGGACATCGCCCGCATCTGCCACGGTCACCCGGGGCTGTCCGAAGCGGTCAAGGAAGCCGCCCTCGGAGTGGCAGGGCGCGCCATCCACATCTAAGCCCGCCACTTGCCGGGGCACGCGGTTCGACTATGATCCCGGGCCCGGCAAACGAGGACCGAACACGCCCATGGACAAGCCCGACAACAGCGCCTGGTCGACGCAGCTTTTCAACGACCTGATCGACGCCGGCGTGACGTTGTTCGCCTATATCCCCGACGCCGGCAACGCCAGGTTGATCGAGCTCGCCGAGGCCCACAACCGGGCGCGGCCGGTGCTGCTCACGTCGGAGGAGGAAGGCGTCGCCGTGTGCGCCGGCGCCGACCTCGTCGGCAAGCGCGCGGTGATGTGCATGCAGTCGTCGGGCGTCGGCAATTGCCCGAACTTCCTGTCGTTCGTCAAGGGCGGGCGGTTCCCGATCCTGCTGGTGGTTTCCATGCGCGGCGATTACGGCGAGCAGAACCCATGGCAGTACCCGATGGGCCAGGCGGTCGAGCCGGTTCTGAAGGCGATGGGCGTGCTGACGTTCCGGGTCGAGACGCCGGACGAGCTCGGCCCCGCGACGGCAGCGGCGGTCAACGCCGCCTTCGAGGGCGGCTTCGGCGCGGCGCTGATCCTGTCGCAGAAGTTCCTTGGCGCCAAGCCGTTCCCGAAGCGCAAGGCGTCGTGACATGGCCAAGCCGACCCTCGACCGCCGCCAGGTATTGAAGACGCTGTTCCCGCGGCCCGCCGACTATCTTTTCGTCTCCGGGCTCGCCGGCGCATCGAAGGACGCCGCGGGTTTGACGGACGACGGCGACAACCTGTTCACCATGGCCGGGACCATGGGCGCCGCGGTGCCGATGGGCCTCGGGATCGCGCTCGCGGCGCCTGACACCAAGGTGGCGGTGATCACCGGCGACGGCGAGCTGCTGATGATGTTGGGCGCGCTCGTCACCGTCGCCTCGATGGCGCCCGCCAATCTCTCCATCGTCTGCATCGACAACGGCTGCCACGGCGAGACCGGCGGCCAGCCTGGCCACACCGCGGTCCGCACCGACTTGGCGAAGATCGGCGCCGGTGCCGGCCTGCCGTCGACGCTGACGGTTGACGGCGCCGACGCGCTGGCCAAGGGCGCCAAGTTCCTGGTCGACGCAAAGGGGCCGCGGCTTTTGGTGGCGCGCGTCACCGACGGCCCGGCGACCGCCTACGTGCGCAACATGGACCCCGCGGCATGCCGGCTACGCTTCCGGAACGCCTATCTCGGCGCCCGTTGACGACGGGCGCTCGCTAAAGCGGCAGGAAGTCGCCAACACGCGTGGCCAGCGCCGCAGTCGGCGCCTTGGTCAGGTCCTCGCCGATCTCGCCGATGAGCTTGTTTTTGACCGCCGCCGGCAAGCTTTTGCGGAATTCTCCCAATGCCCTCGGCGGCGCAACCACCACCAGCCGGTCGTAGTCGCCCTTATTGGACGCTGCCGTCAGCATCTCGGCGACGCGCTCGATGAACCGCTCGGCCGCCTGGCGATGCGGATCGACGCGCGGCTGCACGGCGTGCCGCGCCGCGCCTTGGCTTTCGAAACTGCGTCCCGGACGGTCGGCGACGATATCACGGCCGGCCTTGAGGCGGGTTTGCAATTCCATACCGGCGACCGGTTGCAGTCCGCGGCCCGGCCCGCTGTTCATCAGCACGCGGACGCGCTGGTGGTCGGCGACGATGACCCAAGTGATGGTTTTCTTCATGGCGACCCTCTTTGCAGTCCGCGCATGGTCGCAGAACTGGCCCCGGCCCCGCCATGACCGGGATCAATCGGCCCGAACCCGGCGCCCGCGGCGTTGCCCGCCCGAACCCGGCGCCCGGCCGACGTCAGCCCTCGAACTTGAACGATAGTTTCATGCGCACCCGGAAGGCCTTGATCTTGCCATTCTCGATGTGCACGTCCTGTTCGATGACTTCGGCGATGCGCAGGTCGCGCAGGCTCCTGCTCGCCCGTTTGACGGCCGCCTGGGCAGCCTTTTCCCACGACGTGGAACTGGTGCCGACCAACTCGACGACCTTGTAGACGCTCTCGGCCATGATGTCCTCCCTGGATGGTTTTCGGCGAGGGCTTGGCGCCCCTATTTTTCGCCGGCGGCGCGGCCGCCGGAGTCCGCCCGAGCGGGCGAACGCGAATGCACTTTAGCACACTTCCCGGAGCCGCCCCAGGGGCCGCGCCCCAGGAAGTGCACGGCGCCTGGCCGCGGCCCGCCTTGACTCGGCCGCCGACGGCGCCGAGGATTTACCGATGTTCGAGATCCTGCCCGAGAGCAAGGGCCGGCGAATTTACGTCAAGGCCGAAGGGCGGCTGACCGACGCCGATTACAAGGCGCTGGTGCCGCGCCTGGAGACGGCGATCCGGGAAAACGGGCCGATCCGGCTGTTGGTCGATATGGTCGAATTCGAAGGCTGGAGCCCGCTCGCCGCGTGGGACGACCTGCTGTTCGGGCTCAGGCACTGGAACGATTTCGAGCGTATGGCGCTGATCGGCGACAAGCGCTGGGAGGAGGCCGTTGCCAAGGCCATGGACGCGCTGACCAAGGGCGAGGTGCGCCGATTTCCGGCCGCGGAACGGGGCACCGCCCACGCCTGGATCGAGGAGACCTGAGCGGAACGCCGGCTCAATCGCCGGCCTTGCCTTTGCCGCCTATTCCCGTTTGTTCGTTTGGCGCGCTTGCGACCGTCGATTGCGGGCGTTCCGGCCCGGCCGCGTCGGTCCCCGTCGCCGTCTTTTTCTTGCCGCCGGCCTTCGCCTGTTTGGCCTTTTTCTCGCCCGTTGTTGGCGCGGGCGGTTTTTGTTCTCCATCCTCCGGCCCCTTCGATTTCGGTATGGCGATCGCCAGATTTTCCTTGCGCCGCTCCTCGCCGCCGAAAGGCCCGACGTTTCGACGGCGATCGGGGCCGGTGAAGGCCTTCGTGCGGACGAAGGCGCGCGCATCGTCAATCACGGAAGCGATGCGATCGTAAATCGATTTCGCCGATACCGGCTTCAGCAGGTACTCAGTGGCGCCGACGTCGCGCGCCTCGACGATGTGGCGCTTCTCGGTGTTCGCGGTACACATGATCACCGGCACCCATGGGTTGCCGGCGTCGGCGCCGGTGCGAATCGTCTTCACCAGCCCGAGACCGTCGAAATCCGGGCCCCAGTCGAGGATGACGACGTCCGGGTAGCAATCCTTGTAGCGCTGCAGGCCGATGGCCGGGTCGCTGGCGTCGTAAACGTTGGCGATGCCGAACTGCCGCAACACCTGGCGCAGCAGCGTGCGCATGTGCGAGTGCTTTTCGACAACCAGCACCGAAACATTGGACAGGTCGTACGACTTCATGGGCGTATCGGGCCAAGCCTTGGCGAATCCTGAATAATATCCCGTTTTTGCCGCCGATGCCTGGTCTTTATTTCGATATTTCTAGAAATCTAGTTGACCAAGCATCCGGCCGGAATTACATTGCCGCCATGGACGATCTGGATGCCACCCGCGCCCTCGATGCCCTTGGCAACGCCAAGCGCCTTGCCATCTACCGCCTGCTGGTCAGGGCCGGCGACGAGGGGCTTGCCGTCGGCGACGTGCAGCGGGCGCTCGGCATCCCGGCCTCGACATTGTCGCACCATGTCGCTTGGCTCGGCCGCGCCGGCCTGGTGACGCAGGAGCGCCGGGGGCGCGAGATTCGCTGCCGCGCCGATTACGGCGTCATGCACGCCCTCGTCGGCTACCTGACCGACGCCTGCTGCGTCGGCGTCGCGCTGACGGCGGAGGACGCGGAAACCGAAATCGCGGACGCGCCGGTATGACCACGATCGTGCTGACGCTCAAGGAATTAGCCCACCGCACCGGTCGTTTCGACCACGCGTGGCTGGCGGTTGCATTGATCGCCGCCGCCGTCCTGGTGGTCGACGCGGTGCAGTTCGCGCGCAGCCTCCGCTTCACCGGAACCAGCCTGGTCGCCATTGCGCCCTATTTGGCGCTGGCCGTCGCGCTGGCCGCCTACGCGCGGGCCAGCGGCGCCGACGGCCTGATCGCCCGCGCCTTTCAGGGCCGATTATCGACCATGATTGTCGTCGCGGCTTTGTTCGGCGCTCTGTCGCCCTTCTGCTCGTGCGGCGTCATTCCGTTGATCGCGGCGCTGCTGGCGATGGGGGTGCCGTTGCCGGCGGTGATGGCGTTCTGGCTGTCGTCGCCGCTTATGGACCCGTCAATGTTCGCGCTGACCGCAGGAACCCTCGGCCTCGGCTTCGCCGTCGCCAAGACCGTCGCCGCCGTCGGCATCGGATTGTCGGGCGGTTTCGCCACTGTGGCGTTGATGAATCGCGGCGCTTTTACCGAGCCGCTGCGCCCCGAGGTCGGCGACGGCGGCTGCGCCGGCGCCGCGGTGCGCCGACAGAAGCCCGTGGTCTGGAAATTCTGGGGCGACCCGCCGCGGCGGCAGTCGTTCGCGACCGAGGCGTCGCGGAGCCTGCTGTTCCTCGGCAAGTGGCTGACGCTCGCCTTCCTGCTCGAAAGCCTGATGCTGGCCTGGGTGCCGGCCGATTCGATCGCCCGCGTTCTCGGGCCGGACAGTCTGTGGGCGATTCCCATCGCCGTTGTCGTCGGCGTGCCGGCTTACCTCAACGGCTACGCGGCGCTGCCGCTGGTCGCCGGTTTCCTGGACCTGGGCGTCGCCCCCGGCGCCGGCATGGCGTTCCTGATCGCCGGCGGCGTCACCTCGATCCCGGCCGCCATCGCCGTATGGGCGCTGGTGCGCCGCCAGGTGTTCCTGTGGTACATCGCGCTGTCGCTGGCGGGTGGGCTTGCCGCGGGGATTCTTTACCAAACGCTGGCCGGCTGACGTCGCCGGGCCGGCGGCGAGGCCGAATTTCCGGCCGACGGCGCAGCGTTTTACCCTAAGATGCATCCCATGCCGCCTGCTGATACGACGCCGCCCATGCCCCCGACCTCCCCTCCGTCATCGTCCGCTCCCGGCCCCTCCCCGACCAAGTTGGTGGTGGCGATGTGCCTGGCCGAGATCGCCAGCATGCTGGGAGCGGCGATGTTCCCGGCGCTGCTGCCCGGCTTCATCGCCGAGTGGCGGCTCACCAATACCGAGGCCGGATGGATCAACGGCATCTATTACGCCGGCTACCTGGGCGCGGTGCCGGTGTTGGTCAGCCTCACCGACCGGGTGCCGCCGCGGCGGATCTATTACCTGTGCATGGCGTTGACGTTGATATCCAGCGCCGGCTTCGCGTGGTTGACCACCGGATTCTGGTCGGCGATGGCGTTCCGCGTCATCGCCGGCATCGCACTGGCGGGCACCTACATGCCGGGGCTGAAGCTGATGACCGATCATTTGAAGGCGGTCGCCGGTGACAAGGACCAAAGTCGCGCCGTCGCTTTCTATACCTCGAGCTTCGGCATCGGTACCGCGATCTCGTATTACGTCGCCGGCGTCGCGGCAACGGCCTGGGACTGGCACGCAGCCTTCGCCATCGCCACCGTCGGCCCGATCGTTGCGGCGGCTCTGGTCGCTGTGGCGCTCCCTGCCCGCGACCCGGCGCTTGCCGAGGCGCCCGACACCCACCTCCTGGACTTCCGGCCGGTGCTGCGTTGCCGCGCGGCGATGGGCTACGTGCTTGCCTACACCGCCCATAACTTCGAGCTGTTCGCGTTCCGCTCGTGGATCGTCGCTTATCTGGTGTTTGCCGCCGCGCACGGGCCGGGCGCCAGCGCCGGCTGGAGCGCCACCGCCATCGCCGCGGGGGTAAATCTGCTCGGCCTGCCATCGAGCGTGCTCGGCAACGAGGTGGCGCGGCGCATCGGCCGCCACCGCACGATCACCGTGGTAATGCTGTCGTCGGCCGTGCTGGCGTGCACGCTCGGGTTCTCGGCGACGTTGCCGTTCTGGACGGTTGTTGCTCTGGTGATGGTGTATGGCTGCACGGTGACCGGCGATTCGGCGTCGATAACCGCCGGCGCCGTCAACGCGTCGCCGCCGGGGTATCGCGGCGCCACCATGGCGGTGCACTCGTGCATCGGCTTCATGGGCGCGTTTGCCGGGCCGCTGATGTTCGGCGTGGCGCTCGATCTCGCGAGCCCGTCCGGCATCGGCGGCGAGTCGGTGGCGTCGTGGGGCTGGGCGTTCGCTTTCACCGGCGTCGTCGTCGCCCTCGGCCCGCTGGCGTTATTCGCGCTCAGGGAAAAACGCGGCTAGCGGCGGGCGCGCGGATGGGCGTCGTCGTAGACGGCCCGAAGCCGCCCGGTGTCGACGTCGGTATAGCGCTGGGTGGTGCTGAGCGAGGCGTGGCCAAGAAGTTCTTGGATGGTCCGGAGATCGCCGCCGCCGGCCAGCAGGTGGGTCGCGAAGCTGTGGCGCAGCGCGTGCGGCGTCGCCGTTTCCGGCAGACCCAGCAGCAGGCGCGCCTTCTGCATCTGGCGCTGGACGACGCGGGCGGCGAGGCGCTTGCCGCGCCGGCCGACGAACAGCGGACCGCCGTCGTCGAGAGCAAACGGGCAGTGACGGAGGTAATCGGCGACGGCCTCGGCGACCACCGGCAGCACCGGCACCAATCGCTGCTTGCCGCCCTTGCCGGTGACAATCAGCGTCGCCTCGCCAGCCTTCTCATCCGCCGCCAGGACTGCCACCTGCCGTCGCTGAAGCCCCAGCGCCTCGCCGATGCGCAGCCCCGAGCCGTAAAGCAGCAGCAGCACGGCGGCGTCGCGCTTGGCGATCCACGGCGCCGGCGCCATCTCCTCCGTGGCGGCGACCGTTTCCAGGGCGTCCTCGACGGCCAGCGCCTTCGGCACCGACTTAGGCACCCTGGGCGCGCGCACGCCACCGATGGCGGCGTTGGCGGCAAGCCCGCGGCGCTCCAGATAACGGAAGAAGTTCCGCAATGTCGACATCGCCCGCGCCGTCGAGGTGCGGGCCAAGCCTTGACCGGCCCGCCGGGCGAGCCAGCCGCGAAAATCCTGTGCGCTCAGCCGGCCCAGATCCCTCAAGCCCGGCGCATGACCCAAGTGCTCGGCGACGAAGCGGAGAAAGCCGTCCAGGTCGTGCAGATAGGCATCGAGCGTGTGGGCGGAAATCCGCCGCTCGTGGGCCAGCCATTGACGCCAGTCGCGGATCACGGCGTTGACCGCCGGCTCGGCGGCGAACGAAAACCCGGATGCGGCCGGCGCCGCCAAGCTTATTTCTCCGCCAGCCGATGCAGGCAGGATTCGAACACGCGGGTCAGGAAATGGATCAACTCGGTGCCCTGGTTGGGGCGGAAATTGGCGCCGCGCGAGCCGAACGCCAACAGTCCTGCCGGTACCCGCCGGCCCGGCCGCAGCCGCGCCAGCGCCGCCGAACGCACCAGGCCGGCCGCCGAGGCGAACAGCGTGCCGTCGTCCTTGATCGTCTTCATCAGCCGCACGTTGTTGTCGGCGCCGAGCATGGCATCGACCGTGCCCGCGGGCAGCCGTCGGACCTCCGCGCCGACCAGCGCGGCGAGCGGCGGCGACGATTCATCGAACCCGACCGACACCACGTCGAGATCGAGCAGCAGCGGCAGGTCGTCGGCAACCACGCGCAGCAGATGATCGACGTCGGGCACCGCGATCAGCGCCAGCGCCGCGGCGTGGGTGCGCGTCTGCACCGACATGTTGGAGCGGCTTGTTTCGATCACCTCCTGGGCGCAATCGCGCAGATCGGCGATCTCGGTGCGGGTGCGCTCTAGCAGGTAGCGCTGCATGTCGACGACGCCGTCGCCGGACCACCGCGACGGCGCCGACATCCGGGCCAGCAGCTCGGGGCGGTCGGAGAAGAAATCCGGGTGGCGGCCGAGGTAGTCGGCGACCGAATCGGCGGACGCCTCGCGGGCCGCATCGATGGCGGTGGCGTCGTGGACGGGATCGTTCGATTTACGGGTCATTGCCCTGTCCCCCAGGCGTTTTCCCAAGTCTCCTCGCAAGGCGTCGCGAATCGCCTATTATAAACCAGTTTCGCCATGCAATCAGGAACCCGCCCCCCGCAGCCAGAGACCGAGACTCCCCGCTATCTGCCGGGCGAGCGCGTCGCCGTGCTGCTGCCGTTGCCGCTCAGAAGCGCTTCGGGCGGCGCCTACGACTACCGCGTGCCCGCAGGCGAGGCGTTGGTCGCCGGCGGCTTCGTCCAGGTGCCATTGGGCGGGCGCCGGGCGGTCGGCGTCGTCTGGGGCAAGGGCGAGGGCGGCGTCGCCGAGGCCAAGTTGAAGGCCGTGATCGGCGGCCTCGACTGCCCGCCCCTCGGCGCCGTCTCGCGCGCCTTCATCGACTGGGTCGCGCAATACACCCTCAATCCCCGCGGCGCGGTATTGAAGATGGCGATGAGCGTGCCCGACGCGCTGATTCCGACGAAGCCGATCGTGGCTTATGCCCTCAACCCCGATCGCCCGACGCTGCGGATGACCAAGACGCGCCAGCGCGTGATCGCGGCGCTGCGGGAGGGCCCGCTGCGGCCGGCAACCGAGCTCGCCCGCGAGGCCGGCGTCGGCCCCGGCGTCGTCAAAAGCCTAGTTGAGGCGGGCGCATTGATCGCGGTGGCGCTGCCGGCGCAGGCGGCGGCGCAGCCGGACGGGCGGCGCGCCGGCCCCGAGCTGTCGCCGGACCAGCGCGATGCGGCTCAACGGTTGCAAAAGACCGTCACCGACGGCGGCTTCGCGGTGACGGTGTTGGAAGGCGTGCCGGGCTCCGGCAAGACCGAGGTCTATTTCGAGGCCGTCGCCGAGGCGCTGAACGCCGGCGGCCAGGTGCTGGTGCTGCTGCCGGAGATCGCCCTCGGCGCGCAGTGGCTGGCGCGCTTTCGCGACCGCTTCGGCGCCGCGCCAGGCGAGTGGCATTCGGAATTGTCGGCCGGTCAGCGTCGCCGCACTTGGCGGGCGGTAGCCGATGGCCGCATCCCGGTGGTGGTTGGCGCGCGCTCGGCGCTTTATCTGCCGTTCTCGGACCTTCGCCTGATCGTCGTCGACGAGGAACACGACGCCTCGTTCAAGCAGGAGGACGGCGCCATCTACAACGCCCGCGACATGGCGGTGGTGCGGGCGCGGTTCGGCGGCATTCCGATTGTGCTCGCTTCCGCCACGCCGTCGCTGGAAACGGCGGTCAACGCCGAGACGGGGCGCTACCGCAAACTGCATCTCCCCGACCGCCACCAGGGCGCGCCGCTGCCCGAGATCGGGGTCATCGACATGCGCAAGGAGAAGACGCCGCCGGGGCGCTGGCTGTCGCCGACGCTCACCGACGCGCTCGCCCGGACCTTCGCCGAGGGCGAGCAGGCGATGCTGTTCCTGAACCGTCGCGGCTACGCGCCGCTGACCCTGTGCCGAACCTGCGGCCACCGCATGGCGTGCCCGAGCTGCACCGCGTGGCTGGTCGAGCATCGGGCGGGCGGACGGCTGGTCTGCCACCACTGCGGCTACACCGCGCGCCTGCCCGCGGCCTGTCCGGCGTGCGCGGCGGAGGCAAGCTTCGCCGCCTGCGGCCCCGGCGTCGAGCGCCTGGCCGAGGAGGTTGCGGCGCTGTTCCCGGCGGCGCGCGTCCGCGTCGCCGCCAGCGATACCATCCCCGGCCCGCGGGCCGCCGCCGATCTGGTGCGCAGCATCGAGGACCACGCGGTCGACCTGATCATCGGCACCCAGATCGTCGCCAAGGGCTATCACTTCCCGTTGCTGACCCTGGTCGGCGCCGTCGACGCCGACCTCGGCCTCGCCGGCGGCGACCTGCGCGCCGCCGAGCGTACCTATCAGCTTCTCTATCAGCTCGCCGGCCGGGCCGGACGCGCCGACCGGCCGGGCCGGGTGTGGCTGCAGACCTACATGCCCGAACATCCGGTGATGCAGGCGCTGACCTCCGGCGACGGGGCGCGGTTTCTCGAGGCCGAGGCGGTCAGTCGGCGCGATGCCGGCATGCCGCCGTTCGGCCGTCTGGCGGCGGTGATCGTGTCGGGACTCGATGAGCGGGCGGTGGACGCGGTGGCGCGCAAGCTCGGCCGCGCCGCGCCCAACGCCGACGGCATCCAGGTGCTCGGTCCGGCGCCGGCGGTGTTCGCGCTGCTGCGCGGCCGCCACCGGCGGCGGCTGCTGCTGAAGGCGTCGCGCGACGCCAACGTGCAGGCGGCGGTGCGCGACTGGCTGAAGCGGGTCGAGGTGCCGCGAAGCGTGCGGGTGCAGGTGGACGTCGATCCGATCAGCTTTTTGTAGCCGCCGCCGCGGGACCACCGGCGGCGTCGGCAACGGTCTCGGCGGGCCCCTCGAAAGCCCTGGAATTCCGCCGTGTTCGGGGCATCCGGGCAAGGCCGGCGCGGCTTGCATCGGGTAATCGGGTATGCTACCACAAGGCCGCTTTTTCCGGGGAAATCCGGGGCTCAGGGGGATGTTCCGACGGCGCCGTTCAAGGCACCCGACATCTCAACGAACCAATAACAGGGGATAATCGTCGGTGTCAGCGGAGAATTTGGGCGCCACCGGTCTGGCGGGTCGCTACGCGACGGCGCTTTTCGACCTCGCAGAGACTGAAAAACAGCTCGACCGGGTCGCCGGCGACCTCGGCCAACTCGCCGCCATGATCGCCTCGAGCCCGGATTTGAAGCGGCTGATCCGCTCGCCGGTGATTTCGCGCGACGACCAGGGCCGGGCCATGGCCGAGGTCTTGAACAAGGCCGGCATGGCCGAGCTGACCCGCAACTTCGTCGGTGTCGTCGCCAGGAACCGTCGCCTGTTTGCGTTGCCGGCGATGATCGCCGCTTACCGGTCGCTGCTGGCCGCCCGCCGCGGCGAGGCCACGGCCGAGGTGGTGTCGGCCCGCGCGCTCAGCAAGAAGCAGGTCGACGCCATCGGCAATCAGTTGAAAAAGGTAATCGGCAGCGACGTCGCGGTCAGCACCAACGTCGACGCCGGCCTGCTTGGCGGGCTGATCGTCAAGGTCGGCTCGCGCATGGTCGACAGTTCGCTCCGGACGAAGCTGCAACGGTTGCGCTTCGCCATGAAAGGGATCGGGTGATGGAAATAAAAGCCGCGGAAATCTCCGCCATATTGCGGAAGCAGATCGCCGATTTCGGATCCGAGGCCGAGGTCGCCGAGGTCGGCGAGGTGCTGTCGGTCGGCGACGGCATCGCCCGGGTGCACGGGCTGGACCAGGTGCAGGCCGGCGAGATGGTCGAATTCCCGGGCGGAATCAAGGGCATGGCGCTGAATCTCGAGCTCGACAACGTGGGCGTCGTGATCTTCGGCGACGACCGCAATATCAAGGAAGGCGACACCGTCAAGCGCACCGGCACCATCGTCGACGTGCCGATCGGCAAGGAATTGCTGGGCCGGGTGGTCGACGCGCTCGGCAACCCGATCGACGGCAAGGGGCCGATCGCCACCGACAACCGCTCCCGCGTCGAAGTCAAGGCGCCGGGCATCATCCCGCGCCAGTCGGTGCACGAGCCGGTGCAGACCGGCATCAAGGCCATCGACAGCCTGATCCCGATCGGCCGCGGCCAGCGCGAATTGATCATCGGCGACCGCCAGACCGGCAAGACCGCCGTCATCGTCGACACCATCATCAACCAGCGGAAAGTGAACGAGGGCAACGACGAGTCCGCGAAGCTCTACTGCATCTATGTCGCCGTCGGCCAGAAGCGCTCGACCGTGGCGCAGCTGGTCAAGACCCTCGAGGATTACGATGCGATGAAATACTCCATCGTCGTCGCCGCCACAGCGTCCGAGCCGGCGCCGCTGCAGTTCCTGGCGCCATATACCGGTTGCACCATGGGCGAGTACTTCCGCGACAACGGCATGCACGCGGTGATCTTCTACGACGACTTGTCGAAGCACGCCGTGGCCTATCGCCAGATGTCTCTGTTGCTGCGCCGTCCGCCGGGACGCGAGGCCTATCCCGGCGACGTGTTCTACCTGCATTCGCGGCTGCTCGAGCGCGCCGCCAAGATGAACGCCGACCAAGGCGCCGGCTCGCTGACGGCGCTGCCGGTGATCGAGACTCAGGCCGGCGACGTTTCGGCCTATATCCCGACCAACGTCATCTCCATCACCGACGGCCAGATCTTTCTCGAGACGGAACTGTTCTTCAAGGGCATCCGGCCGGCGGTCAACGTCGGCCTCAGCGTCAGCCGCGTCGGATCAGCGGCCCAGGTCAAGGCGATGAAACAGGTTGCCGGCAAGATCAAGCTCGAGCTCGCCCAGTACCGCGAGATGGCGGCGTTTGCGCAGTTCTCCTCCGACCTCGACAAGGCGACCCAGAACCTGCTGGCGCGCGGCTCGCGGTTGACCGAGCTCCTGAAGCAGGCGCAGTTCTCGCCGTGCCCGGTGGAGGAGCAGGTGGTCACCATCTTCGCCGGCGTCCGCGGCTACACCGACAAGGTCGACATCGACCGCATCACCGAGTTCGACGCCCGGCTGCTCGCCGAGATCCGCGCCAAGGGCGCCGATATCCTCGACGTCATCCGCAGCGAGAAGTCGTTGAGCGAGGAGACCGAGGCCAAGCTCGCCAAGTTCCTGGACGACTTCACCAAAACCTTCGCCTGACCCGCCCACTAAGCGCCCGAGCGTTCCGCCATGGCCAGCCTCAAGGACCTGAAGATCCGGATCAAGAGCGTCAAGTCGACGCAAAAGATCACGTCGGCGATGAAGATGGTGGCGGCGGCGAAGCTCCGGCGCGCGCAGGAAGCGGCCGAAGAGGCGCGCCCGTTCGCCGAGCGCATGGCGCGCATGGTCGCCGCCATCGGCGACAGCGTCGGCGGCGTCGAGGGCGCGCCGAAGCTGCTGGTCGGCACCGGCAAGGCGGAAACGCATCTGATCGTCGCCTGCACCGCCGACCGCGGCCTTTGCGGCGGCTTCAACGGCTCGATCGTCCGCGAGGTCCGCACCCGCGCCCGGCAGCTCAAGGGCGACGGCAAGACCGTGAAGATCCTGTGCGTCGGCCGCAAGGGTCGCGACGTGCTGCGACGCGAATTCGCCGCCGACATCGTCGATACCGTGCAAGGCATCGGCCGGCGCGGCGTCCAGTTCGCCGAGGCGCGCGGGGTGGCGGAAAAGATCACCGGCTTGTTCGAGGCCGGCGACTTCGACGTCTGCACCATCGTCTTCAACCGATTCAAGACGGCGATGACGCAGGTACCGACGTCGCAGCAGCTGATCCCCTACCAGCCGCCGGAGAAAACGCAGCCCGAGGAGGCGGCGCCGGCCGCCGGCCCGCAACCGATCTTCATCTTCGAGCCCGAGGAGGACGAGATCCTGGCCGAGCTGCTGCCGATGAACGTCGGCGTGCAGGTGTTCCAGGCTCTGCTCGAGAGCGCGGCCTCCGAGCACGGAGCGCGGATGACGGCGATGGACAACGCCACCCGTAACGCCGGCGAGATGATCGACGGCCTGACGCTGACATTCAACCGCACCCGACAGGCGGCGATCACCAAGGAGCTGGTCGAGATCGTGTCCGGCGCCGAGGCGCTTTGAGCAACAACGGACGCTGATAAGGCATAGAGGAGCATCGGCGATGGCCAAGAACGCAGTCGGTAAAATCGCGCAGGTGATGGGCGCCGTCGTCGACGTCCAGTTCGTCGGCGAGCTGCCGGCGATCCTGAACGCGCTGCATACCGAGAACAACGGCAAGCTGCTGGTGCTTGAGGTGGCGCAGCACTTGGGCGAGAACGCCGTGCGCACCATCGCCATGGACTCGACCGAGGGTCTGCAGCGCGGCACCGACGTCGCCGACACCGGCGCACCGATCACCGTGCCGGTGGGGCCGGAGACGCTGGGCCGCATCATCAACGTAATCGGCGACCCGGTCGACGAGCGCGGGCCGCTCAACGCCAAGCTGGCGATGCCGATCCACGCGCCGGCCCCGGAATTCGTAGACCAGGCGACGGAAACGGAAATCCTCGCCACCGGCATCAAGGTGGTGGACCTGATCTGCCCGTACGCGAAAGGCGGCAAGATCGGCCTGTTCGGCGGCGCCGGCGTCGGCAAGACCGTCATCATCATGGAGCTGATCAACAACATCGCCAAGGCGCACGGCGGC
>Ga0326597_10000395_pt1 | contig 78850 bp, 73 predicted proteins | sample RVTome_12_FD_203789 | JGI IMG/M metagenome (GOLD analysis project Ga0326597, IMG submission 203789) | Soil microbial communities from uranium-contaminated site in the Upper Colorado River Basin, Wyoming, United States - RVT100D185 | ecosystem: Environmental > Terrestrial > Soil > Contaminated >...
CGGCCAACTGAGCGATGATCCCCTCGTCAGCCTGCCAGCCATGGCACGCTGATCAGCCCGGCCCATGCCGGAAAGCGACGGTGACCCACCGTCAGCTACACCACGCCTTGGGACACGATCAACGGCGAGCCTTCGCCTGACTGCTGGCGGCCAGAAACTTAACGTTTAAATGCCCCGTCTTCTGGTATGATAAAAAGTGGTTGGTTCGCTTTCGATCGTCCCGACACGCTTGCCCAACGACGAGATTCTGTGGGCTAACGGAATGGGGGCTGACCGGAGACGTCCGAGTCAATCAGGCTCTCGCTGACAAGGTCTGGTCACGTGAGTCGGGGTCGATGGGATAACGTCCCATGCTTGACCGGGTCTGATCGGAGAAATGATGACTTTTTCACGATCCTGGCTCGCCATAAGAAAACGTCGCTGCGATTGGCGAACTGTAGGACCATCATTCGATTGTCCGCGACGCGGTAGCCGCCGCGGAGGGCAAATCACTCCAGGACAGGAGTCTGAACTATGGTAGACCAAATTACTGCGCGCGACGCGGCTGGTTTGGAAGATGTCATTCGGTCCGCTGCACGGCTGGCGGATCAGGTGCGGGAACTGGTTACCAGCGCGGGCAGCGTGACGGAAAGGGAAGTCGCGATGCTGGCTACGATTGCCGAAGACGTTCGCGACCGGGTCATTGCGGCGGAGCGATTGAAAGTAGCGCGCGAGGATGGAGTGCTGGCCGGTTTTCGCCGCAGTACCCATCGCGCCGTCGATCTGGGTTTTGACCTGGTTGGCACGGTGGTCACAGCCGCTACCGACGCCTTGGATGCCTTCATTAACACCCCGCGTGGCGTCTCGCGCGACGTGCAGCCGGTCCTTAAGGACGGTTGATCCGCCGCCGGACCGTGCCATGTCCCCGGGATGGCGTGTGCGGACGAGAATCTCGATGAAGGCCGATGCCGTCGAGACCGTGCCCGGTCGGGAAGGGGTCGATTACTTCAAGCCGAGGCGGATCGCCGCTATTGTCGCCTGCGGCAGGGGGGAGATGCTCGACGAGATCGTCGCGAGCGTTATCGCGCCCACATCCCGGTTTGGGATAAGAGCGGGATTGCCGCTTAGGGCAAGTTCTTCCGCGCTGACTTCTCGCTGACGAGAAGGATATGGTTGGGCTGCCGTTGCGGAAGCGCACCCGCAGCTTCTCGGATGACGCGCCACGGCCGCTCTGAAATATGGCTTGTAAACGGTCAAGTCATTCCTTTGCGGAATCTTCCCTGACCGGTTCGGGCCGTACTGTAAAGGCCAGCGCAGTCCGCACCCCTTCGGCGAGCGCGATTTCGAGCTGGTAACGACCCGCACAGGCATCGTCCGGCACCTCGACGCAGACCGTCAGTTTTTCGAAGTCCCGCGGCGCGATATTCAGGGTTTCGGGGATGAAGCGTACCGTTGCCACTGCCTCCGTATCGTTGCCGTCGCACGACCAAGACAGCACCGCAGGAGTCAGATCCGTCATAGGCTCCCGACCGGGATTCTCGATCGACAATGGCACGCGCAGGGTTGCGCCAGGCCGGACGTGTCCGGCGGATCCGGGAGTGGCGGTGCCTTGAGTCTGTGTTGCGGCCGCCGCCGCGGCTGCGGCCCTCATCCCCTGGTTGGCATCGGTAATCTGGCTGACCAGATTAACCGCCGCCGTGACTCCATGGCGGACGATGGCAGCGACGGCCCCCTCGCCGGGTGGGCCTTCGGCCGGCTCGCGGCCGCCCGCCGTCGTCTTGTCAGCGGCACGCGCAACGGCAGCTCCAAAATCGGCTGCCGCGCCAATCAGCCGCTCGACACTTTCGACGAGGGACCTTTCCTTTGTCATTACGGATGCAACGGTTGGCGGGCAATCACGGGCGGGCAGTCATCGTCCGGCGGGCAGGGCTGCGGCGTAGCAACAGTGGCGCCCGACAGGCGAATGCTCATCCAGCGCCGTCCGGCGAGTTCCACATCCACCGTGTAGTTCGATGCCACCTGCCACGAATTGCAGAACCTGACCTGCAGCGGTGTGCGCATCTGCAGCGCATGGTGGATCGGCTCCGCGAGCGCAGACCTGATGGTATGGGTCTGCGGATGGGCGTCAGGGAACCGGTGGCTGACGGTAACGGGCTGTTTCTCGTCGCCGACGACGGTGATGCGGCCATCCACCTCGCAGCATGCTTCTTCGTCCCACAGCACCATGTGCACCAGCGGTTTTTCCGGAGGCGTCGTGTGCATCACCTCCCCGCCGAGACGGTGGCTCAACGGGTCCTTGCTGTCATTGCCCGAAATGTCGAATGCATCACCCTTGGGCTGGGTGACAATTAGCCGTTTCGTTTCGATGTCATTTTCGGCCATTCGGCTTCTCCCCTACCGAATACGGTACACGTCAATCACGAAGTCCTGCTTACACGTCCACTCGTGGAGGACGATGCGGACCTCATGCTCGCCGTCCAGACAGGCGTGGGCAAAACGTGACTTGCCATCTTCGCCGATATGAACGCAGCGGGGTACATCATCAATTATTATCTCAAACGGCGTTTTCAGTGTGAACTGGAAACGATAGACCCCGTGATTGAAACAGCCCCAGCCGACCCACTCGGCCTTGTACGGCAAACCCAGGTCGCGCAAACCCCGAGGCGTGAGGTCATTGGACGGCAGGCCCTCGGTGCAGGCCTCGTCCGGGCCGACGTCAAGCGACCGGCGCTGCACCTGAATCCAGACCGGGCGGCTGGCGGAAGCCAGCGCATGCAGCATTTGTGCACCGCGGACGAGATGAATTTCCTTGTCGCCGGACATGAGCCGGGCACGCGCCGAGGCTGCCTTCCGGATTTTCGTTGCCATCGCGGCTTCTCCCTCAGCCGCTACACCCGAAGCCCGCGGCGCCTTGCTGGGTTCGGCCGGGGGCGGCGTTTTGCCGGGGTCCCCGGGTTCATCCGGCTTCCGGGGATCGACAGTCAACGCGCGGACCCTCAGCTTGTCGCGCAGTGCCGCTTCGAACAAAGCGTATTCCGGCGCGCCCCGGACTACGGCCAGTGTGATGTCGGTCGGCGTAAAAGGCAGCAATTTTACAATATTCCCGCCCATGCCGGCGTCAAACGGTGGCGCGGTGACCAACTCGATAAGCATCAGATTGCTTTCGGCAAGCTGGCTATGAGCGATGGATTCGACGAACCCATCGATCTCCGCGAGATTGCCGCCCCCCGCTGTGCCGCCAGCAAAATCGCCACTGTATACCGCTATGATGCGGCGATCCTTGGCGACGACGTCCAGCGTGACAGATTCACCCGAGACCTGGGCGGCGCGCAGCATATCGAGCTGGGCCTCGGCCACCTTTCGCTCGGGGATCTGCATGTCCAGTCGGTAGCTTTGCGGCGAGCCACCGTTAAGGATGACGACGCTTGCCGTGTCGGCGGCCTCTCCGGTGGGCCCGGTGCGATTCTGCGCCAGTACCGCCACACCCATCACCATGCCTGTGACACGTACCGCCTCCAGGGGCGGGGAAAGACTATCGCGGGTGATCCGTCGCACGCGCTCGATTTGGTTGGCGCCATGTTCCGAAACGAACTCGATCTCCACCGGTTCGCAGGCGTCCATCGCGTCGCGCAGGATGCCGAGCTTGGACAGTCGTTCGTTAAAGCGCTCCGGATCGGCATCCAGATCGGCGATCTGGTACGAGCCCCTGCTACCATCGTCCTGGAGAATGAATGCGACGACCAGGCCGGCGCGTCCGATCTCCAGGCTTTCAACGAACCCTCTTATGGCCGGCATTTGTCAGCCTCCTCTTGCCATGTCGCTTCCCGCGATCAAGGTCGCGGCAAGTCACCGCTTTCCGCGAGATCCTCAAAGCTCCGTCCCTCGCGCCGGATACGAAGCTTGCCGGGGAAAACGAGTCCCTGGCTGCTGGTCAGAACGGATTCAAGACAGGCCTGCAGTTCCGCAACGCCGGCAACGACCGGCGGAATGGCGTTGACGTTGCGGGCCTGGGCGTCAGCGGTGGTGGCGGCCAGTTCGCCACCCACCCGATCGATCATGGACTCGATTACACCGAGCATAATCCAGCCTACGACCGGAATGATCAGATCGACGAAGACATCGCAGCAGCTTTGCCCTGCGTCGAAGTCCCCCATTTCGGGACCGATGGTCATGTTGCAGGACTCGTCCGTTTCCTCCAGGTGGACCCGCAGGTACATCGGGCCGCTGAAGCTGACGTCCGGATCGGGCCAGCAGTCGATATGAACCTCGGCCTCGCCGCTGATCCACAAATGCCCTTCGCTTACGCCGTGGGCGCCGGGATCGGACGGCGTGACGGACAGGGTTTTCAGCGTGGCATCGCCTTCATCCGTACTTACCTCGGCCCCGCCGTCGTTCACGCCCGGGAATTCTTCATTCATCGCCCTGGTGATCGTTTCGTCAAGCAGCGCCCGGCTTACCGCCAGCGCAACCTGGTTGGCACCGAGAAATGCGTCGGGAGCGGTATCCGCCACCGATGAATCGCGCCGGTTCATCAGAATCGCCAGAACGCCGTCGGACGGAAGCAGAAAGCCCACCGGTGTCTCCAGCGGCGTTTCATCGTCTCCCGATTCAGGCGTGTAGTACGGATAGCGACGCCCGGTTAGATAGGTTGCCGTCTCGGCCGCGATCATGCTCTTGGCGGCGGACTCATCAAACCAGGGTTCGCTGACGACTCCGAAATCGGCCAAACGGGCGATCAGCAGGGGTTTCAATTGCGCCGCGACCGGCCCGGCCGCCGGATGGCTGCTGTCGAAAACAACCTGGGTTGCCAAAGCGGTATCTCCCGGCTCGACCGCCATATCGATACTCACGGTGCCACCGGCCTGTACCACCTTTCTCCATGCGGTGGCGGTGCCGTAAGACGCAAAAGTGATCGGAACCTGCACATCGGCGTGAATGGGAAAATCAATTTTCAGATACTGGTCCGCGCCATGGTTCTCCAACGTTACTGTGATCTCCGGATTGCCCGATGAATTGGGCGGGATCAGTGTGGTGTCGCGCGTGCCGTCATAGAGATTGAGGGTATTTCCGCCCAGAGGGAAAGAATGGGTCGGCAGGCTTTCATAGCGGGTATGAATGGCCGACTGGAACCGACCGACATCAAGCGTCGGTAAACCGGTCACGCTGGGCACATTGACGTCGGCGGCGGCAATGCCGGTGAAATCAATTCCAAGCTGGTCTTTGCCATCGACTGCCCAGGTCGCAAGTAGACCCGGGGCCTCGACCGTCGCTTTCAGTGTAACGCGGGACAGGGACGGATCCGGCGCATCGGGCACTTCCACATCGATCTCGATCGGCAGCGCGAAAAGGATGTGATGTGCGTCCTGTAACGAAAGGTCCGCCGGACTGTCTTCGTCGTCAAGCAGCTTGACCATGATGGTCGCTGCGTGTCCTCCGAAGTTCCGCGCCAGGGGCCCGATATTGTGCGGGAATAATTCCTCATTCTTGAGGGCGAGGTGAAAGATGGCTTTCAGCGGGGCGAGGCCGAGTTCGACGCAATAGTCGAAATTGGAGGTGTTGCTCATGAACGCGCGCCGGGAATTCGGATCGTCCGTACGAAGGCGCGGAAGGCGTCGACTTTCTTACCGGCTAACAGATCCCGGAAACCGGCTGGCATCTGGAAGGGGAAGCCACGTCGCTCTATTTGTCCCAGTTCCACCGCGGCCTTGACGATGGGGTCGTCCTTGTAAAACCATGCCTGTTCCAGCGTCAGGGTCTTCGTCGCGCGGTGCGCCGCCGGCAGATCCGGTGGCGTTGCGTCCATGTCCATGAGGCGTACCGACGGTGACCACGGCGCCACACCTACGACGGACTTCACTGCGGAGCGCCGCACTCCCTTGTACCGGTTTGTTGCGGCGGGACGAAGTTCATGCAGGCGCTTTATCATGCCGGTGTTGAAGGGCGACTTGTAAACGGGTACGGAGTCCTTCAGGTCACGGGGCTTCAGGCCGCGAACCTCGAAGACCAACCGTGCCATCCAGCCCGAATCATTGGGCTTGGCCGGTTCGCCCAATTTCTTTGCCAGAAACTTCTCGAGTTTCTCGCGTCGGGCGCGCAGTTTTGGCGGGTGCCGCAGCGTATTCAGAACATGCTGCTGCATTTCGGCGTTCAGTTCGATGCCGTAGTACTTCAATGCCAGCACAGGATTGGCCAACAGCATCACGCTGAACTGAGGGTCTTCCTCCAGTCGCGCCGACAATGTCCGCGCCATCGCAAGAAGCTGCCGATGGGTCTCGACTTTGACGATTTTATTGGCTCGGGGAACTGGAAGCGGTTCGAATTCCCGCCGATGTCGCACAGCGGTCGCGCGCGCGCTGCCCCCGGTTTCGGTCCTGTTCTGTTTGTCAGGCATACCTGAATCCGCCACCGGCCGGTTTGCCGTCTCTGAGGAACGCCAATCTGAGGAACGCCAATCTGTGATTTTTTTGGGTTAAGTTCGTCAAAGCACCCCTCTCTTTTTATAGTTAATATGCGCCACAAGGCTTTCAAGTGACGATCTGGGGAATGCATGCCTTCCTTTACCTATGACACGCCGCTTGCGCCGCCGCCGCGGGGTGTTGGCCCGGCGGGACCCTTCCCCAGGGCAAAATTGACCCATTCCCTGGATCGTCGCTGGTTGCATTACGCGTTTCTGTCCCGGGACGGGAACCATAGTCTCATCGCCAATGCGGCCTGGCTTGGCCCTCCTGAGGACGCCAGCGACGTCGGGGAACGATTTACGACGATCCTGCTTCTGCACGAACGGAATGGCGCGTGGTCGTCGAGCCAGTTCAACGCGGATATCTCAACTCCAGCGTGGTCGTCCTTCTGCCTTCCCCACGGGTACGACGAACCGGGGCTTCTGCACATCGGTGCACGCAGCGGCCAGCCGGCGGTTGATCTTGTACTGGAGCGCAGCAGCCGGCCCTGCACCAGTCAGTGCGCCTTTTTCGGTGGCCATCATCATCTGCGCTGGCAATCCGAAACCGGTATCCGCGCCGGCGGTAAATGGCGCCTCGGCAACAAGAACCTGGTGATCGACGCGATCGGCTATCATGAAAGAGTGCGCGGACGTTGGGGGTGGCCTGCGCTGGGCGAATGGGTGTTCGGATTTGCCAACGACCTAACCGGCGATCCAAAACGACCACCCGCATGGGCCGGGGTGTTTACCTTCATCCACCCGGTAGACGATGCGAAGGATACAACGGCGTCATTCATGCTGTGGCGCGACGGCCGTATGTGCCGCCATTTCCCGCGCCGAGACACGAGCTTCGCCGTACAAGGAATGCTTGAGCGGGATGCCGTGACACTGTCCCCGCCCCTGGCCGGACTGCTCGGCGTGCGGCCGATGGCGCCGATACCCAAGCGGTTGGCTATCAGCGCGCGCCTGGGCGCCGACTGGGCGATTTTGGATTTCGAAAGTGAAGCTGCGGCGCGGGTGGTGATTCCCAGCGAAACCAGCATCAACGGGTTCAGCGTTCATGAAGTGGTTGGTCCCTGTCTGCTCGCCGGCAGCGTGTCCGGTATGCGGTTTGAAATAGAAACGCGGGGAATCGTCGAATTCTCGGGAGGGGCCGGTGGCGATTGAAGCGGCCGGCGTGCTGGTGGAAACCATTGCGGCCCTTTCTCGCCGAGCGCCTGCCGTGGTTGCGGCTGCCGCCCGGGCGCTGGGTCAAACCCGGCTTATGCTCTATTTCGGCGATGGCAGCGATGCGTCGTTGATCGGCCGGCAGAGTCGTCTGATTGCAGCGCAGTCGCCGGTGAATCCTACTGTCGAGGTGCATTTCGACGACAGAACTCTGGCGCTGTTGTTCGACGCCCAGTGCCGTACCACCGATGAGGTGCTGGAACAAAGCCTGGATATGCGTGGATCGAGACCGGAGCTTCTGGCTGCCTGGCGGACGTTCTCGATTCTATCGCAGCGGGCTTCGGGCATGCGTATCGTGCAAACCATCTGGCGCGACTATCGTGATCAGTTCGGGGATGACCGGTGGTCGAGACAGGTCATTGAAAGGGAGCGAACACGGCGTCGCGGCGTTGCCTTCTGGGACCATCCACGATGGCCCGCGCTGACCTACCTGGATCATCGTCATCCGGCGGCTCGCGAACTAATCCAGAAAGGCGAACCTGTTCTGGCGCCGGCGCGATCCCTTTGGAACGGCCGTGATGGCGCAAGCTGGCAGGATCAGCCGGATATCTTCGACAATGACCTGAGCGAAACGCTGGATCGCTGCAAGCAGCAGGTGGTGCAGGAAATTCTGTCCTTGATACCGCGCAAGGCGCCCAGCGCCGACCTGTACGACCTTATGCGCGATTACGTCACGCGCGAAGGGAAGGGATTGCGACCGACGCTGACTATTGCCACCTGTATGGCTCTGGGAGGGCGCATGGAAGATGCGGTGCGCGCTGCTTCGGCGCTTGAGATGTTTCACAACGGATTTCTGGTGCATGACGACATCGCAGACGAGTCCACTCATCGCCGTGGCAAGCCGACATTGCACGAAGCGAACGGGATCGGACTCGCAGTTAATGCCGGAGATGGCATGAATCTGTTTGCGGTGGATTTGACGCTCTCCAACCTGGAAACGCTCGGGCTCGCTCGCACTCTGGGGCTCATTCACGAGATCCTGCACATGTGTCGCGAAACCCTGGAGGGACAGGCGATCGAACTGGGGTGGATCCGGCGTAATACCGTGCCCAGCCGTGACGCCGATTACAGCCGTATGAGCACCAAGAAAACGGGCTGGTACACCTGTATTTCGCCGTGCCGAATGGGCGCGGTGGCGGCAGGTGAAACCGATCCCACAGTGCTGGATCTCTTCAACGAGGCATTCCGCCTGATCGGTATTGCATTTCAGATTCAGGACGACGTTCTTAATCTGATCGGGGAAACCGAACTCTACGGAAAGGAAGCGCTGGGCGATCTGCTGGAGGGGAAGCGAACGGTCATGATGATTCACCTCTTTCGCACAGCTCCGCCCAAGGTCAAGGCCCGAATGCGCAAAATCAATGCGATGCCCAGGGTCCAGAAGACACAGGGGCATGCAGAAGAAATGCTTGCCGCTATGCGCAAGGCGAAATCAATTGAATACGCCGTTGCTCTGGCCGACCGACTGGCGAACAAGGGAGTGAAACGCTTTGAGAGGGATCTGAGCTTTATTGCGGAGAACCCGGCCAAGGCGGTCCTGCGCCAGATCGCAAATTACGTCACGACGCGGGCTCTCTAGGATGGCCCGCAGGCCTCGGTCCCGGCTCACCGATCCGCTGACGCCGGTGGATCGAAATCTGCTTGCGCTGCTGGCCGACCACACCGTGGTTCAGCGGGCCATTCTGTGCACGTTCGCCAGGATCGGCGTCGCCTGGCGTCAATTGGAGGCCGATCGCACCCAAGCCTGGCTCACGCAACTGGAACCCCATCCCTTCTACAAGGGCGGACAGTTCCTGTTCGATCTCCTGGAGGTAGAGGACTTCATGCTTGATGGTCCGCCGCCGCCGGTGGTTTCGGATTCGGAACTCATCGCCGTCGCAAGCCGGATCGCCGCCGCGACCGGAATTGAAATGCCGGTTTCGGCTGTGCAGGCTTCCTTGGACGCGCTGCCGCCCTTGGAGCCGGGATTCTATCTGTACCGCGATGTTCTACTGGGTATCGTGTTCATCCTCATTACGGCATTGTCAGACTAAATCGACTTGAGGCGGTGAACCGCCCTGGGATTGCCGGAGGCTGTTTCGTCCGATGGCGTGGATGCCCTCTCCCGACGGCATCACAATGTGCCAAGGTGATGATCTGCCGGGATGTTGCCGATGGATTCCAGCAGCCGCCGGTTGTTGAACCAGTCCACCCGTTCGAGGGTGGCGAACTCCATGGTCCGCCAACGGGGGATGGCGCCGCTTCCGTCCACCCGCGGCGGCTGTTAACGTGCAGGCAACCGCGGCAGCCGATCGCGGCGGTGCGTCGGGAAGGAAGACCGTCATGTTCAAAACCACCGTGGCCGGAAGCCTGCCCAAACCGTCCTGGCTGGCCGAACCGGAGAAGCTGTGGGCGCCGTGGCGGCTGCCCGAGGGGCCGGGGCTGGATCAGGCGAAGCGCGACGCGACCCGCCTCTGCATCCTCGAGCAGGAGGACGCGGGGATCGACATCGTCTCGGACGGCGAGCAGTCGCGCCAGCATTTCGTCCACGGCTTCCTCGAGGCCGTGGACGGAATCGACTTCGAGAACCGCAGGCGCATCGGCATCCGCGACAACCGCTATGAGGCCGACTGTCCGCGGGTGATCGGCGCGGTCGAGCGCCGACGCTCCGTGCATGCCGACGTCGCGCGCCACGCCCGGTCCTGTACCCGGCGCCGGCTGAAATTCACCCTGCCGGGGCCGATGACGCTGGTGGATACCGTCGCCGACGAGCATTACGGCGACCGCGCGGCGCTGGCCATGGACTTCGCCCGGCTGCTCAACGACGAGGCGCGCGAACTGGAGGCGATCGGCGTCGACGTGATCCAGTTCGACGAGCCTGCCTACAACGTCTACATGGACGCGGTGCGCGACTGGGGTATCGGCACGCTGGAGCGCGCCGTCGAGGGGCTCGGCTGCACCACGGCAGTGCACATCTGCTATGGCTACGGTATCGACGCCAACCGGCAGTGGAAGGCGGGGCTGGGCAGGGAATGGCGGCAGTACGAGGCGACCTTTCCCGTTCTCGCCCGCAGCGGCATCAAGCAGGTCTCCATCGAATGCTGCAATTCGCATGTGCCCATGGCCCTGATCGGGTTGCTGGAAGGCAAGGACGTGCTGGTCGGCGCCATCGACGTGGCCACGGATACGGTGGAGACGCCGGAACAGGTCGCCGCGGTTATCCGCGAGGCGATGCAATACGTCCCGGCGGAGCGCATCCAGCCCTGCACCAACTGCGGCATGGTTCCGCTGTCGCGCGCCGTGGCGCAGGGCAAGCTGCGGGCGCTCGTTGCCGGGGCGGCGCTGGTGCGAAAGGAGCTTGACGCCTGACCGGCCGGACGGCGTACCGTCGGTTGACCGACCTCAGTTCTGGATATCCTGCAGCAGCCATTCGGTGGGAATCTCGCGGCCGAGCCCCTTGTCCCGAGCCAGTTCGTAGACCCGCCCGGCGACGGCATGGAACTGGTTGCCCTGCAGATTGCCGCGTTCCGAATAGGTGATCTGGTCGCGCGACGCGCGGCCGGCCTTCGTCCCGGTGGCGAGATCGGCGAACCAGACCACGCGGTCCGGCATGGCCACACCATGGGCCCGGTGTCCCGGTGGCTTCTTCCTGAGCCCGAAATCGATGTCCGGTCGGGCGGCATAGGTGATCCATTCGTCGTCCAGCCGCATCCCGGGCAGTCCCTCCGGGGCGGGCGCGCTGCCGAAGCGGAAATAGACGTCGATCCGGTCGCGCACGTCCCGATCCGGCATGCCGGTCCCGCCGCCCACGTTGAGGACATGCTGGCCAGGTTCCAGCCAGTCGCCCCTGATGACCGGCACCGACGAATTGGTACAGCCGGCGACGATGTCGGCGCCTCGGTAGACGTCGCGGGGATCGCTGCAGACGACGACCTCGATCCCGTGCTTCCGGCGCATCTCTTCGGCATAGGTCTCGCGGTTCGCCGGCGTCGGACTGAAGACCTGAAGCCGCCTTATATCGCGCACCAGCATGAACGCATCCATGTGACTCCGCGCCATGCCGCCGGAACCGAGCATGCCCACCACGTGCGAATCCTCGCGGCTCATGTGGCGGACGCCGATGCCGCCGTCGGCGCCGACGCGCATGTGCTGCAGCACCCCGTCGTTGATCAGAGCCAGCGGTTCCCCATTGCGGATACTGGTGAGCAGGATCAGGCCGCAATAGAGACCCGGCCTGACGCAATACCGTTCATGAACGCGGACGCCGCTGTATTCGCGCTCATACATGATGTCGGATTTCATGCGGATTGCGAAGTAGCCCCGCGTCGAGCCGCCTTCCATCGTGCCCCACTGGTAGATCACGCCCGGCTCGGCGGTCGGGATCTGGATATCGATCCGCGGGCGGCATACGGCGTCCCGCGTGACGAGGTCCGCATAGGCCCGTTCCAGCATGTCGATCGTGTCGGCCATGGTCAGGACGCTGGCAACGTCGTCGTTGCCGATGATCAGGGTCATTCCTTGCCTCGCGGAGTTGTCGACCTCGGGTACGCGGCTTCGCTGACTCGGCCGGAGGGCGATACGCTGCCCTGGTGGCCGCCCGGCGTCGGTGCGAGAGGATTTTTCTTTCGGAAATACAGAATTATTTCAAAAGCCTACAACATGAGGACGGGGCCGGGAACGCCGCGCCGGGTGCGGCCGCAGATTCACTCCGGTCCGAAGCGGCTTAGCTCCGTGTCGCGCATCGGACCGAACAGGAAATAGATCGGCGGCGCGTCGCGCAGTACCATCGCGATCCCGGAGCGCATGCGGTGGCGCAACGTACGGATATAGGCGAGCACCAGCACCCGGTCCTCGGGGGAAAGCTGCGCACTCCATGTCGGCATCATGCCCTTGCCGTTGGCGATGGAGAAAAGCAGATCGGCATCCGATTTTTCCATACTTTCGCCGATGGCGAAGGACGGCGAGCCGACATACGTGGCGATGCCGTTGAGACCGTGGCAACCGGCGCAGAACACCTCGTACGTGGATTGTCCGCGCAGGTTCCGCTGGGGTTTCGTGTCTCGCATAAGTTTGACGGCATCGGCCAGACGCTCGGGCCATCTCGCCGGCAGCGAATCCTGGGCCTGGGCTCCTGTCGACTGCCGTGCCGCCGCGTAAAATATTTCCGCCTCTGCCACGTCGCGCGGAACGCCGGTGCCAAGATAGTACATGATGGCAAGACCGAGCTGCGCCGTCGTGTTCCCCTGACGCGCGGCACGGCGAAACCAGAATTGCGCCTCGGACCAGTTCTGGGCAGCGCCTTCGCCGAAATAGAGCATGAAGCCGATCAGCTGCTGGGCATCGGCGTCGCCGGCCTCGGCACGCAGAAGGAATTTCTCGAACGTTGTCTCTATCTGGCGCTTCTCTGCGTTTGCCGCAGGGGCGTTGGCGAACCTGGCCATTCGCTGGGCGGAACACCCCACTGCGACCAGGCCGAGGAGAATCATGAACAAGGTGCGCACTTGTATCTTGCCCGGATAGTAGCGAGTCCTTGTTATCGTCGTCATCCTATGCCATTTCCCGCGTCTTCACTACGAAAAGCACCCGTCCGAATTGCGCTGGCCAGGGTCGATCCGGTCCCGTTGCCGGCTATCGCATGCGCTGGCGGGGAAAGAAGGCCTTGCGCAGATAGGCGATCAGCGCCGCGACCTGGTCGTCGTTGAAGACGTTGCCGAACGCGGGCATGGAACTCCCGGGAATGCCCTGACGGATCGAGTCGGCCAGCACCCGGTCGTCCAGCTCCGCGATGCAGCTTCGCGCCGTCAGGTCGGGGGGATGAGGGCGCAAAAAGCCGCCGATCCAGTTCTTTCCGGTGCCGTCGGCCGCATGGCACATGGCGCAGTTGTCCTGGTAGAGATGCTCGCCCGCCGCTTCGAACGGGGTCGGCGATGTCAGTGCGGGAATCCGGTCGTGTACCGTCTTTTCTGTCGCTGCGTAGGCGCGCCCGTAGGACTCCTCATGGTCACCACCGTGAGCATCTGCATGCTCCTGCCCATGTTCGTGATCCCCGTCCTGTTCCCCGTGCGCCGGCTGTGTCGGGACAAGCCGGCGTACATTGCGCCCCACATCGGCAGGCGCCGCGGCGCCATCGCCGGTCTCGACGGAACCGGCGGGCCGATCATGGCAAACCGCACATGTTTCGCGGAACAGACGGAGCCCGGAATCGTCGTTCGGCGGGATGGCGCTGCCCAGAACGTGCGGGTAGGCGGCGCCGTAGCGCTCGCGATGGTCAGGCCATCCGTTTTCGGTCGTATGGTAGCGCGTGTTGACGGCGCGGCAGCGCACGAACTCCGTTTCGACGAAGGCCGAGACCGCCTCGATATCTTTCGCGCCCAGAAGGTCGGCGAATCCGCGCATTGCCGTTCCGGGAAGACCGTCGCGCACCGCTTCCGCGATGCAACTCCGCCGCAGCGCCGGCGAGTTGGTGAAATCGCGCGGCGGCGGGTCGACGAAGCGGGACACGACCGTTTTCGCGTTGCCGCTATAGCCATGACAGAAGTAGCAGCGGTTGTTGTAGACGTGCCGGCCCCGTTCGTGCAGCGGATCACCGGGTCGGCGGCAGATCAGCGGGGGACTTTTTTTTTATCCTCTTCGCCGGACAGCCCGTCCCACCGCACCGCCGGCGGGCTTGCCGTCTTGCCGTCGCCGGGACGGATGAAAGTCTGGAACACGTATTCCGCGACGTTGGCGATCTGCTTTGGCGACAGGACTTTTGACCATGCCGGCATGCCGGTACGCTGAACGCCCATGGAAATGGCAGCGGCGAGGCTGGGCCGGTTCAATTCCGCCCGGGGCTTCGCCGACGTCAGGTCTGCGGGCTTCGGATTCATGAAATATGCGCGGCGCCCCTGTCCGTTGCCGGCCTCGCCATGGCATTCGGCGCAGTTGTCGTTGAAGAACGCTCTTCCGGCAGAGACGTCCCCGATGAGACCGCCGGGAAACGGTGCGCTCATGTCGACCGGACCGTCCGCGTGGCGGTGGCCGGGATCGTGCTGGTGCGTGTCCGTATGTGCCCCGGCGGTCGCGCCGGCGCCGGCCGCGAGCGGCCGCATGAAATTGGCGCGGATGTAGTCCACCACCGCAGCGATCTCCTCGTTGGACATCTGCGTCGTGAACGGCATCATGGCCGTGTTCTTTACGCCATAGATCACCGAATTGATCATGTGCTGGCGGGTGAGCTTCTGCGCTTTGTCCTCCGTGAAGTCGAGCGGCGGCGGGTTGAGACTGCGCTTGGCCCACGATGCGCCGTCGCCGCGCTCGCCATGGCAGACGCTGCAGGTGCGGGAATAAATCTTGCGTCCGGTGCTGGCGTCGGCAACCGGCGCCGGCAGCATGAGCGCTTCGCGAACGTAATCGATGACACCGCCAATGCCGTCGTCTCCCAGTGCTGTCGTCAGTCGGCGTGCGAGGTCAGGCGCGTGGGCGGTGCGTACCGCAGAGATCATCGCCTCGCGGGTCAGCTCGGCCACCGACTCGGGCGTGGTGAAGTCGCGGATTTTGGGCCCGCCGGTCCCCGTCTTGCCGTGGCAGGCGGCACAGTGCTCGACATAGCCGTCCCGCGCCGCCAGCTTTTCCGCACCGGACAGCAATCTTTCCCGCTTGGTTGCCGTGTCGGCCGCGGCAACCGCCGGTGTCATCAACGCGAAGGCGATCAGCGCGGATAATAAGGCTCGTTGCATCCAGGCTCACCGAACAGTATCGACCGGCTCGGCGGATTTCCGCCGCTTGGCCCGCGGGCCAGTCGGGCGCGACGAAAGTCGCGGCACCGCCGCATCCTGTCAAGCATGATACACGGGGAGCGACGTCTTGTCCGCTCAGATGGCGTGACACTCGTAGCAGAGGCCCGACCGAGTGTGGGAGAGCCTGCCATGCTGTGCGCTGTAGCCCACATGGCAGGAAACGCAGCTCATCCGTCCGCGCGGCAGCACGATTTCCTCGGTCAGCATGCCGGCCGGCCGGTAGCCGCCGAAATCCTCGGCGCGGCGATATTCGGCGCCGATCGGGTGGTTGCCGCCTGCGTTGGTGTGATTGGGGTCGACGAACGCCGCGCCGCCGGCGCCCACGACGGTGGCTTTCTCCGAATGGCAGCCGATGCAGGCGATGGAGTAATTGTCGAGGTTGCCGGTAATGGGTGGCCGGGCATCGAGATGACCCGAGCGTACCAGCGACGCTCCGCGATCGGCCATGGCGTCGAAAAAGCTGCGGTCGTGGCAGCGGGTGCAGAACTCGATGCCATTGCTGCCCTCGCGCATTGCACCGGGGAACGGGCTGTGAATGTCGTGGCAGGTGCTGCAATTCATGTTGCCGTGCCCGTCGAGCGGGAAACGGGCAGGCAATGGGCGTTTTGGCGTGAAATTGACGGGATGGCTTGCCTGGACGGCGACGCGGTGACACGTGCCGCAGATCTGCTTTTCCGTCGCGCGAAGCGTGCCGCCGGCCGCATTGCCGTGGCACTGGATGCAGCCCAGGGCCGGATGCGACTGCATGGACGGCTGGCCCTGTGCCGCGGCAGGCGCCGCCGCAGCCAGGATGACGGCGCCGAGCACGGCTCCAGGCAGTTTCTCGACAAGGCGGCGCAGAACGGGAATGGCAGACACCGTAATCGCGGGCGATGGATGAATCGGTTCCCGCGACGCCGGTGCGGTACGGTGGGAAATGCGGTTCCCCGGCCGTGCCACTGGCGGTGTGCCGACGTGCGTTTGCCCTCTTGGCGCTGTCGGCGGCGGCCGCTACCGGCGTCCGCGAACCATCGCGACAAGTGAAGCGAATCGGCTTTAACGTTCCATGAAATGAAAGGGTTAACGGAAAGGTGCGACCGTTCTTTTACGGTCCCGTTTGACCGGACAATGCCCCAGGAAGAAAAACGGAGGGGTTTGACGTGCCGGCAGGCGCCCTCAGAGCCCGAACCCGAGATGGCGAGTGGGCATGGATTCGATACCCGCGACAGATTGCAGAGCTGCACTGTTTTTCAACCGGACGGTGCGTGGCCCATTCAGAGCAATCATCCCTTTCTGCTTGAACTGGCTGAGCATCCGGCTGACGGTTTCGACGGTAAGGCACAGATGATCGGCGATATCGCTGCGCGGCATGTTCAGGCGAATGACGTTTTGTTCGTCGGCATTGAATTTCCAGCGGGTCGACAGGAAGAGCAGGAACATGGCCATGCGTGCCGCCGCGCTACGCTGGCCGAGTATGATGGCGTGCTCCCAGCGGGCCTCGATCTCGTCCATGGCCGACAGCAGCAGTGCGTAGCAGAATTCGTTGTGAGTATGGACGAATTCGGAAAAGGATTTCTTGTTGAACGCGCATACCCTGACCGGCGTCGTCGTCTCCACACTGCAATAGGCAAGACCGGAACGCTTGATCGCCCCGATGAGGTCGCCGGGCCCGAGAAACCCGATAATCTGGCGCGTCCCGTCGTGATTGTAACGGCAGAGCTTTACCAGTCCTTCGGCGATGATGTAGGACGTCGTCAGCGGATTGCCCTGTTCGATCAGGGTCTCGCCCTTTTCGAACCGTCGCGGCACCGCCATCGCGCTGAGAAGCGACAGTTCGCCCATGGACAGCGCGTGGCACAGGCCGGTTTCCTGTGCAAGGCAATGCCGACAATCAAAATCGGCGAAATTTACGATGGACGGCATGTCAGGATTTCTTATATGCGAGATTCATCCGTTACGTCACGGGGCGGCGCTCCCGCATTCCGCCTTCCCGCGCGATGGTCGGCACGGTAAACCGGGTGACCGACAACGATGCTTATTTCCTTTCGTCTGGCAGCGCCAGTTTTTTGTGTTTTTTCCGGTTCCCGCACCGTCGGTGGCCGGCGAAAATCCATCCCGACTCAATCGATTGCGTTCTTGCCGTCCGCGGCTGAGAGGATCGATTATGGACGCGCGGGCGGCGAGCTTCGCGTCCTTAACGGCCGGCAGGGATGGAAGGACGGTCGTGCCGTGCAGCCGGTGCTGCCGGAAGCGGTGCGGCTACGGCTTTGCGGCTCGACCCGCCCCAGGTTTTGCGCGACAACCGAACGGTCGGCCGTTCGGGCCCCGGGCATACGAACCGGCCCCGACGGCGAACAGCGCATCTTTGCGCTGCGGCTCCGGCGCCCTTCCGGCCGAGCGCATTAATGGCCGGTGAACGGCAATTTGCGCCCCCGGCGGATCCCGCATGGGCGGAATCCTGATCCAGATCATTTTTTTTATTGACGGGAACGCGTTAATCCTTGTTCCCATACTGCGCGGTAAGCTGGATATCCTGAACAGCCATCGCGAGGGCAGCGATGATAACAGTCGGTAAATGCGCGTTGGACGGTTTCGGGCGGCGAGCGAGGCGCATGCCGCCGCTGTCGTGCAACACATGGTTTCGTTGGGTCGGCACCGCGTGTCTTGCGCTCGCCCTTGCCGGCTGTGCCGCGCCGGGCGACGACGCGAAGCAGAAATCCCTGGCCTATCCGCCGCCTCCCGAGAAGGCGCGCTACTATTATGAGCGCACCCTGACCGGCAGCAACGACGTGGTCCAGGAAACTGCTACCGATCGCTTGCGGCGTTTTGCCACGGGGGAATCGTCGCGCGGCAAGGGCTTCGCCAAGCCATTCGAGATCGTTGCCCACGAGGGCCGCGTCTTCGTCAGCGATACGGTGAACCGGCGCGTAGCCGTGCTCGATTTTCCGCGCAAGCGCTATTACGAAATCGGGACCGAAGGGATCGGCCGGCTTGCCAAGCCGCTTGGTATTGCCGTGGACGGTGGCGGCCGTATCTATGTCTGCGACGGAACGGCGCGGCGTGTCCAGGTTTACGACCTTGACGGAAACTACATAAAAACCATCGGATCCGGCGAGGTGCTACAGCGTCCTTCCGGACTGGCAGTCAACGTCGACGGCACGCGAATCTACGTCGTGGATACCGGCGGGGTGCGGTCCGAGGAACATGTGGTGCGGGTGTTCGATCAAACCGGCGCGTACAAGCTGAAGTTCGGCGCGCGCGGAGGCAAGGACGGCGAGTTCAATTTGCCCCTCAACGTCGCCGTGGCGCCCGATGGCTCCGTTTATGTGGTGGATACCGGTAATTTCCGCATCCAGCATTTCTCCGCCGAGGGAAAATTCCTTAACAAGTTCGGCGCGGCTGGACGCCGGCCGGGCCAGTTCTCCCATCCCAAGGGGATCTCAATCGACCGGGACGGCAACGTATTCGTCTCGGACACCGGGTTCGCCAATTTCCAGATCTTCGACAAGAAGGGACAGTTGCTGCTGTTCGTTGGCGAGCGCAGTGGAACCGGAGGGCCGGGGGAATACCTTCTGCCTGCAGGCATTTCCGTCGATGTGGATGGTCGCATCTACATGATCGACCAGTTTTTCCGCAAGGTCGACGTGTTCCGTCCCGCGACGTTGCCGGAGGGAACGCCGATCGGCCGCCCGCCACTGCCGGAGACCCCGTCCACGCCTGCAACGGTCAAGCGAGTCGGGGCCGGCTGAGGCCGCACCAAAACCAAGACCGGCCAAAACCAAAATTGACAGAGTCGTAAGAAATTCGCAGGTGCGGCGAGCCGCCGCACCTACCGGGCGTGCCTGTCCACTCCGTTGCGCGGGGTGATCGGCCCCATCTAATCATTTGATAAACAAAACGTTTATGGCCGTTTTCGGAACCGGTCCCCGACATGTGCTCGCCGCCGCACACTTTTAAAAAGCAATTCGTTTTTGATTAGAATCAATGCGGCTGACGGCGATGGGGCATAGCTTACAGTTCGTTAAGCAAGATATCACTCACGCTTTTTACGAGGCCCGTCATGACCCGCAACCTAAAAACCCTGATCATCGTCGCCACAGTCGCGATGGGCTGGAGCGGCTTCGCCTACGGCCAGTCCGGCACGGTGCCGGGTCGAATTTCCGGGACGCCTCACGATCTTTCCGGAGGGACCGCCGGGGCGGGCGATACGATCGCGGACAACAACGAAGTCTGCGTCTATTGCCATACTCCGCACGGATCCAACACCGGCGTTCAGGCTCCCCTCTGGAACAAGCCGTCCGCCGGTTCGACATATCAGACCTATGACCAGACGGTCAGCATCACGTTGGATGCGCCGGTGCTGAGCGCGGTAGGGTCCGTGTCTCTCGCCTGCCTCACCTGCCATGACGGCACACAGGCGCCCGACACCGTGATCAACGCGCCGGGTTCGGGATTCCAGGCCAGCGGCATCGCCGGTGCCAACGGCGGGTTCCGCATCAACACCACGCGGACCGGTCCCGCGGGCGCCGCGCTGCTCGGAACCGATCTGCGCAACGATCACCCCATCGGCATCGTTTATGCCGGTCAGATCAACAGCACGACCAGCGCCAAGTACGACGCCGACTTCACGGACGTAGCGACCGCGACCATCAACGGCTCGACCGCGACTTGGGTCGACACCACGGGTGGCACATCCGGGACGCGTGAAAAGACGGACATGATCCTTTACACCCGTACCGATACCGGCGCGGTTGCCGGAGCCGGTTACGTCGAATGCGGCAGCTGCCACGATCCGCATAATGACGCGAACGGGCGGTTCCTGCGTATCGCGAATGCACAGAGTGCGGTTTGCCTCGCCTGTCATACGAAGTAGGCTGAAACGACCGGAGGCGCCGACGGTCGGCGTTTCCACCGGATGAATGCAGTGCGGCCCAGTGTCGATGACAACGACATTGGGCCGTAAAGCGTCGGAAAAGTTGGATATGGACGGGACGAAAACGTGGCCGTCAGTTGTTAAATCACTTAAAAGGGGCCCTGCAATCGAGCCGAGGACGTTATGGCGAGCATTCGATCAAAAGGGCTGAGGAACTCCCGTAGGCCGTATTTTCTGGGCGGCGGAGCCGCTCTGATCGCCGCCGCGTTCGCGTTGGCTCCCGCTTTTGCCGCCGATCCGGAGCCGAAACCGTCGAAGGCTCCCGTTGCGGATGCCAGGCCGAACGGCCAGGAGGTGGTAGCCACCGTCGACGGAGATCCGATCATTGCCCGGGATTTCCAGAACTATCTTGCCTCCTATGCGCGCCGGCGCCTCTACCACGGCGGTTCTCCGGATGAGGTTCGCAAGCTGCGCGCCCAGGCACTGGAGCAGATGATCGTTGACCGGCTGGTCGTCCGAGAAGCGCGCCGGCGCGACATCGCCGCGGATACCAGGGCGGTCGAGGCCGAGATCAAGGCGCTCAGGGACCGCTATGGCACCAGCCCGGCGTGGAAGACGTTCGCCCCGCGGCTTCCCGACGTCCGGCGCCACATGCTCGAGGAAAGCCGTGTGCGCGCGTTGCGCAAGGAAGTGGAACGGGTGACCGATCCCGATCCGGCGACGCTGCGCAGCTACTACGACCGCAATATCAAGAAATTCATCGAGCCGCCGCGAAACCACCTTTCGGTAATTCTCATCGGCGTCGATCCATCGGCGCCGACCGAAGAGGTTACGGTGGCCAAGAACAAGGCGACGACCATCTCTCAGGCATTGATCAAGGGCAGGGATTTTGCCGAGATGGCACGCAAGCATTCGGCCCATCCGTCCGGACCCACCGGTGGCGACCTGGGCATGGTGCACGAGGGTCAGCTTTCCAAGAGCGCCCAGGCGGCGGTCGATGCGCTGAACGTCAACGAGATTTCCGCGCCGGTGCGCGTGCTGGAGGGATACGTGGTCCTCAAGCTGCACGCACGCCGCAAGGCCGAGGTCCGTCCCTTTGAAAGCGTCAAGGAACGGGCCATCTCCCTTTATCGCCGCGATCGCGCCGCAGAGCAGTGGCAGATGTTTATTGGCGGCCTCAGGCGTAAAGCTACCGTTGTCCTTTCCGAGCCGCAGCGAGCAACCGGAGATGGCAAGAACGGATCGCTCGAGTGATCGTATACGTCGCGACAGGCGCGCATGGGGCTGTGGCGAGGAATCGGGTATAGCGCCGGGTGGGCCTGTCTGCTTGCGGCGTGTTCCGGCGGAGGCTCGCTGCCTGTTCCGCCCATAGCGGTACAGGGGTCCATCGGCGAAAATTATTCCGTGCGGCGGAAAGGCGACGAGGCGCCTCATTCGACCAATGAGATCAACGCGACCGTCAACGTCAACAGCTACATCTGGCAACCCTGGTTTGCGACGGTCGACGGTAATCTGAGTATTTCCATGTTGAACGATTCCGGCTCGACGGGAAGCGAAGCGGAAAGCACGACGGCGGCGGGCGGGTTCACGCTCGGCATGCTGCCACTCAGCCAGTACCCGACGTCTCTCAGCTATGCCCGGACCGATACCCGGGTGAACGGCGATTTCATCAGTTCGGAGCTGGTCCGTGACCGATTCAATATTACCTCCCATGTCCTGCTGCCGTGGGAAGTGCGGAGCATGTTGTCCGCCACCTACGAGTCCACCGACCAGCCCGGTTTTGGAACCGAGGAACGGCATCAGGCCCAGATGTCGTTCGACAAGGGCTTCAACACCACCTTCGTATCGCTCAATCTGCAGTTCGACGACGCGGATTTCGATTCCGAGAAGACGGACAGCGCACGCGAGCAGAATGCGCTCGCCGTGCTTCGCTACAACACCCAGTTCCTCACGGACATTACCAGCCAGTCGACCACCACCGTCCGCTTCGGCCAGGAGGAGACCCTGCCGGCCGACGGCATTCTCCGGACCCTCGACACCTATTCGATCCAGGGGATCAGCACGGCGCTGTGGCGACCGAAGGATCGGCCGTTCACCGTTACCGGTGCGTTCAGGACACTGACCGAGACGCTCGATTTCGGTGGCTCCGGTTCTTCTCCGAGCACGGAAACCCAACTCGCGGCGCTGACCGCAGGCCTCAACTACCCGATAACCCAAAGGTTGACGGCAACCGCGGGGACGACGGCCGATGTGAACAGCGTGTCGCGCGGGGCCGGCGGACTGACGGGTGAGCTGCCGGACACGTCCACTACCAGCGCGGGTACCAGCCTTAGCGGCGGTCTCAACTATCTGTCGCCGCCCGAGCCGCTCGCGGGGTTCGACTGGCGGTGGAACGCAAGTGGCCGCGCCCGCGCGGCGCAGCGGACCGACAATGGGTTCAATGAAGAGGAATCGACGTCCGTCGGCCATTCGTTCCAGCGGGATTTTGTGCTCCCGATCCTCAAGACGGTGACGTTTCTCGCCAACCAGGACGGCTCCGTTGCGCGCAACAGCGCGTCGGATACCGGGATCGCACCGGTGGTGTCCCACCGTGTCAGCCTGTCGCGCAACTCGGTCGAAGCCACCAAGCGCACGTTCATGAGCGCGGCACTGAGCGATCGCCGGTCGATTATTTCCGATGAACCGGACGAGTTCCAGATCGCGCAGATCCTCGTTACGCGCCTGTCGCAGATCGACCTGGAGAGCGACTGGCGGGCCAATCTGTCGCTACAGTGGACGCGGCAGCAGCTTGGCAAAAACTCCGCGGCAACCACCACGTCGGCCAATGGCACGATGGATTATCGCAAGATCAATCTGTTCGACCTGGAAAATCTGGTTTTTCGTTCCGAGCTCACGCTGAACGCGATCGGCCTAAGGGAAGCCGTTAACGATACAGAGCGGAATCGCGGATTCGCCGACAATCTGCGTGGCGACTGGCGCAACCGGCTCGAATACCGCATCGGCCGCGTGGTGACGAGCCTGGAAGGACGCGTGTTCTATGATCAGGACGATATCGGTGCGGCCGTCGTCTGGCGTGTCCGCCGTGATTTTGCCGATGTTTTCTGAAAGCAGTTAAAGTCGCAATGGCGAAATGCCGCAGGACGGTGCGGCGGGTCGTCCATTAGGTTCCAACCCCTCTGGAACACGGATTCTCGGATGATGCGGAGCATGATATTCAGGGTGGCGTTGCTGGCGTTCTGTATTGCCGCGACCTTCGCCGCCGTTGCAAATCTTGGCGAGGACAACGGTCGTGCTCATGCCGAGTACGGCGATGTCGTACTCAACAACTATTCCGACGCGGCCGGTATGCGCCCGGCGGTGTTCCCCCACTGGTTTCACCGGATCCGCTTCCGTTGCAAGGTCTGCCACAGCGATCTCGGGTTCAAGTTCAAGGCCGGCGGGAATCAAATCAACATGCTCAAGATTTTCGACGGCGAGTTCTGCGGTGCCTGTCACAACGGGCAGATCGCCTGGGGTGTGGAGAACTGCATCCTGTGTCATTCCGGCGTGCCCGGAAGCCGCACGCGGGTGCACAACAGCACGACCGATCGCCTGGTTGCGCCACCTGCTGCTGCGGCGAAGGTCAAGGGGCGTCAGGGGCCATAGGCGATGAGACGGATTGGATCGATCGGAAACGGATTGCGGGGCGCGCCGGGGCGCGCCATCGCCGTCGCGCTCATGCTCTCTGTTGTCGCGGCGGTGGCCGGAGGCGAGCGGCTCCTGCCCAGCGTTTATGGCCAGACGGCCCGGGACAAGGGCGCGGCCCAAGCGCAGAAGCCGGCCGCCGACAACAGCAAGAAGAAGGCGCTGCCCGCCACCTCGCAGGCGAAGCGACGCCCGAGCGCGGCAAACAGCTTCAACCGGCTGCTGAAGATGCCATCGGCGCCGGAAAACGCCGCCCCTGCCGAGGATGGTATCCATGATCCCCAGAACCCGGGGACGCAGTTGCTGCAATGGCCCTCCGAGGCGTTTCAGACCCTGCCCAAAACTACCAACGGCAACCACGTAGACTGGAGCAAGGCCCTGTCCAGCGGGCTGATCCAGCCACGAGTGGAGCTGAATGACGAGACTGCCGAGCCATTCGTAATGGACCTGAATATCGTGCGCGAGGTCAAGGGCAGCATGCCCGACGTCGTCTATCCGCACGACAAGCATACCCAGTGGCTCGATTGCGCCAATTGCCACGACGAGATCTTCGTGCCGCAGAAGGGCGCGAACCAGATCAGCATGGCGGCGATCCTGCTGGGCCAGAAATGCGGGGTGTGCCACGGCAAGGTGGCTTTTCCCGTCTCCGATTGCCGTCGCTGCCATTCAAAGCCCAAGACACCGGCGCAGCTGAGGGCACTCGCGAAGTCGTGGGCGGAACAGTCGAAACGCACTCAGAAGGGCGTCAAGAAATGACGACTCCACCATCGGTAACCATCGCCGGAAAGAATATGAACAGACGGATAGATTCCGCGGACCGACCCTGGACCCGCTTGCGTCTGGCGTTGCCCCTTCTCTGTCTCGTCGCGGCGGTCGGAATCGCAGTCGGCCCGGCCGCTGCGCAGAACGACCGCATCCCCGTAGGCCAGGCCACGACCGTGACGAAGGCACGGTTCGTGGAAAACCTGGTGACCAGCTCGGTCGCCGTTCGGACCATCGAAGCCAGCAATGATGCGGTGGCCATGGACAGGCTGGCGAAAGCCCGGGTGCTGGTTGCCGCCGCCAAGGAAGACCTTGCCGCGCAGAATCCGTTGCAGGCCAACGAGAAGCTCGACGAGGCGTTGCGCATGATCAACCTCGAGGTACGCCGGTTGTCGCGCACGGAAATGCGGCATCAGCGGGCGGAAGAGGCCTATGAGAAGCGGCTTCACGCTGTGCGCACGTTCCTGAAGGCATACGAGCGCGTTGCTCAGGAAAAATCGGTAAGCGAAGCAGCTGCCGAGCAGACCAAGGAAATCCGGGCGCTGCTCGACGCCGCCGAGAAGCTCGCCGGCCAGCAGAAATTCACCGACGCTACTGTCCTGCTTGATCGGGCCTATCGCACCGCACGGGGAGATATTCGCTCGCTGCGCCAGGGCGAAACCCTGACGCGCAGCCTGTCCTTCGCCACGCCGCGTGACGAGTACCGCTACGAGCACGACCGTAATGACAGCCACCAGATGCTGCTGCGCTTCGCTATTTCCGAGAAGCACCCGCCAGCAATTCACCTCAAACGAATAAATCAGATGAAGGACGATGCTACTCGCCTGCGCCAACAGGCCGAAAACGAGGCTGCGACGAATGATTTCCAGCAAGCGATCGTCACCATAGGCCGGTCGACCGAAACCCTGCTGAAGGCGATCCGGATGAGCGGCCTGTTCGTGCCGGGCTGAATTGCGCGGTGACCGATGGATCGTCGGCGGACCATGGGTTTGTTTCATAATGCCGGTATCCGGCCCATGGCAGGACGGGGCCCCCAGTTGGCCGGACGATGCGTTGGCGGGGAGGCGAGATCCCGGGGAGCCGTCCAGTAAATGCGCAACGCTGCCGCTCTGATCATCGTTATTTCTCTCGCGCTTGCTATGGCCGGGGTGCTGGTCGTAGCCGCGCAGGAGCGTCGCAGCCACCCGGTTTCCGCACAGACGGCGAACGACGAAACGGCACGGCAATTGGCGGCACAGAAGCTCAAGTTGCTTGAGCAATACCTGGCCGCCCCGCATATCCGGCGCATTGAACGGCACCCCGACCCGAAACCCCGGGCCGCGCTCCAGGAGGCACGCTCCGCCCTGGCCGAGGCGCGCCGGCTGGTGGCGGAGGGCGACGCGACGCGGGCTGAGGCGGCCCTCGACAGGGGGCTCAAGATTCTCTCCGCCGCATCAGCAGTGATCGCACGTGGTGCCGCAGCCCGTTCCGCGACCCAGGAACGGGCCCAGTACGAGGCCTCGCACCATCGTATCCGCAGCTTTCTCGATTCTCTTCGCTCGGCAACGGGTCACAGGACGGATGCCGGCGACCAGACCGCCGCGCTGTCGCGCGTCAACGCCCTGCTCGGCAATGCGGCGGAATTTGCCGCGGCGGGCCGCTATCTCGACGCCAACAAGCTGCTGGCGGAAGCCTACCAGATCACGGTTACCGTCGTTGCCGCCGTGCGCCACGGCGAGACCACTGTTTCGAGGCTGCGCTTCGATACGCCGATGGACGAATTCGAGTATGAGCGGCGCCGCAATCTGAGTTACGAAATGCTGATTTCCATCATGCTGCGTGAAAAGAAGGAGCGAGGGTCCGGTTTGCTTTCCTTCGCCGATCACGAGGTTGCGGCCAGTCGGGCGCTGCGAGCCACGGCCGACGCGCTGGCGCATAATGGCGATGCGCCGACAGCTATCAGAACCCTGGAGGAAGCGACCCGGCACCTGGTCAAGGTGCTGCGTGCCGGCGGTCTGCCGGTGTCCGAATGATGCGGTGCTCCTCGGAAAGCGGAAGGACGGGAAGGTGATGTCGATAAGGTATGAAGCTGTGAAATCCGGTGGATCGCGCGTGGCTGCGGCCGCATGGCGGCGGCTTCCGGTCCTGATCCTGGCGACCGCGCTGTTCGTTGCCGACGGTGCGGAAAAATCCGTTCTGGCGGATACGCAGCCGCATGACCCGGCGGCGGCCATCAACATGGCTGGTCGTCAGAGGATGCTGTCGCAGCGCATTGTTCTGACCTATTGCCAGATCGGTCTGAACGTGATGCAGCGGGAATCACGTAGCCGGCTGCACCGGTCCGTCGTTCGGTTCGATTCCCAGCTTGCGCAGCTCAAGAAAACTGCCACCCAGCCGCAGGTAAAGCAGGTTCTCGATCAGGTCGAGAAGATGTGGGTCCGTTTCCGCATAATCGCTACCGGACCGGTGAACCGTGAAGGTGCCGGACGGTTGATCTATCTGAACGACGACCTCGAATACATGTCGAACAAGGTGGTCCAGCTTTTGCAGGACCGGACAGGCACGGATTTTGTCCGCCTTGTCAACGTCGCCGGGCGCCAGCGCATGTTGTCCCAACGCCTGGCAAAGTTCTACATGATGCGTGAGTGGGGTTTCGATACACTGACGACCCGTAGCGAAACCGAGGCGGCGCGCAACGAATTTTCGGGAGCGCTGGAAGTGCTGCGTGACGCGCCAGAGAATTCGGCAGAGGTTAACCGATTGCTTGACGAGGCATCGCTGCAATGGGTCTGGTTCAACAACGCCCTGAATCTGAAGGGCGAGGAGAGCTACCGGCTGCTCGTCGCCGATTCCAGTGAAACGATCCTTCGCATCATGGACCGCGTCACCGCCCTTTACGAGCTGGAGGCGCGACGATGATTCGCTGTCGCCGCACGCGGACCGGAAGGGCGTTGCGGGCAGTGGCCGCGGCAAGTCTCGTTTCGTGTCTGGTGGCACTGGCGGGTTGCGCATTGCAGCCGCCGCCCGTTGCGCCGACGCTGGAGCCGGCGCCGGGCGCCAAGGTATTCCCCGGTCCCCCGGAACGGGCGCGCTACGCCCTCGCCGAGATCCTGATCGGTGAGCGGAACTTCCGTGCGAAAGAGAGCGGCAACAGCGATATGCTGCGGACGGCCGTCCGCTGGGTGGTCGGGCTGATCATCGGCAGGGGGAGGGAACTTGAGCTGCAGCGGCCGGTCAGCGGCGTCACCGACGAAGCGGGACGGATTTTCGTGACCGACGCCAGCCTCCGGGCTGTTGTGGTATTCGATCTTCCCGGCAAGCGCATCCTGCAATGGAGGAACGCCAGCGAGGGCCAGCGCTTTCTCGCGCCGGTGGGTATTGCGCTGGACGGTGCCGGCGGTGTGCTGGTAACCGATTCCGAATTGGGCGAGGTCTATCACCTGGATGCCACGGGACGGCCGCTGGGCACGATCGGCGGGGCCTCGCTGACACGGCCGACGGGTATTGCCCGCGATCCCGCCAGTGGTGCAGTCTATGTTGCCGATACCGCGCGACACGACATCAAGGTATTCAATCCGCAAGGGAATCTTGTCGAAATCATCGGTAATCGCGGCAACCAGCGCGGCACTTTCAACGTGCCGACCTATCTGGCTTTTTCCAGGAACCGGCTCTATGTCGCGGATACGATGAATTTCCGCGTACAGGTACTCGACCGCGCCGGCAACGACCGGCTGGTGTTTGGCCAAATCGGCCTTTTTGTAGGCAACATGACGCGGCCCAAGGGCGTCGCCGTTGGCGCCGACGGGCGCATCTATGTGGTCGAATCCTATTACGATCACCTGCTGATTTTCGACGACGGTGGCCGGCTGCTCCTGCCCATCGGCGGCACCGGCAACGCGCCAGGCAAATTCTACCTGCCGTCGGGCGTATGGACCGATTCCCGTCAGCGCGTCTACGTCGCCGATATGTTCAACGGGCGGGTCATGGTGTTCAAGGAGTTGACGTCGCAATGAGGCGCGCGCCACCCGTCGGGTCCGGCACCGTGCGCCTCCGGCAGTCCTTCGCCGCCGCACTCGGGCTCGTGCTTCTGACCGTCGGGGCGCAGGCGTTCGCACAGCGGATTTCAGATATCCGTAATACGGTGCATAACTTTTCCCTCAGCGGCACCGGCCCGGTCAGGTCGACCGGCGAGGACGAAGTCTGCGTCTTCTGCCATACGCCTCATGGCGCTGAACAATCGAGCCAGACGCCGCTGTGGAACCGCAAGCTTTCGGGGTCCACATACCAGCCGTACACGTCGTCCTCGATGGAGGCGACCGGGATCGGTCAGCCGGGCGGGAGCAGCAAGCTCTGCCTTTCCTGTCATGACGGCACCATCGCCATCGGGGCGGTCAACGTGCTGAACGGGGCGTTTACCGACCAGAACCCTAGCACGCCGGAAATACCCCTGTCGGGGGTTGCGCCGGGAGGTGTCATTCCGGAGGGAGAAGGAGAGCAGACCGGATTTACGCGCCGGCTCGGGACGGATCTGACCAACGACCATCCGATCTCGTTCACCTACAACCCCAGCCTGGCCCTGGCGGATGGCGATTTGCGCCAGCCGGGCCCGGGATCGCCCATAGATAACCGTATACCGGGGGTGCGTCCTCTGGTGCCGCTCGAGGACAACCAGGTCCAGTGCAGCTCGTGCCACGACCCGCATATCCGCGATCTGACCGAAACGAACATCAAGTTCCTGCGGCTCAACCGGTTCCAGAAATCGGAACCCACCATCGGCAGCTTTGATCCGTCCGCCGACGCCATCTGTCTCGCCTGCCATGAGAAGGAGGGCTGGGTCGGCTCGGCCCACGCAAGCAGCTTCGTCGCCGACGAGACCTTTTCGACCACCGGCGCCACCTTGCGCGAGTTTCCCGAAGGCCTGCCCGTGTGGCGCGCCGGGTGTCTCAACTGCCATGATACGCACACGGTGCAGGGGGCGCGGCGACTTCTGCGCGAGGGGACAAACAGCGTTTCGGTTCCGAAACAGGGCGGCAGCTCAGCGATCGAGGAAACATGCTATCAGTGCCATTCTTCGCTTGGCGACGTTCTGGCCAACCAGGGATCGACGAATTTCTCCGTTCCCGATATCCACCTCGATTTTACCTCGCTGCGCCGGATGCCGATCAACGTGCAGCCGGAATCCCACGATATCGGCACAGGAGGCCAACCGCAGGCCGGTAAGGACATGCTGGAATCCCAGTCGCTCCTCGGCAAGGGCGGCAGCACCAACCGCCACGTGGAATGTACCGACTGTCACAACCCGCACCGCGTCATAAAAAGGCGCCTGTTCAATGACTCTCCCGCGGTGCCCGATCCGGCCGGAACCCACACTCATGATCCCGGGGTCATGCACACGAACATTGCATCGGGCGTTCTCAAGGGAAGCTGGGGCGTGGAGCCGGTTTACGGCTCCAGCGCGTTCCTTACCAGCCCCGTCGGATATACGGTCAAGCGCGGCAGTCCGCCGATCGGGGCCAGTACCTCGGTGGGCAGCTCCTGGGTCACGCGCGAGTATCAGGTCTGCCTCAAATGCCACTCGAACTACGGCTACGACGTGCCGCCGCTACTCGGTGAGACGAGCGCCGGCACGCCGTCCGGAACCAACTCGGTATCGCGCTATACCGATCAGGCAATGGAATTCCAGGCACCCATTGCCGACCGTGGCGAGCCGGGCGGCAACCACCGCTCGTGGCATCCGGTGATGGCATCCACGGGGCGCACGACCGCAATCCGAAACGCCAGCGTTACAAACTGGATGGCGCCGTGGAGCAATGCCTCCTTCATCGGCTCGCTGACCATGTACTGTTCCGACTGCCATGGCTCGGAAACGGCGAGTGGTACTGTGGTGCCGTCCGGCGGAGAGAACGGGCGCAGCTGGGGGCCGCATGGCTCCAATCAGGATTTTCTGCTCAAGGGTCCGTGGAACTCCGGCACAGGTGGGGGCGGCACCCAGGACCATCTCTGCTTCAAGTGCCATAGCTATTCCCGGTACGCGACAAGAGGCGGTGGCTCCAGCGGCTTCGGCGGCGAGAAGGATTCGAACCTGCATTCCTTCCACGCGGACAAGATCGGTCGCTTGCGCTGCACCTGGTGCCACGTCGCTGTGCCGCACGGATGGAAGAACAAGGCCTTCCTTGTGAACCTGAACGACGTCGGTCCCGAGGCGGGCCTCGTCTCCGGTACCCAGGTACGCAACAACACGACGGCTGGATATACCGCCGGTCCGTACTATCTCAACGCAATGCTCAAGGTGCGCACTTTCGCCACCAGCGGCACCTGGCAGGCGTCCAACTGCGGCTCGGCGGGCCCGCCAGGCAATGGCCAGTCGGGGCGCGACTGGATGCGGGACAGCAGCGAAAATTGCGAGAACCCGCCGTGACCGCCGTACTGTACCGTATCGTCAAACCCGTCGCGTCGCTGCGCCTGACCGTTGTGCTTCTGGCGATAACGGCCGCGGTTGCACTGGCTGGCGAAACGGCCGGTGTCGCCGTCGGGCCGGTGATCGCGATGCCGCTGGGCGGCATGGTGCTGAACCTGCTCGCTGCCATAGCCACCAACGGCAAATTGCGGCGGCAGGCCGGTCTGCTCGGTTTCCACCTCTGCCTTGCCGCGCTGGCGCTTCTTGCTGCCCTCGACCGCCTGACGGCGCTGGAAGGCCATGTGGAGGTCAGCGAGGGCGCCGCGTTCGATCCCGCCCTTGCCCAGGTACAGGCGGGGCCCTGGCACTGGGGCCGGCTCGCCGACGTCCGCTTCGTGCAGGGTCCCTTCGAGATTAGTTATGCGCCGGGGGTGAAACGGCGCGAGACGTTCAGCACCATCCGCGTTCCGGACGCCGACGGCCAGTGGCACCGAGTTGTCGTAGGCGACGACAAGCCGCTCGTGGCGGGCAGCTACCGGCTCTATACATCCTTCAACAAGGGGTTTGCTCCGATCCTGAGTTTCGTCGACCACAGCGGCAGGAGTCATCGCGGCGCGGTTCATCTCCCTTCCTATCCCCTCAACGATTTTCGCCAGGGAAATGACTGGGTGCTGCCTGGCACCGACCGCACCGTCAAACTCTGGCTCAGCATCGGCGAGCCAATTGTGATGCCTGATGCGTCCTGGCGGTTTCACAAGCCGAAGGGGGCGGTGCTTGTTCTTATTGAAGGCGATAAACGTCGGGAACTTGCCCCCGGCGACAGCGTAACCCTCGGCGACGGCGTGCTGCGCTACGAGGAGTTGGGAAGCTGGATGGGGTACACCATATCCTACAACCCGTTCGGGCCGTGGATGCTTGCCGCCTGCCTTGCCGGCATTCTGTTCTTCGCCTGGCACGTGTTCGGAAAACTGTGGCGTCGTCCCGTGAGCGCCGCGGCGTCGATGGGAATGCAGAGCCATGCTGTCTGACGGCTTGTGGCTGCCTGTCTCCATGGCCCTTTATTTCGGCGCCGCCGTGGCTGCCGTGGTCTGTATCGTGCGGGGCAATGCCACCATGCGGCCGGCCCTGTGGCTGCTCGGCCTTGCACTCGTCGTCCATACCATCGCCATCGCCGAGCGCTGGATACGGGTCGGGCACGGGCCCTATGTGGATCTTTTCGAGATCCTGTCGAGCAACATCTGGAGCCTGCATCTCGCCGCCCTGATCGGCGTCATACTGGTCCCGTCGGTACGCCAGAGCCTCGCAACCGCTCTGCCGGTCCTTCAGGTCCTCGTCTGGTGGATCGTCGTCGTTCCGCTCAGCGGCGCGCCGGCACCGGTGACCTATGCCACCGTCTGGCTGCCGGTACATGCGGTGTTGGGAAAGATTTTTCTTGGCTGTATGGTGCTGGCGGTCGGTGTCGCGGTGGCGGTGCTTCTGCGCCGCGCCGGGATTGCCCGTTTTGCCGCCATGCCGGCCGATTCCGGCCTGGGTGAGATCATCTATCGCCTGGTCCTCGTCGCCGTTATCTTCGAAAGCCTGATGCTGGTTGTTGGGGCATTGTGGGCCCGTGACGCCTGGGGCCGCTTCTGGGCGTGGGATCCGTTGGAGACATGGGCGTTCGCCACGTGGCTTGCGGCCGTCGGCTACCTGCACCTGCGCGCCCTGCGGCCCCCGCCCCCGACGCTGGATGCCGTGCTGGTTCTCGCGGTCTTCGTCATCGCCTTCGCCACGTTCTTCGGCGTGCCGTTCATTTCGACCGCACCACACAAGGGCGCCGTCTGACATGGTACGCCGTCGTTTCCGTCCCTCGCCGCCCGCCATGGCTGCCGCCGTCGTTGCCGTGATTGCCGGGCTGGGGGTGGGGCTTTCGATGATCCGGGATCGCGGCGTGCCGGTGCCCGTGGTGAAGGGCGCGCCCGAGAGATCGGTTGCGGCGTCCTTCGCCACGCCGCGGTGGGGGACATTCCCCGACCTCTTCCAGGCCGGTGTCAAAAGCCTGAGGGAGGGCCGGCCGGCCGACGCCGAGCGGGACCTCGTCACGGCGGTGGCCCTGGTGCCGCATGTGCCCGAGGCTTACGTCAACCTGGGCTTCGCGCGGCTCGACCTTGGACTCTGGAAAGCGGCGGAAAGGGCGTTCCAAAGGGCGGTCGACCTTCGACCGGGCCAGGCCAATGCCTATTACGGCCTGGCCATGAGCCTGGAGCAGCAGAAGGATCTGGCCGGGGCGCGCGGTGCCATGCTGACCTATCTGCACCTGACGCGGGAGGACGATCCGTACCGGCGCAAGGCGATGGCCGCGCTGTGGGAGTGGGAAGCGAAACCGCCATCTGCGGGCAGAACGTCCGAGCGCGACGGAAGCGCCGCGCCGGCCGTGCACCGGGCGGGCGCCGCAGCGTTTTTCGATCTCGTACTGCCCCGCATCGGCGGCGGCACGGAATCCATGCGGGCGTTCAGCGGCAGGGTCGTCGTCGTCAATTTCTGGGCCACCTGGTGCCCGCCCTGCCGCGCCGAACTGCCCAGCCTTCAGCGGCTGGCCGGTAAGCTGGGGACGCAGCGCTTCGCCGTCATCGGCATATCGATAGACACCGATGCCGGTTTTACCGGAGAATTTCTTCGCGAAGCCGGTGTCCGTTATCCAAATTACTTCGATTCTGCGGGCCGCGTGACGCGTTTCATGCGCACTGCAGGCGCGCTGCCGCTGACGCTTCTGATCGATGCCGGGGGGCGGGTACGCGAGCAAATCGTAGGTATTCGCGACTGGACCGCGCCGGAAATGCTGGCCCGGATCCGGCGTCTGGATGACGCCGATACCGATGACAGGGCCCGCGCGGCCGCGTCCGGATCGGCAACGGTCCCTGGGGGAGGGCAATGAGACGCATGCGGTTGACTTGTTTCGGTTGGCGTCGGTCGGCTAATTTCGAGAAAAGAATAGAGGTAACCTGTGCTGGCACGTGGCCTGGGAGCCGTTAATGCGGTCCATTGATTATCTGTGCCGCGGCATGTCGGTCTTCTCCGTGACGGTCGGCCCCGTGCTGTTCGGTGCTTCGGTGCCGGCCGCCGGACAGGATTTCTTTTCAGGCCAGAGCATTTTCCAGTCGGAATGCGCACGCTGTCATGGCGTCGACGGGCGGCCCGTGGTACCCGGAACTCCCGACTTCACCCGCGGCGAGACACTCGCCCGGCCGGACGCCGTTCTGGCACAGCTTATCAAGCACGGCGGTCAGCTCATGCCAGCCTATAACGGAATCATTCCAGACAGACGGATTCTCGATGTTATTGCATATATTCGAACGCTTCAACGCTGACCGGATGGTGCGGGCGCTGGGGGCCGGCTCGCTGGCCGTATTCGCCATGCTCTTCCTTACTCCCCCGGCATCGGCGCAGCAGCCGGCGGGCGACCCGGCGATCCGCCATTTCGAGGTGGGAAAGGAGGTCTATGTCCGTTCCCTCGCCGTAGACAAACGGCGCAATGCGCTGTGGGTGGGCACTTCGCTGGGTGCGCTGGAGATCGACCTCGCCACCCAGCAGGTACGCAGCACGTTTACCCGCAAGGACGGCCTGGCCAGTGAATATGTCTTCGCTATCGGCGTCGCACCGGAAGGAGATGTCTGGTTCGGCACCAACGCCGGGGGGGTCAGCGTCTACCGGGACCGTCGCTGGAAGACCTATTTCCCCATGCACGGTCTGGCCGATTACTGGGTCTATTCGTTCGAGTACGCCAAGGACGGCGGGGTATGGATCGGCACCTGGAACGGCGTCAACCGGTTCGACCCGAAGACCGGGAAGTTCGTCACCTACCGCAAGGAACTGGTCAATATCTGGGTATACGGCATTGGCATCGATCCGCAGGGGCGGGTCTGGTTCGGTACAGAGGGCGGCGTTTCCATGCTCCACGAGGGGCGCTGGCGGTCATGGACGCATCGGGACGGACTGGGTGCCCCCAACCTTGCCGCGTTGCCGCCGAGCCCGAATACGGGCCTCGGAACCCGCGAACGCCACGACCTCAGCGTCACGGTCGGAGGAGGCGATACCTATAATCCAAACTACGTTTTCTCGGTGCTGGTCGACCACAAGCGCGGCGGAATCTGGTTCGGCACCTGGGGTGCCGGGGTCAGCCATTTCGACGGCGACAAAACTTGGACGTCGTATACAGTGAGGGACGGGCTTGCCGGGAACATCGTCTACAGTATGGCGCAGGAGCCGGACGGTACCCTCTGGTTCGGTACCAACAACGGCGTATCGAGGCTCCAGGGAAAGACCTGGAGGACCTATCGCCACGGGATGATCGGACGGCATTTCTACTCGATTGCAATCGACGGTCAGGGAGCGGTCTGGCTTGGGTCAAAGGGCGCGGTCAACCGTATCGAGCCGGGGCGGTGATGGTCATGACGAAGGGTGGATGGTTTGTCGCAACCGGTGTAGGTGTGCTGGTGGCGGCCGTCGGGACCGGGGCCTTCCTGCTTGGGCGCAGCTCTGCGCCCGTGCCAGCCGTCGAGCAGGCGCGCGCACCATCGGTGCAACCGGAAGCGAAACGCGATCTGCCTCCCAGGCATCCGCCGGCGCAGCAGAGCGGTCCGGAGTCCGCCGGTAGTCTGGCGCCGCTGTTTCCCTCCGGCCCGCCGGCCCCGCGGCGGCAGGCCGCGCCGGGGTCAGCCGGTAATCTGGCGCCACTGTTTCCGTCTGGCAGTCCGGTCGCGCCGCGGGCGGCGGCGCCGAGCAACGTGGTTCAGTTCGATATCGGCCAGCGCAACGTCAAGGCGCTGCTCATCGACGGCGACGAGACCTGGGTCGGCACCTCGGGAGGGGTGGTGCGTTATTTCACGAAACGGGACAAGTACGTGTCCTATGACAACAAGTCCGGGCTGCTTTCAAACGGCGTATTCTATCTCGGCCGTTTCGGCAGCGAAGTCTGGGTCGGTACCTATGGCGGCGGGCTATCGATCTTCGATCCCGCCAGGGACACCTGGCGCAACTACAACATTCCCAACGGCATGGCCGATGCCTTCGTCTACGACGTCCTGAAGACCCGTAACGGCGATGTCTGGATTGCGACCTGGTCGGGTGCCAACCGGGTGCTTGGCGGACGGATGGACAACATCCGCGACTGGGCGCTCTACACAGTGGAAAATACCAAGGGCGGGCTGCCCAATGACTGGGTCTACGGCCTCGCCGAAGGCAAGAACGGCGAAATATGGGTCGCTACCGAGGGCGGCGTCGCCCGCTTCGTCGATGAAAAATGGACCCGCTGGACCCATGCCCAGGGGCTCGGGGCACCGTTCGACCTGGTCGAGAAGGACATCGAGTACACCAGCGATCCGAGCAAGGTCTCAGGCCACCACGCGCGCCAGAAGATCGAGATGGGACTGCAGAACATAAACGTCGCCTACAACCCCAACTATGTGGTTTCCATGGTGGTGGACGACAGCGGCGCGGTCTGGGCCGGCACCTGGGGTGGCGGACTCTCGCGGTTCGACGGCCGGCAGTGGACGACCTTCACCATGCGCGACGGATTGCCCGGCAATCACGTTTTCTCTCTGGAAAAGGGTCCGGACGGCAAGATCTGGATCGGCACCAGCCGCGGCCTCACGGTTTATGACGGCAAGGGCTTCAAGCGGTTTGACGCCACGGGCGAACACGGCTCGCGCGAGGTATTCGCCATCGCTTTCGGTGCGGACAAGGCCATATGGATCGGTGGTTTCGGACGGTTGAGCTGGTATCCGCATACCGTCGGATCCGTCGTGCCGTCGCCGGCCACCCATCCGCGCTGAATGGAGGGAAGCCATGTTGGTGCCCCGGCGCGGTGCTTGCAGGAAAGGAGGCCGAGGATGCGGTTCTTCTTGGCAAGCCTGACGGTGTTGCTCTCGCTTACCGCTACGGCACAGGCGGACCTGCGCCGAGGTCTCGAAGCGTTCGAATACGGCGATTACGCCACAGCACGCGACGAATTGAAGCAGATCGCCAGGCAGGGTGATCCCCGCGCCCAGTACGTGCTTGGCGTGATTTACCTGAATGGTTTTGCCGCCGAACCCGACGTTCGGGCGGCGATTGATTTGCTGGCCAAGGCGGCGGAGCAGGGATATCTGCAGGCGCAGATGGAACTGGCGCGAATCTATCGTTCCGGTGACGGCGTGCCGCAGGACCTCGCCAAGATGGCCCACTGGTACTACAGGGCGGCCGAGCAGGGAGACGTCGGCGCCCAGCTTTTCATCGCCGATGCCTATGCGCACGGTTTCGGCGTAAAGATCGACTATGTGCAGTCGTACATGTGGTACGAGATCGCAATCCAGTACTGGGGGTCGCTGGCGGTGCGGGCGCGCGATGTTGTGGCCGAGAAGATGACGCCCGAACAGATTGCCGCGGCGGAACGGCTTGCCGGCCAGCGGATCCGCAGCTTGAGTAAATGACCGCACCGGAATTCTACGAAGCCGATATCGTGACTTCCTGTTTTGCGTTCGGGATACGGGAAGCCGGACACCGGATTTGCACCGCGCCGCAGTCGAGCGCGAGATGCTGAGAATCTATCGCTTCTTCGTCGTCGCCAGCGCGGTGGTGATCATGGCCGTGATCGCCGTTCTCGGCGCCATGAACTACCGTCAGACGGTGGGCAGCATCATCCAGATGGCCGAGAGCCAGAGCGTATCGATGGCGCGCGCCTTATCGGATATCATGTGGTCGCGGTTCGGAGACTATGTCTCGACGGCACCGAAACGAAGCGTCATCGATCTCCGCGCAAGCCGCGAGGTGCGGGAACTCGATGCCATGCTGCTGCCGCTGCGCGACGACCTGTCGATTCTCAAGGTAAAGATTTATTCGCCCCGCGGCTTCACCCTCTATTCCTCGGATCATACCCAGATCGGCGAAGGCGATCACGACACCGGCACCGTGACCAACGTGGCGAGGACGCGTAAACCGCTGAGCAAGCTGTCTTACAAGGACCGCATTTCGGCCTTTTCCGGCGAGATTTTCAATCGTGATGTCGTCGAAACGTATGTTCCCGTCAACAGCGCTGGCGGGGAACTGGTCGGGGTATTCGAGATCTATACCGACGTGACCACTACGAAGGAACGCATAGAGCGGATTTTCTTCGAAATGGTCACGCAACTCACCGTGGCGTTTCTGGTCATGTACGGGACCCTGGTCCTGATCGTGCGCCGGCGCGTGGTGGCGCCGTTGCGCCAGGCGTCGGATCGGGCAGCGAACATCGGGCCGCAACATCCGGGAATGCGGCTTTCGGTTGCGCACATCCCGATTGAGGTCGTGCCGCTGGTCCATGCGGTCAATGGTGCAGTTGATCGGCTCGAAAAGGCGCTCGACGCACAGCGCCGGTTTGCCGCCGATGCCGCACACGAACTGCTCACACCGCTTGCAGTGCTGACCGCACATCTTGATACGCTGGACGACAAGCGAACGGTCGTCGCGCTGCGTCAGGACGTTCAAGGGATTACCGATATCGTCACGCAGCTTCTACACCTGGCCGAGATCGATGGGCAAAACGTGCCGCCTGCCGAACCCGTGGACGTGTATGAGGTATGCGCCGCCGCGGTCGCCGATCTGGCGCCGCTTGCCATCGGACAGGGAAAGTCGATAGCACTGTCGGGTAGCGATCATCCGCCCCGTGTCCTGTGCGATTCGAAAGGGCTCGCCAGCGTCTTGCGCAACCTGATCAAGAACGCCGTTACCGCGACGGCCGGGGGGACCACTGTCGAGGTGGACGTCGGCGACGACGGATCCGTCCGCGTCATCGATTGCGGACCCGGAATCGCGCCGGGAGATCGCGAGGCGATCTTCGAGCGTTTCCGCCGCGGCCGCGACGCCAGGTCGCCCGGTGCCGGTCTCGGCCTTTCCATCGTCCGACACTTCGTCGATATCTACGGCGGTTCCATCAACGTCGACGACGCGCCGACCGGCGGGGCCATGTTCATCCTGCGTTTGCCGGGGGTCTAGCTGCGAGGCTTCGACAGGTTATCCATCCGGCGGTATACCATCGGTGTTGTTTACGTTCCCGGATCGGCGGTGATCATGTAGCCGACGCCGCGCACCGTGTGGATGGACGTGGTGGCGCCGGCAGCGCTCAGCTTCTTGCGTAACCGGTGGACCATGACCTCGAGCGAATTCGGCGTAAGCTCGCGGAACGGACCGTAAAGGCTGTTTTCAAGAGAGGTTTTGGTGACCACCTTTCCGCTGCGGCGCAGCAGATTTTCCAGCAGGCTGATTTCGCGCGGAGACAGCGCCACCGGGCCGTCGCCGACAGAAACTTCCCGTGCGTTGACCTGCAGTGTCACATTGCCGCAGTTCAGGGTCGGATTGATGGCGGCCGCCGGTCGCCGCAGCAGCGCACGAACACGCGCCGTAAGCTCATCCATGGCGAACGGTTTGGTGACGTAGTCATCCGCCCCTGCATCCAGGCCGTGTACCCGGTCGGAGACCTGTACCCGGGCGGTGACGACGAGGACGGGCATCGGGTCGCCCCGCTTCCTGATCTCGCGCAGCAATTCGATACCGTCGCCGTCGGGCAGGCCCAGATCGAGCACCATTGCGTCGTACTGGCCCGACTCCAAGGCACCCGAAGCATCCCCCACGGTGCCCACCGTGTCGAGATCAAAGCCGGCCGCCTCCAGTCCCTTGCGCATGAAATCCGCGAGGCGCTGGTGATCTTCTACGAGCAGCAAGCGCAAATCCGCTTCTCCACCTGATGCGTCGGTTCGGCGGCGGGAACCCTGAAGGCTCAGAAATCCGCCGGTTTGATCGTCTGCTCTCCTCGCCGGAGAGCGTGCCCATATCCATTAATACATAATTTCATTGTGTGTAAGGTAGATGTAAGTTTGGTCGTTTAGAATGCACCTTGGTTCGCATTATCCATTGCGGCTTGTGCGGGCCACGTGCATTTGCAAAAACTTGTTACGGCGAGATCAGCGGCAACGTTGGTCTCGCCCTTTTTTTCTTGCTCGGCGTATGTGGCGTCGACGTTGGCTGCGTCGACTGGCGCCATTGCCAAGCTTGCGCCTTTCCCCATTTAATAAGTGCGTTGCAACCGGCGCCGACCGGGTCAAACGGCGGCGGTATGCAGCAATACTCATGGAGCTCGGTGTCGGCCTTCCTGGCCCCGTCCGGGCCATGCAATTGCACGGGCAATGAAACGATTCGTCTATCTGGCCGTGACCGTGCTTGCGGTGGCCGGATGCAATACGGAAGAATTCCGGGCTGCCGTAACGCGACCCGAACCGCCGCCGCCGGCCCGGGCCCAGCCATCGTGGGATTTCCGACAAGCCATACCACGGGTACCGGCATCGCGGACTTGGCCAGGGCTTTCGCGGGACGGGCTTCACGATCCAAGCAATCCTGCGATGGCCCTGTTGCAACAACCCGCCGAGGCCCTGTCAGTTCTGCCGTCGGCCTACCAGGGCAACCAGGTGGACTGGGCAGCGGCCCTGCGCCAAGGCCATATCAATCCCCGCACCAATATTTATCCGGAAACCAAGGTTCAGATACTGGATCTCGACATCCTGATGGAGGACACCGCCGGCATTCCCATGGTTCTGTTTCCGCATCGGCCGCATACCGAATGGCTGGACTGCAAGAACTGCCATGACAACATCTTCATCGCCAAACGCGGTGCGAACAACATCAGCATGATCGACTTATTGGAGGGACGCTTCTGCGGTCGGTGCCATGGCGCCGTGTCGTTCCCGCTGACCCAGTGCGTCCGCTGTCACAGCGTGCCGCGCGATGGTAACCGGCCGGCGGCACGGCAGGGAGCGCGCTGATGCGGCGTTTGCGGAGGAGAACGGCGATCGCTCTTGCCGTCGCCGCTGTCGGGCTCGGAGTCATGACCTATGCGCTGCCCGGGGTGGCCGAATACGCGGACGTGGTGCTGAACAGGCGCTCGGATGCGGCAGGCGTCCGGCCGGTGATATTTCCCCACTGGTTTCACCGCATCCGTTTCCGCTGCAAGGTGTGCCACCATGAGTTGGGCTTCGTCATGCGGGCCGGGGCCAATGACGTGAAAATGGACGACATCTACAAGGGCCGGTTTTGCGGCATGTGCCACGACAACAAGATCGCCTGGGGCCTGGAAAACTGCGATCTCTGCCATTCCGGCCGGCCGGGATTGGCCTCCGGAATTCTCGGTGGGCACCAGACCCTGGGTCCCGGGCGCTGGTAACGCGACAGGGCCGGGGGTCGGGCCGCCATCCGCTCGATTATTGATACGGATCAATGACGGATCGGGCATTTCCGCCTAGGGTTATTTTACAGTTAAGAGGCCCGCAAAAGCTGGCCGAGAAACGTGAAGCGAATGCACGGGTTGCGTCGCGGCCGGGGGTGGAACTGCCCATCCGGTCGCGACCTTGCCATGACGCCCCTCGGCGCGCGGCGCTGTTCCCATCCGTGCAATATACTTAACTGGGGCCGGTCGGTCGATCGTCGCCGGTGCCGCGCCTGACGTTGCTGGAGGGTCGTACGATGGATTACAGGCGTTTCTTCGAAAGCAAGCTTCGCGATCTCAAGCAGGAGGGGCGCTATCGCACCTTCGCCGAGCTTGCGCGCAGGGCGGGAAAGTTTCCAATGGCCGATTCCTTTAGCCCGTCCGCGAAGCGTCCGATCGCCATCTGGTGCAGCAACGACTATCTCGGCATGGGTCAGCACCCGGTGGTACTCGACGCCATGGGCCGTGCGGTGCAGCGCTACGGCGCCGGGGCCGGCGGCACGCGCAATATTTCCGGCAATTCGCATCCGGTCGTGGAACTGGAAAAGGAACTCGCCGATCTGCACCGTAAGCCGGCGGCGCTGGTCTTTACCTCCGGTTACGTCGCCAACGAGGCGGCGCTGGCGACGCTCGCGTCCATGCTGCCGGACTGCATCATCTTTTCCGATGGTCTGAACCATGCCTCCATGATCGAGGGCATGCGGCACAGCCGGGCGCAGAAGCGGATTTTTCGCCATAACGACCCGGCGCATCTCGCCGAACTGCTGGCCGCAGAGGACCGTGACCGGCCGAAGATCGTGGCCTTCGAATCGGTCTATTCCATGGATGGCGATATCGCGCCCATCGCCGAGATCTGCGACGTGGCTGCCCGCTATAACGCGCTCACCTATCTCGACGAAGTGCATGCTGTCGGGCTCTATGGTCCACGCGGCGGCGGCATCGCCGAACGCGACGGACTGCTCGATCGCGTCGATATCATCAACGGGACGCTGGCCAAGGCGTTTGGCGTGATCGGCGGCTATATCGCCGCGTCGGAAGAGATCGTCGACGTGGTACGCAGCTTTGCGGCCGGGTTCATCTTCACTACCGCCCTGCCGCCGGCGATCGCCGCGGGCGCGCTGGCCTCTGTGCGGCACCTGAAGAACAGCGATGCGGAACGCACCAGCCACCAAGAGCGTGCAGCGACGCTCAAGCGGCGGCTTGCCGAGGCAGGTCTGCCGGTGATGCCGTCGCAAAGCCACATCGTACCCGTGATGGTGGGTGAGCCCGCCCTCTGCAAGCGCATCACCGATATTTTGCTCGATGACTATGGCATCTATATCCAGCCCATAAATTACCCGACTGTGCCGCGCGGGACCGAGCGGCTGCGCATAACTCCGGGGCCATACCACGACGACGCGATGATGGATGCGCTGGTCGCAGCGCTTGGCGAGATCTGGCAGGGACTTGGCCTGCCGATTGCCGCCTGATCGAGGCTTCGATTCTGCGTTGGAGCCGGCGCTTTCACTTGTATTCGGTTCACCCTAGGATAGATGGATGGTAGCGGAAGTCGGTCACTTCGCCCTCGTGCTGGCAATATTCGTTGCCTTGGCCCAGGCGGTTTTGCCGCTGTGGGGCGCGCGGACCGGCGACGGCAGGCTTGTTGCCGTGGCGCGGCCCGCGGCCCAGGCGCAGTTCCTGCTGGTGGCGACCGCCTTCGCAGCGCTCGCCTATTCCTTCGTGGTGTCCGATTTCTCCGTATCGGTGGTAGCGCAAAGCTCGCATGCCACGATGCCGCTGCTCTACAAGCTTACCGGCGTCTGGGGCAACCATGAGGGCTCGATGGTGCTCTGGGTCCTCATCCTGACGCTTTTCGGCGCTGGGGTGGCCACGTTCGGCCGCGGATTGCCGCGCCTGTTACAGGCCCGTGTGCTGGCCATCCAGTCTCTGATTGGCGTCGGGTTCCTTGTCTTCATCGTCGCCACGTCCAATCCCTTCAGCCGCATCGTGCCGCCCCCGGCCGACGGGCGGGGGCTCAATCCGCTGTTGCAGGACCCTGGCCTGGCGTTCCATCCGCCGTTCCTCTACATCGGCTATGTGGGGTTTTCCATCGCCTTCTCCTTCGCTATCGCGGCACTGATCGAAGGGAGGATCGACGCGGTGTGGGCGCGCTGGGTACGCCCGTGGACGCTGGTTGCCTGGTGCTCGCTGACGCTCGGGATCGGTCTGGGCAGCTGGTGGGCCTACTACGAGCTGGGGTGGGGCGGCTGGTGGTTCTGGGACCCGGTGGAAAACGCCTCGTTCATGCCCTGGCTGGTGGGTACCGCGTTGCTGCATTCCGCCGTCGTTGTAGAGAAGCGCGATACGTTCAAGGGCTGGACGGTGTTGCTCGCCATCATAACCTTCTCGCTCAGCCTGATCGGGACCTTCCTTGTCCGCTCCGGCGTGCTCAGCTCGGTGCACGCCTTTGCCACTGATCCGGCGCGCGGCGTGTTTATCCTTGGACTGTTGACGGCAACCATCGGCGGCGCGCTGTTCCTCTATGCGCTGCGCGCCCCTCTGCTGCGCCAGGGCGGGCTCTTTCAGCCCATCAGCCGCGAAGGCGCCATTACGCTCAACAACCTGTTGCTGTGTACGGCCGCGGCCACGGTTTTCGTCGGCACGCTCTATCCGCTGATCCTTGACGCCTTTACCGGGCGCAAGGTTTCCGTCGGCGCACCGTTCTTCGATGCAACCTTCTCGCCGCTGCTGGTCCCGCTGCTGATTGCCCTGCCGATGGGCGCCATGCTGCCCTGGAAGCGTGGCGATCTGGCGGCGGTGATCCAGCGCCTGCGCCTTGCGATCGCTGTGGTGGCGATCGCCGCCCTTGTCGTCTGGTATGTCCACCGGCCCGCCACGGTCGGCGCGATCTTTGGTGTGGCGCTGGCGGTCTGGCTGGTCGCGGGAGCGCTGGTGGAGCTTGCCGAACGGGTGCAGCTGTTTCGCATCGCGCCGGCGGAAAGCTGGCGGCGGGCGCGCAACCTGGGTCGCGCTGCCTATGGGATGGCGGTCGCTCATGCCGGACTCGGCGTCCTGCTTGCCGGGATCGTCGCCCTCTCGGCATGGAAGGAGGAGCGGATTCAGGTGATGGGACCCGGTGACAGCGTGACCATCGCGGGTTACACCCTTGTTTTCCAGGGGGTGCAGCAGGTGCAGGGTCCGAACTATATGACCAGCCGCGGCACCTTCAGCGTTCGTGCCGACGGCCGTGCCATCGCACAGCTCTATCCCGAGAAGCGGTTCTACCCGGTCGCCCGCATGCCGACCACCGAAGCGGCGATTCGTACCACGGGGCTTTCCGATCTCTATGTGGTGCTCGGCGATCCCCAGCCCGGCGGAAGCTGGGCGACGCGCATCTATTACAATCCGCTGGCGCCGTGGCTGTGGGCCGGCATCGTCATCATGGTGCTGGGTGGGTTGATTTCCCTCAGCGACCGTCGTTACCGGGTCGGCGCGCCGGCCGGCCGGCGTCGGCTGCAGTCCGTCGGCATTTCCGGCGCTGCTGGCACGCAGACGCCGGCGGAATAGCGCAATGGTTCCGCCGAAACGTCGGTTGTGCGTGCTCGCGCTGCTTCTGGGCGGCCTGTGGCTCGCCGCCGCCGCACCGGCGCACGCAGTCGAGCCGTCTGAGATGCTGTCCGATCCTGCGCTCGAACAGCGTGCGCGGCATATCAGCGAGGGGCTGCGCTGCCTGGTTTGCCAGAACCAGTCGATTGACGACTCAAACGCGGCACTTGCCCGCGACCTGAGGGTTCTCGTGCGTCAGCGCCTCGTCGCCGGTGACAGCGACGAACAGGTCCGGGCGTACCTTGTGTCCCGCTACGGCGATTTCGTTCTGCTGAACCCACCCTTCGCCAGCTACACCTTTCTTCTCTGGTTCGCCCCGGTTCTGGTGCTGGGCGCTGCTGTGATGGTGCTGATGTTGCGCTTTCGCCACCGTGCCGCGCAGACGGTCGAAAGGGTGCCGGTGCCGTTGAGCCCCGAGGAGCGGCAGGGGATGGACCGGATTCTTTCGCAGGGGCGGGACGGGCAATGATCTGGCCGCTTTTCGTCATCCTGATCGTTGCGGTGGCGGCCGCGCTGGTCTGGCCCCTGCTGCGCCCGGCGCCGTCTCTTGCCGCCGATGTGGATCCGGAACTCGCGGTGCATCGCGACCGGCTGGCCGAGATTGCGCGCGAGCGCGAGCGTGGGCTTCTGTCCGAGGACGAAGCGCATGCGGCGGAGATCGAAATCGGCCGGCAGATCATCACGGCCGCGCGGGATGCCGACGCCGCTGCCGCGGCGGGCGCACCCCGCCGGATGACGGCAGTCGTCGCTGCCGCTTCGGTTGTGGTCACGCTCGGCGTGGGCGGCCTGATCACCTATTTCGCCGTGGGCTCGCCCGGCGAACCGGGTCATCCGCTGGCCGCTCGACCGCAGGGCGTGTCCGACCAGGTGGCCGGGGCGCACGACGGCAGCCAGATGGAAGACTCCCTCAAGCGGCTTGCCGAGCGGCTGCAACAGAATCCCGGCGACCGTGATGGCTGGATTCTGCTGGCCCGATCCTACACGGCCATAGGAAAGCTTGCTCAGGCGGCGGACGCCTTCCGAAGCGCCGTTGCGCTTTCGAGCGACGATGATGAACTGCGCTCCGCCTTCGGCGAAACGCTGGTCAAGGCATCTGGCGGCATTGTGGTGCCCGAGGCACGCAATGCATTCAAGAAGGTTCTGACGAAGCGGCCAAAGGATCCGCGCAGCCGTTTTTATCTGGCGATTGCCGATGCGCAGGCCGGAAAGGGCAAGGAGGCGGTGACGGCGTTGACGGCGCTGGCCGCAGACTCGGGTCCCGATGCACCGTGGATGCCCGCCGTCAGCCAGCAGATTGCGGTCATCGGCCAGCGCTTCGGACTGAAGGTGGAAGTGCCGAAACAGGTACCACAGCGAGCGCAACTGAAGAAGTCGCAGCAACCGGGCACGGAGCCGCGCGGTCCGACGGCGAGCGACATGGAGGCGGCCGCCGCCATGAGTGCGGGCGATCGGTCGCAGATGATCCGCGGCATGGTTGCCCAGCTCGCCGAAAGGCTGGAGATGAGCCCGGTCGATCCGGCGGGATGGCAGCGCCTTGCGCGCGCCTACCAGGTCCTCGGCGAGGTCGAGAAGGCGCGTACCGCAATCCAGCGCGCGCTGGATCAACTCGGATCGGCGCCCGCCGAACTGCAAGGGTCGATACGTGCCCAGGCGCGGTCTCTCGGCGTCGGGGCAGAAGTGCCGGTAACTGCCGCGCCGGCACCCGCGGCGGCGCCGACCGCCGGTCTCGCCCGCACCCTGTCGGCGGTGCTGGCGAATGAGCCGAGCGATCCGGCGGGGTGGGCCCGGAGGGGCCGCGCGCTGATGGTGGTGGGCGAGGCGGACAAGGCGGTCCATGCCTTCGCGACGGGACTGGCGGGAGAGCCCCGTAATATTGGCCTCGCGATGGAATACGCCGAAGCAACGCTGCACGCTGCGCCGGCAACCGGCGTCGCGCGGTTGCCGGCCCAAACCGGCGATGCCTTGCAGGCTCTGCTGCGCGTCGACGAGAAAAACTGGCAGGCCCTCTGGCTGCTTGGTCTCGATGCGTTGGCCGCGGGCGATATGGCCGGCGCGCGCGAACGGTGGCAGCGGGCACTTACCGTCGGAACCCTTGGCCCGGCACGGCAGGACATGGTTCGCAGGCGCCTTGCGGCCACCGGCGGCGCGCGCTGAGGCGCGGGATCATGCGCGCACCCGCTGGTCATTTTTCGGTTATTTTCTGACCAGACGTCGAAGAAATGCGTCGACAGGATCCTGGTTCAGGCTGGCGCCGTCCCGCCCGGTCACGCCCTAATTCTTGTCATCGGGCTCGTCGGATATGGCGCCGCTGAGGTAATCCTCGGTGGTGCGTGTCTGCCGGCGCTCGCCATGGGCCATGGGCTGCTCGTCGGCGAAGGTGGCGATCACCCGGCAGTCCTCACACATGCGCAGCTTTTCGAGCGCCTGCGGGTTGCCGGCAAACATGGAATGTGCGGCCAGTCGCTCCAGGGTCTTTTCAATGGCGCTTTTCGCCGCGAAGGGCTTGCCGCAGGAAATGCAGGTAAACGGCTCTTCTTCCTTCAGCGTGCGCGGAGACCGCGCTGCCGGATCGAAGTTGAACCTGGGAACCAGCGCGATCACCTTTTCGGGGCAGGTGGCCCGGCACAGCCCGCACTGGATGCACGACTGCTCGGTGAAGGTGAGCATGGGCGAATCGGGGTTGTCGCCCAGTGCGCCGGTCGGGCACGCCCCGACGCAGGCAAGGCAGAGAGTACAGCCGTCGACGTTCACATCCACCGTACCGAACGGCGCTCCGGCAGGCAGGGGAACCGTAGCGACCGGTGCCGGCGCTTTCTCGTGCAGGTGCATCAGCGCCATGGTCGTGAGCGAACGTCGTCCGCCCATGGGCAGGAAGCTCGCCGGCGGGATTGCTGCCACGGGGGGCAGTTGGTAGAGCCGGTCGCTCAGTGCTTCGGGATCCTCGTCGTCGATCAGCTCGACGCGGCCGGCGCCATAGCCGAGGCCGTCGAGCAGCGCGTCGGCATAGGCGACCTGCTGCATCACGCCGTCGCGCCGGTCGCGGTTCTCCGGCCCGGCGAGGATCAGCACCCGCTCGGCGCCCCAGGCGAGCGCCGACGCCAGGCCGTCGAAGGAAAGCTGCGTCACCTCGTTCACCGCCAGCGGCAGGACACGAGCGGGAAGTCCACGGCCGAAGCGTGCCGCCATGGCGATGGTCTCGGCGCCGCGCCGCTCGTCGTGGATCAGCAGCACCGGGTATTGCCCTCCCGCATCCCGATAGGCACGCAGCAGGGCGCGCAGGCGCTGATACAGAGCCTGCGTTGCCGGCATCGCATAGCTCGCCGCCCCCGTCGGGCACACGCTGGCACAGTTGCCGCAGCCCGCGCACAGCGCCGCGTCGATCTCCACGTGGTCGCCGGCCGGCTGGATCGCCGAGGCCGGGCACAGGTCGAGACAACGGGTACAGCCGGTGACGCGGCTGCGCGAGTGAGCGCAGAGCGTCTCGTCGAAGGCCACATAGATCGGCTTGTCGAACTCGCCGACCAGGTCCGCCGCGTCGAACAGCGCCTTCTGCACCGCTGCCGGATTGCCGGGATCAGGGCGCAGATAGCCGTCGCGCAGCTCGCCGCCCCCGACCAGTGGCGCCCCGCCGCTGAGATCGACCACCAGATCGAATTCCAGCGTCACTGCGTTCCTGCCGGGCCCGAAGGACAGCACCTGGCGCGATGATGGCAGCGCCGGTGCATGGTCGTCGACTGTCGCGCGGAATGCGCCGAGCCGACCGGCAAGCTGCGCGATCTGGCCCCGGAAGACGGGGAAACGGGTCACGGCAGGCGGAACGGCCTCGCCCGGTGGTGGCAGGAGGGCCGTGACGTCGAGGCGGCCGGCAAGCTGGGCCGCCGCGGCGAGCACCGTGTCGCCCTGCCCGTAAATCAGGGTCCGGCCGGCCGACTTCACGGTCAGTGTCCGGCTGGGGGGTGCGTCCACCATGGCGGCGGCGATCAGCGCGGCAATCTTCGCCGTGGCCTGGTCGGCCTCGTCGGACCACCCGGCGTTTTCCCGGATATTGACGCAGGTCAGCGGGACCTCGCTTTTCGCCTGCTCCAGGGTCTCCTCGAAAGCCGGGATTTCCTGCGTGCAGCACACCACGACCGGATGGCCGGTGCCGGCGGCTAGCGAGAGGCCGCCGAGCTCGGCACGGCAAAGCTGCCGGTGAATGTGCATCTCGCGGCCGCAGGCTTTCGACAGCCGCCGGCCGTCGAGCGGCATGGTGCCCTCGCAATTGCAGATCAGCAGTGTTTTGTTCGGTGTCGCCATCACCGCCATCTGACACGGCGGAGCGCGCCTGTGCAACCCCGGCGATCCCGACAGCGTAATCGGGGGTTAACGGACTCCAGCCACTTCTATATGCTGTTGAAGCGAGGAGGAGCTCATGCCGTCCGAAGCGATGCCGCTCGGGGTAGTCGTCGAGCGCCGTGAAATTGACAATCCCTGGCAAGACCATAGCTGGTGTGTGGTCGCGGTGATCCCTGGCGCGCCCGGGATCGGGGAGTGGCAACGGCTCGCCAGCGGACCGGGCTGGCAGCGCTATCACGCGGCAACGCTGACTCTCGAGTTGCATCGCAGGGAAACCGCGGCCTACCGCACCAACCTGTCGAACGATCAGCCGGTAGTCTATGTCGGCCTGCGAGAGGTCGCGGACAGCACGGAAGTCGATTTCGACCTGGCCCCCTTTCTGGTCACCGCCTCACCGTATGAGGCCCAGGACTATCTCGACAGCAGCGAGGTTATCTTCGAAGGCGTGCCTATGCCGGAAAGCGTAATTGCGTGGGTTCAGGCCTTTGTCGACGCATATCATGTCGACGAGCCGTTTGAGAAGCGCAAGCGCAAGCGATTCGATCCGAACCAGGTGGGTTTCGGGCGCCGGCCCGGCGACGTCGCGAATTCGGCGGGTCGGGGTGGGAATGGCGATGACTGAAGACGAGGCCTTCGTCCGCCGCTGGTCGCGGCGGAAGACCCTGGCGAGGCGCGGACCGCTGGCGTCGCAGGCTGAGGGCGCCGTGACGCAGTCCCACGACCCGGGTGACGCCGCAGCGCCGCACGTCGCCTCCGACGCGCCGGCCAGGTCGGGGGATGCGCAGAAGCGTGAGCTGCGCGTCTCCGTCGAGGACTTGCCGGACATCGAGACCCTGTGTGCCGAATCCGACTTTACGGCCTTTTTGCGGGACGGCGTGCCCGAAGAACTCCGCCAGGCCGCATTAAGGCGTCTGTGGCGGCTCGATCCCGTGTTTGCCAACCTCGACGGGTTACTCGAATACGGGGAGGATTACACCGATGCCGCGACGGTGGTGGCGAAACTCAAGACCGCGTATCGGGTTGGCCAGGGATTTGCAGGCGACGGGGAGGAGGATGCCGAAACTGCCGCGGACGCCGAACGAGAGACGGAGCCGCCGGCAACTGCCGATGAGCAGGTCGTGACGGGCGACGAGCCGACTGCCGCGCCGGACCCGGAAGCATCGGCGGAGGCCGGCATCGATGACGGCACGGTCGTGTCCTCGGCCGATACGGAGCGGCGGGTCGATCCGGCGGGAGACAAAGCGCCCCGCGGCTAGCCGGTACGCTGGCGCCAGCGAGGTGGCAATCGCGGTCGACTTGACCCACAAATCTTCCGCAGTCGAGGCGCACACGGAGGCGGTCGCGGTTTCCATGCAACCAGTGGGCCTCCGCTATCGAATTCCCACATTTCCTTTCAGTGTACAACATCCGCCGAAGTGGATACGCCCTTTTTCTATTGACTAACCTAATCACTTGTCTGAAGCTTCAGCGACGTCGGAACAAGTCACCGGCTAAGGCGAAAAAAAACGTGCAGACCAGGGAGGCACGGTGCTCGGCGAGATCGAAAGTATCGCGGTACGCCCGGCCCCGGCGGAGGTCCCCGCCGAGGAAGAGTTGCGGGCCAACATGTATGGCTTGATCGCCATGCTGTTGCGGGCGCCCCCTGATTCCGACTCGCTCGCCGCGCTCGCCGGTCTTTCCCATGACGATAGCGAAATGGGCCTTGCCCTCGCCGCGCTGGTCGAGGCGGCGCGCCGTGAGACGCGCGAGGACATCGAGGACGAGTACAATGCGCTGTTCGTAGGCGTCGGAAAGTCGGAGCTTTCTCCCTACGGCAGCTATTATCTCGCCGGGTTCATGTACGAGAAACCGCTGGCCATCTTGCGCGGCGCGCTCTCTGACCTCGGCATTGCGCGCGCCGAGGACGCCGGCGAACCCGAGGACCATATCGCTGCGCTGTGCGAAACCATGTGCGCGCTGATTCTCGGCCGGTTCGGGCCGGCGGCGTCACTCGCCGCGCAGCGCGCCTTCTTCGACGACCACATCGCACCATGGGCCGAGCGGTTCTTCGCCGACCTGCAGACAGCCGGGAGCGCCCGCTTCTACCGCCCGGTCGGCGCGGTCGGCGCGGCGTTCATGCATATCGAAGCGCAGTCGTTCGAGATGGCGGGATAGCGGCCGGCCGGCTCTACGGTAAGGGCCCCCGCCACCTGATGACCTATTGGAGGAGAGGTGACAATGACCAAGGACAAGACGCTCAAATCGCCAGCGCGACGGATGTTTTTCCTCAAGGCCGGGACCGGCGTGGGTGTGGTGAGCGCGGCAGCGCTCGGCCTTGGCAGCGGGGTGGCTCAAGGGGGAGAGCCCCGTCGCGACGATCGCAAGGCGGGCAACTATCGCGAGACCAAGCACGTCAGGACGGCGTACCGGCTGGCGCGGTTCTGATCAACCGCGCGGATCGTGGCCCGGAAGCGACAGGAGGGATCAATGCTCAGGAAAAGAACCAACGGCGCGACGAACGGGACGCGCGTATCTAGGACGCTGGCGGGTGCCATGGCCGGTGCGGTGGATCGGCGTGCGTTCCTGAAGAATTCGGGTCTCGTGGCCGGCGGGTTCGCCGCCGCCTCGACGCTGAATTTCGGCATGGTGCGCAAGGCGGAGGCCGCCGAGCCCAAGGCGACGGGCGCGGTCAAGACCGTGAAGTCGGTCTGCACGCACTGTTCCGTCGGCTGCACGGTGATGGCGGAAGTGCAGAACGGCGTCTGGATCGGTCAGGAGCCGGGCTTCGACAGCCCGTTCAATCTCGGCGCGCACTGCGCCAAGGGCGCTTCGGTGCGCGAGCATGCGCACGGCGAGCGACGGCTGAGATCTCCGATGAAGCTGGTCAACGGCAAGTACCAGAAGATCAGCTGGGACCAGGCGATCAACGAGATCGGCGACAAGCTGCAGCAGATCCGCAAGGAGCACGGCCCGGATGCCGTGCACTTCATCGGCGGCTCCAAGCACAGCAACGAGGGCGCCTATCTCTATCGCAAGTTCGCCGCCTTCTGGGGAACCAACAACACCGACAATCAGGCGCGGATCTGCCATTCGACCACCGTCGCCGGCGTGGCCAACACCTGGGGCTACGGCGCTATGACGAACAGCTACAACGACATGCACAACTCGCGGTCGATGCTGTTCATCGGCAGCAATGCGGCCGAGGCGCATCCGGTGTCGCTGCTGCACATCCTGAAGGCGAAGGAGCAGAACAACGCCCCGCTGATCGTCTGCGACCCGCGCTTCACCCGCACCGCCGCGCACGCCGACGAATACGTCCGGTTCCGCCCCGGGTCGGACGTGGCGCTGGTGTGGGGAATCCTCTGGCACATCTTCGAGAACGGCTGGGAGGACAAGCAGTACATCCGCCAGCGCGTCTGGGGCATGGACCAGGTCCGTGCGGAAGTGAAGAAATGGGATCCGAAGGAAGTCGAGCGGGTCACCGGGGTTCCGGGCGCGCAGCTCAAGCGGGTCGCGCGCACGCTCGCCAACAATCGGCCCGGCACGCTGGTCTGGTGCATGGGCGGCACCCAGCATACCAACGGCAACAACAACACCCGGGCCTACTGCGCGCTGCAGCTTGCGCTCGGCAATGTCGGTGTCGCCGGCGGCGGGGCCAACATCTTCCGCGGCCATGACAACGTGCAGGGCGCGACCGATCTGGGGCCCCTGCCGGACAGCCTGCCAGGCTATTACGGCCTCGCCGAAGGCGCGTGGAAGCACTGGGCACGCGTCTGGAACGTCGACTACGACTATCTGCTTGGCCGTTTCGGCTCCAAGAAGCTGATGCAGGAGAAGGGCATTCCGGAATCGCGCTGGTTCGACGGCGTGCTCGAGAAGAAGGAGAACCTCGATCAGCCGTCGACGATCCACGCCCTCGTCTACATGGGCCATGCGCCGAACTCGCAGTCGCGCCAGCCCGACGTGAAGAAGGCGATGGAAAAGCTCGACATGCTGGTCGTGATCGACCCGTACCCGACGGTCAGCGCCGTGCTGCATGATCGCAAGGACGGCGTCTACCTGCTGCCGGCGGCGACGCAGTTCGAGACCTACGGTTCAGTGACCGCCTCCAATCGCTCGGTACAGTGGCGCGAGAAGGTCATCGATCCCGTCTTCGAGTCGAAGCCCGACCACGAGATCCTGTATCTGTTCGCTCGCAAGCTCGGCTTCGAGAAGGAGATGTTCAAGAAGATCAAGGTCAACGGGACCGAGCCGTTCGTGGAGGACATTACCCGCGAGTTCAATCGCGGTACCTGGACGATCGGCTATACCGGCCAGTCGCCCGAGCGGCTGCGCTTGCACATGGCCAACCAGCACACCTTCGACAAGACGACGCTTCGCGCCACGGGCGGCCCGGCCGATGGCGAGTATTACGGCCTGCCATGGCCGTGCTGGGGCACCGCGGAGATGAAACACCCCGGCACGCCGATCCTCTATGACCCCTCGATGCCGGTCGCGGAGGGTGGTCTGACCTTCCGGGCGCGTTTTGGCGTGGAGCGGAACGGCCAGAACCTGCTCGCCGAAGGCGTGTATTCGGTGGGCTCGGAGATCAAGGACGGCTACCCCGAGTTCACCATGGCCATGCTGAAGAAGCTGGGCTGGGACAAGGATCTGACCGCGGCGGAGAAGGCGGCGATCGAAAAGGTCGCCGGAGACAAGACCAACTGGAAGATCGATCTCTCGGGCGGCATTCAGCGGGTGGCCATCAAGCACGGCTGTGCCCCGTTCGGCAACGCCAAGGCCCGCACCGTGGTATGGAACTTCCCCGATCCGGTACCGATCCATCGCGAGCCGCTCTATTCCAACCGGCGCGATCTCGTGAAGGACTACCCCACCTACAAGGACAAGAAGTTCTGGCGCGTGCCGACGCGCTACGAGTCGATCCAGGCAAAGGACGTCTCCAAGGAGTTCCCGATCATCCTGACCTCGGGACGCCTGGTGGAGTACGAGGGCGGTGGCGACGAGTCCCGGTCGAATCCGTGGCTCGCGGAACTGCAGCAGGAGATGTTCTGCGAGATCAACCCCTACGACGCCAACGGCGCCGGTATCCGCAACGGAACGGACATGTGGGTGGAGAGTCCCGAAGGGGGACGGGTCAAGGTGAAGGCCCTGATCACCGAGCGCGTGGGACGCGGCGTGGCGTTCCTGCCGTTCCATTTCGGCGGCCACTGGATGGGCGAGAGCCTGCGGAACAAGTATCCGGCGGGCGCGGACCCCTATGTGCTCGGCGAATCGGCGAACACCTGCACGACCTACGGCTACGATTCCGTGACGCAGATGCAGGAGACGAAGGTCACGCTCTGCAGGGTACGGGCAGCGTAAGGGAGGAATAACCGATGGCAAGGATGAAATTCCTGGTTGACGCCGAGCGCTGCATCGAGTGCAACGCCTGCGTCACGGCGTGCAAGAACGAGCACGAGGTGCCTTGGGGCATCAACCGGCGACGGGTGGTGACCATAAACGACGGTAGGCCCGGCGAGCGGTCGATCTCGGTCGCCTGCATGCACTGCTCGGACCCGCCCTGCATGGCGGTGTGCCCGGTGGACGCCTTCTATCAGACGGACGACGGGGTGGTGCTGCACTCGAAGGACGTGTGCATCGGCTGCGGCTACTGCCTGTTCGCCTGCCCGTTCGGTGCCCCGCAGTATCCGCAGGCGGGCAATTTCGGCAGCCGCGGCAAGATGGACAAGTGCACGTTCTGCAACGGTGGGCCGGAGGAGGACAATTCACAGGCGGAATTCCAGAAGTACGGCCGCAACCGCCTGGCGGAAGGCAAGCTGCCGCTCTGCGCCGAAATGTGCTCCACCAAGGCACTGCTTGGCGGCGACGGCGACCAGGTGTCCGACATCTACCGCGAGCGTGTCGTCGCCCGTGGTTTCGGATCGGGGGCCTGGGGCTGGGGCACGGCGTATCAGGTCAAGGGCGGCCGGACCTGATCGTCACGGATCGGGCTTGCCCGCACGCGCCGGCGGGAACCGGTGGACCGCACGCTCCCTTGCAGGGCGCGTGCGGTTCGACTGCGTCGAATGACCGGCGCCGCCCGGGCCGAGTTTCAGTTGTGTGTAGTTTAAGAGAATGAAACCAACAGGGAAGCCGGGTGCTATCATGGTTGGAACGGGACGCGCGTTGATGCTGGTTGCCGCGCTGGCTGCGGGCCTTGCCCTCGCGGCGTGCCAGGACGAGGAACAGGATCGGAACCTGACGTTCAAGGGCGTCGGCCACTACGCCGGAAAGCCCGATACGCCGCTGAGCGCCGACGCCAAGCGGGCGCTGCAGGACCGTATCCGCTACCAGGGTGGGCTGAGCGATGCCGGTGGTGGTGGCGGTGGCTCGGCGGCGCCGAAAGGCGACGTGCGTCCGCCGGGCGAACCTGCGGCGAATGATCTGCGCGGTCGCAGTCGTCGGCAAGGCTTCAACTGAACCCCGGGCGAGGGAGACCACCATGCGGGTGACGGCGATCATTGCAGTGCGCGCTGTGGCGCTGGCGCTGGTGCTTACGTGTTTGGGCGCGGCCGGCGGGGTTGCACCTGTGGGTTCGGCGTGGGCGCAGGCGGAGCGGCCGGCGACAGCGGCGCCCGACGTCTCGACTATGGGCAAGTCCCCGGATCAGCCGGTGCGCGCACGCAATTCTGCCGAGATGTGGCGCGATATCCGGCGCGGTGAGCGGGGAATGGTCTCGATCCCCGACAAACGTTCCGGAGTCATGATCCAGTCGGCGGGCGAGGGCTGGCGCGCAGCGCGCAACGGGCCGCTGTCCACCTACGGGGCATGGCTCCTTGGCGCGACGCTCGTGGTCCTGCTGGCGTTTTTCCTGCTGCGTGGTCGAATTCGCATCGAGGGCGGCTTCTCCGGCCGTTTGGTGGAGCGGTTTAATAATCTCGAGCGCTTTTGCCACTGGCTGACGGCGTCGAGTTTCATCGTGCTCGGCCTCACCGGCCTTAACATGCTCTACGGCCGCTACGTGGTGAAGCCGCTGATCGGCGGCGAAGCGTTTTCCACCTTCGCTTTGTTGGGCAAGTACGCGCACGATTTCATGGGATTCGCGTTCATTGCGGGGGTCGTACTTACCCTGGTGATCTGGGTGCGCGACAACATTCCGAACCGGACCGATTTCGTGTGGATCGCCAAGGGAGGTGGTCTGCTCCGCCGTGGGGTGCATCCGCCGTCGCGCAGGTTCAACGCAGGGCAGAAGATCATATTCTGGCTGGTGATCGTGGCCGGCGGCTCGCTCAGTTATACCGGGCTTAGCCTCATGTTCCCGTTTACCTTCCAGCCGTTCTCGGGAACCTTTGCTGCCCTCAACCTGGTGGGCTTCGATCTGCCTACGGCGCTGTCGCCCGTGGAGGAGATGCAGCTTACCCAGCTCTGGCACGCCATCCTGTCGCTGGTGATGATTGCCGTCATCCTGGCGCACATCTATATCGGCACGCTCGGCATGGAAGGCGCGTTCGACGCCATGGGGACCGGCTATGTGGACGAGAACTGGGCGCGCGAGCACCATAGTGTTTGGGTTGATGAAATGGGTATCGGCGGCGGTGGCGGCGTGCACGCCCGGGCTGGTGTGCGCAAACCCGATGTTTGACGCCCGCTCGCGTTCCTGTCGTCTTCGCTTCGCTGCGGTGGCCGTGGTTGCGTTCGTTCTGGCCTGTCCGGCTCAGGCGGCCATGAGCGAGGCGGCGGTGCGCAAGCAGATCGCCGAGACCTACAATGTGCAGGTGCTCAAGGTGCGTCCCGCCACCATCGACGGCCGCGCGGCATTCCTCGTCACCGTGATGAAGGCTGGCGGCAACAGAAACGATGCCTTTCAGGTGAGCACGCTGGCGATCGATCGCGATACGGGCAAGCTGCTGCCGTCCTATCGTTATGGGCCGAGTGGCGTCAGCGGTCCGGAGGCGCCGTCCTATGTGCCCAATCGCCAGCCCGACAATGCGCTGGAGCAGGGAAACACCTGGCGCTAGAGAATGACCCGTCTGGCCGCCGCGCTTTCGCATATATGGAAAAGGCGCTAGCGTGCCATACAGCGCCATGTCAGAGACCGTCCGGCTTCCGCCTCCCTACCGTTTGCGGTCGCTGCCCGCGGATGCGCTGCTCGAGTCCCAGCTACGACGCCTTTTCGCGGCCGGCGCCGATCCGGCGACGGTGGTCCGTCTCGATCGCGACGACCGGCTGGATTGCGCAGTACTGCTTGCACCGGAGCATCCGTTGCGCCGGGCGCGACTGATTGTCTATGCCGGCGCACTCGGGCTCGGTGACGGCCTCGGTGCGGTGATGCCGCCCGGCGTCGACGTCACTTTCCGCTGGCCTGCAACGGTTCTGGCCAATTTGGGCGCTGTTGGCCGAATCGGGCTCGTTCTGCCGGATGATACGGACGAGGATTCGGTGCCGCGCTGGATGGCGCTGCGCCTCACCGTCGCTGTGGCTTCCCCGGCCGACCAATTCGAAACCACCCTGCATGACGAAGGCTGCGCCGGACTCGCTGCGGCGCATGTGCTGGAGAGCTTCGCCCGTCATTTCCTCTCCTGGGTCAACCGCTGGATGGACGACGGATTCGAACCGGTACGGGCCATGTGGCTGCGGCATGCGCCGGACCACGGCAAGCGGTTCGCCCTGCGGCTGGGCCGACGCAAGACGGAGGGTAATTTCAGCGGCATTGACGACAACGGCGCGTTGATTCTCGAAGCAGGGGACGCCATCCGCCGGATCGACCTGCGGGTAGCGCTCGGCACATGATGGCCGCCCGGCTGCATGTCCTGCTGATCCTTGGGCTCGTCGTCGGGTTTGGTGTCCCGGCGCCGGCGGACATGCTGGGCCATGGCGGCATGGTACGGGCAATCGCCGTGTCGCCCGATGGCGAGCGCGTGCTTTCGGGCGGATTCGATTACACCGCGCGTCTGTGGGATTTCGTCGAACAAAAGACCATCGCGGTGCTCGACGCCCACGAAGGGCCGGTCAACGCCGTGGCGTGGTTGCCGGGCGATCGCGCGTTGACCGGCAGCGATGACGGAACCGCCATCTTGTGGGACCTGGCGGCCCGCAAGCCGATCCGCCGGCTGGTCGGCCACAAGGGCAAGGTCATGGCCGTTGCGGCAACGGCGGATGGCCGAATTGCGGCCACAGGCGCATGGGATCGAACGGTGCGGCTGTGGGATCTGGCTACCGGCAAGACTCTTTGGGTACTGGATCATCCGGGCAATATCACCGCTCTCGCCTTCACCTCGGACGGCCGGCGGTTGGTGACCGGCGGTTATGACGGGGTCCTGCGAATCTGGCGCGACGGTCGCGAGACCGGCCAACTGCGCGGTCACAGCTGGGTGGTGACATCTGTCGCCATCTCGCCCGACGGGCGTTACGTGTTTTCGGCCAGTACCGACCGCACGGTGCGGCTATGGGACCTCGCCGCCATGAGGGAAATCGCCGTTCTCGCCCACCATGACGACCCGGTCTACGGGATTGCGGTCGCGCCGGACGGCAAGACGGCGCTCTGGGGCGGTCGCGACGGAGTGCTGCAGTTGTGGGACATGGCGCGCCGTGCGTTCCGTCGTGCCATCCGTACCCACGTCAGGCCGGTGTGGGCGGTCGCTTATGCGGGGGGTGGCCAGTTCGGCATATCCGCCGGGTCGGACGGCGCGCTGCGCGTCTGGCACCTGGAAACCGGCGACCGCATCGGTATCCCCGGCGAAGGCGATGCAGGCCCCAAGCCGTGGCTGACCAGCGACCATCCTGGCGCCAGATTCTATCGCAAGTGCGCCGTCTGCCATTCACTGAAACCCGGCATCGCGCATCGTTCCGGGCCGCCGCTTGCCGGACTGTTCGGCCGGCGCGTGGGTTCGGTGCCTGGATATAACTATTCCTCGGCCCTGCGCGACGCGGAATTCCAGTGGAACGAGCGTACCCTGTTCGCGCTGTTCGACAAGGGACCCGACGTCTTTCTGCCCGGCACCAAAATGCCGGTGCAGCGCATCCCCCATCCCGAGGATCTGCACCAGCTTATCGATTACCTGCGTGTGTTGACGGCCGTTACCCCCGATGGGGCGACCGAAACGGAAAAGGGTCGATGATGAAACTCAGTGAACGCGGACGCCCTCGGCGATCCGCGCGCCTTGGTACGATCCCTGCTGACTGGTCAGAATCACGCCCGCACCGACACTGATGACAATGCAGGCGACCACGGCCCAGACGAATGCTTTCATGACGCGGCCCCAAGAAGTTGTGTCACGAAGCCTAGCACTTCCGCGCCCGGCGTGCCACAGGCCAGCAAGGTGAGTCGCATGGCCGATTTCTGGCGCACTTCCGGTTTTCATTTGCTGCAGCGCGACGGCGCGGGCTGGCTTCGCGTGACCGACGCCTATCTGCACGCCTACATGCTGCGCCCTGAAATCCGCCCCATGCCGGAATCCTGCCCGGCCGAACTGGCGCTGCACGAGGCCCTGCGCAATGACCCTTCTCGGAGAGTGGGTGAAGACGATATCGCAGCCTTGGCCGACCCGGCCGCCCGCGACAACTGGCGGCACCTGGTAAATTTCCGTGACCGGCTGCTGGACGCCGGCACGATCGAGGCGTGCTATCTCACGCTGTTTCGCACCGGGCCGGTACTGTTGCCGCCGCTGTTTATAGATCAGATGACGCACGTGATCCTGCGTAATGCACTGGACGGCTGCGATGATCCGTTTCTCGCCCGCGCCGGCGAGCTGTTCTTCCGCGGTCAGAAGGCGACCCTGTCGGACGGCGCCGTGATGCTGGCCGACGAGGAAACGGTTGAATTCCATCGTTCCGGCGCCGGATTCGGCACGCTCGGCCGGCTGATTGCCGATTCCGCCATGCCGTTGGCGGCCGTGGAGTTGGACGTGCTGACGGCCGGAAACGCCACGCTCTACTGGGAACGCAGCGATCGCTACGATATGGTGCTTGACGTCAGCTTTGGCCGCCGCGGGCTCGATTCTCTGTGTCGGGTCATAGCGGCCTGGGTGCGCCATTTCTTTTCCGTTGAGGTGTCGGTGCAGCCCGTGATGCACATCCGCGATCGCCACTGGTGCTGGCACGTGGGTCTGGATGCGGAATCGAGCGCCATCCTCAACGACCTCTATCATGGCGCCGAGATCGCCGAGGACCGCATGCGGCGGCTGCTTTCCCTGTTCCGGCTGGAGTTTCGCGACCCGGCCGCCATGCGCAGCGATGTGGCCGGCCGGCCGGTCTATCTCGGGCTCGCCATGGACGGGGAAAACCGTATGCGACTGAAGCCGCAGAACCTGTTGGTCAACCTGCCGCTCGCCGCGCCTGCCTGAGGCGGGCGTTCCTGCGGGTGCAAACGAAGGAATCCGCCATGGATGAGGACCATTTCAATCTGGAGATCCGCAAGTTTCTGAAGACTTTCGGCGTGTCGGCCCAGCGTGCCATCGAGCAGGCGGTCCGCGACGCGGCCGGAAGCGGCCGTCTTACAGGCGACGAGTCCCTGAAGGTGGACGCGATCCTGAGGATCGATGCCATCGCGCTTGAGCTTCCAGTCTCCGGCACGCTGGAGCTGGAGCGGAAGCCATAGGGGCGATCGGCATTTCTGCAGACTGCGGCTACCGCCAGACCTCGTCGGCGATCTCGACAATGCGGCGCAGCTTGGCCACCTCGTCGTCGATGGTCAGTTCGTTGCCGTGGGCGGTCGAGGAAAAGCCGCACTGCGGGCTCAACGCAAGCTGGTCGAGCGGGATGTAGCGCGCCGCCTCGTCGATCCGGCGCCGGATCTCGTCCTTTGACTCCAGCGCGCCACGTTTCGACGTCACCAGCCCGAGCACCACGATCTTGCCCCTTGGCACGAAGCGCAGCGGCGCGAAATCGCCCGAACGCTCATCATCGTATTCCATGAACAGCCCGTCGACGGCGAGCTCGTTGAAGAGAACCTCGGCTACCGGCTCGTAGCCTCCCTCGGCAACCCAGGCGCTGCGGAAATTGCCGCGGCACATGTGCACGGTGATGGCCATGTCGGCGGGACGGTCGCGGATGGACTCGTTGATCAGCCGGCAATAGCGCCGCGGCAGCTCATCCGGATCCTCGCCGATCCGGCGTGTCGCCTCGCGGATTGCCGGATCGCACAGATATGCGAAATTGGTGTCGTCGAGCTGCACATAGCGCGCGCCGAGGTCGGCCAGCGCCCTGATCTCGTCGTTGTAGACCTGCGCGAGGTCGGTGAAGAACCCGTCCATTTCCGGGTAGGCGGCGCGGTCGATGGCCGCGCGCCCGCCGCGGAAGTGGAGCATGGACGGTGAGGGGATGGTCACCTTGGGGGTGCCGCTCGTCACCGATTTGAGGAAATTGAAATCGTTCGCCTGGATACCGCCCGGATTGCGCAGCCGGCCCGTTACCCGCATGGTCGGCGGTTTGTGCTGCACGTCTACGTCGTCATTGCGCTTGAAGCGCGCGGCGAACCGGCCGGCAGTGACTTCGACGCCGTCGATCCGGCTAAGGAAATCGCTGCTCCAGCTCGTGCGGCGGAATTCGCCATCGGTAATGCCCTGCAATCCGACGTCCTCCTGCAGACGCACCACCTCGCGGATGCACTCATCCTCCACAGCGCCGAGTCCGGCAGCGTCGATATCGCCCCTTGCGCGGCGCTCGCGTGCATCAATCAGCCGCTGCGGACGCAGCAGCGAACTGACATGATCGGCCCTGAAGGGCGGTGTTGCTCGCTTCGCCATGGGATCGTTTCCGGTATCGCTGGCCCCGCTACGGGCCGGACCCTAGAACATTTTTCATCCATTGCAAGCCGCCCTGGAAACCGACGTTGACCGATCGCCGCGCGAGGACGCATAAAGGGCGCAAGGCCGCTACCGGCCAGACGTCAATACCAGATCGGGGAGGAAACCCACTATGAGCCCGTTACCGCGTCTGAACGGCGTTATCCACGCGCTGGAGCAGGGCAAGCCCGCCTTTACATCATTCACGCCCGCCGACATTTCCGCCGCCATCGCGTTCAGCACGTCGAAGTACGACGGCGTCGTCTACGAGATGGAGCATAACCCGTGGGACATACGTGCGTTGCGCGACGGGCTGCAGTACATGCTGAACCGCGGCCAGATCGCCAAATCGGGCTCAATCGCGCCGACGGTCACGCCGATGGTGCGCATCCCGCCCAACGGCGAGGAAAAGGGCCAATGGCACGCCAAGCAGGCACTCGACCTCGGCGTCTATGGCATCGTCTGGCCCCATATCAGCAGCGTCGACCAGGCTTATAATGCGGTCGCCGCCTGCCGCTATCCGCGTCTCAAGTCGGCGCCGCTCTACGAGCCCGCCGGGGTGCGCGGCGACGGGCCGACCGCGGCGGTGCGCTACTGGGGACTTACTCAGCAGGAATATTACAGGAAGGCCGACGTCTGGCCGCTCGATCCGGACGGGGAAATCTTCGTCATCCTGATGATCGAGGATACCGCTGGCATCGCCAGCCTGGACGACATGCTGAAGAACGTGCCGGGCATCGGCGCCGTGCTCATCGGTGAAGGCGATCTCAGCCAGGAGCTGGGCTATCCGCGCCAGTACGAGCACAAAGTGGTCCTCGACGCCATGGCCCAGATCGTCGCCACCTGCAAGAAGCACAACGTTCCCGTCGGGCATCCCCACGTGGATTCGAACAACGTGGAACGCATCCTTGACGAGGGCTACCGCTTTCTCATGGCGGCGCCCGTTCGCAGCACCGCCGCTCTCGACAAGGGCCTGCAGCTTGCCGGCCGCGGCTAACGCCGAAACTGGTCAAGCACTGACACCGCAAGCAGAAGAGCAGGGATACCATGATCATCGATTGCCACGGCCACTACACCACGGAGCCCGCGGCGCTGGTGGAATATCGCAAGGACCAGCTTCAACGACTGGCAGACGATCCGTCGTTCAGGCCGACGCCGGCCAACCTCGAGATCTCCGATGACGAGATCCGCGAAAAGCTCGAGGCCGCGCAGCTCAAGTTCCAGCGCGAACGGGGCACGGATCTCACCATCTTCTCTCCGCGCGCCGTCGGCATGGGCCATCACCTCGGCACCGAGCAGACCGCCTATTACTGGGCGGAGATATGCAACAACATGATCCACCGCGTGGTGACCCTCTATCCCGACAACTTCGTTGGCGTCTGCCAGCTGCCGCAATATCCGGGCGTCGAGCCGAAGAAGTGCATCCCCGAGCTGGAGCGCTGCATCAACGAGCTGGGCTTCATCGGCTGCAACCTGAACCCGGACCCGTCGGGCGCCATGTGGACCGACCCGCCGATGACGGACCGATGGTGGTATCCGCTCTACGAGAAACTGGCGGAGCTGGACGTACCGGCAATGATCCACGTCAGCGGCTCATGCAATCCCAACTTCCATCACACCGGGGCCCACTATCTGTGCGGCGACACCACGGTGTTCATGCAGTTCCTGCTGTCCGATCTGTTCAAGGACTTTCCAACGCTGAAGTTCATCATTCCACACGGTGGCGGGGCGGTACCGTACCACTGGGGCCGTTATCGCGGGCTGGCGCAGGACCTCAAGCGCCCGCCGCTGGACGAGCTTCTGCTCGATAACGTGTTCTTCGACACCTGTGTCTATCACCAGCCGGGCATCGACCTGCTGACCAAGGTCATTCCTACCAGGAACATTCTGTTCGCTTCCGAGATGGTGGGAGCGGTCCGCGGAATCGATCCCGAGACCGGTCACCATTTCGACGATACCAGGCGCTATATCGACGGCGCCACGGGGCTGACCGTGGCGCAGAAGAAGCAGATCTTCGAGGACAACATCTACACGGTATTCCCCCGGCTGAAAAAGAGGCTGGCCGGATAAAGCGTTTCAAAGATGCGTCGTGATGACGGCCCGCCCTTTTCGGGGCGGGTCGTCGCGCTTTCGGGGCCGGATGGGCAGGCATGGCGAAAAAGGGTAAAACGGGGCTCCCGGCTGGGGACGGATCGTGTCGGCCGGCAGGGCGCCGCAACAAGAGCGTCGCACGGATCGCGGGAGTCGTAAGCCCATGGCCAGGATCGTTCTCGGAATCGCCACCTCGCACAGCCCCATGCTGTCGACGCCGTGGGAGCAGTGGGGCGAGCGCGTCAATGCCGACCGGCAGAACCCGGAGCTCGCTTTCCGCGGTGGAATCTATGGCTTCGATGCGCTGGAGGAAAAGCGCTGCGGAGAACCGCTGGCGGCCGAGATTACACCGGAAAAATGGCGCGCGCGCCATGCCGGTTGCCAGGCAGCCATCGATACGCTGGCGACGAAATTCTCCGAGGTTTCTCCCGACGTCGCCGTCATCATCGGTAACGACCAGCGCGAGCTTTGGAACGAGGAGAACATGGCGGCCTTCACCGTGTTCTGGGGCGAGGAGATCGCCAACCGGCCGCGTACGAAGGAGCAGATCGCCAATCTGCCTCCCGGCATCGCCGTCGCCGAGCGCGGCCACGCTCCGCCGCAAGAAATCATCCATCCCGGCATGCCCGATCTCGGCCGCCACATCATCCGCTCGCTGATTGCCGAGGAATTCGACGTCGGCCAGTCGGCCCGACTGCCCAGAGGTACCGGCTACGTGAACGGTGCGCCGCATGCCTTCGGCTTCGTCTATCGCCGCATCATGCATGATCGCCTGGTACCCAACGTGCCCGTCATCCTCAACACTTTCTACCCGCCCAACCAGATTCCGGTGGGCCGCTGCGTCAAGCTGGGCAAGGCGCTCAAGCGCGCCATCGAAAGCTGGGACGCGGACAAGACCGTCGCCGTGTTCGGCTCCGGCGGCCTCAGTCATTTCGTCGTCGACGAGACGCTGGACCGCAAGGTGCTGGCGGCCATGGGCGAGGGCGACCTGAACGCGCTGGCCGCCATCGACGAGGCCATGTTCCAGTCCGGTACCTCGGAGATCATGAACTGGATCACCCATGCGGCGGTCATGGCCGAATGCGGCATGAAAATGAATTTGCTCGATTACATCCCCTGCTACCGCTCGCTGGCGGGCACCGGCAACGCCATGGGCTTCGCCTGCTGGGAAGCGAAGAAGTAGGGATCCGGCGATGGACACGGGCAGCGATCCGGTGGTGCGGCTGGGACGGCTCGATAGTTGCGCGGTATCCGACGCACTGGACAGCCTGGGGCTGCCGCCGGCAGTCACCGGTCTTCGCGCAATGACGACGGGCAAACGCATCGCCGGGCGTATTGTCACCGTGAAGTTGGGAGCGGCGCGGATCGAGGGAGCGCCGATGCGCCATCTCTGCACCGCGGCGGTGGAAGCGGCCGCGCCGGGCGACGTACTGGTGATCGAGCAGCGCACCGGCATCGATGCTGCCGGCTGGGGCGGGGTGCTGTCCCATGCCGCCGTGGCGCGCCGCATCGCCGGGGTGATCGTCGACGGTCCGGCGCGCGACATCGACGAGGCTGCGGAACTCGGCTTTCCCGTCTACGCCCGCTCCGCCACCGCGCGCACCGCCCGCGGGCGTATCTATGAGCAGGGCTTCAACGTACCGGTGGCGCTGGGCGATACCATCGTCGCGCCCGGCGACCTCGTGCTGGCCGATGCCAGCGGCGTGGTGCTGATTCCCGCGGCGCGCGCCGAAGCGGTGATCGCAACGGCGGAGCGCATCGTTGCGAAGGAACGGCTGATGGCGGTCGATGTGCGCGCCGGCCAGCCGGTCAGCCGGGTCATGGGCGCCAGCTACGAGCACATGCTCGACGGCGGCAAGGTGAAGGGCTGAGCATGGCGACGACACGCAGGACCATGCACCCGGCGGCGGGGCCGGATTGCGAGGCGTTCCGGTTGCGCACCGTCCTCGACCGGCTGCGCGACGCGGGCGAACTGGAGGTGGTGGAGGAGCAAACGGCGCTGGCCGATCTCGCCGCCCGCATGGACGGCAATCCCAGGGCGGTGCTGTTCCGCCGCGCCGGCGCGGAAGGGGCCGAGGTGCTGGGCAATCTTCTGGCCAGCCGCCGGCGCACCGCGCTCGCGCTGGGGGCGGACGAACGCACGCTGCTGCCCGAGATTCTCAGGCGGCTGCAGACTCCCCAGCCGGTAGTGGAGGTGGGCGCGGCGGCCGCGCCGGTGCAGCGGGTGGTGCGGCAGGGCGAGGCGGCGGACCTTACCCGTCTGCCCGTTCCGTTCCAGCACGGCATGGACGGCGGGCCATATCTTTCCGCCACGCTCGACTACGTCACCAATCCGGCCAGCGGCGTCACCAACGTCGGTTGCCGGCGGCTGATGCTGCGCGGTCGGCGCCAGACCGGTATCGACCTGCACGCGCCGAGCGACCTCAAGGCCATCTACGAGGCGGCGGCGATGCGCGGCGAGTGCCTGCCCATCGCCTTCACGGTCGGCTCGCACCCGGCCGACTACGTGGCCGCGACCATGCGCATCCCCATGGATGAGACCGACCTGGTGGCCCGGCTGCGCGGCGCGCCGCTGCCGGTGGTAAAATGCGTGACCAATGACATCCGCGTGCCGGCCGATGCCGAGATCGTGCTGGAAGGCTGGCTCGACCCGGCCGGCTTCACCGAGGAGGAAGGGCCCTACGGCGAGTTCCTCGGCTATTACGGCGGCATGCGCAAGAACCCGGTGTTCAACCTCACCGCCATCACCATGCGCGAGGACCCGCTGTTTCTCACCGCCACCATCAGTGGCCGGCGCATCGATTGCACCGATACCGCCCAGCTTAACGCCATCAAGAGCGAGGCGGTGGTGTGGCAGGCGCTGACATCCGCCATCCGCGAGCCGGTGGCGGTAAACGCCACGGCGGCAGCCGGCGGCATGTTCAACCTGCGCCTTTCCATGCGCCAGCGGGTGCCCGGCGAGGCGCGCAACGCCATTGCCGCTGTGTTCGGATGTCTCGGCAACGTCAAGCACGTGTTCGTGGTGGACGACGACATCGATATTTTCGACGACCGGCAGATGGACTGGGCGCTGGCCAGCCGCTTCCAGGCCGACCGCGACCTGGTGGTGCAGACGGGATTCCGCGCAGTACCCATCGATCCGTCGCTGACGGGATCCCGGGTCGGCGCCAAGGCGGGGTTCGACCTTACCCTGCCGTTCGGCCGGCGGGAGGACCTGGAGTTCAGCGTTGCCAAGCCGCCGGAGCCCGAAGGCGCCCGGTTCGCTGACGTGCGTGCCGCGCTGGCCGCCGGTCCCAGGACGTTCGAGCAGCTAATGGCTGCCACCGGCAGCCGCGACGGGCGCGACATCGTGCTGGCCCTGGAATCGTTGCGCGAGGAAGGACGGTTGCGGCGTATGCCGAAGACCGGCGCCTATGCGCTCGAGGACTGAACGAACAACGATCGAACGAAAGGGGACACCATGGCGCGCAGAAAGACCATCGACCTTCCCGAACTACCGTTCCATAGCCAGCCGTTTCCTGCAGCGGTGAGGATCGGCAACATGATTTATTCCTCGGCGCTGTCGGGCATGGACCGCAGGACGCAGAAGATCCCCGACGACCCGGAAGCGCAGATCGGCAACGTCTTCGCCAATATGAAGACCATCGTCGAGGCGGCGGGGGGCACCGTGGGCGATATCGCCAAGGTGGACGTGTTCCTGAAGGACCGCGACATGCGCCCCATGGTGAACCGGGAATGGACCGCCATGTTCCCCGACGAGCATGACCGTCCCGTGCGCCACACCACGCCGGGCGATCTGCCTCTCAACATGATCGTCCAGGTGGAATTCGTCGCCGTGGTTTAGCTGGCCGCCGGCGGATCATGAGACAGGATCCATCGGGTGTTTCTTTATCTTTTCGTATGGACATAGCTGACCGCAACGAGGCAGACCCATGGATAAACTGATCCAGCAGGCTGGTCGTTAACAGGGCGCAGGCGAGCGACCTCGCCGTCGCGCTTGGGGAGAACAAGGTAGTGCTGATGCGGGGTTATGGCTGCACGGTGGCGGCTGATTCGCTGCACAACGTGGTTCACCTCTCTATCTATGTCCAGATCAACGCACGGCTGCAGATGCAGGCGATGACGATGTGCGGCAATATCAACTACCTCACTCCCGGCGAGATCCGGCAGGTCGGCGACGCGTCGACCCGGCCCACGGTGGGCCGCGACCGGACGTGGGAATACCTGCGCCAGCGCGCCGGCTGCGCGGATATTTGAGGTGGTTGCGTGATGCGGCTGATGTTCCGGTTTACATCGCGCCGCGTACCCTGTCGATGACGGCGTGCGCGTTGGCGGGCGGCGTATCCGCCCGCCACGCCACGTGGCCGTCCGGGCGCACCAGCACGAGCCGGCGCGCGTAGGCCTCGAGCAGTAACCCAGGTCCATCCAGCCGCTCCACCCGCAGCGGCATGCCGCGTGCCGTGGCCGCCGATATCAGGGGCGCCGGGTCCGGCGCGTCGGGTCCGAGGCAGAGCAGCACGAACCCGTCTCCGAACAGGTCGAGGGTCGATCGTTTGCCGTCGATCCAGACATGCGGGGCGCGGCCGCCGGGCCGGGCGCACGGCACGTACACGTCAGGCTCCGGCAGAGGGGGCGGTGTGCCGTCATCGACGCAGACGGGCGACGCCTCGTAGCAGTACTGGCTCTTCAGGTGCTCGTGCAGCGAGAAGCGCCGAACCTGCGATTGCAGGGCATCCACCGGGCGACGGCGGTTCGCCTCCGCGATGGCGAACGAGCCAGCGATGGCAAAGGTCTCCCGAAAGGCGCGGGTGGCGAAATCGACGTTGCGCCGGGCGATGGGGCGACGCTCCGTCTCGTAAGAGGCGAGCAGGCGCGGCCCGCCCCAGCCCTCCACCATGGCGGCCAGCTTCCAGCCCAGGTTCACCGCTTCCTCGATCCCGGTGTGCATACCAAGCCCGCCGGTGGGAGAACACTGGTGCGCGGCATCGCCCGCGATGAAGACGCTCCCTTCGCCGTAATGCTCGGCCACATAGTCGCGCCGTTCCCAGCGCATCACTGAGATCATCTCGTAAGGAAACTCGCGACCCGCGGCCCGGCGCAGATAGGAGTGGGCGTCCACCGTGGCGGCGCGATCATCGAACACGGTCAGTCGCCACAGCTCGTAGCCGTCTATGGCGATCAGCTCGCCCCAGCAGCCGGTTTCGTCGATGAGGCGGTAGAATCGCGCCCAGCCCTTGTCGTGCAGCGCAGCGAGGTCTGGCGAACGGAAATAGAGGTTGATGCTGTTGGCGAGCGCGCCTACCCCGCCAAGGGGGATACCCAGCGTCTCGCGGACCACGCCGCCGGGCCCGTCGCAGCCCACCAGGTAGCGGGCGGTGACGGTTTCCTCTTTGCCGGTAAGGGTATCCACAAGCTGCGCCGTCACGCGATCCGCGTTTTGGTTGAGCGCCGCAAGACCGGTCCGGTAACGCAGCGTGACCGCAGGCAGGGTTTTCGCCTTCGCCACCAGCAACGGATCGAAATAGTTCTGCGGGCAATGGCACGGGCCAACCGGCGTGAGCGGCATGTCCCCTCGTGCGGCATAGGACGGCACTTTCTGGCGGGCCAGCTCACTGCCGGTCAGGCTGGTCAGGTAGACGAAGTCCAGCGGATGGTCCGGCGACCACACGGCATTCTGCACCTTTTCGGCGATGCCCCAGCGGCGGCAGAACTCCATGTTGCGTGAGCTGACCTGACTCATCTTGGGCACCGGCACGGCGCCGTCGCGCTTTTCCACCAGCAGACAGCGTACTCCGCGCAAGCCGAGCTCGATGGCCAACGCCAACCCCACCGGTCCACCGCCGGCAATCAGCACGGAAATGTCCGCCTTCCTGTCACCGGATAATGCCCGGGGGTTCATTGTCCTGCCTTGCTTCCGACGCGGTGCGACTGGAGCCATTGTCTCAGAACATCGGGGGCTGGCAAGCGGGACAGGTCTTGCCAGCTTCCGGTCGCACCGGCACCGCCGCAGCGAAGAGGCGCACGGGAGGTTGACATTCGATGGTTCAGACGGCCACGCTCCTGCACCCGTCGTGCGCGGCCATATGCGCAACCGCTGTGCGGCCCATCGGAATCGAACCTGTAACGTTCACCGCCGGCACCCGGCTGATGGCCCCGACGTCCAGCCTGCGCCAGGTCTCGCCGTCATGGATGTGGCCATGTGGATCGGGCTCCTCAGTCCGCCGAAGGCCGCCAATGCGGCGGCGACGGCGGTCCTTCCGGTCATGGGCATCGCCTCCCCGTCCTCAGGTGCCGGGACAGATGGATGTCGCCCCTCCGTCCACCACGAGGGTCGTTGCGGTGATGTAGGACGCGTCGTCGGAAGCGAGGAACAGAGCCGCCCGCGCTACGTCCCAGCCGGTGCCCATGCGCCCCATGGGGATCAGCGCATCGCGCGCGCGGCCATATTCTTCGGCCGACGAATAGCCCTTGATCTCGTAATTGCGCCGCCCGGCCACGACGCGATGAATAAACGGCGTGTCGATATAGCCCGGCAAAACACAATTAGCGCGGATGTTCTTTGCCGCATATTGCAGGGCAATGTTTTTCGTGAACTCGTTTACCGCGCCCTTGGCGGCGGAATAGACCGCTGTCGGCATGCTTAGGTAGCGCAGAGAGGAGATGGACGAGATGTTGACGATGGCGCCGCCGCCCTGGCGCTCCATCACCGGTACCACGGCACGGCAGGTGAGCATCACCGAGGTCAGGTTGCGCGCGATGGTGGCATTCCAGTCGTCGACCGTGATCGTATCCAGCGCCCGGCCCGTGCCCTGGCCGCCCACATTGTTGTGCAACACGTCGATGCGGCCGTAGGTCGATATGCAGGCGTCCACCATGGCGGCGACGGACGCTTCGTCGGTGGCGTCGCCCACGTGCGCGGTGGCCTCGCCGCCTTCCTTGCGGATGATGTCCGCGGTCTCTTCCGCCGCGCCGGGACGGAAGTCCACAGCCAGAACCTTTGCTCCCTCAATGGCATAGAGCACTGCCGCCGCCTTGCCGTTGCCCCAGCCTTCGCCGATGGATCCGGCGCCCACCACCATCGCCACCTTGCCCTTGAGGCGGTCACGACGGGCCGCAGGGATGCCTTCCTTTGTCGCCATGTGCTGTTCCCCGTATTCTTGCTGCCCGATGCTATCGCAGGAATCGTCAGGGTCCGCAACGCGGTGGCGGCGATCGGGATGGAGACCGGATCGGTCGGGGGCGGGGCTCAGCGTTTCCGTTCCGGCACCAGGTTGTCGCGCACGTCGCGCCGCGCGAATGACCGCACAGTTCCCGTCTGTTTGCGCTCTTTTCGTCGCGCGATGACGCTTTGGCGTTATGCTGCTGCATGCTCCGCGCGTGGGGAGGTCGCACGACGCGGTAAGGAGCGAGGCATTCATCAGGCTTCATGGCGCGCGATCTGATCCATCTGTTGCGCACGCGGCGTTTCCTGCCCCTGTTCGTCACCCAGGCGCTGGGGGCGCTGAACGATAACGTGTTCAAGAACGCGCTGGTGGTGCTGACCATCTACCGGCTCGCCGAACAGGCCGGGGTCGATGGCCAGGTGATCGTGACCGTCGCCGCCGGGCTGTTCATATTGCCGTTCTTCCTGTTTTCCGCCACCGCGGGGCAGCTGGCCGACAAATACGACAAGGCGGGACTGATCCGCTGGATCAAGGCGGCGGAGGTCGCCATCATGGCGCTGGGCGCGTTTGGTTTCTGGCTCGGCGACGTGTGGTTCCTGATCGCGGTGCTGTTCCTCATGGGCAGCCAATCGGCGTTCTTCGGACCGATCAAATACGCCATTCTGCCCGATCATCTGCGGCGCGAAGAGCTGATCGGCGGTAATGCCCTTGTCGAGGCCGGCACGTTCGTCGCCATCCTGATCGGCACCATCGCCGGTGGGCTGCTGATCCTGCGTGGTCAGGGGATATTGATCGTCTCGACCATTGTGATCGTGCTTGCGGTTATCGGGTTGCTGGTCAGCTTCGCCATACCGGCGACGGGGGCGGCTGCACCGCGACTTGTCATCAACCGGAATATCGCCGCCGAGACCCGCGCCATCGTGCGATACGCCGCAGAGCGGCGCGAGGTGTATCTGGCCATTATCGGCATCTCTTGGTTCTGGTTGGTGGGCGCCACCTTTCTTTCCCAGTTCCCGGCCTTTTCCCGCGATGTGCTTGGGGGCGACGAGACGGTGGTGACGCTGTTTCTGGCCCTGTTTTCGATCGGCATCGGGGCCGGCTCGCTGCTCAACAACGTGCTGCTCAAGGGTCAGGTGTCGGCCCGCTACGTGCCGCTCGCCGCTGCCGTCATCACCCTGTCGGTGCTCGACCTCTATGTCGCCACCGCCGACCGGCGCGGCGACGTCCAGGCGCTGATGGACGTCGGTGCGTTCGTCGCCCGCCCTTTCGGACTGCGCATCGTGTTCGACCTGACGATGACATCCGTCGCTGGCGGGGTGTTCGCCGTACCCCTCTATGCCATCATGCAGACACGCAGCGAGGAAAGCCACCGCTCCCGCGTGATTGCCGCAAACAACATCCTGAACGCGCTGTTCATGGTGGCGGGGGCGCTGGTCGTGGTTGCCATGCTGGCGGCGGGAACCGGTGTGCCGGCGGTGTTTCTCGTGCTCGCCCTGGTCAACGCTCTCATCGCCCTCGGGCTGTGGCGGCGGCTGAAGACACGCTGAACACGGGCCCGTGCGCCGCGTTTGCAACCGGCGCCGGATATGGCACTATTTCCTGCGGATTATTTCCTGTCGAGGCCGGTCCATGTCGCACAATCGCTGGGCGCGCAGCCCCATAGCCCGCCAGCCCGCCGTACCCATGGAGCCCATCGTCGGTCCTGCCGACTGGCGGCCGCAGGATTTCGCCGATGCGAGCCCTTGGGTCTATACGCTTTCCGCCGAAGAGATCGTCGAATTGGAACGGGCGGTGGACGGCATCAGGGCGCGCGGGCTCGATATCAAGGACGCGACGACGGCAGATTTCGTTCTGCCGCGTTTTTCGGTTGCGCTGGGCGAAATACGTGACGAGGTGGCAGCGGGGCGTGGCTTCGCCCTGATCCGCGGGCTGCCGGTGGCGCGCCTGAACCGGGCACAGGTGGCGGCTGCCTTCTGGGGCGTTGGCGCCCATATGGGCCGCGCAGTATCCCAGAATGCCCGGGGGCACCTGCTCGGCCACGTAAAGGATCTGGGCGGCGATTACGGCAAACAGCGCGGTTACTTCACCAGCGCCCATATGGCCTTCCATTGCGACTCGTGCGATATCCTCGCGCTCGCCTGCCTGCATTCCGCCAGGTCGGGCGGCGAGCACATGATCTGCAGTTCCGTGGCCCTCTACAACGAGATGCTGAAGCGTCGGCCCGATCTGGCGAAGGAGTTGACCTGGAGGTTCTACCGCTCCCGCTCGGGCGAGATTCCATTGGGGGAGACCGAGCCGTGGCTGCGCCAGGGGGTATTCAATTTTCATGAGGGTTGGTTCGCGGCGCGCGGTGTCAGCGCCGCCATCGCCAAGGCGGCGGGGCTGCCGGGCGTGCCGCCGCTCACTGAGGAACAGCGCGAGGCGCTGCAGATGTTCCGTGACCTGGCGCCGCAACTCGCCATGGAAATCCATTTCGAACCCGGCGACATGTTCTTCCTTTCCAGCCACACCACGCTGCATTCGCGTACCGCATTCGAGGACTGGCCCGAACCCGAGCGTAAGCGACACCTGCTACGCTTGTGGCTGGCGGTCGACGACGTCCAGCCGCTGCCTCCGGACCTCGAACCGATGCGAAAAGGCATCTGCGTGCAGGGACAGACGCTGAGCGCTCCCGTCGATGTCTGAGCGTCACCAATGACGCGCTATGCTATCAGCCAGCCGGTAACGCAGGTCGAGGCGCCGCGTCTTCTCACCGGCAAGGCGCGCTTCACCGATGATGTGACCCTGCCGCGCCAGGCTTTTGCCGTGTTCCTGCGCTCGCCCCACGCCCATGCGGACATCGTGCGCATTGATACGTCCGCCGCGGAAGCCATGGCGGGTGTGCTTGCCGTGCTGACCGGAGCGGACTACGCCGCCGACGGGCTCGGCCCGGTGCGGGGCATATCGCCGCTGCGTCGACGCGACGGCTCGCCCATGTACCGCCCGCAGCGTCCGGCGTTGACCCGCGACCGGGTGCGCCATGTGGGGCAGTCGGTGGCGGTGGTCATCGCCGAATCGGTCAACCAGGCCAGGGACGCCGCCGAGGCCATCGAGGCGAATTATGCGCCGCTGCCGGTACAGCTCTCCACCGCCGACGCCAACCGGCCCGGCGTGCCGCTGCTGTGGCCCGACTGCCCCAACAACGAACCCGTATTCGTCGAGACCGGCGATTCGGCGGCCGTTGACGCCGCACTGGCCGGCGCGGCACACGTGGTGCGCGAAACCTTCATCGTCAACCGGGTGACTGCCAACGCCATGGAGCCGCGCGCGGTAGTCGCCGATTACGACCAGGGGCGCGATCACTTCACCATCTACGCGTGCCTTCAGCGTCCGTATATCTGGCGCACCATGATGACTAGGCATGTTTTCGACATCCCCGAAAACCGGATGACCCTGATCGCCGGCGACGTGGGCGGTTCGTTCGGCATGAAGGGCGGGCTCTATCCGGAGGTGCCTGTCGTCGCCTGGGCATCGCGCCGTATCGGCCGTCCGGTCAAGTGGACCTGCGAGCGCAGCGAGGGGCACCTGGCTGACGACCAGGCCCGCGATATGGTGATCGAGGCCGAGATCGGGTTGGACCGAGACGGCCGCTTCCAGGGCATCCGGATTTCGTCCAACAACAACGTGGGCGCCTATATCACCATGATCGGCTTTATCTCCACCAACGGCATCACCCATGCCGGCGTCGGCGTCTACACCACTCCGGCGGTCCACGGCCGGGCGGCAGCGGTGCTGACGAACACGGTGCCGGTGTCCAACTACCGCGCCCCGGGCGGCGCTCCCGGCACCTATGTGCTGGAGCGGATCATCGACATGGCCGCCCGCGAGATGGGGCTGGATGCCGCCGACATCCGCCGCCGCAATCTCATCCCCGCCGCCGCCATGCCCTATCGCCTGCCCATTGGCGGCGCCTATGACTGCGGCGAATTCGAGGCTGTGATGGACACGTGCCTGGCCAGGGCCGATTATGCCGGCGTGGCGGCGCGCAAGGCCGAGGCGCGGGCGCGCGGCAAGCTCAGGGGCGTCGGCCTTTCCACCAGCGTCGATCCGTCCGCCGGGCCGTCGCCTGAAACCGCCGAACTACGCTTTGACCCGGGCGGCGACGTGACGGTGCTGGTGGGCTCCACCGCCGGTGGGCAGAGCCACGCCACCATCTACACCCAGATCGTTTCCGACCGGCTGGGGCTGGAGGCAGAGGCGATCCGCGTCATCGAAGGCGATACCGACAAGCTGTCATGGGGAACGGGAACGGGTGCGGCACGCACCGCCACCATCGGCGGTACCGCGGTGTTCCGCGCGGTGGACAAGGTGATCGAAAAGGGCAGGCGCATCGCCGCCCACCTGCTGGAAACCGCCGAGGCTGACGTCGAGTTCAAGGACGGTGCCTATCGGGTTTCGGGAACCGACCGCACCGTTTCCTTTACTGAAGTGGCGCGCGCCGCGTTCATGCCGAACAGGTTGCCGCCCGATGTCGAGATCGGTCTTTACGAGACCGCGACGTGGTCGCCCGCCAGCAACAACATCCCCAACAGTGCCCACGTCTGCGAGGTGGAGGTCGACATCGACACGGGCACGGTGGAGATCGCGCGCTACACCGCCGTTCATGATGTGGGGGTGGAGCTCAATCCGCTGCTGGTGGAAGGGCAGGTGCACGGCGGCATCGCCCAGGCGGCGGGGCAGGCGCTGATGGAGAACATCCATTACGACCCGGACAGCGGCCAGCTTCTCACCGGCTCGTTCATGGATTACGCCATGCCGCGCGCCGATACATTTTGCAGCTTCGAGATCGCCAGCCATCCGGTGCCGACCATGACCAACCCGCTGGGGGTCAAGGGCGCCGGGGAATGCGGCACCGTCGGCGGGCTGGCGGCGGTGATGAACGCGGTCAACGACGCACTGGCTCCCCTCGGCGTGCGCAACCTTGCCATGCCGGCGACCCCGGAGCGGGTCTGGCGCGCCATCCGCGACGCGCGGGTCTAGGAAATTCTCGTGGCCGCCCTTGTCGGCGACGCCGCAACCTTGCGCCGCCGCGGGCGCGGCAGTACAAGGGGGCGGTCGCAACCGCGCCATGGACCCAGATGACATATTGCGTTGGCGTCCTTCTTAATGACGGTCTCGTTCTCGCTGCCGATTCGCGTACCAGCGCCGGCGTCGACTACATTTCGACCTTCCGCAAGCTCACGGTCTTCGAGGCGCCGGGCGACCGGTTCCTGGTGCTCATGGCGGCCGGCAACCTCGCGACGTCGCAGGCGGTCGTGACCATGGTGAGCGAGCGGCTGGAGGAAGGCACCGAGGAGACCAGCCTGTTTAAGGCACCCACGATGTTCGGCGCCGCCCGCGTTGTGGGCAACGCGCTGCGCGAGGTGATCGCCACGGACGGGCCGTCGGTGCGGTCAGAAAACGCCGATCCCACGGCCAGCTTCTTGCTCGGCGGCCAGATCAACAGCCGTTCGCCGCGGCTGTTCCAAATCTACAACGCCGGCAATTTCATCGAGGCGACGCCGGAGACCCCGTTCCTGCAGATCGGCGAGACCAAGTACGGCAAGCCCATCCTCGACCGGGTGATCAGGTTCGACATGTCGCTCGAGCGGGCGGCCAAGGCGGCGCTGATCAGCTTCGATTCCACCATGCGCTCCAACATCTCGGTGGGTCCGCCCATCGACCTGGTGGTCTATCGCCGGGATATATACCGGGCCGAGCACCGGATTGAAGTGGCCGAGGGCGACCGCTATTTCGACGGACTGCGCCGGCGCTACGGCGAAGGCCTTGCCCGCCTGTTCGACCGCCTGCCCGACCCGCCGCTGGACACCATGTGAGCGGAGGCCCGGCCGCAGCCGGTCAGTCCTTCATTTCCTTCCGCAGCGGCGGGAGCCTGCCCTTCCACATGCCTTCTTTCAGGGCCCTGGCGGCGTTTTCCGCCCGCACGTAGTCCGTGCTGCGATCGCGGTCGGCCAGCGCCCGTCCGATCAGGACCATCTGCTCGCCGATGTCCAGCCATTCGATGAAGCACTTCGCGATCATCCCGCCCGATCCATCGCGGCCCGTGGCCTTGCAGCGGACGGTCCGGCCTCTGAGCAGATCGGCGAGCGCCGTCCGCGCCGCAACGCCGCAGCGGTAGGGCTTGCCTCGCCGCGTCTCGCAGCTCTGGTCCAGTGCCGGTGCTTTGACGCCGTGGAGTCGGATACGAGCGCCGGCGATCTCGATGGTGTTGCCATCCACGACCCGCGCCGGACCGCTGAGCTCGCTCGGGATGTCGGCTGCCCGGCCACCGGTTGCCAGCACCACGAACAGGAAAATAAGGAGCAGTCTCATCGCTTCCGATCATACAGCGTCCGGGCGCGCTGCGTCTTGCGCAACTCGGCGCCGCGGGCGAAGCTGACCGGGCGCACGGCAGGAGGGCGGGGAAACCATGGGACATTTGCTCGACGGCAAGTGGACGGACCAAGACGTGCTGGCGACCCAGACGGCGGGAGGGCTCTATGTCAAGCAGCCCTCCCGCTTCCGCAATCGGGTCACCGCCGACGGTTCCTCCGCCTTCCCGGCCGAGGCGGGACGTTATCATCTCTACGCTGCCGTCGCCTGCCCGTGGGCGCACCGCGCCGTGCTGTTCCGCGTGCTGAAGAAGCTCGACGGCATCGTGACCCTGACCGACACCGGCCATGTGGAAGGCGGGCAAGGCTGGGCGTTCGGCCCCGAGGGCCACGTGGTGCCGGGCATCGATCGCCGGGTGCGCTTTCTGCACGAGCTCTACGCCCTGTCGGAGCCCGGCTGCACCGCGCGCGTCACCGTGCCGACCCTGTGGGACGCGCAGACGCGCAAGGTGGTAAACAACGAATCCGCCGAAATCATCCGCATGTTCAATGCGGCCTTCGTCGGCATCGCGCCGTCCACGCCCGACTATTGCCCCGAACATCTGCGCGCCGAGATCGACGCCACCAACGCCACGGTGCTGAAGGGCATCAACAACGCCATCAACGGCTGCGGCTACTCGTCGTCCCAGGCGGCCTATGACGAATCGTTCAGGATCCTGTTCGACACGCTGGACGCGCTGGAGGGCCGGCTGGGCCGCCAGCGATATCTCTGCGGCAACGTGCAGACCGAGGCCGACTGGCGGCTGTTTCCCAACCTGATCCGCTTCGATCCCATCTCCTACGTCGGCTACAAGTGCAACCTGCGGCGGATCGAGGATTATCCCAATCTGTCCAACTACCTGCGCGATCTCTACCAGACGCCGGGTATCGCCGCGGTGTGCGACATCGACGGCATGAAGCGGGCCGTGTTCTCCAGGCTCGGGCCCATCGGCTCCAACGGCATCGTCCCCCTCGGCCCCGCCATCGACCACACCCGGCCACATGACCGCGGCCGCTTCGACCGGGCAGCCTGACGGTGGCAGCCGTAAAAGGTCCCCGGATTACCATATTGGCCGGTCGGCCGGTCAACGCGTCGTCTTGGGTCCCGTTGTCGAGGCCGCACGCCATTCCCATGGTTTCACGAATGTACCCCGCCACATCCCGCGCCGGGCACGCCTCGCCTCGTCTTCCGCATCGACGTAGTCCATGGAATACCGCCGATACG
>Ga0326597_10000396_pt1 | contig 78747 bp, 77 predicted proteins | sample RVTome_12_FD_203789 | JGI IMG/M metagenome (GOLD analysis project Ga0326597, IMG submission 203789) | Soil microbial communities from uranium-contaminated site in the Upper Colorado River Basin, Wyoming, United States - RVT100D185 | ecosystem: Environmental > Terrestrial > Soil > Contaminated >...
CCCTGGCTTGCTCTTCACCGAATGGGTAGCTGCGGCTACCCCTTTCGCTCCAGAGCGGCGCCAGGCCGGCTGCGCACCGTGCCAGCTCCCTGGATACTGGTGAGATATCCGGGTTAGGCCGGTTGCGCAACCGATGCCGGCTGGGGATGATCGTGGCCTCGGTCGTGTCCCGGGCGGGCGCGGCAGCGGACGGTGGGAGGCAATGCGCGCGCTGCTCGAGGAGATCCGCGACAACCAGCGGCTGCAACTCCAGCGCCAGGCCGAGGCGCTGGAACTGCAGCGCCAGCAGCTCGCCCTGGTCGAGCGCCAGTTCGCGCGCAGCGAACGGCTGCAGGAGCGCGCCGAACAGCTGCAGGAGCGCAGCGGGCAGCTGATGGAGCGCGGGCGCAAGGTGCTGCTGCTGGTCATCCCGGTGGTGATCGTGCTGATCGCCTACGTCAGTTGGCTGCTTTTTGTCTGACCCGGGAGAGGGGATGGCCGCGATCTTCGCCTTCCGCTGCAGCTGCTGCGGCGACTTGCACGAAGGGGCGCCGAGCATCGGCTTCGACGCACCGCACCACTACGCCGAACTCGAACTGCAGGAGCAGACGGCGCAGGCCACCCTGGGCAACGACCTGTGCACCATCGAGCACGCCGACGGCTGCGACCACTTCGTCCGCGCCTGCCTCGAGATCCCGATCCACGGGCACGCCGAGCCGTTCATCTGGGGCATCTGGGTGTCGCTGAGCGCGGCCAATTTCGCCCGCTACCGCGACAGCTGGGCGGCGCCCGATCCCGACGACCGCTATTTCGGCTGGTTCTGCAACCGCCTGCCGGGCTACCCGGACACACTCAACCTCAAGACCCTGGTCCATCCGCGGGGCGACAACCTGCGCCCGTGGATCGAACTGGCACCGGCCGACCACCCGCTGGTGGACGACGCGCGCGACGGCCTGACGGTCGCACGCGCCCAGGCACTGGCCGAACAGGTGCTGCACCCGGCCGCGTGAGGCGACCGCGCCGGGGCCATCATCTATGCTAGGGGCGGCGCCGGTGCAGGCTGGAAGCGGGCAGGGGAGGCGGTATGGATTTCGACCAACACCTGGAACTGAAGCTGACTCAGCTGTTCCCGGACGACGACCGGCGGGTCATCGCCGAAGCGGAGCTCGGACGCTACGGCATCGGCGACCACGAGCCCGAGTCGGAGCGCGTGCGCCTGGCGATCCTCAAGCTCGCCGGCAACGACCTCGAACGCATCCGCAGCAACGTGCGCGCGGCCAAGGGCGACTTCCGCGACGTGCTCGCCTGGGCCGAGTATCCCGGCCAGATGAAGGCCGACAACTGGCGCCTGCCGGAGGCCGAGCGCGAACGCCTGGCCCAGGCCGACCTGGCGCAGTACCTGACCTGGCTCGGCCAGGCGCCGCAGTGACCTTCACCCTCGACCCGCGCCTGGCCGCCGACTGCCACCGGCTCGGCGAACTGGCGCTGAGCGAGGTGCTGCTGCTGGACAACGCGCTGGTGCCCTGGTTCATCCTGGTGCCGCGCGTCGCCGAGACCGAGCTGTTCCGGCTCGACGACGGGCCGCGCCAGCAACTGTTCGACGAGATCACGGCCGTGTCGGCCCACGTCCGGGAGGCCTTCCCGGTGGACAAGCTCAACGTCGCCGCCATCGGCAATGTCGTCGCCCAGCTGCACGTCCACGTGGTCGGGCGGCGCCGCGACGATTACGCCTGGCCCGGCGTGGTCTGGGGGCGGACCGAACGCACGGCCTATCCGGCCGCGACGGTGGCCGCCATCCGCGACCGCCTGGCGCGCGCTTTCGGGTCCCGCTTCCGGGCGGCGGCGCTGGCGGTGGGCTGATGCAGCAGATCCTGGTCTACGGCGATTCGCTCGCCTGGGGCATCGTCCCGGACAGCCGGGAGCGCCACCCGTTCGACGTCCGCTGGCCCGGGCGGCTGGAGCGCCAGCTCGCCGCGCGCGGGCGCACGGTGCGCGTGATCGAGGACTGCCTCAACGGCCGCCGCACCGTCTGGGAAGACCCGTTCAAGCCCGGCCGCCGCGGCCTCGACGGCCTGGCCCAGCGGATCGAGGTCAATTCACCGCTGGCGCTGGTGATCCTCGCCCTCGGCAGCAACGACTTCCAGTCGATGCACCCGCACAACGCCTGGCACGCGGCGCAGGGGCTCGCCACACTGGTCGGTGCCATCCGTGGCGCGCCGATCGAACCCGGGATGCCGGTGCCGCCGGTGCTGCTGCTGGTGCCACCGCCGATCACCGAACCCCTCGGCAACATCGCCCCGAAGTTCCACGGCGGTGCGGCCAAGTGCGTCGGCCTGGCCGACGCCTACCGCGCGGTGGCCGCCGAGCTCGACTGCGCGCTGTTCGACGCCGGCACGGTGGTCAGTGCCAGCCCGGTCGACGGTGTCCATCTCGACGCCGGCGCCCACGTCACCCTGGGCACGGTCCTGGCCGACGTGGTGGAGCCGCTGTTGTGGTCTACTTGAGCGTGGCCGGTTCGCGGTCCCGCCCCGGATCAGCGCGCCCGATCGAATCACCGGCCACCGGAGCGGTCCAACAGTGACCATGCAGCGCAAGGGAGAGAACAAGCTCGATCGGGTCGTCGCCGACGCCCAGCGCGAACGGCTGCGCCGCGAGCAGGACTACCGCGAACGGGCGCTGAAACTCTACCCGTGGGTCTGTGGCCGCTGCGGGCGCGAGTTCACCCGCGCCAACCTGCAGGAGCTGACCGTCCACCACCGTGACCACGACCACGACCACAACCCGCCCGACGGCAGCAACTGGGAGCTGCTCTGCATCTACTGCCACGACAACGAGCACCAGCGCCGCACCGAGGCGCTGCGCCAGGGCGGCAGCGGGGGCGCGGAAAAGAGCGGGGAGGCGACCCGGCACCAGCCGTTCGCGGCCCTGCAGTCGTTGCTGAAAAAGGACCCATGAGCCGCTCGCCCACCCGCAACGGCGACCTGACACCGCGCCTCGACTACCGCCGCGACCGGCCGCTCACGCGCGCCCAGTTTCGCGACCTGCTGCAGTGCTCCGGCCTGGCTGCGCGCCGGCCGGTCGACGACCCGGCGACCCTCGACGCCATGCTGGCTCACGCCGACCTGCTGGTCACCGCCTGGGACGGCGACCGGCCGGTCGGGGTCGCCCGTTCGCTGACCGACTACCGCTACTGCTGCTATCTCGCCGACCTGGCGGTCGACCGCGCCTGGCAGCGGCAGGGGGTCGGCCGCCGGCTGCTCGCCGCCACCCGGACCGCGCTGGCGCCGGGCTGCATGCTGCTGCTGCTGGCCGCCCCGGCGGCGGCCGCCTACTACCCGCGGGTCGGTTTCGCTCCGCATCCGTCGGCCTGGGTGCTGCGCGCCGCCGGCCTGGCAGCGGACGGGGAGGGGGCGCGGTGATCGGCGACCACCCGCTGCGCCGCCAGCTCAACGACGAGGTCCATGCCCGGCCCTACGAGCTGCTCGCCGCCCCGCTGCGGCTCGAGCACCACGCCCGCCTGACCGACGACGTCGCCCGCGAACGGGCGCTGCTGGCCGAACTGTGCCAGGGGCACGGCCTCGCCGCGCCGGTGGCGGACGCCAACTTCCTCAGCCTCGACTTCGGCCCCTGGCGGCTGCGCTGGGAGCGCCACACCGAGTTCTCGACCTGGACCCTGATCGTGCCGGGCCCGTTCGACGCCCCGTTCGCCACCGCCGCCCACGGCATCGACGACGCCCTGCGCCAACGGCTGCCGGGCGAGCGCATGGTGGCGCTGAAACTGGCCATCGAGCCGCAGGGGCTGCCCGAGCGGTCGCTGGAGGAGCTGGGCACGCTGTTCGACAGCAATACCGTGACCGGCAGCCGGGTCACCGGCGGGGCGGCCGACGTCTGGACCGACTACCAGCTGCACGACGACGGCTACGGCTGGATCCTGGTGCGCGACCACGACCTGCGCCAGCGCCAGGCGGGGCGGCTGGTGCAGCGCCTGCTGGACATGGAGACCTACCGCATGATGGCCCTGTTCGGTCTGCCGCCGGCGCGCGAGCACGGCCGCGAACTGGCCCGCCTCGACGCCGACCTGGCGGCGCTGACCGGACGGATCAACGCCCTGCAGGACACCGCGGCGCAACGGGGGCTGCTCGAGGAGCTGACCCGGCTGGCAGCGCACATCGAGCACATCGTCGCCCGCACCAACGCCCGCTTTTCCGCCACCCGCGCCTACTACGGGCTGATCCAGCGCAGCATCGCCCAGCTGCGCGAGCAGCGGTTGCCCGGGCTGCAGACCTTCGACGAGTTCGTCGAGCGCCGGCTCGCCCCGGCGGTGCGCACCTGCGAATCGGTCGGCGAGCGGCTGGCCACGCTGGCGACCCGCGTCTCGCGCGCCAGCGACCTGCTGCGCACCCGCATCGACATCGGCATCGCCGAGCAGAACCGCGACCTGCTGGCGTCGATGGACCGCCGGGCACTGCTGCAGCTGCGCCTGCAGCAGACCGTCGAGGGGCTGTCGATCGTGGTCCTGAGCTACTACGGTGTCGGCCTGGTCGGCTACCTGGCCAAGGGGCTCAAGCAGGCCGGGGTGGCGCTGAACGTCGACCTGGTCACCGGCATGGCCGTGCCGCTGGTGGTCGGCCTGGTCTTTGCCGGCATCTACTACCGGCGCCGAAAACTCGGGCATTGACCCACATAGGCACCCCGGGTCATCCAGGGCGAATCGCAGGAGGGTCGACATGAATCCGGTCCTGATCATCGGCAACAAGAACTACTCCTCCTGGTCGCTGCGCGCATGGCTGGTGCTACGCAAGGCGGGGATCGAATTCGACGAGCACCGCATCGCCCTGTTCACCCCCGAGGGCGACCGGCAGCTCGCCGCGGAGACCCCGGCCGGCCAGGTGCCGGTGCTGGTCGATGGCACGGTCACCGTCTGGGAGTCGCTGGCGATCGCCGAGTACGTGGCCGATTACCACCCGGTCCTGTGGCCGTTGAAACCGGAGACACGGGCGCTGGCGCGCTCGGCCGCGGCCGAGATGCACGCCGGCTTCGCGGCGTTGCGCCAGGCCCTGCCGATGAACTGCCGGGCCCGGGACCGGCGGGTCAAGCTGGCTGCCGCCGCGCAGCGCGACATCGACCGCGTGCAGCGGTTGTGGTGCGACTGCCGCACGGTCTACGCGGGCGACGGGCCGTGGCTGTTCGGCCATTTCTCCATCGCCGACGCCATGTACGCGCCGGTGGCCTCACGCTTCGCGACCTACGGCATCGCCGGCCCGAAGACGGTCATGGACTACATCGGCACCGTTCTCGACGATGCCGACGTCCGTGCCTGGTACGCCGCGGCCGCAGCCGAAACCGAGGTGATCGAGGCCGACGAGGCCGGCCGCATCTGAACCGATGCGACCGCGTCGCCGCCGCATGCTCTGGACCGCCCTGCTGCTGTTGCCGTTGCTCGCGTTGGTGGCACTGTATGCCGCCGCGCTCCATTCGCGCCGTGCCGCCCCGGACTACGGCCTGGTCGACGGTCGCCTGCGCCCGTGCCCACCGACGCCCAACTGCGCCGGCAGCGAACTGGGCACGGCGGCGGAGCGGCGGCTGCCACCGCTGCCATTCGGCGCGCACACCGCACCGGTCGCCTGGGAGCGGCTGCAGCAGGCGATCGCGGCCGCGGGCGGGCAGGTGGTCGTTGCGCACGGCAATTACCTCGCCGCCACCTTCCGCACCCCCTGGCTCGGCTTCGTCGACGACGTCGAGGCGCGGCTGGACCCGGCGGCGCGGGTCATCCACCTGCGCTCGGCGTCACGCGTCGGGCGCTCCGATTTCGGTGCCAACCGGGCCCGCCTCGAGCGGCTCGCCCGGCGCTACGCCGACCCGACCCAACCGGACTAGGCGGGACGCGACCTGCCCCGATCCCCCGCAATTGCCGTCGCAGGAGGTGGCGCTTGAACGACCAGCGCTGGAACCCGGAACGCTACCGGCAGGATGCCGGCTTCGTGCCGGCGCTCGGCCTGCCGCTGGTCGAGCTGCTCGACCCGCGTCCGGGCGAGCGCATCCTCGACCTGGGCTGCGGTGACGGCACCCTGACCGAGGTGCTGGTCAGCCGCGGTGCCGAGGTGGTGGCGGTCGACGCCAGTCCGGAGATGGTCGCCGCGGCGCGGGCGCGGGGGCTCGCCGCTGAGCGCGGCGACGGCCAGGCGCTGGCGTTCGCTCAGGAGTTCGACGCCGTCTTCAGCAATGCCGCGCTGCACTGGATGCTCGATCCCGACGCCGTGCTGGCCGGGGTGGCGCGGGCGTTGCGGCCCGGTGGCCGCATGGTTGGTGAATTCGGCGGCGCCGGCAACGTGCAGACGGTCATCGACGCCATGGCGGCGACCTTCGCCGACCATCCCGAGTTCGGCGAACTGCGCCTGCCGTGGTATTTCCCGACCGCCGAGGGCTATGCCGCCAGGCTGGCGGCGGCGGGCTTGCGCGTGACGGCCATCGACCTGCACCCGCGGCCGACGCCGCTGCCCGGCGACCTGACCGCCTGGCTGGCGATCTTCGCCGACGCCATCACCGCGCGACTCGATCCGGGGCAGAAGCAGCGGTTCGCCGCCGAAGTCAGCGCCCGCGCTCGCGAGCGCCTGTTCCAACCCGGGCGCGGCTGGCAGGTCGACTACGTGCGCCTGCGCTTCCTGGCCGTGCGCGATGGTTGAACTGCAGTCGTCGCCGACCGAGCTGACGACGGCCGCCACCGACCTGGCGCTGGCACTCGGCTGCGCCGGTGCGGTGTGGCGGCTGGGGCCGGGGCGACCGGGCGATGCCTGGCGCCGCCGCCTCTGGAAGGCGGTCTTCGCCCTGGTCGGCCTCGCCTCGCTGCTCGGCGCGGTGGTGCACGGCGTCATGCTGCCGGCCGCGCTGGTCGCGGCGCTCTGGCATCCGCTCTACCTCGGCCTCGGTCTGGCGGTGGCCCTGATCCTGGTCGGCGCCCTGCTGGATGCCCGGGGCCAGGTGCTGGCACGGCGCGGGTTGTGGCCGGCGCTCGGTGCCGGCCTGGCCGCCTATGGCGTGACCCAGATGCTGGACGGGGCGTTCGTGGTGTTCCTGATCTACCAGGGGCTGGCGACCGCTGCGGCGCTGGCACTCTACACCGGCCTGGCCGTGCGCGGCAGGCTGCCGGGCGCCGCCACGGTGACCGTCGCGCTGGCCCTGAACCTGGTCGCGGCCGCCGTGCAGGCGAGCGACCTGAGCCTGCGGCTGATCTGGCCGTTCGATCACAACGGCCTGTTCCACCTGCTGCTGCTGCCCGCGCTGGGGCTGCTGTACGCCGGCATCGCCCAGGGGCAGTCGCAGCCACCCCCTGGCTGACCCTTGGATGATGCAGATCAATGCCGTGCAGCCAAGGCTGGCCTAGGGTGAATACACAGATCCATTTCTGCCCCCGGGTCTGTAACCAATCCACCCTGTCCGGCATCCCTCCCTCACCCCGCCGGACAGGGTTTTTTTTGCGTTCTGCAACAGTTCAGGAGTGGCACTTTTATGCCCTCCTACAGGACACGGTTTCCACGACCGGTACGAACGCGTCTCCGATCCGTCAATAGCGCACGGGGTGGCGGCAACCGGCGTGAGTGGCTGGCGTGTCGGAAGGAAGCCCTCAGGCGGAGAGCTGATCCTCATCGGGCAGACCGAGACCGTACTTGCGGATGTGGCGGATCCGGTCGCGCAGGTTGGCCGCCTCCTCGAACTCGAGGTCGCGGGCGTGACGGTACATCTGCTCCTCGAGCTTGCGGATCTGGCGCAGCAGCAGCTCGGGTGACTGGGCGTGGTAGGGCGCGGCCTCGTCGGCCAGCGCGGCCGCCTGCTGGCGGCTGCCGGAGCCCCCGAAGCGCGCCGACTCCATGATGTCCTTGACCGCCTTGACTACCGATTCCGGAGTGATGCCGTGCTCGAGGTTGTAGGCGACCTGGCGTTCGCGCCGGCGGTCGGTCTCGGCCAGGGCGCGCTGCATCGAGTTGGTCATCCGGTCGGCATAGAGGATCGCCTTGCCGTGCAGGTTGCGCGCGGCGCGGCCGATGGTCTGGATCAGCGACCCCTCGGAGCGCAGGAACCCCTCCTTGTCGGCGTCGAGGATCGCCACCAGCGACACCTCGGGCAGGTCGAGCCCCTCGCGCAGCAGGTTGATCCCGACCAGCACGTCGAACGCGCCCAGGCGCAGGTCGCGGATGATCTCGACCCGCTCGACGGTGTCGATGTCCGAGTGCAGGTAGCGCACGCGGACGTCGTGTTCGGAGAAGTACTGGGTCAGGTCCTCGGCCATGCGCTTGGTCAGCGTGGTCACCAGCACCCGTTCGTCGACCGCGGCGCGCAGGCGGATCTCGGACAGCAGGTCGTCGACCTGGGTCGTGACCGGGCGGATCTCGACCTCCGGATCGACCAGCCCGGTCGGCCGCACCACCTGCTCGACCACGTCGCCCGAGCGCTCCATCTCGTAGCGGCTCGGGGTCGCCGAGACGTAGATCGACTGCGGCGCCCGCGCCTCGAACTCGTCGAAGCGCAACGGCCGGTTGTCCAGCGCCGACGGCAGGCGGAAGCCGTACTCGACCAGGTTCTCCTTGCGCGAGCGGTCGCCGCGGTACATACCACCGAGCTGCGGGATGGTGACGTGGCTTTCGTCGATCACCAGCAGGGCGTTGTCCGGCAGGTAGTCGAACAGCGTCGGCGGCGGTTCGCCTGCGGCGCGCCCCGACAGGTAGCGCGAGTAGTTCTCGATGCCCGAGCAGTAGCCGAGTTCGAACATCATCTCCAGGTCGTAGCGGGTGCGCTCCGCCAGCCGCTGCGCCTCGAGCAGCTTGCCGGCCTGGTGCAGCTGCTCGAGCCGCTCTTTGAGTTCGTCCTTGATCAGCCCGGTGGCGTCGAGCACCCGCTGGCGCGGGGTGACGTAGTGGCTCTTCGGGTAGACGGTGTAGCGCGGCACCGGGTGCCGCACCTCGCCGGTCAGCGGGTCGAACAGGGCCAGGGTCTCGATTTCGTCGTCGAACAGCTCCACCCGCAGCGCCTCGTGCTCGGACTCGGCCGGGTGGATGTCGATGACGTCGCCGCGCACGCGGAAGGTGGCGCGGCGCAGGTCGAGGTCGTTGCGCGTGTACTGCAGCTCGGCCAGGCGGCGCAGCAGGGTGCGCTGGTCGACCAGGTCGCCGCGGCGCAGGTGCAGCACCATGCTGTGGTAGGCGGCCGGGTCGCCGAGGCCGTAGATCGCCGACACGGTGGCGACGATGATGGCGTCGGGCCGCTCCAGCAGCGCCTTGGTCGCCGACAGGCGCATCTGCTCGATGTGCTCGTTGATCGAGGCGTCCTTCTCGATGAAGGTGTCGGTCGACGGCACGTAGGCCTCGGGCTGGTAGTAGTCGTAGTAGGAGACGAAGTACTCGACGGCGTTGTCCGGGAAGAAGGCGCGCATCTCGCCGTAGAGCTGGGCGGCCAGGGTCTTGTTCGGCGCCAGCACCAGGGTCGGCCGCTGCACCGTGTCGATGACGTTGGCGATGGTGAAGGTCTTGCCGCTGCCGGTGACGCCGAGCAGGGTCTGGTGCGCCTCGCCCTGCGCCAGGCCCTCGACCAGGCGCGCGATCGCCTGCGGCTGGTCGCCGGCGGGCTGGAATTCGGTCTGCAGGCGGAAGGGGCGTTCCATCAGCGGGATTCAGTCGTCCTGGGCGTTCGGGTATGATCCGGCTCTTGCGCCCAACAGCCCAGGAACGAGGATCCAACCGTGGACGTGCAACTCTCTGACCGACTCGCCAGCGTCAAGCCGTCGCCGACCCTGGCGGTCACCGCCCGGGCCAACGAGCTCAAGGCCCAGGGCAAGGATATCGTCGGTCTCGGCGCCGGCGAACCCGACTTCGACACCCCGGACCACATCAAGGAAGCGGCCATCGAGGCGATCCGCGCCGGGCTGACCAAGTATACCCCGGTCGGTGGCACGCCGGCGCTGAAGCAGGCGGTGATCGCCAAGTTCAAGCGCGACAACGGCCTCGACTACACGCCCGGCGAGATCCTGGTCTCGTGCGGCGGCAAGCAGAGCTTCTTCAACCTGGCCCAGGCGCTGCTCAACCCGGGCGACGAGGTGATCGTGCCGGCGCCGTACTGGGTCTCCTACCCGGACATGGTGCTGCTCGCCGGCGCCACGCCGGTGATCGTCGCCGCCGGCGTCGACCAGCACCTGAAGATATCCGCCGAGCAGCTCGAGGCGGCGCTGACCTCCAGGACCCGGCTGGTGGTGATCAACAGCCCGTCCAATCCGAGCGGCATCGCCTACCGCAAGGCCGAGCTGGCCGCGCTGGGCGAGGTGCTGCGCCGCCACCCGCAGGTGCTGATCGCCACCGACGACATGTACGAGCCCTTCGTCTGGGGCGACGAGCCGTTCAGCAACATCGTCGACGCCTGCCCCGACCTGTTCGAGCGTACCGTCGTCCTCAACGGCGTCTCCAAGGCCTACTCCATGACCGGCTGGCGCATCGGCTACGCCGGCGGCCCGAAGAAGCTGATCACGGCCATGACCGACATCCAGTCGCACAGCACCTCCAACCCGACCTCGATCTCGCAGGCGGCCGCGGTGGCGGCGCTGAACGGCGACCAGCAGTGCGTGCGCGACATGTGCGCGGCGTTCAAGACCCGCCACGACAAGCTGCTGGCGCGGCTGCAGCAGCTCCCCGGGGTGACCTGCCTGCCCTCCGACGGCACCTTCTACAGCTTCCCCGATTTCAGCCAGGCGATCGCCCGCCTCGGGCTGCCCGACGACCTCGCCTTTGCCGAGTTCCTGATCAACGAGGCCGGCGTGGCCCTGGTGCCGGGTTCGGCCTTCGGCTCCCCGGGCCACGTGCGCATCTCGTTCGCCACCAGCCAGGCCAACCTGGACCAGGCGCTCGACCGCATCGCCGCGGTGCTGCCCGCCTAGACCCGCGTTGCGGCTCCCGGGCGTGGCGGCGCTGGCGCCGCCACATCCGCGCCGCCATCGCGTCCAGCTGTCGCTGAAAAACGACACCACTTTCAGCCTGAGCCGATAGTCAGCGGCTTCGATCTCCGTACGATAAAGCCAGCCATGCCGAAGAGCATGGCGGGCACCGGCGCGCAGGGACGCGCGCCACGCACGGGAGGGAGCGATGCCTGCAAGGAAGCGGAGCTCGCGCGGCCTGACGTTGCTGGAACTGCTGATCGTGCTGACCCTGGTCGCGCTGCTGACCGGGATCGCCGCACCGGGCCTGCACGGCCTGCTCGCAGGGAACCAGGTCAGGACGACGGCGGGGCGGTTCATGACTCACATCAACCTGGCACGGACCGAGTCGATCATGCGCGGCCAGCGGGTGGTGCTCTGCCCCAGCGCCGACGGTTCAGCCTGCCTGGCGGAGGGTCACTGGCACCGGGGTTGGCTGGTCTTCGTCGACGCCGACGGCGACCGTGAGCACGGCGCCGACGAACCGCTGCTGCAGCGGCGCGGCGCGGCCCCGGAGGTGGCGTTGGTGACCAGCGTGATGCGGCGGCGCCTGGTGCTCTACCCGACCGGACTGTCGCCAGGGAGCAACGGCACCTATACCATCTGCAGCCAGACGGCACAGGCGCCGCCGCTGGCCGTGATCGTCGCCAACACCGGACGCGCCAGACTCTCCCGGGAACGGCCCGACGGCACGCCGCTGCAGTGCGGCTGAGGCCCCGGCGCCGGCGAAAATAAAATAAGATTGTCCCGATGCAAGCCAGGGGAGCGACGATGCACAGGATCCGGGTCTATCTGGTCGATGACCACGCCATGGTGCGCGAGGGCATCGCCAACATGCTGAACCTGCAACCCCGGTTCGAGGTGGTCGGCCAGGCGGGTGATGGCGAACAGTTGCTCGCCGAGGTGGCCGCAGCGGCGCCCGACGTGGTGCTGATGGATATCCAGCTGCCCGGCATGGATGGCGTGGCGCTGTGCCAGCGGCTGGCCGTGGTCTGTCCCAAGGCCAGCGTGCTGATGCTGACCATGCACGACGACGCCGAATCGGTCGCGCGCGCGGTCAAGGCCGGGGCCGCCGGCTACCTGCTCAAGAGCGAGGCGTTCACCCAGACCATCGAGGCGATCGAGACCCTCTACCGCGGCCGCAAGTACTACCCGGTGACGGTCCAGGAGCGGTTGATCGAGCGCACGGTGGCGGTGGAGCCGGCCCAGGAGCGGTTGCGCCGGCTGTCGGCGCGGGAGTTCGAACTGCTGCGCCTGATCGCGCTTGGCCGCACCGGCCTCGAGTGCGCCGAACAGATGCAGGTGACCGCCAGCACCATCTCCACCTACCGCGCGCGCATCCTCGAGAAGCTCAAGCTCAACTCGACCGGCGAGTTGATCCGCTTCGCCATCGAGCAGGGGGTCAACGGCTAGCCTAGCCGGATCGCAGTCGGTCCCGATCCAGGCTGCGCTCCCCGGCCGGGCGTCTTCAGACGATAGGCGGGTCGAGGGCCTCGTCCACCGGCTCGGCCTCCTGGTGGGCGTCCTGGAACGCCTCGACCTCCGACGCCACCCGCGACGGGCTGCTGAAGCGGGCGATGTGGAACAGGGCGTCGCCGGCGTTGACCAGCGGCAGGTTGGTCCGGCCGATGACGATCCCGTCCTGGTGGGCACGCACCGGAATCTCCTTTTCGCCGAACGGGTCGGCGATCAGCGCCAGCGCCTCGTCGCGCTTCACCCGTGCGCCCAGCGGCCGCAGGGTGCGCATGATCCCGCTCTCCGGGGCCCGGGTCCAGCTGCTGGAACGGGCGATGAAGGGCTCGACCGGCGACCGGGTCGGGCGCGACGGTCGGGGCACCATGCCGAGTTCGCGCATCACCTGGAGGATGCCGCGCACGCCGACGCGGATCGAGAACTCGTCGAAGCGCAAGCCCTCGCCACCCTCGTAGAGCAGCATGGTGATGCCGAGTTCGCTGGCGACCTCGCGCAGCGAGCCGTCGCGCGTGGCGGCGTTGATCAGTACCGGCGTGCCGAAGGCGCGCGCCAGGCGCTCGGTCTCGGGATCGTCGAGGTTGGCGCGGATCTGCGGCAGGTTGCAGCGGTGCGTCGCCCCGGTGTGGATGTCGATGCCGTGGGTGCAGTGGCGCACGATCTTTTCCATGAACAGGTGCGCCAGGCGCCCGGCCAGCGAGCCGTCCGGGGAGCCGGGAAAGACCCGGTTCAGGTCGCGCCGGTCGGGCAGGTAGCGCGAGTGCTGGATGACGCCGTGGATGTTGACCATCGGCACGGCGATCAGCGTGCCGTGGAGCCGCTTCAGTTGCGCCGCGGCCAACAGCCGGCGGATCACCTCGATGCCGTTGAGTTCGTCGCCGTGGATCGCCGCGCAGACGAACAGGCGCGGTCCTGCGCGCAGGCCGTGGACCACGTGCACCGGCATGTGCAACTCGGTGTGGGTGATCAGGTTGCCCATCGGCAGCTCGAGGGTGCGGCGGCTGCCGGCGGCGATGGCCTCGTCGCCGAGGTGGAAGGGGGGCTGGGCGGAGCGCTTCAACCGCGGCCCCGGGTGCCGGTCCGGTTCGGCTTGGCGTTCTTCTCCATGAACTGGATGATCATGCCGGCCACGTCCTTGCCGGTCGCCGCCTCGATGCCCTCGAGGCCGGGCGAGGAGTTGACCTCCATGACCACCGGGCCGTGATTGGAGCGCAGGATGTCGACGCCGGCGACGTTGAGACCCATCACCTTGGCCGCGCGCGTCGCCGTGCTGCGTTCCTCGGGGGTGATGCGGATCAGTTCGGCGGTGCCGCCGCGGTGCAGGTTGGAGCGGAAGTCGCCCTCCTTGCCGGTGCGCTTCATCGCCGCCACCACCTTGTCGCCGATCACCAGGCAGCGGATGTCGGAGCCGCCGGCCTCGCTGATGTATTCCTGCACCAGGATGTTGGCGCGCAGGCCGAGGAACGCCTCGATCACGCTCTCGGCCGCTTTCTCGGTCTCGGCCAGCACCACGCCGATGCCCTGGGTGCCCTCGAGCAGCTTGATCACCAGCGGCGCGCCGCCGACCATCTTGATCACGTCGTGGATGTCGTCGGGCGAGTGGGCGAAGCCGGTCACCGGCAGGCCGATGCCCTTGCGCGCCAGCAACTGCAGCGAGCGCAGCTTGTCGCGGGCGCGCGAGATGGCGACCGACTCGTTGAGCGAGTAGACCCCCATCATCTCGAATTGGCGCACCACGGCCGTGCCGTAGAAGGTGATCGAGGCGCCGATGCGCGGAATGACGGCGTCGTAGCCGGACAGCTCGCTGCCGTTGTAGTGGATCGATGGCCGGTGCGAGGTGACGTTCATGTAGCAGCGCAACGGGTTGATGACCTTGATCTCGTGGCCGCGCGCGCGGGCGGCCTCGACCAGGCGCGAGGTCGAGTAGAGGCTCGCCTTGCGTGAAAGAATGGCGATGTTCATTCGTGGTCCGTGCTGGTTTTCAGTGGGTGGGCGGCGGTTCGGCGGCGGCGCCTGGGTCGCTCCCGGCTCAGGTAGGAGGCGGCCGGGTCGACGACGAAACGGCCGTGCAGGGCGGTGCGGCCTAGCAGCATGCGAAAGCCCATGGTGTCGCGATCGGTCAGGGTGATCTCGATCGGCCAACTGAGCGTGCCGACGGTCACCGGGGTGACGATCACCACCCGCTGCTCGCGATGGCCGCCCGAATCGGTGATCAGGCGCCGCTCGAACAGCGGCAGGTCGCAGATCACCTCGGTCGCGCTGTCGCGCTGGTACGGATGCAGGGCAAACCGGACCCGCTCGATGCCGTCGGCGCGGTAGGTCTCGAGGCGAAAGGCGTGCAGTGCCGAGGTGCGCGCGCCGGTGTCGACCTTGGCCTTGATGGCGCCGATGCCGAGCTTGGGCAGCGCCACCCATTCGCGCCAGCCGAGGTGCGGCCGGGCCGCTTGGTGGTCAGGGGTGTGCGCATCCATCGCCGCGTTGCTACGTCGGGAAGTGGCCTAGACTGCCAGTTTAAACCGACCGCCGATACCCGCACAGTGGACTTGTCAGGAGGATTACCCATGGAAGCGCTCCATTTCGTCGACGGCAGGCCGCCACAGCCGATCGATCCGGCGCTGGCGCCGCCGGATGACGGTTTCGTCTGGCTCGACCTGGTGCGCGGCAGTGACACCGACTGGGTCGGGCTGGTCGAGCGGCTGGGCGGCTTCCGGCTCTACGAGCAGCACCGGGAGGACCTGGACAACGTCCGCCACCCGTCGCACTACGACGGCACGCAGGAGTACGAGGTGCTGCTGTTCCGCAGCCTGGCGCCCGAGGGCGGCAGCGAGCCGTTTCCCACCCGCGCGCTCGGCCTGCTGCTCGGCGAGCGCCTGCTGCTGACCGTGCACGAGCCCGGCAGCGTCAGCATCGCCACCGTTCGCGAACGGCTGGTCAAGGGCATCGGCCGGCTGCCGAAGCGGCCGGTCGGCTTGATGCACCTGCTGCTCAACACCGTCGTCGACCGCTTCCTGGCCCAGCGCGACCCGCTCTCGGCCCAGCTGGAGCAGTGGCGGGTGGCGCTGCTCGACCCGCACAACCCGTTCGACGACTGGCTGGCGCTGCTGCACTTCGGCGCCGAGCTGCGCCAGCTGGCGCTGCTGTGCGAGGAGCAGGTCGATGCCGTCACCCAGTGGCAGGAGAACACCGGGACCGAGATCGACGAGTTCCTCGCCGTGCGCCTGCGCGACCTGCTCGAGCACATCGACCGGGTCAAGGACTTCGCCGTCAGCCGCCAGGCCGACATCGAGTCGCTGGTGCAGCTGCACTTCGCCGCCGTCAGTCACCGCACCAACGAGATCGTGCGCGTGCTGACGGTGGTCTCGGCGATCTTCCTGCCGCTGTCCCTGGTCGCCGGCATTTTCGGCATGAACTTCGAGTACATGCCTGAACTCAAGTGGCCCGGCGCCTACTTCGTCGCCCTCGGCGGCATGGCTGCCCTGGGCGGCACCCTGCTGTGGCTGTTCAGGCGGAAGGGTTGGGTGTGACCGTGACGCCTTGTCCCGTACCGGCCGGCGCCGGGATCAGGTGCACGTCGCGCTGCGGGTAGGGGATGGTGATGCCGGCCTGCTTGAAGGCGCGCCAGATCGCCAGGTTGATGTCGGAGCGGATGTTCGCGGTGCCATTTTGCGGATCGTTGTACCAGATGCGCAGGTCGAGGCTGATGCCGCTGTCGGCGAACTCCATCAGCCGCGCCGCCGGCGCCGGGTCGGCCAGGACGCGGGGGTTGGACCTGGCCGCCTCGAGCAGCAGTTCCAGCGCCTGTTCCGGATCGTCCCGGTAGCTGATCTGCACCGGGATGCGCAGGCGCACGTTGGGGTCGCTGTAGCTCCAGTTGATCACGTCGGAGGTGATCAGGTTCTCGTTCGGGATCAGGTTCTCCTCGCCGTCGCGGTTGCGCACCACCACGTAGCGGGCGCGCATCTCCTCGACCCAGCCGAACTTGTTGCCGATGGTGATGATGTCGCCGGGCTTGATCGAACGGTCGGCGATCAGGATGAAGCCGCTGATGAAGTTGCTGGCGATGCGCTGCAGGCCGAAGCCGATGCCGACACCCAGCGCACCGCCGAAGACCGTCAGCGAACCGAGATCGAAACCGACACTGTCGAGGGCGATCAGCACCGCCACGGCGAGCAGGAAGAACTTGACGAACTTGGCGATGCCGACCTGTAGTGTGCGGCTCAGGTGCGAGGAGTGGGCCAGCCGGAGTTCGAGGATGCGCGAGGCCCACAGGGCGGCCGCGATCATCAGCGTGATCATCAGCACCAGGTTGATGCCCGACAGCAGCGAGATGCGCGTGTCGCCGATGGTCACGGCCAGGGCGTCGAGGGTGTCGAGCAGCGCCGGCAGCCAGCCGAGCAGGTGCAGTGCGACGACGATCCAGACGCTGATGCTGATGGCGTGTTCCCACGCCTTGATTGCCGGGCTGTCGACCAGCGCCTTGCGCAGCAGGTAGATCCCGATCCGGATCACCACCAGGGAGGCGAGCACCGGGATGGCGATGTTGAGCAGGTAGACGTTGGTGTCGAACATCGCGAACAGGCCGCGCAGCGCGCTGACCAGCAGCAGCATCCCGAGCGGATGGACGATGCGCTCGAGGGTGCGCTGGGTCAGGCGGCGCAGGCCCTGGGGCTGCTCGGCATCCACGTCCGGACGGTAGTGCTTGAGGTACCAGCGCTTGGCCTGCAGACCGACGGCGTAGGCCAGCAGCAGGGCGCACAGTTGCGCCAGCAGCGAGGCCAGGCCGAGGCCGGCGAACCAGGCGGTCAAGAGGTCCATCTGTTGTTCGAATGGCGACATCGGTGCCTCCTCGGAACATGACCTGAGGTCGTCGTGAACGGGTTGTCGCGGGCGCGGCTGGGGCGTGTTGCCGGCCTCTGGCAACTGTGTGATCATGCGGCCAAGGCGTACGTCGGGCAAGGGAAGCCAGGCAACAGATACGCCACCGGCCGGTCGCGCGCACGGGCCGCACCCGGCGACCAGAGGGAGGGAGGGTCGATGATCGATGTGCTTCTGGTGGACGACCATGAACTCGTCCGCACCGGGATCCGCTACCTGTTGAACGATACCGCCGGCATGCGCGTGGTGGCCGAGGCGAGTTCCGGCGAGGAGGCGATCGACTGCATCCGCCAACAGACCCCGGACGTCGTGATCATGGACATCAACATGCCCGGCATCGGCGGCATCGAGGCGATTCACCGCCTGCTGCACATGAAGCCCGACCTGAAGCTGATCGTGCTCAGCGTGCAGGGTAACCACCCGTACCCGGCGCGCCTGCTGCAGATGGGCGCCCGCGGCTACCTGACCAAGGGCTGTCCCGCCAGCGAGATGGTCCAGGCGGTGCAGACGGTGGCGGCCGGCAGCCGCTACCTGAGCGCCGACGTGGCCCAGAAGCTGGCCCTGAACCTGCTTCCGGGCGGTGGCCATTCGCCCATCGACGCGCTGTCGCAGCGTGAGATGCAGGTGCTGCTGATGATCATCGAGGGCAACGGCGTCCAGGAGATCGCCGACAAGCTCTGCGTCAGTCCCAAGACCATCGGCACCTACCGTCACCGCCTGTACGAAAAGCTCGGCGTCAGCAATGACGTCGAGCTGACCCACCTGGCCATGCGCCACGGCATCTGCGATCCCGACATGGTCGCGCAGTGAGCCGGGCCGCGCACCAGGCGCCCGCCCCGATCCCGTTCGATCTCGCCTGCCGGCGCTGCCCGCGGTTGGCCGCGCATCTGGATGCCGTGCGCCAGGAACACCCGGCCTACCACGCCCGCCCGGTGCCGCCGTTCGGCGATCCCGCCGCGCGCCTGCTGGTGGTCGGCCTCGCCCCGGGGCTGCACGGCGCCAACGCCAGCGGGCGGCCGTTCACCGGTGACCACGCCGGCATCATCCTCTACGCCACCCTGCACCGCTTCGGTTACGCCTCGCGGAGCGAATCGCTGGCTACCGACGACGGCCTGGAACTGCGCGACTGCCGCATCACCAACGCCGTCAAGTGCCTGCCGCCGCAGAACAAGCCGACCGGGCCCGAGGTGCGCGACTGCAACGGCTACCTGGCCGCCGAGGTGGCCACGCTGCCCGCCGGGGCGGTGATCCTGGCGCTCGGGCGGATCGCCCACGACGCCGTGCTCGCCGCCGTCGCGGCCCGCCGCGGGGCGCACCCATTCGCCCATGCCGCCAGCCACGACCTGGGCCGCTGCCGCCTGGTCGACAGCTACCACTGCAGCCGCTACAACACCAACACCCGGCGCCTGACCCCGGCCATGTTCGACGCCGTGTTCGAGCGCATCGGCCAGCTGCTCGGCTGAACCGGCCGTCGGCGCGCGCCGTATAATCGCCGCATGAGCGACGCCGACGCCCCCTTCGACCGCGACGGTTTCCTGGCCACCCTGACCACCCGCCCCGGGATCTACCGCATGCTGGGTGCCGACGGTGGCGTGCTCTACGTCGGCAAGGCGCGCAACCTCAAGCGGCGCGTCGGCAGCTACTTCCGGCGCGGCGCGGCGCAGGATGCCAAGACCACGCGCCTGGTGGCGCAGGTGGCGCGGGTCGAGGTGACGGTCACCCATACCGAAAACGAGGCGCTGATCCTCGAGAACCAGATGATCAAGGCGCTGCGGCCGCGCTACAACGTGCTGCTGCGCGACGACAAGAGCTACCCCTACATCCATCTCGGCGACGGCGAGACCTTCCCCCGGCTGGCCTTCCACCGCGGCGCCCGCAGCGGGCGCGGGCGCTACTTCGGGCCGTTCCCCAGCGCCGCGGCGGTGCGCGACACCCTCAACCTGCTGCAGAAGCTGTTCCGCGTGCGCCAGTGCGAGGACAGCTTCTTCCGCAACCGCACGCGGCCCTGCCTGCAGTACCAGATCGAGCGCTGTTCCGGGCCGTGCGTCGGGCTGATCGACGCCGCCGACTACGCCCGCGACGTCGAGCACACCCGGCTGTTCCTGGCCGGCGGCGGCCAGCGCATCATCGACGACCTGGCCCGGCGCATGGAGGCGGCCGCGCAGGCGCTGGAGTACGAGCAGGCGGCCCTGCTGCGCGACCGCATCGCCGCGCTGCGCCGGGTGCAGGCGCGCCAGTACGTCAGCGGCAGCCGCCGCGACCTCGACGTCGTCGCCTGCGCCAGCGCCGGTGGCCAGACCTGCGTCCAGGTCTTTTTCGTCCGCGCCGGGCACAACCTCGGCAATCGCGCCTTTTTCCCCGCCGTGCCCGACGAGGTCGACCCGGGCGAGGCGCTGGCGGCCTTCCTGCAGCAGTTCTACCTCGGCCGCAGCGTGCCGCGCGAGATCCTGGTCGACCGGTTGCCGGAGGAGGGCGGCTGGCTGGCCGCGGCGTTGACCGAACAGGCCGGGCACAAGGTCGAGATCCGCGTGCCCCGGCGCGGCGCTCCCCGGCGCTGGCTCGGGCTGGCCGAGGCCAACGCACGCGAGGCGCTGGCCTCGCGCCTGGCCACCCGCAGCGGTCTGCAGCAGCGCCTGGAGGCGTTGGGCGAGGTGCTCGGCCTCGACGGCGCCCCGCAACGGCTGGAGTGTTTCGACATCAGCCACACCCAGGGCGAGAGCGCGGTGGCGAGCTGCGTGGTGTTCGACGGCGGCGGCCCGGTCAAGTCCGACTACCGCCGCTTCAACATCCGTGACGCCGAGCCGGGCGACGACTACGCCGCCCTGCGCGAGGCGGTCGGGCGGCGCTACCGGCGGCTCAAGGAGGGGCAGGGGAAGTGGCCCGACCTGCTGCTGATCGACGGCGGCAAGGCGCAGCTCGACGCCGTGCTGGCGACCCTCGAGGAGCTGCAGGTCGACGGTCTGGCGGTGGCCAGCGTGGCCAAGGGGCTGGGTCGGCGCCCGGGGCTGGAGACCCTGCACCTGGCCGGACGGGCGCGGCCGCTGCAGCTGCCGCCCGACGCCCCGGCGCTGCACCTGGTGCAGCAGATCCGCGACGAGGCGCACCGCTTCGCCATCACCGGCCACCGCCAGCGCCGCGGCAAGACGCGCCGGGTCTCGCCGCTGGAGGCGATCCCGGGGCTCGGGCCCAAGCGCCGGCGCGAGCTGCTGCGCCAGCTGGGCGGCCTGCGCGAGATCGAACGCGCCGGGGTCGAGGACCTGGCCCGCGTGCCGGGCATCAGCACCGCGCTGGCCGAGCGCATCTACGCTACGCTGAACAGCGCCCGCTGACCGTCGACCCAGGACCGCCCGATGCAGATGAACGTCCCCAACATGCTGACCCTGCTGCGGCTGGCGCTGATCCCGGTGTTCGTGCTGCTGTTCTACCTGCCGTTCAAGTGGACCAACCTGGCCTGTGCGGCGCTGTTCACGTTGGCGGCCGTCACCGACCTGCTCGACGGCTACCTGGCGCGCCGCCTGGGCCAGACCTCCGATTTCGGCGCCTTCCTCGACCCGGTGGCCGACAAGCTGATGGTCGGCGTGGTCCTGGTGCTGCTGGTCGGCGACCACCCGACGCCGTTCCTGGCAATTCCGGCGGCGGTCATCATCGGCCGCGAGATCACCGTCTCCGGGCTGCGCGAGTGGATGGCCGGGATGGGGGAGCGGACCACGGTCGCGGTGTCGATCGTCGGCAAGATCAAGACCACGCTGCAGATGATCGCCATGATCCTGCTGATCTACCGGGATCCGCTGGGCCCGTTTGACACCTGGACCGTGGGCATGGCGCTGCTCTACGTGGCCGTGATCCTGACCCTCTGGTCGATGATCGCCTACCTGCAGAGCGCCTGGCCGGCGCTGGTCGGAACGGCCGGGAATGCCGAAAAATAAGGGGTTGACACCGGATAGGTCGGGGATAAAATACCCCTTCGCTCGCAGAGCGGGAATAGCTCAGTTGGTAGAGCACAACCTTGCCAAGGTTGGGGTCGCGAGTTCGAGTCTCGTTTCCCGCTCCAATTTTCCTTTCTCCCGGAATCGCCCATCAGACGGCGGCCCGGTTCACGGTCAGTATGCGATCCGGCTGGGTGGCAGAGTGGTTATGCAGCGGCCTGCAAAGCCGTGTACGCCGGTTCGATTCCGACCCCAGCCTCCAATTTCTTCCGTCCTCGCGCCAGAACGCAGTCGCACGCCCGCGCGCGCCCTCGGCTGCACCCCGCCCGGGTGGCGAAACTGGTAGACGCAGGGGACTTAAAATCCCCCGGCCTCGCGGCCGTGCCGGTTCGACTCCGGCCCCGGGCACCATCGCCATGTTCCGACGCAGACGTCACTATGGACGACCAGCGACCATGGGCGCGGACCACCGCTCACGCCCGCGCGGTCCCGGTCATTCGGCCCCGGCCGCGCGCCAGCAGACCTGCCGGCTTCCCGGTGCGACACGCTACACTCTGACGCCATGGACCAGACGGTGTCACTGGCGTTCCGCGAGGAGGGTAGCGGCCCGCCGCTGCTGATCCTCCACGGGCTGTTCGGCTCGGCCAGCAACTGGGCGCGCCATGCCCGCGCGCTGGCGGCCGACCTGCGCGTGTTCAGCGTCGACCTGCGCAACCACGGCCGCTCGCCGCATGTCGCGCGGATGGACTACCCGGCCATGGCCGCGGACCTGGGCGCGCTGCTCGACCGGCTGGAGCTGCCGGCGGTGCGGCTGCTGGGGCACAGCATGGGCGGCAAGGCGGCGATGATGCTCGCCCTCGCGCACCCGGAACGGGTCGCCCGCCTGCTGGTCGTCGACATCGCCCCGCGCCGCTACCGCGGCCAGCAGGCGCGGGTCATGGCGGCGCTGCAGGCGCTGGATCTCGACACCCTCGGCAGCCGGGGCGAGGCCGATGCCCGGCTGGCCGAGAGCGTGCCCGAGCCCGGCCTGCGCGCCTTCCTGCTGACCAACCTGGTGCAGCAGGCCGGCGGCTACGCCTGGCGCATCAACCTGCCGGCGATCAGCGCGGCCATCGCCGACCTGGAGGATTTTCCCGCCGGGTCGGAGCGCTACCCCGGCCCGACCCGGTTCGTCGCCGGCGCCGAATCGGAGTACCTGCGGCCGGCCGACGAAGGGGCCGTCCGCGCGCGCTTTCCCGCCGCCGAGTTCGCCTACGTCGCCGACGCCGGTCACTGGGTCCACGCCGAGCAGCCCGCCGCCTTTTTCGCCGCGGTCCAGCCCTTCCTGGTGGCCACCGCGTGAGCTGGATGGGCCGGTGAACGAGGCCGCACCCGGGACGGCGGCCGGCGGCCGGCGCGGCCTGCTCGCCGACGAGCGCGGCCTGCGGCTGCTGTGCGGGTTGCTGAGCGTCGGGTTTTTCGCCCTCGACCTGGCGCTGCCGCTCGGCGTCGCCGCCGGCGTCCCCTATGTCCTGGTGGTGCTGCTGGCGCTGCGCTCCAGCGACGAGCGCGTGCCGCTCGCCTTCGCCGTCGTCGGCTCGCTGCTGACCCTGGCCGGGCTGTGGCTGTCGACCCCGCACGCGACCTACTGGATGGTCCTGGTCAACCGCGCGCTGGGGCTGTTCGCCATCTGGGTCACGGCCATGCTCGGCCGGCAGCTCAAGCAACTCGGCCGCAGCGTGCGCGCCAACCGCGAACAGCTGGCCGCGTTGACCGACACCCTGCCGCTGGCCATCGCCTGCATCGATGCCAGGGACGGCAGCTACCTCTACGTCAACCCGAGCTACGCGGCCCTGTTCGCCTGCCTGCCGGCGCGCCTGCTCGGCCAGCAGCTGGCGCAGGTCCACGACGCCCGCTTCGCCAACCTGCTCGCCAGCCGCGCCGCCGATCTGCCGGTCGGCGGCAGCGTGATCCTGGAGCACACCCTGGCGCTGGCCGACGCCCCCGGCGAACGCCATGTCAGGATCGTGCTGACCAGCTTTCATTCCGAGCAGGAGGCGAGCCCGCCCCTGACCACCGTGGTCATCAACGATGTCAACGACAGCACCCTGGCTGCCGAGCAACTCCAGCGCCAGCTCGCCGCCATGGCGCATGTCGCCCGCCTGGCCACCATGGGCGAACTGGCGGCCAAGCTGGCCCATGAGCTGAACCAGCCGCTGACCGCCATCACCAGCTACACCCGCGCCTCGTTACGCATGATGCGCGCCGGTCAATGGGAGTCGGCCGAGCTGATCGACGCCCTCGAGGACGCCTCGCTGCAGGCGGAGCGTGCGGCCGACATCATCCGCGGCATGCGCAACTTCCTGCGCAAGGGCCCGAGCGAGCGGACACCGCTCGACCTGCCGCGCCTGGTCGACGAGGTGATCCGGCTGGTGCAGCACGAGGCGCGCGCCCACCGGATCGAGATCCACGTCAACACCGCGGCCGAGCTGCCGGCGGTGCGCGCGAACCGTACCGAGATCGAGCAGGTGCTGTTCAACCTGCTGCTCAACGCCATCGAGGCGATCCCCGACAACCAGCCCGGGCGGCGTCAGGTCACCATCACCCTGGCGCCGGCCGGCAATCAGGGCATCGAGGTCGCCGTCGCCGACAGCGGCACCGGTTTCGTCGAGGGGATCGGTGAACACCTGTTCGATCCATTCTTCTCGACCAAGCAGGAGGGCATGGGCATGGGCTTGTCGATCTGCCGTACAATCGTCGAGGCCCATGGCAGCGAACTGCGGGCGAAACGGAACGCCCTCGGCGGCGCCACCTTCCATTTCGTCCTGCCCACGTTCGACCAGGAGGAGACCGGCGATGAAGCGTGAGGCCACGGTGCATGTCGTCGACGACGACGACGCGGTTCGCAGGGCGATGTGCATGCTGTTCCGCTCGGACGGGTTGCGGACCGCCGATTATCCCGGCCCGGAGGAGTTCCTGGCCGCTGTCGATCCGCGCATGACCGGCTGCATCGTGCTCGACATCCACATGCCGGGCATGGATGGACTCGACCTGCAGCAGCGGCTGCGGGAACGCGAGATCACCATGCCGGTGATCTTCCTCACCGGCCACGCCGACGTGCCCAAGGCGGTGCGGGCGATGAAGCAGGGCGCCCTCGACTTCATCGAAAAGCCGTTCGACGACGAACACCTGCTGCGCCGGGTCCAGTACGCCCTGACCAAGGGGGCGCTGCAGACCCACCGCAAGAGCGAGCACGATCGCGTCGCGCAACGCCTGGCGCAGCTGACCCCACGCGAACGCGAGGCGCTGAACCTGATCGTCGGCGGGCGCACCAACAAGGAGATCGCCGAACAGCTGCACATCAGCCCGCGCACGGTCGAGGTGCACCGGGCACGGTTGATGAAAAAGCTCGAGGCCGAGTCGCTCTCCGACCTGGTCAGGATGGTGCTTGGCTCGGCCTGACGGTGTTAGCTCATAAAAAGAACATTATATTTAACAACTTATATAGTATTTCTTTAGCTATGGATGAGCTTTTGCCTGGCCCGGGCCTGGCGCAGCGGAGCACCCTAGGCCTTCGACCGCCATCGGCGGTGGCGCACGAACAGGCCCATCAGCGGCTTGACGCTGATGCCGTGGACGAAAATCGACAGCGTCACCACGATCAGCGTCAAGCCGACCAGATCCAGGGCCAGCTCCTCGGGCAGGCCGTGCTGGATGGCGTACATCAGGTAATAGAGCGAACCGATGCCGCGCACGCCGAACCAGCTCGCCATGCCGCGCAGTGGCCACGAGGTACGTGTCCCCGCCAGGCCGATCAGGACGCTGACCGGACGCACCACCAGGAACAGGAACAGCGCCAGCGACACCGCGCGCCAACTCCAGGAATCGACGAACAGCATGCCCCCGATCAAAAGGACGAGCAGCACTTCCGCGAACCGTTCGAGATGCTCCTTGAAGATCAGCGATCCGCCGCTGATGGTCAGCGCCGGATCTTCATCCGGGCTGGCGTCTTCGTCTTCCGTATCGGTCCGCTGGGCGGGCGGAGGGTCGGCGGCGGCCAACCTGACTTCGGTTTGACGCAGGGCGACGGCCGCGAAAAACACGGCCAGGAAACCCCAGGCGTCGACCAGCAGACTCAAGCCGTAGACCACGCCGATCAGGCCGAGGCCGAGGAAGTTGTCCATCAGGTCGTGCTTAGGCGGCGTGCCGCGCAGTTCCCGTCCCGCATGCGCCAGGGCAACCCCGGCCGCGATCCCGATGGCGACGCCGGCCGCCGTCGCCCAGAGCACGTCGACCAACGCCCAGCGCAGGCCGGAATCACCGAGCTCATGCAGCCCGAGCAGGCCCAGCCCGAGCATCACGAAGGGAAACGTGCTGCCGTCGTTCATGCCCGCCTCACAGGTCAGGCCGAAGCGCAGCTGGTCGCGGTCGCCGGGATGGCGGGTCTGGACATCGGTCGCCAGCACCGGATCGGTGGGGGCCAGGATGGCGCCGAGCAGGACGCCTGCGCCGAGGGGGAGGTCGAGCAGAGCCCAGGCGAACGCGGCGACCAGGCCGACGCTGACCGCCATGGATACCGTGGCCAGCAGGATCGGGGCGTGCCAGCGGGCGAAAACGAACGGCGTCGGCATCTTGACGCCGGCGGAGTAGAGCGCGACCAGCACGACCACTTCGGTCAGCACTTCGAGCAGGGCCGATTGCTTGAGCGGATTGAAATGGAAGGCGTTCAGGAGCGTCGGCCCGAACACCAGCCCGACCACCAGATAGACGATGGCCGGGGTGACCGGCAGGCGCCGGAGCAACGGGGCGGTCAGGCCTCGGGCAAGCAGCAACCCGCCCACGAACAGAAACCACAGGGCATTAGTCATGCTTCGATCGCTGCAACTGATGACCGGTTTGAATGCGCCGCAAGCCGGCGGGAATCGGCTCAGCTTAATCGGATTCGGCCTGTCCGGGTGTACGCCAGCGCACAGACGTCTCGTGCGTCCAGATTCCGGGTCTGTTCGTGACCGCGGGCAACTCAGGTAGCGAACGGGCCGCCGCGAAATCTGCGCCCGGGCACGCCACCGGCTTCGGGGTGACGGCAGCGCCGCTGTCACGACCGGCGCATCGCTTCCCGACTTGGCCGTAGTGCCGTGCTAGCGGGCTAGCGCCTGACGGCCTTCGACCTGTTCGGCCAACGCCCGCAAAGGTGCGGCGATCTCGACCGGGTAGCCGGTCTCGCCGACGGCGCTGCGCAGCGCTTCCGGCAGGCGCTCGAGCTGCTGCAGCAGGGTCGCGCGCAGCTGCGCCAGCGGCGGTGACGGCGCCAGCCGCCGGCCGCCACGCATGACCGGTTCGAGCAGCGGCGTCGCCCCGGCCGGGCCCGGCGCGTTGGCCAGGGTGACGGTGTCGCCCAGCGGCGTGCCGTCGGCGGCGAACCGGCGCCAGACCTGCTTGCGGCCGGGCCAGGTCGCCTTGCCGGGCGAGCGCTTGCGTCGCGGCACCCCGGCGTACTCCTGCAGCTTGTAGACGCAGTCGAGCGACGGCACGTCGTTGGAGGTGGTCAGGTGGGTGCCGATGCCGAAGCCGTCGATCGGCGCGCCGGCGGCGAGTAGCCGCGCCACGCTGTACTCGTCGAGGTTGCCGCTGCAGAAGATGCCGGTCTGGTGCAGGCCGCCGGCGTCGAGGATGGCGCGCACCTTCTGGCTCACCTCGCGCAGGTCGCCGCTGTCGATGCGCACCGCCTTGATCCGGATCCCCTGGCGGGCCAGTTCGGGGGCGACGCGGACCACCGCGCGGGCGCCGTCGACGCTGTCGTAGGTGTCGATCAGCAGCACGACGTTGTCCGGCTGGCTGAGGGCGAAATCGACAAATGCCTCCGCCTCGCTCGGGTGGGCCTGGATGAAGGAGTGGGCCATGGTGCCGAACACCGGGATGGCAAAGCGGATGGCCGCGGCGACCGTGGCGCTGCCGGTGAACCCGGCCAGGTAGGCGGCGCGCGCGGCATAGATCGCCGCCTCGGCGCCGTGCGCCCGGCGCATGCCGAAGTCGACCAGCTGCCGTCCCGGTGCGGCCAGCACGCAGCGCACCGCCTTGCTCGCGACCAGGGTCTGCAGGTGCAGCAGGTTGATCAGCCGGCTCTCGACGAACTGCGCCTCGGGCAGCGGCGCGCTGACCCGCAGCACCGGCTCGTTGGCGAAAAACGGGGTCCCCTCCGGCATGGCGTCGACGTCGCCGCTGAAGTGGAAATCGGCCAGCGCTTCGACAAAGGCCGGCTCGAAGCGGCCGCTGGCGCGCAACCAGGCGAGGTCGTCGGCGTCGAACGCCAGGGCCTCGAGGTAGTCGAGCGCCTGCTCCAGCCCGGCGGCGACCAGGAAGCGGCGGTTCTCCGGCAGGCGGCGAACGAAGAACTCGAACACCGCGCCGTCGCGCATGTCGCGGCGCCGGTAGCCCTGCAGCATGGTCAGCTGGTAGAGGTCGGTCAGCAGGGCGTCGTGGCTCATGCCAGGGACTCGAGGGTCAGCGGCTCGGCGCCGGCGGCACGCATGCGCTCGATGGCCGCCTCGCCGTCGCCGCGGTTGACCTCGACGGCCCGGATGGCGTCGAGCAGCAGGCGCACGGCAAAGCCCTCGCGCCGGGCGTCGAGCACGGTGTTGAGGACGCAGTAGTCGGTCGCCAGGCCGCCGATGAACAGGCGCTCGGCGCCGGCCGCGCGCAGTTCGTCCGCCAGCCGGGTGCCGCCGAAGCCGGAGTAGCTGTCCTGGTCCAGGTCGCTCCCCTTGAGTACGTGGTGGGTCGCCGGGGGCAGCTCGAGGTCCGCGGCGTAGGCGGCCCCGGGGGTCTCCTGGATGCAGTGCGGTGGCCACGGTCCGCCGCGGGCGGCGAACGAGCAGTGGCCCGCGGGATGCCAGTCGCGGGTGGCGAAGACCGGCAGGCCGGCGGCGGCAAACCGGGCGAGGTAGCGGTTCAGCACCGGCACCACCGCGTCGCCGTCGGGGACGCCCAGCGCCCCACCGGGGAGAAAGTCGTTCTGCACGTCGACAACGATCAGCGCATCGCCCGGGCGCGGATCCGGTTGAGTCCCAGGGTGCGTCATGTCGATCACGGTCCTCGGTGGCGGCCCGTCAGCCGGGTCCGCTCTACCTTAACTGTAATGCACCGCCACGCTGCCGTCAGGCGAGGTACCGCCCCTGCGGGCCGTGGTGTAAACTTCGGCGCCCACAGCCGAACCGCCGCCTGGAAGCCGCCGCACCCATGTTCGAGATCAATCCCGTCCTGCACCAGCTCGACGACCTCCGAGGGCGCTCCACCGCCCTGAGGGGGTACCTTTGACTACGCCGAGAGGCGCGAGCGCCTGACCGAGGTCGTCCGCGAACTCGAGCAGCCCGACGTCTGGAACCAGCCCGAGCGCGCCCAGGCGCTGGGGCGCGAACGCGCGGCCCTGGAGAAGGTGGTCGACGTCCTCGACGAGGTCGGCCAGGGTCTCGACGAGGCCGGCGAACTGCTCGAGCTGGCGCGCGCCGAGGACGACGAGGCGACCCTGACCGAGATCGCCGCCGACCTCGAGCAGATGGAGCGGCGCATCGCCGAGCTCGAGTTCCGGCGCATGTTCTCCGGCGCCACCGACGGCTGCAACGCCTTTGTCGACATCCAGGCCGGCTCCGGCGGCACCGAGGCGCAGGACTGGGCCGAGATGCTGCTGCGCATGTACCTGCGCTGGGCCGAGCGGCGCGGCTTCAACACCGAGCTGATCGAGGTCTCGCCCGGCGAGGTGGCCGGGATCAAGAGCGCCACGGTCAAGGTCGACGGCGACCACGCCTTCGGCTGGCTGCGCACCGAGACCGGGGTCCATCGCCTGGTGCGCAAGTCGCCGTTCGACTCCGGCAACCGGCGTCACACCTCGTTCGCCGCGGTCTTCGTCGCCCCCGAGATCGACGACGAGATCGAGATCGAGATCAACCCGGCGGACCTGCGCGTCGACACCTACCGCGCCAGCGGCGCCGGCGGTCAGCACGTCAACCGCACCGAGTCGGCGATCCGCATCACCCACCTGCCGAGCGGCATCGTCGTCGCCTGCCAGAACGACCGCTCGCAGCACAAGAACCGGGCGACGGCGATGAAGCAGCTGAAGTCCAAGCTCTACGAGATGGAGCAGCAGAAGCGCCTCGCCGAGCAGCAGGTGCTCGAAGACAGCAAGGCCGACATCGGCTGGGGCAGCCAGATCCGCTCCTACGTGCTCGACCAGTCGCGGATCAAGGACCTGCGCACCGGGGTCGAGGTCGGCAACACCCAGGCGGTGCTCGACGGCGACCTGGACCCGTTCATCGAAGCCAGCCTGAAGCACGGCCTCTAGTGTCCTGCTTCACTCTTGGAGGCACATTCAGCGACTCGCTGGTCGTGTCGAAATCTATGGGTCACGGTACTAGACGGGAAACGACGTGAACGACGCACGCGACGACGAGCACAAGCTGATCGCCCAGCGCCGGGCCAAGCTGCAGGCCCTGCGCGACCACGGCACCGCCTTTCCCAACGACTTCCGGCGCGACGTCATGGCCGGGGAGCTGCTGGCGGAGTACGGGGAACACGCCGCCGAGGCGCTCGATGCCGCGCCGCGCCGGGTGGCCGTCGCCGGCCGCCTGATGGGCAAGCGGGTGATGGGCAAGGCGAGCTTCGCCCACCTGATGGACATGTCCGGCCGCATCCAGCTGTTCCTCCAGCGCGACGCGCTGGCCGACGGCGTCTACGCCGACTTCAAGACCTGGGACGTCGGCGACATCGTCGGCGCCGAGGGGGTGCTGTTCAAGACCCGCACCGGCGAGCTGTCGGTCAAGGTCGACGCCCTGCGCCTGTTGACCAAGTCGTTGCGCCCGCTGCCGGAGAAGTTCCACGGCCTGACCGACACCGAGACCCGCTACCGCCAGCGCTACCTCGACCTGGTGATGAACGAATCCTCGCGCGCGACCTTCCGCAAGCGCTCCGAGATCATCCGCTTCATCCGCCGCTTCCTCGACGAGCGCGGTTTCCTCGAGGTCGAGACGCCGATGATGCAGGCGATTCCGGGCGGCGCCGTGGCGCGCCCGTTCGTGACCCACCACAACGCGCTGGACATGGCGCTGTTCCTGCGCATCGCGCCGGAGCTCTACCTCAAGCGGCTGGTGGTCGGCGGCTTCGAACAGGTCTACGAGATCAACCGCAATTTCCGCAACGAGGGGCTGTCGACCCAGCACAACCCCGAGTTCACCATGCTCGAGTTCTACCAGGCCTACGCCGACTACCACGATCTGATGGACCTGACCGAGACGCTGCTGCGCGCCCTGGCCGAGGCGGTCAACGGCAGCGCCCGGGTCGCCTACCAGGGCGCCACGTTCGACTTCGGCATCCCGTTTGCGCGCCTGACCGTGCGCGAGTCGATCCTGCGCTTCAACCCCGACATCGCCCCCGCCGACCTCGACGACGAGGCCGGGGCGCGCGCCATCGCCACGCGCCTGGGCATTCCGCTCAAGCCCGGTTACGGCCTGGGCAAGGTGTGGATCGAGATCTTCGAAAAGACGGTCGAGCAGCGGCTCGAACAGCCGACCTTCATCACCGCCTACCCGACCGAGGTTTCGCCGCTGGCGCGGCGCAGCGACGCCGATCCGTTCGTCACCGACCGCTTCGAGTTCTTCGTCGGCGGGCGCGAGATCGCCAACGGCTTTTCCGAGCTCAACGACGCCGAGGACCAGGCTGAGCGCTTCCGCGCCCAGGTGGCCGAAAAGGAGGCCGGCGACCTCGAGGCGATGCACTTCGACGCCGACTACGTCACCGCGCTGGAACACGGCATGCCGCCGACCGCCGGGGAGGGGATCGGCATCGATCGGCTGGTCATGCTGCTGACCGACGCGCCGTCGATCCGCGACGTGCTGCTGTTTCCGCACATGCGCCACGCCGCGGCGGACTGATCCGCCCGGCCGCCGGCGCCGCCCCGACGGCTACAAACCGTTACAAACCGCCCGCCTGCCGCAACGCCCGCGTTACATGCTCCTGCTGTAATGACCACAGCAAAAAGAGCCGGATCCCCCGGCTCGAGGAGACGACCATGAAACGCAATCGCAAGATCCTTCTTGTCACCCTGTTGGCCGGCGGCGTTGCCACGGCCGCGGTGGTCAGCGCCGGCCCCGGCTTCGGTCCGGGCGGCTGCGCTCAGGGCTACGGCCCGGGCAACGGCCCGATGATGCAGGGTCAGGGATACGGCCCCGGACACGGCCCGATGATGCAGGGCCAGGGCGACGGCCCGATGATGCGCGGCGACGGTTCCGGTCCGTATGGTGGCATGCGTGGCGGCATGCACGGTCGCTCGGATCAGGGCATGCATGGCCCCGAGGCGGCCGCGCAGAGGCTCGAACGGATGCATGACCAGCTCGGCATCAGCGCCGCGCAGGAGCCGGCTTGGCAGGCCTTTGCCGCCAAGGTGGCGGCCCAGGGCGAGCGCATGCAGGCCCACCACGAGACGATGCGCGCGCAGTGGGCGCAGGGCGACGAGCTGACCGCGCCCGAGCGCCTCCAGCGCCGCGCCGAGATGATGGGCGAGCGCCTTGGCGCCATGAGCGAAATGGCCGATGCGGTCACCACCCTCTACGGCGAGCTGACCCCGGAGCAGCAGAAGGTGTTCGATCAGCTGCAGCCGATGGGCGGCCACCACCGCCGGGCGTTCTGAAGGCAAGCGGGGGCCGGGATCCACTCCCGGCCCCCGTCAACCGGTGTTCACGCGGGTCGGGTTTCAGCCCGACCCTGCCGCGGAATCTCTGTAGGTCGGACTTCAGTCCGACGCGGCCGTTGCAGTCGGGCTGAAGTCCGACCTACAGAAGAGGCTCATCCACGGAAGAGATTCACCCACCGGCCTGCCAGCGTCGGGTCGGCCACAGCGCCCGCGCCAGCAGCCCGGGCCAGGCGCGGCGTGGCAGCCGCGGCCGGGCGAAGCTGTCGCGCCGCGCGCGGCAGGCGCGCAGCACGGCCAGGCCGCCCTCGACCGTCAGCCGGATCTCCAGGCCGAGCCGGCCGGGCAGGCGGCCACCGAGCGGCATGCCGTCCCGCAACAGCGCCTCGGCCCGGTCGAGCTGGGTGGCGATGACCCGCCGCAGGGCCGGGCTGTCGCGGCGCGCCAGCAGCTGCGCCTCGTCGATCCCGGCCGCGGCCCAGTCGGCGCGCGGCAGGTAGAGACGGTCGCGTTCGGCGATGTCCTGGTCCAGGTCCTGCCACAGGTTGATCAGCTGCAGCGCCGTGCAGATGGCGTCGGCGCGTTGCAGGTGGTCCGGCGTCGCCTGGCCGAACAGCTGCAGCAGCAGCCGCCCGACCGGGTTGGCCGAGTGGCGGCAGTAGTGCAGCAGTTGCGCGTGGTCGGCATAGCGGCGCGTGGTCACGTCCATGCGGAATGCCGTCAGCAGGTCGTGCAGCAGGCCGCGCGGCAGTTGGTGGCGGGCGATGCTGTCGGCCAGGGCGCGGTGGACCGGATCGCCCGGCAGGGCGGTGGGGTCGCCGTCCAGTGCTCGCGCCTCGCGGTCGAGCCGCTGCAGCCGTTCGGCGGCCGTCAGGTCGCCCTCGTCGGCATGGTCGTCGGCGCGCCGGGCAAAGGCGTAGATCGCCGCCACCGGGCGGCGCAGCGGCGCCGGCAGCAGCCACGACGCCACCGGGAAGTTCTCGTAATGGCCGCGCACCACCCCGAGGCAGTGGGCGTAGGCGGCGTCGATGCGGGGATCACCGTCATCGGTCGCAGCATAGGGCAGCCGCGGCGCCACGCCGTGCCTCAGGCCCCGGCCAGCCAGGCGAGGATCTCGCCGGGGCTGTCGACCAGGCCGTCGGCGCCCCAGCTCGCGGGCCGGTCGTCGGGGCCGAGGTAGCCGAAACCGGCCACCAGGGTGCGCATGCCGGCGCGCCGGCCGGCCTCGATGTCGCGCTCGGCGTCGCCGACGAACAGGCACTCCGCCGGCGGCACCGCCAGCACCCGGCTGGCGTGCAGCAGCGGCTCGGGGTGCGGCTTGGCGTGTGCCGTGGTGTCGCCGCTGATGATGCAGCCGGCGCGCGCGGTCAGTCCCAGCGCCGCCATCAGTGGGTCGGTCAGCCAGGCCGGCTTGTTGGTCACCACGCCCCACGGCAGGCCGCGCGCCTCGGTCGCCGCGAGCAGTGCCGGCATGCCGTCGAACAGCCGCGTCCGGGTGGCGATGGCACCGCGGTAGAGCGCCAGGAAGCGCTGCAGCAGGTCGTCGTAGCCGGGGCTCTCGCGCGCCACGCCGAGCGCGAAGCGGAGCAGGGCACTGGCCCCGTGCGAGACGTGCGGGCGGATCGCGGCCAACGGCAGCGGCGGCCGGCCCAGCTCGGCCAGCAGAGCGTTGAGTGCGCCGCCCAGGTCGGGCGCGGTGTCGGCCAGGGTGCCGTCGAGGTCGAACAGGACCGCGCGGCAGCGGGGGGCGGCCACCGCTCAGGACCCGCGCTGGAACAGGGCCATGTAGTTGATGTCGGTCGGTGGGGCGACACGGAAGCTGCGCGCCAGCGGGTTGAAGCGGACGCCGACCACCTCGCGCGCCTCCAGCGCCGCGACCCGGGCCCAGCGCACCATCTCGGCGGGGCGGATGAAGCGCGCGTACTGGTGGGTCCCGCGCGGCAGCATGTTGAGCAGGTACTCGGCGCCGACGATGGCGAACAGGTAGGCCTGCGGCGTGCGATTGATGGTCGAGAAGACCGCCTGGCCGCCCGGCTTGAGCAGCCGGGCGCAGGCGCGGATGGTGGAGTCGGGCTCGGGCACGTGCTCGAGCAGCTCCATGCAGGTGACCAGGTCGTAGCTGCCGGCCTGTTCGGCCGCCAGCGCCTCGGCGCTGATGCAGCGGTAATCGACCTCGACCCCGGACTCGTGCAGGTGCAGGCGCGCCACCGCCAGCGGCGCCTCGCCCAGGTCGATGCCGGTCACCGTCGCCCCGCGCGCCGCCATGGCCTCGCTCAGCAGGCCGCCGCCGCAGCCGACGTCGAGCACCCGCTTGCCGGCCAGGCCGACGCGCTCGTCGAGATAGTCGAGCCGCATCGGGTTCATTCGGTGCAGCGGCCAGAACTCGCTCTCCGGGTCCCACCAGCGCGCGGCCAGCGCCTCGAACTTGGCCACCTCGGCGGGGTCGACGTTGGCGTCCTGCTGGCTCATCTGCACCTGACCGTTCGGTTTGGAGGGACCGCGATTATAGACCCGGCGTCCGGTGCCCGGCGGCTCAGGGTGCGGCGCCGGCGGCGTCGCTGGCGCCGATGCGTTCGCCCCAGCGGCGGGCATCGGCGAGGATCTCCTGCTCGTCGAGGGTGGTCAGGTGCCGCTCGCGCAACAGGTGCTGGCCGGCGACCCAGACGTCGCTGACCCGGCCGCGATCGAGGGCGTAGACGATCTGCGACAGCGGCTGGTAGAGCGGTTCGGTCTCGATGCCGTCGAGGCGGACGGCGACCAGGTCGGCCGCCTTGCCCGCGACCAGCGAGCCGATCTCCTCGTCCCAGCCAAGGGCACGCGCCCCATCGAGAGTGGCCATCTCCAGGGCGCGGGCGGCAGGCAACGCACTGGCGTCGTGCGCCACCGCTTTGGCCAGCAGTGCCGCACTGCGCAGTTCACCGAACATGTCGAGGTCGTTATTGCTGGCGGCGCCATCGGTGCCGAGGGCGACGGTAACCCCCGCCGCCTGCAGCCGGGCGACCGGGCAGAAACCGCTGGCCAGCTTGAGGTTCGATTCGGGGCAGTGGACTACCCGCACCCCGGCGGCGGCGAGGGTGTCGATCTCGGCCGCCTCGAGCTGGGTCATGTGCACGGCCAGCAGTGCCGGCGACAGCAGGCCGAGCCGGGCCAGTCGCGCCAGCGGCCGCTCGCCGTGCCTTGCGACCGCCTCGGCCACCTCGTGCGCGGTCTCGTGGACGTGCATGTGGATCGGGATGTCGAGTTCGTCGGCCAGCACCCGGATCCGCTCCAGCGGCGCGTCGGAGACGGTGTAGGGGGCGTGGGGCGCGAACGCCGTGCGCACCAGGGCGTCGTGGCGGAACTCGTCGTGCACCGCCAGCCCCTTGTCCAGGTACTCGCCGGCGTCGGCCGCCCAGACGGTGGGAAAATCGATGGCGATCAGGCCGACCATCGAGCGGATGCCGGCGGCCGACGCCACCCGCGCGGTGACGTCCGGGAAGAAGTACATGTCGTTGAAGCAGGTGGTGCCGCTGCGCAGCATCTCGGCCACGGCGAGGCGGGTGCCGTCGCGCACGAACTCCTCGCTGACCCAGCGGCCCTCGGCCGGCCAGATGTGCTCCTGCAGCCAGCGCATCAGCGGCAGGTCGTCGGCGAGGCCGCGCAGCAGCGTCATCGCGGCGTGGGTGTGGGCGTTGACCAGTCCCGGCAGCAGGGCGTGGCGGTCGAGGACGACGGTGGTGTGCGGTCGGTAGCGCGCCAGCGCCTCGGCGCGCGGCAGCAGGGCGAGGATGCGGCCGTCGGCGATGGCCACGGCATGCTCCTCCAGCACCACGTCGCGCGGTTCGACCGGCACGATCCAGCGCGCGCAGAGCAGGGTGTCGATGGTTTGCATGCAGCGGCATCCAGACGACGGCGCATCGATTGTACACGCGCCACCCCGTGCGGCAGGCGCGCGCGGGGAGGGCGGCTGCGCGCTAGACTGGTACCCCCTGGCCGCCAATGTTCCCGGAAACCTGCCATGACCCAGCCCGACCGCGAACCGATCCGTCCCATCGTCTGGCGCGACGACCGGCTCTGGCTGCTCGATCAGCGCGCCCTGCCGGAGCGCGAGGTCTACCTCGACTACGACCATCCCGATGCCGTCGCCAGCGCGATCCGGGAGATGGTGGTTCGCGGCGCGCCGGCGATCGGGGTGACCGCGGCCTACGCCGCGGTGCTGTCCGCCCGCCGCCACTACGCCCGCGATCCCGGGGACTGGCGCCGCGGCTTTGAAGCCGACCTCGCGACCCTGGGCGCGGCCCGGCCGACCGCGGTCAACCTGCACTGGGCCATCGCCCGTATGGGTGCACTGGAAACCGGCCCGGGCGACCCGGAGCCGGCCCTGCTGGCCGCGGCGCGCATCATCGAGGCCGCGGACCTCGCCGCCAACCACGCCATGGGGCGCCTCGGCGCAGCGCTGCTCGACGGCGGCGCGGTGCTGACCCACTGCAACGCCGGCGCCCTGGCGACCGCCGGCTTCGGCACCGCGCTGGGGGTGATCCGCCAGGCGCATGCCGACGGGCGTCTCGACCACGTCTACGCCGACGAGACCCGGCCGTGGCTGCAGGGGGCGCGGCTGACCGCCTGGGAGCTGGCCCACGAGGGCATCCCGGCGACCCTGCTGTGCGAGGGCGCCGCCGCGGCGCTGCTGCGTGAAGGGCGGGTCAAATGGGTGATCGTCGGTGCCGACCGGGTGGCCGCCAACGGCGACGTCGCCAACAAGATCGGCACCTACGGCCTGGCGATCCTGGCCCGCCACCACGGCGTCCGCTTCATGGTCGTGGCCCCGACCAGCACCATCGACCGGGACGCCGTCGACGGCACGGCGATCCCGATCGAGCAGCGTCCCGCCGACGAGGTGCTCGACTGCGCCGGCCGGCGCGTCGCCGCCGCCGGGGTCGCGGCCTGGAACCCGGCCTTCGACGTCACCCCGGCCGAGTTGGTCGACGCCCTGGTGACCGAGCGGGGCGTGGTCGCGCCACCCGGCCGCGAGGCCATTGCGGCGCTGTTCGAGCAGTCGGCCCCAGATCCGGCCGGTTCCATCCCGCCAGAAGCGAAAAAAGCGGTTTCCTGAGCCGCGCCGGCCTCTCAGGCGGTTCCTGCGGCCGCCAGAGGCCCGATCGCCTGATGCGCTAGGGCGCAACGGTGTAGTAGAATGTGCGGCTTAACAGAGCCGATATTGCGCTGCGCCAATCGGCCCCAGGGAGAGCCCGCCCACGATGGCAGAATTCGCCAAGGAAGTCCTGCAGGTCAACCTCGAAGACGAGATGGAGCAGTCCTACCTGGACTACGCCATGAGCGTCATCATCGGCCGCGCCCTGCCCGACGCCCGCGACGGCCTCAAGCCGGTCCACCGGCGCGTGCTCTACGCCATGAGCGTGCTCGGCAACGACTGGAACAAGGCCTACAAGAAGTCGGCCCGCGTGGTCGGCGATGTCATCGGTAAATACCACCCGCACGGCGACTCGGCGGTCTACGACACCATCGTGCGCATGGCCCAGCCGTTTTCGCTGCGCTACCTGCTGGTCGACGGCCAGGGCAACTTCGGCTCGGTCGACGGCGACGCCCCGGCGGCGATGCGCTACACCGAGGTGCGCATGTCGCGCCTGGCGCACGAACTGCTGGCCGACCTGGACAAGGAGACGGTCGACTTCGTCCCCAACTACGACGAGTCGGAGCGCGAGCCGACGGTGTTCCCGACCCGGGTGCCCAACCTGCTGGTCAACGGCTCGGCCGGCATCGCCGTCGGCATGGCCACCAACATCCCGCCGCACAACCTCGGCGAGGTGGTCGCCGCCTGCGTGGCGCTGATCGACGATCCGGCCATCGACATCGACGGCCTGATGCAGTACATCCCCGGGCCGGACTTCCCGACCGCCGGCATCATCAACGGCGCCAGCGGCATCGAGGAGGCCTACCGCACCGGCCGCGGGCGCATCTACATGCGCTCCCGCCACACCTTCGAGACGGTGCGCAGCGGGCGCGAGGCGATCGTCGTCACCGAGCTGCCGTACCAGGTCAACAAGGCGCGGCTGATCGAGAAGATCGCCGAGCTGGTCAAGGAGAAGAAGCTCGAAGGCATCGCCGAGCTGCGCGACGAGTCGGACAAGGACGGCCTGCGCGTGGTCATCGAGCTGCGCCGCGGCGAGGTCGGCGAGGTGGTGCTGAACAACCTGTTCCAGCACACCCAGCTGCAGAGCGTGTTCGGCATCAACATGGTCGCGCTGCGCGACGGCCAGCCGCTGCTGCTCAATCTCAAGCAGCTGATCGAGGCGTTCATCCAGCACCGCCGCGAGGTGGTCACCCGGCGCACGGTGTTCGACCTGCGCAAGGCGCGCGAGCGGGCCCACATCCTCGAGGGGCTGGCCGTGGCCCTGGCCAACATCGACGACGTGATCACCCTGATCAAGGCCTCGCCGAGCCCGGCCGAGGCCAAGCAGGGGCTGATCGCACGCCCCTGGGCGCCGGGCGTGGTGACCGACCTGCTGGCGCGTGCCGGCGAGGACCAGACCCGCCCCGACGGCCTGCCCGAGAGCTGCGGCCTGCGTGCCGACGGCTACTGGCTGTCCGAGCAGCAGGCCCAGGCGATCCTCGACCTGCGCCTGCACCGCCTGACCGGGCTGGAGAAGGACAAGATCGTCAATGAGTACCGCGAGATCGTCACCCGCATCAACGAGCTCGGCCTGATCCTGGCCAGCCCGGAGCGGCTGATGGCGGTGATCCGCGGCGAGCTGGTCGACCTGAGCGAGCGCTACGCCGACCCGCGCCGCACCGAGATCCTGGCCGATCACGTCGGCCTCAGCCTCGAGGACCTGATCACCGAGGAGGACATGGTGGTCACGCTGTCCCACGCCGGCTACGCCAAGATCCAGTCGCTGGCCGACTACCGGGCGCAGCGCCGCGGCGGCCGCGGCAAGTCGGCGACCCGGATGAAGGACGAGGATTTCATCGACCGGCTGTTCATCGCCAACACCCACGACACCATCCTCTGCTTCTCCAGCCTGGGCCGGGTCTACTGGCTCAAGGTCTACGAGCTGCCGCAGGCCGGGCGCACCGCGCGCGGCAAGCCGATCGTCAACCTGCTCGAGCTGGCCGAGGGCGAGCGCATCAGCACCATCCTGCCGGTGCGCGATTTCACCGCCGACCGGTACGTGCTGCTGGCGACCCGCCACGGCACGGTCAAGAAGACCCCGCTGGCCGACTTCTCGCGCCCGCGCCGCAACGGCATCATCGCCGTCGACCTGGTCGAAGGCGACAGCCTGGTCAACGCCGCCCTGACCGACGGCAGCAACGAGCTGATGCTGCTGGCCAGTTCCGGCAAGGCGATCCGTTTCGCCGAGTCCGAGGTGCGCAGCATGGGCCGCTCGGCGCGCGGCGTGCGCGGCATCCGTCTGGGCCGGGGCCACGAGGTGATCGCCCTGATCGTGCTCGCCGAGGGGGCGATCCTGACCGCCACCGCGCGCGGCTTCGGCAAGCGCACGCCGGTCGCCGACTACCCGCGCCAGGGGCGCGGCGGCCAGGGGGTGATCTCGATCCGCACCACCGAGCGCAACGGTCCGGTGGTCGGCGCGGCCCAGGTCGACGACAGCGACGAGGTGATGCTGATCAGCGACGTCGGCACCCTGGTGCGTACGCCGGTCGCCGACATCAGCGTCACCGGGCGCAACACCCAGGGCGTCACCCTGATCGCCCTGGGCAAGGAGCAGCGCCTGGTCGGGGTCGAGAAGATCGTCCAGCTCGCCGGCGACGACGACGAGGCGCTCGACGTCGCCGACGACGTCGCTGATGGCGATGCCGCCAGCATCAGCGACGACTGACCCCCCGAATTCAACCGCAACCCTTCCTGGAGGATCCGATGGCACGCGTCTTCAACTTCAGCGCCGGCCCCGCCGTGCTGCCGGCCGAGGTGCTCGAGCAGGCCCGCGACGACATGCTCGACTGGCACGGCAGCGGCATGTCGGTGATGGAGATGAGCCACCGAGGCAAGGTGTTCATGGGCATCGCGGCCCAGGCCGAGGCCGACCTGCGCGAGCTGCTCGCCGTCCCCGACGGCTACAAGGTGCTGTTCCTCCAGGGCGGCGCCACCGGCCAGTTCAGCGCCGTGCCATTGAACCTGCTGCGCGATGCCGGGCGCGCCGACTACCTCAACACCGGCGCCTGGTCGAAAAAGGCGATCGCCGAGGCCCAGCGCTACGCCACGGTCAACGTCGCCGGCAGCTCCGCGGCGGAGAACTTCATGACCGTGCCGGCGCCGGCGGCGCTGCAGCTCGACCCGGCCGCGGCCTACGTCCACTACACCCCCAACGAGACCATCGGCGGCGTCGAGTTTCCCTACGTGCCCGACACCGGCGCCGTACCGCTGGTGGCTGACATGTCCTCGACCCTGCTGTCGCGGCCGCTCGACGTCAGCCGCTTCGGCGTGATCTACGCCGGCGCGCAAAAGAACATCGGCCCGGCCGGGCTGACCGTGGTCATCGTCCGCGAGGAGCTGATCGGCCATGCCCTGCCGCAGACGCCGGCCCTGCTCGACTACCGGATCCAGGCCGACAACGACTCCATGTACAACACGCCGCCGACCTACGCCTGGTACCTGGCCGGGCTGGTGTTCCAGTGGCTCAAGCGCCTCGGCGGCCTGACTGCGATGGCCGAGATCAACCAGCGCAAGGCGGGCCGACTCTACGCCGCCATCGACGGCTCCGACTTCTACTCCAACCCGGTAGACCCGGCCTGCCGGTCGTGGATGAACGTGCCGTTCGTCCTCGCCGACGCCGCCCTCGACGGCCGCTTCCTCGAGGAGGCCAAGGCCGCCGGACTCGAGACCCTGAAGGGGCACCGCTCGGTCGGCGGCATGCGCGCCAGCCTCTACAACGCCATGCCCGAAGCGGGAGTCAGCACCCTGATCGAGTTCATGGCCGATTTCGAAAAGCGCTGCGCCTGACGCCGCGCCAAGGGACCCGCATGTTCAAGATCCTGACACTCAACAACATCTCGGTCAGCGGCCTGGAACGGCTGCCGCGCGACCGCTACGAGATCGCCTCCGAGATCAGCCACCCGGATGCCATCCTGGTGCGCTCGTTCAAGATGCACGGCATGGCGATCCCGCCGTCGCTGAAGGCGGTCGGCCGCGCCGGCGCCGGGGTCAACAACATCCCGGTCGACGACATGAGCCGCCGCGGCATCCCGGTGTTCAACGCCCCTGGGGCCAACGCCAACGCGGTCAAGGAGCTGGTCCTGGCCGGCATGCTGGTGGCCAGCCGCAACCTGTGCCAGGCGTGGGCCTTTGCCCGCGATCTCGAAGGCGACGACGCCGCCATCAACAAGGCGGTCGAGGCGGGCAAGAAGCAGTTCGGCGGCTTCGAGCTGCCGGGGCGCACGCTCGGGGTGATCGGCCTCGGCGCCATCGGCGTGCAGGTGGCCAACGCCGCGCTGGCGCTGGGCATGCGCGTGATCGGCCTCGACCCGCAGATCACCGTGCACCGCGCCTGGCAGCTCTCGGCCAGCGTCGAGCAGGCGGAGAGCGTCGACGCCCTGCTGGCCAAGGCCGACTTCATCACCTGCCACGTGCCGCTGGTCGACGCCACGCGCAACCTGATCAACGCCGACCGCATGCGCCTGCTGCGCCCGGGTGCGGTGCTGCTGAACTTCGCCCGCGCCGGCATCATCGACGATGCCGCCGCGCTGGCCGCGCTCGATGCCGGGCAGCTCTACGCCTACATCTGCGACTTCCCGAGCAACCTGCTCAAGGACCATCCGCGGGTGGTCACGCTGCCGCACCTCGGCGCCTCGACCCGCGAGGCCGAGGAGAACTGCGCGGTGATGGTCGCCGACCAGCTGCGCGACTACCTGGAGGAGGGCAGCGTGCGCAACTCGGTCAACTTCCCCGAGGTGATCATGCCGCGCAACGGCGGCTTCCGCCTGACCGTGGTCAACGCCAACGTGCCCAACATGCTCGGCCAGATCTCGACCGAACTGGCCCGGGCGGGGCTGAACATCGTCGACATGCTGAACAAGTCGCGCGGTGAACTCGCCTACACTGTCGTCGACGTGCAAGACCCGATCCCGCAGCCGGTGGTCGACCAGATCGCCGCCATCGAGGGGGTGCTTGCGGTGCGTACGATCTGACCCGGCAACGGACCAGGGTGGAGCCCCGATGAGCGACGATTTCCAGCAGCGCCTCGCCGCCATCCGCGAGCAGATCGACAGCCTCGACGACCAGATCCTGCAGCTGATCAACCAGCGCGCTGGCTGCGCCCAGGAGGTCGCCCGGATCAAGCGCGAGACCGAGGGCGAGACCCACTTCTACCGTCCCGAGCGCGAGGCCCAGGTGCTGCGCCGGGTGCTGGCCAACTCCCGGGGACCGCTGCACAGCGAGGAGATGGCGCGCCTGTTCCGCGAGATCATGTCGGCCTGCCTGGCGCTCGAGGAGCCGCTGACCATCGCCTTCCTCGGCCCGGAGGGGACATTCACCCAGGCCGCCGCGCTCAAGCACTTCGGCCACTCGGTCAAGACCCTGGCCCTGCCGGCGATCGACGAGGTGTTCCGCGAGGTCGAGGCGGGCGGTGCGCAGTACGGCGTGGTGCCGGTCGAGAACTCGACCGAGGGGGTGATCAACCACACCCTGGACATGTTCCTGCAGTCGCCGCTGAAGATCAGCGGCGAGGTGGAGATCCGCATCCACCAGCACCTGATCGGCCAGGCCGGGACCGACCTCGACCAGGTGACCCGGGTCGTTTCGCACCAGCAGTCGCTGGCCCAGTGCCGCGAGTGGCTCGACGCCAACCTGCCGCACGCCGAGCGGGTGTCGATCAACAGCAACGCCGAGGCGGCACGGCTGGCGCGCGAGACCCCGGACGCGGTCGCCATCGCCGGCGAGACCGCGGCCCAGATCTACGGCCTGACGCTGCTCGCCCGCAACATCGAGGACGAGCCGGACAACACCACCCGCTTTCTGATCATCGGCAAGCTGAGCGTGCCGCCGAGCGGCCACGACAAGACCTCGCTGCTGATCTCGACCCCGAACAAGCCGGGCGCGCTCTACCAGCTGCTCGAGCCGCTGGCGCGCAACCGCGTCAGCATGACCCGGATCGAGTCGCGCCCGTCGCGCCGCGGCATGTGGGACTACGTCTTTTTTGTCGACATCGCCGGTCACGCCGAGGACGAGGGCATCAAGCGCGCCTTCGCCGAGCTGACCGCCGAGTCGTCGCTGTTCAAGGTGCTCGGCTCCTACCCGGTGGCCGTGCTCTGAGAGCCTGTGAAACAATCACCACGCCTGCTGCGACGCCCCCTGACCGCCTCTGGTGGGGTTGCGGGGACCCCCAAACGCGCTTACGTAGCGGTGCTACGCGCGCGCTTTTGTGTATCCCCGCGCCTTGCCAGAGACGCCCAGGCGGCATCTCGCGACGGCGGGCGATTCTTTCACAGGCTCTGACCCTGGAGTTTTCCCGATGAGCGATCAACTGGCCTTCGTCGACCTCGCCGTGCCTGGCGTTCGCGGCCTGCGTCCCTACGAGCCCGGCAAGCCCGAGGCCGAACTGGCGCGTGAGCACGGCCTCAAACTGGCCGACATCGTCAAGCTGGCCTCGAACGAAAACCCGCTCGGGCCGAGCCCGCGGGCCGTGGCCGCGATCCAGGCGGCGCTGCCGGAGCTGGCGCGCTATCCCGACGGCAACGGCTTCGAACTCAAGCAGCGGCTCTCGCGCCAGCTCGGCGTGGCGTCGCAGCAGATCACCCTCGGCAACGGTTCCAACGACGTCCTCGAGATCATCGCCCGCACCTTCGTCCGGCCCAAGGACGGCATGGTCTTCTCCGAGCACGCCTTCATCGTCTACCCGCTGCTGGCCCAGGCGATCGGCGCCACGGCGCAGGTAGCCAGGGCGCGCGCCTACGGCCACGACCTCGAGGCCATGCGCGCGGCGGTCGACAGCACCACCCGGCTGGTATTCATCGCCAACCCAAACAACCCGACCGGGACCTGGCTGCGCGCCGGCGAACTCGAGGCGTTCATCGCCGACCTACCGCGCACCGTGCTGGTGGTGATCGACGAGGCCTACATCGAGTACGTCGACGAGCCGGAGTTTCCCGATGCCGCGCGCTGGATCGGCTCCTACCCCAACCTGATCGTCACCCGGACCTTCTCCAAGGTGCATGCCCTGGCCGCGCTGCGCATGGGCTATGCGCTGTCGCATCCCGACGTCGCCGACCTGCTCAACCGGGTGCGCCAGCCGTTCAACGTCAACAGCCTGGCGCAGGTCGCGGCCTGCGCCTCGCTCGACGACGTCGACCACGTGCGCCAGGGGGTGGAGCTCAACCGCCAGGGCATGGCCTCGCTGGAGTCGGCGCTGGGCGAACTCGGCCTGACCTGGATCCCGTCGGTCGGCAACTTCCTCACCGTCGACTTCGGCCGGCCGGCCGGGCCGATCTACCAGGCGATGCTCGGCGAGGGGGTGATCGTCCGCCCGATCGCCGGCTACGGCATGCCCAACCACCTGCGCATCACCGTCGGCACGCCGACCGAGAACGCCCGCTGCGTCACCGCCCTGCGCAAGGTCCTCGCCGGCTGAGGGCGGCACACGCGGTGTTCGAACGCCTCTGCATCGTCGGTGTCGGCCTGATCGGCGGCTCGCTCGCCCGCGCCCTGCGCGCGGCCGGTGCCGGCGGCGAGATCGTCGGCTGCGGTCGCGACGCGCGCCATCTCGAGCGGGCGCGGGAACTCGGCGTCATCGACCGCTACGCGACCGACGTCGCCGACGCCGTCGCCGGGGCCGACCTGGTCGTGCTGGCGACCCCGCTCGGGGCCATGGGCGGGCTGTTCGCGGCGCTGCGCCCGAGCCTGGCGCCGGACGCGGTGGTCACCGACGTCGGCAGCACCAAGGCGAGCGTGGTCGCCGCGGCGCGCACCGGCCTCGACCCTGGCCAGCTGGCGCGCTTCGTCCCCGGGCACCCGATCGCCGGCACCGAGAAGAGCGGGGTGGAGGCGTCGTTCGCGGAACTGTTCCAGCAACGCCGGGTGATCCTGACGCCCCTGGCCGAGAACCCGCCCGCGGCGGTGGCGCGGGTGCGCGCCCTGTGGCAGGCGGCCGGCAGCGAAGTGACCGAGATGGAGGTCGCCCACCACGACCTGGTGCTGGCCGCGACCAGCCACCTGCCGCACATGCTCGCCTACACCCTGGTCGACACCCTGGCGCGGATGCACGACAAGGACGAGATCTTCGGCTACGCCGCCGGCGGTTTTCGCGACTTCACCCGCATCGCCTCCAGCGACCCGGTGATGTGGCGCGACGTCTGCCTGGCCAACCGCGACGCCATCCTCGGCATGATCGCACGCTTCCAGGCCGACCTGGCGCTGCTGGCCGCGGCCATCGAGGCGGGGGACGAGGCGGTCATCAGCGAGGTGTTCCACCGCGCCAAGGCGGCGCGCGACCGCTACGCCGGGCGGCTCGACGCCAGCGCCGGCGTGGTCGAGTAGGGCCGGTGGGCGTCACTTTTGACATCGCCCCCGGCGGGGCGCTGCACGGCACGCTGCAGGTTCCCGGCGACAAGTCGATTTCGCACCGGGCGGTGATGCTCGGGGCCCTGGCCGAAGGTGTCACCGAGGTCGCCGGCTTCCTCGAGGGGGCCGACAGCCTGGCCACCCTGGCCGCGTTCGAGGCCATGGGCATCACCGTCGAACACCCCGGGCCGGGGCGCCTGCGGGTCCACGGCCGCGGCCTCGACGGCCTGCGCCCGCCGGCCGCGCCGCTCGACCTCGGCAACTCGGGCACCTCCATGCGGCTGCTGGCCGGCCTGCTGGCGGGGCAGCGGTTCGACTCCACCCTGGTCGGCGACCCGTCGCTGTCGCGCCGCCCGATGCGCCGCGTCACCGCGCCGCTGGCGCAGATGGGGGCGCGCATCGACTCCACGGCGGCCGGGACCGCGCCGCTGCGGATCCACGGCGGCCAGCCGCTGCACGCCATCGACTACGCGCTGCCGGTCGCCAGCGCCCAGGTCAAGTCGGCGCTGTTGCTGGCCGGCCTCTACGCCAGCGGCACCACCCGCGTGACCGAACCGGCGCCGACCCGCGACCACACCGAGCGCATGCTCAGCGCCCTCGGCGCCCGCGTCGAGCGCGACGGTGCCCGCGTCGCCGTCCACGGCCGGCCGTCGCTGCGCGGCACCGCCCTGACGGTGCCGGGGGACATCTCCTCGGCCGCTTTCTTCCTGGTCGGGGCCAGCATCGCCCCCGGTTCCGACCTGCGCCTGCCCGGTGTCGGCGTCAACCCGACCCGCACCGGCGTGATCGACATCCTGCGCGCCATGGGCGCCGACATCGAACTCGACCGCCCGCGCACCGAGGGTGGCGAGCCGGTCGCCGACCTGCGCGTGCGGGCACGGCCGCTGCACGGCATCGACATTCCTGCAGCGCTGGTGCCGCTGGCGATCGACGAGTTCCCGGTGCTGTTCGTCGCTGCCGCCTGCGCCTCCGGCACGACCACCCTGCGCGGGGCCGCCGAACTGCGGGTCAAGGAGAGCGACCGCATCGGCGTCATGGCCGCCGGTCTCGCCACCCTCGGCATCGACGCCCGCGCCACCGACGACGGCATGGTCATCCACGGCGGCGCGCTCGGCGGCGGGCGCGTCGACAGCCACGGCGACCACCGGGTAGCGATGGCGTTCGCGATCGCCGCCCTGCGCGCCGGCGGGCCGGTGACGGTGGCCGACTGCGCCAATGTCGACACCTCGTTTCCCGGGTTCGCCGCCAGCGCCGCGGCCTGCGGCCTGCGCATCACCGCCAGCTGATCCGGCGGCCCCGGGGCGCTGGCGTCCGGATAGACGTTGGCAGCCAATCGTGTAATCCTAGGATTACAAAACCATAAATAAATGCTTACAAGATTGACCGTCAGACGGCAGGACGGAGTGCACTGGACGTCGCGTCCAGCGGGCACGCGATCCAGCCCGCAGTGAAGGAGGGGTCTCAACGATGCTGGTCCACGTGCCCGTCTACAACGACCACTTCGGTTACCACCAGATCAACATCTACGAGCAGACCGAGGGGGGCGAGTTCCGGCGCACGCCCAAGCGGATGATGCCGCACATGCTGGTCAACTTCGACAGCGTCTCGGAGTCGCTCGGCGAGGTGGTGGCGCCGGCCTACGACCGCCGCGAGCAGGAGTGGAACACCCCGACCGTCTACTTCTACCTCGGCCGCCCGCGCAGCTTCTTCCGCTTCCTGCGCGACCACGCCCTGGAACGCCAGATCATGGTGCTCTGCACCCAGAACATGTCGGCCAAGGTGCGCAAGTTCACCATTCACGAACTGCGCTTCAAGCGCAACGTCGCCACCGCGGTCAAGGCGTTGACCGCGCGCAAGTTCATCGAGGCGATCGACGTCTTTCTCGATCCCGAGCACGCCCAGGCCAGCGACGACGACGCCGCCTGACGGCGCGCTCAGCCACCCTCTTCGAGCAGTTCGACCAGACCCGTCCCGACCAGCAGCACATGCAACTGGCGCGGGCCGTGGATGCCGAGATAGAGCGTCTGCTCGATGTCGGCGGTGCGCGACGGGCCGGTGATCCAGTTGACCGTGCGCGGCAGGAACGCCGCGCTGTCGGCCTGTTCGCGCAGCCGCGCCCAGACGGCCTCGTAGGCGCCGGCCACGTCGGCGGCGTGGACCACCACCACGTGGCAGTCGGGCAGGAAGTTCAGGGTGGTCGGCGATGCCGGTCCTGAGCAGAGCACCAGCGTGCCCGATTCGGCGACTGCGGCGTAGGCCCGGCTGACCCCGAGCCGGTCGTCCGCCCGCGCCGGGCCAAGGCTCGCCGCCAGCCCGGCCGCCGGCCACGCCAGCGACGCCAGGTCGGGGTGGGGCGCCACCCGCACCGCGTCGGCCTGCGGAAAACGCTGCGCCACCGCCTGCGGGACCTCCGCCAGCGTCTCCAGCGGGACCAGCGTGGCCTCGGCCCGGCGCACCTTGGCGGCGAAGCGGCGCAGCAGGGTGGCGCGGTCGCCGCGGCTCGCCGCCGGCAGGCGGTTCGCGCTCGGCGCCTGCAGCCGCGCGGCCAGCGTCGCGGCCCCGGCGGCGTCGAGCGGGCCGCGGCCGAGCGCGTCGCGGATGCGCGCCAGGATCTGTTCCCGGCCGCTCATCGGTCGTGCCGCCGGGCCTGCCACTGGGCGAGGAAGGTCGACCCTTCGGACACCGGCAAGTCGCGGGTCGCGCTCCAGCCGGCCAGTCCGGGCAGGCGGGCGAGGGCCGGGCCGGCGCCGCGCCGCAGCAGGCGCGCGGTCAGGGCGGTGACCCGACGGTAGGCGCGCGGCCGGCGCGCCAGCCAGGCCCAGGCGCGCAGCCCGAGACGCGGCAGACCGCCGGGCCAGCCCTGGGTCCAGCTCTGCCCGCGCCAGTAGCGCAGGATGGCGGGGATCGGGATGCGCACCGGGCAGACCGCCTCGCAGCGGCCGCACAGGGTCGAGGCGTGCGCCAGGTGCTGCGCCTCGGGCAGGCCGAGCAGCCCCGGGGTCAGCGCCGCGCCCATCGGTCCGGAGTAGACCCAGCCGTAGGCGTGGCCGCCGACCGCGCCGTAGACCGGGCAGTGACCGAGGCAGGCCCCGCAGCGGATGCAGCGCAGGATCGCCCGCGCCGGGGTGCCGAGCAGGCGGCTGCGGCCGTTGTCGAGCAGCACGACATGGAACGCCTCCGGGCCGTCGGGGTCGTCGGCGCGCCGCGGGCCGGTGCTGAAGGTGGTGTAGGCGGTCTGCTCCTGGCCGGTGATCGAGCGCGCCAGCACCCGCAGCAGGGTGCTGGCGTCCTCCAGGGTCGGCACCACCTTTTCGATGCTGGCCAGCACCACGTGGACCCGGGGCAGGGTCTGGGTCAGGTCGCCGTTGCCCTCGTTGGTGACGATCAGCGTGCTGCCGGTCTCGGCCACCAGCATATTGGCCCCGGTGATGCCGACGTCGGCGGCGAGAAAGCGGTCGCGCAGCACCGCGCGCGCCTCGTCCAGCAGTTCGCGTGGCGTCTCCAGCGGCCGCTCGCGCGGCAGGCCGAGGTGGTGTTCGCGGAAGGCCGCGGCCACCTGCGGCCGGGAGACATGCAGCGCCGGTGCGACGATGTGGCTCGGCGCCTCGCCGCGCAGCTGGATGATGTACTCGCCGAGGTCGGTCTCGACCGGGGTGATGCCGTGCGCCTCGAGGTGGTCGTTGATGGCGATCTCCTCGCCGATCATCGACTTGCCCTTGGTCACGCTGCGCGCCCCGGCCTGCTGGCAGATGTTCAGCACGGCGGCGCGCGCCGCCGCCGCGTCGGCGCACCAGTGCACCGTGCCGCCCGCCGCCTCGACCTGGGCGGCGAACCGTTCGAGGTACCAGTCGAGGTGGTCGAGGACGTGCTCGCGGATGGCGGTCGCCTGGTCGCGCACCAACTCGAACTCGGGCAGGGTGGCGATCCCCTCCAGCCGCTTTTTCGGGAACCCGGCCGCGGTGCGGGCGAGGGCCTCCTGCAGGCTGCGGTCGGCGAGCGCGCGCTCGACGTTGGCCGGGAAGGCGTGGCTGGTGGGATCCATCGCTCAGATGCCGGGGAGGTCGGTCAGGTCGGCGAGGAGTTCGGCGACATGCCGCACCTCGGTCGGCTGGCCGCGCCGACGCAGCGTGCCGGCCAGGTTGAGCAGGCAGCCGAGGTCGCCGCCGAGCAGCAGGCCGGCGCCGCTGCCGTCGACCTGGTCGGCCTTGTCGGCCGCCATCCGGGATGCAATGGAGGCGTACTTGACGCAAAAGGCGCCGCCGAAGCCGCAGCACCCCTCGGGGTTCGCCAGCGGCACCTCGCGCAGGCCGTCGACCAGCTCCAGCAGCCGCCGCGGCTGGGCCCGGATGCCCAGTTCGCGCAGCCCGGAACAGCTGTCGTGGTAGGCAAATTCGGCGTCGCGGACAGTTGTAATATCAGTCAGTTGAACTATTTCATCGAGAAATGACGTCAACTCGTATGTGCGCTCCGCCAGTTGCCGGGCACGGGCGGCCCAGGCCGGGTCGTCGGCCAGCAGTTCCGGGTAGTGGCGGCGCAGGGTCGCAGCACAGGAGCCCGAGGGCAGGACCACGTAGTCGAAGTCGGCGAAGGTCTCGATCACCTGGCGGGCGATGGCCCGGGCCGCGTCGTCGGCCCCCTGGCTGAAGGCGGGCTGGCCGCAGCAGGTCTGTTGCGGCGGCACCGTCACCCGGCAGCCGGCGCGCTCGAGCAGCCGGACGCTGGCGAAGCCGACGCTGGGGCGGAACAAATCGACCAGGCAGGTGACCAGAAGACCGACGTGGGGCAGGGCGCCACTCATGGCGCTCAAGCTTGCGATGCAGCCATCGCGGAGTCAATCGCCAGCGAGACGGCGCCACCGGGCCGCGCCCGCAGCAGGCGATTATTCGACCTTGATGTAGCTGAACCCCTGGTGCTGCAGTTCGGCAATGCGCACCACCCCCGAGGTCACCGCCTCGACGGCCGGATAGAGCCGGTCCGCGGGCAGGTTGATCTGCGATCGGGTGATCTCGCACAACTCGAGCTTGACCCCTTTGGTCTCGTTCAGCGCCGCGAGCCGCCCCTTGAGATTGTCGCGCCGCGCCTCGAGGTCGGCGTCGGCGGCGAACGGCGACTGCTCCAGCTTGTCGTCGGTGACAAAGCGGATGCCGTGGGCGACGAAGACGATGCGCACGTCGTAGTCGACCAGCTCGTTCTCGTAGGTGGTCACCATGTTGTGGATGCTGGTCAGCATGGCGCTGAAGCGGCGCGGGTCGGCGAAATCGGCGTGATAGACCACGCGCACGACGCCATCGTCGGCGGCCCGGGCCGGGGCGGTCGTGGCGTACAGCAGGGCGAGTCCGAGCAGGGCGGCGTGCAGGGTACGAGTGACATGGGTCATGGGGACCTCCTCAGCGGCAGTGTTGGGCTCACGCAGGTGCGCGTATGACGCCATAATGAACCATCCGCGGCCCGGGTGCCGCAAGCCGGTCAAGTCCATGGCGTTCTGGGACGACAAACCGCTCGACGAATTGACGCCCTCCGAATGGGAGGCGCTGTGCGACGGCTGCGGCAAGTGCTGCCTGCACAAGCTCGAGGATGCCGACACCCTGGAACTGCACTTCACCAACGTCGCCTGCCGGCTGCTCGACCGCCAGCGCTGCCGCTGCAGCAACTACACCGAACGGTCCCGGCAGGTGCCCGACTGCCTGCAACTGACCGCCGCGGCCCTGCCCACCATCGACTGGTTGCCGGAGAGTTGCGCCTACCTGCGGCGCGCCCGCGGCCAACCGCTGCCGGCGTGGCACCACCTGGTCGCGGGCGATCCGGAGGCGATCCACCGGGCGGGCCAGTCGGTGCGCGGCTGGTGCGTCAGCGAGGAGCAGGCCGGCGACCTCTGGAGTCACCTGGTCGTCCCCGAGAAGGTGCACGGCGCGGCGTGACGCGCGGCCTCAGCAGGCGACGACGAACAGCGGCACGCGCATCTCCCCGGCCGTCATGCCGCCGTGGTTGCCGGTCATGAACCACGGTGCCTCGCCGGCAATCGGCGCCGCGAACGCCTGGCGGTCGCGCGCGATCAGCAGGTAGTCGCCGACCCGTCCGTACAGCTTGGGGTGGGGTTCACCGGGGCCGAACGCCCCCAGTTCCAGCAGCGTCTCGCCGGCGATGCAGTGGCAGGCGTCCCCCAGGTGTTGCGCGACCAGTTCGAGGAAGCGCGCCTCGCGCCGCGGGCGCACGAAGCAGCTGGCGTGGCCGGCGTCACCGCACGGCAGCGTCGCCAGGCAGTCGTAGAGGCCGGGCACGGCGGCGAGGTCGATGCGCTGCGCCGGTGGCGTGTCGTGGATGCCATGGTCGGCGGTCACCAGCAGCATGACGTCGCGCCCGCGCAGGGCATCGTGCAACTCGGCCATGGCCTGGTCGATCGCGCCCAGGTGGGCGAGGGTGCGCGGGTCGCGGGTGCCGTGCTCATGACACAGGGCGTCGTGGACCGGCCAGTAGACGTAGGCCATGCCACGCGCCTCTTCGCGGCAGAAGGCGACCACTTCGCGCTGCAGACCGGCGAGGCTGTCGAACGCGCGGACGCGGTCCCAGCGCGTGCCGGTGCGGGAAAAGCGGCTGTGCGGAATCACCCCGTAGGAGAGCAGTGCGCGTGGCTCGGGGATACTGTTCAGGTACGAGGGCAGGGCGAGATAGGCGTCGAGATCGAACGTCTCCGGCGCGAAGTCGCTGCCGGTGCGGGCCTTGGACATCAGCACCGTGCTCGCCAGACCGAGATCGGGCAGGTTCAGGTGCCAGCCGAGGATGGCGTGCTCGGCCGGAGCGGCGCCGGTCAGGAAGGTGGTGATCGCCGACGCGGTGGTCGCCGGGAAGACGGTGCTCAGGACGCTGCGGGCGTGGACCCCGAGGAAGGGCGACCCGGGGTTGCGCTGCAGGTAGTGGTCGAGCTGCGCCTCGCCCAGGCCGTCGACGGCCAGGCAGATCAGGTGGCGCGCCCGCGCCAACCGGGCCACGGGCGCCGCAGCCAGCGGCGAGTGCGGCGAGCGGCCGCCGCGCGCGACGATCAGCGACGCCATCAGGTTGACGATGGTGGCGTCGGGGTAGTCGGGGAAGTAGAGGCCTTGCAGCGGTCCTGTGGAGAATTGGGGCATGTCCATCATCGGCGTGTGATTCGCTGCAAGGATACCAGCCGGTCGGGTCGCGACTTGCCCCGGTGCCCTCGGCGCATACAGAATAGCCCGAAGGGGGGGTGTCGGCCGCCGCGCGAGCCGCGGACACGACCGGCACCGGGAAGGGGGGACTTTGCGCAGCATCCGGACGTTCATTCTCGCCTCCGCCTTGCTGATCTCGCTGGCGCTGTTCGCCGGCGCCTACCTGGTGGTCTCCAGCCTGTACGAGCGCAGCGTGCGCAACGACGCCCGCGAGACTGCGCAACTGCTCGCCCGGCAGACCTTCAATGCCATGTTCCAGGTGATGCGCCTGGGTTGGAGTCGCGAGCAGCTCGAAGGCTTCCTGGCCGCCACGCGCGCCAGCTACGCCGACACCGCGATCGCCATCGAGATCTACCGCGGGCCGAAGGTCGAGGCGCTGTTCGGCACCATCGAGCAGCCGCCGTTCGATGGCGAGATCGAGCACGCCTTCGCCGGCGACGGCACCACCCGCATGCTCGACATGCCCACGGCGCTGCGCCAGCTCTACCCGCTGGTCGCCAGCGGCGAATGCCTGCGCTGCCACGTCAACGCCGCCAGCGGCGACGTGCTCGGGGTGATCGACGTGCAGCAGGATCTGGGGCCGCTGCTCGACACCGCGCGCAACCAGTTTGCCGGCGCCTTCGTGCTCATCGTGCCGGTGGCGCTCGCCATCGCCCTCCTGGTGGCGCTGCTGGTCAGCCGGCGCCTGCAGCGCGCCCTCACCTGGCTCCGGGGCAACATCAAGGAGATCAACAGCCTCGACGACCTGACGCTGCTCAGCACCAGCCAGCTCGATCTCGGCTTCACCGAGTTCGATCAGATCGCCCACGAACTCGAGCACCTGACCGGGCGTATGCGCGACATCGCCGTCGACCGCGACCTGCTCGAGTTCGAGATCCGCCTGCTGGAGAAGTTCGTCATCACCTCCGAGGTGGTGCGCGACTGGCGTGACTACGTCAGCAACCTGCTGGTCGAGATCAACAGCGTGGTCACCAGCTACGCCCTGTTCTCGATCTTCAAGCTCGAGGAGGAGGCCTACGATCTCGAGGTGTTCTGGCGCGGCACGCCGAGCAGCGACACCCGCCTGCTGCTGGAGAAGGTGGTGCGCCAGGCGATGGTCGACCACCAGATGTTCACCGGCCCGGCCGAGGTGGCGATCAACCACAACATCGCCGACGCCGCCGAGACGCTGCCGGAGCTGGACGAGGAGGGGTTGCTGTTCCGGACCAAGACCCTGCTGGTCGAACGGCCCAAGATCGGCGGCATCGTCGGCATCGGCGTCCACTCCGAGACCGCCATCGACCCGACCCGCATGCTGGTGGTCGAGAGCATCCTGTCGACGCTGCTCAATGTCGTCGGCTCGGTCAAGGCGATCTACAAGTACACCCGCGACCTGGAGTACTACGCCACCCGCGATCCGCTGACCAACCTCTACAACCAGCGCGTGTTCTGGGAACTGCTCGGCTACGAGATCGGCCGCGCCGAGCGCGGCAGCTACAACTTCGCCCTGCTGGTGATCGACTTCGACAACTTCAAGGCGATCAACGACACCTACGGCCACGGCTTCGGCGACGAGTGTCTGCAGCAGTTCTCGCAGGCGATCCGCAGCGCCCTGCGTCGCCCGGACATCCTCTGCCGCTACGGCGGCGACGAGTTCGTCGCCATCCTGCCCGAGGCGAGCGAGGAACAGCCGTTCACCGTCGGCGAACGGGTGCGCGTGGCCATCCACGACCTGCGCATCGTCGCTCCCAACGGCCAGCCGGTCCAGGCGACGGTATCGATCGGCTGCTCGGTCTACCCCGACCACGCCAAGGAGGCCAAGGACCTGTTCCTGTTCGCCGACAACATGATGTACAAGGCCAAGTCCGAGGGTAAGGACCGTCTCAGCGTGCCCAGCCAGGACGACGTGGTCGACGTCTTCCGGCGTATCGGCGAGAAGGGCATGCTGATCAACAACGCCATCCAGGAGCGGCGCGTGGTGCCGTACTTCCAGCCGATCTGCGACACCGGCGACGGCCATGTGGTCGCCTACGAGGTGCTCGGGCGCATCGATCTCGGTGAGGGCGCCGAGGTGATGACTGCCGAGGAGTTCATCGCCACCGCCGAGCAGATGGGGGTGGTCCACCGGCTCGATTTCATCACCATCGAAAAGGCCTTCGCCATCGTCAGCGAGACCGACTACGAGGGCCTGCTGTTCCTCAACCTGTCACCCAAGAACCTGGTGCTGCGCGATTTCCTCAGCGAGATCCGTCGCCTGGTGGCCGAATACCGCATCACCCCGGGGCGTGTCGTGTTCGAGATCACCGAGCGCGACACCGTACGCAACATGGCGCTGCTGAAGAACTTCCTCAACGAACTCAAGGCCGACGGCTACAAGTTCGCCATCGATGATTTCGGCTCGGGTTTTTCCTCGTTCCACTACCTCAAGCACTTCCCGATCGACTTCATCAAGATCGAGGGCGACTTTGTCGCCAGCATGGTGCGCGATCCGCGCGACCACGCCTTCGTCAAGAGCATCTCGACCCTGGCCGAGGAACTCGGGATCATCTCGGTCGCCGAGTACATCGAGGACGCGGAGATCTACCGCGCGGTGCAGAAATGCGGGGTCAACCTGGCTCAGGGCTACCACGTCGGCCGCCCGGCCAGGACGCTGCTGCCGCCGGCCGAACTGCCGCCCGGCGCGACCCGCTGATCAGTCGCTCCAGCCGATTTCGCGGGCGGTGACCGGCCCGACCATCACCTCGGCGAGCGTTTCAGGCATGCGTGCTGCGGCCGGGCCGAGCGGGATCCGCCCGGCCATCAGCTCCGCCAGTCGCTGGGGGTGGCGCGGGACCCGTTCCGGCTCGGCATAGCCGGCGGGATGGAGCGGCTGGTTGCTGGCCGGGTCGTACTTGTCGCTGGCGCCGAGGGTGTGCAGCAGTTCGTGCGCGATGACCACCTGGTTGCTGCCGCGGTAGGCGGTCGCGGCGAAGGCGTTGACGATGCCGACCCGGGCCTCGGCCAGGCCGGTCGAGTGCGGCAGGCGCGGGTTGCCGGCCGGGTCGAAATAGCGCACGGCCAGGCGCACGTCGGCCGGCGGCCCACCGCCACCGTCGAGGAGGTAGGCCCAGTAACGCAGGCGCAGGCTCCACCAGGCGATCGCCAGCGGACCGCCGGCGACCGGGGGCAGCGGCGGCGGCGACTCCGGCACCGGTCCGACCCGGATCAGGACCGGTGGCGCCAGGGCGACGCCGTGGCGCCCGGCCTCGCGGGCGAAAAAGCTCTCGAGGGCGGCGAAGCGGGCCGCGTCGGCCGCGGTGACCGCCTGCGTGGCCGCGGCGCTGCCGTCGCCAGCGACCGGGTGCAGCACCACCCAGAGCGGCTGCTCCCAGGCGGTCACCTGCGACCGCGCCTGCCACTGACCGAGGAACACGGCCAGCAACAGCAGGAGCAGCACGGCGATGCGCAGTCGGCGCCACAGGTGACGCTGTGGCTTGGCGGTCGACACGGGTTGTAGCTCGCGGATGGCCGGGGTGAGTCAGTCTAGCGCTGTGCCCGGGGCCGGGCGAACGCGTTGCCCGACGGGCGGCCTTCTGCGAAGCTGCGCTCCATGCAAATGCGTCACACCGAGCCCGAACGATGAGCGATGCGGACCGGCATGCGCGCTGGAACGCGCGCTGGTCGCGGCGCACCTACAGCGACATCACGGTGGCCGCGGTGGTGCAGCGCTATGCCTACCTGCTGCCGCCCGGCGGCCAGGTGCTCGAGGTCGCCTGCGGCCTCGGCGCCAACGCCCTCTACCTGGCGGCGCGCGGCTTCGCGGTCACCGCCTGGGACTACGCCGGAGCGGCGATCGAACGGCTGCGCGAGGAGGCCGGGCGGCGCGGGGTCACACTGCAGGCCGAGGTGCGCGACGTGGTTGCCCGACCGCCCGAGCCGGCCAGCTTCGACGCCATCGTCGTCACCCGGTTTCTCGAGCGCGACCTCTGTCCGCGGCTCGCCGCCGCGTTGCGCCCCGGAGGCGTGCTCTGCTACCAGAGTTTCGTCCGCGACGCGGTCAGCGACCGCGGCCCGGAGGATGTGGCGTTCCGTTTCGCGCCGAACGAGCTGTTGCGCCTGTTCCCGGGGCTGCGCGTGCTGGTCTTCCACGACGAGGGCACGGCCGGCGACACCAGCCAGGGGCTGCGTGACGAAAGCGTGCTGGTGGCGCGTCGCGAGGGGTAGTCAGGCGTCGCGGTCGGCGCGAAACAGCACCAGGTGGCGCGGGGCCAGGCGTACGCCGACCGTCTCGCCGACCTGGTGTTCGTGGTGGCTGGGGAACAGCGACAGCAGGTTGCTGCCGGTCGGCAGGCGCAGGGTGTAGAGGATCTCCGCCCCCTTGAAGGCCTTGTTGACCACCTCGCAGCGCAGCGCCCCGCTGTTGCCGTCGGGGACCACGTCGTCCGGCCGCACCAGCATGTCGACCGGGGTGCCGCGCGGCCAGCCGTAGGCGCGGTCGCCGCGGATCAGCCCGACCTCGGTCTCGAACGCATTCGGCGCCAGCAGCGTGCCGCGCAGGAACCGCCCCTGGCCGATGAAGTCGGCGACGAAGCGGCTGCTCGGCTCGTGGTAGAGGTTGTACGGCGAGTCCCACTGCAGGATGCGCCCCTCGTGCATCACGCCGACCTGTTCGCTGCTGGCGAACGCCTCGAACTGGTCGTGGGTCACCAGGATGCCGGTGACGCCGCGCTCCTCGAGGATCTGCCGCACCTCGATGCTCAGGCGCTCGCGCATGTCGGTGTCGAGGCTCGAGAACGGCTCGTCCATCAGCAGCAGATCGGGACCGGGGGCGATCGCTCGCGCCAGGGCGACGCGCTGCTGCTGGCCGCCGGAGAGCTCGTGCGGGTAGCGCGGGCCATAGCCGGGCAGTCCGACCAGGTCGAGCATTGACGCCGCCGTGCGCTTGCGTGTCGCGGCATCGAGGCCGCGCAGGCCGAAGGCGATGTTGTCGACCACGTTGAGGTGGGGGAACAGGGTGTAGTCCTGGAACACCATGCCGATCCGGCGGCGCTCCGGCGGCACGCTGCGGCCGGGCTGCGACACGCTCTCGTCGCGCAGGCGGATCTCGCCACGCTGGACCGGCTCGAACCCGGCGATGGCGCGCAGGATGGTGGTCTTGCCGCAACCGCTCGGTCCCAGCAGGCTGACAAAGCCGCCCTTGCGCACATGCAGCGAGGCGCCGTGCACGACCGTCTGCGTGCCGTAACGGCAGTCGATGTCGATGACCTGGAGCAGGGGCATCGGTGATTCAGCGCAGCGGCGTGGATGGCATCATGCTGCCGATGCTACCAGCCTGCGGCAGCCGTGCATCAGCCGGCCAGCAGGAACTCGAGCAGCGCCTTTTGCGCATGCAGGCGGTTCTCGGCCTCGTCCCAGACGGCGCTGCGCGGCCCGTCGAGCACCTCGGCCGCGACCTCCTCGCCACGGTGGGCCGGCAGGCAGTGCATGAACAGGCTGTCGGCGGCGCTCAGGTCCATCAGTTCGCCGGTCACCTGGTAGGCGGCGAAGTCGCGCACCCGGCGCGCCTGCTCCTCCTCCTGGCCCATGCTGGCCCAGACGTCGGTAACCACCAGGTCGGCGCCCTGCACCGCCGCTTCGGGTTGGCGCATCAGTTCGATCCGGTCGCCGGCCGCGGCGAGCAGCCGGGCGTCGGGGCCGTAGCCGTCCGGGCAGGCGATGCGCAGCGTGAAGTCGAACTGGCGCGCGGCGTTGATGTAGGAGTTGCACATGTTGTTGCCGTCGCCGACCCAGGCAACAGTGGCGCCGGCGATGTCGCCGCGCCGCTCGAACCAGGTCTGCATGTCGGCCAGCAGCTGGCACGGGTGGACCAGGTCGGTCAGGCCGTTGATCACCGGCACGACGGAGTGGGTGGCAAAGCGCTCGAGCTTGTCGTGCTCGAAGGTGCGCACCATGACCGCGTCGACCATGCGCGACAGCACCCGCGCGGTGTCCTCGATCGGTTCGCCGCGGCCGAGCTGGGTGTCGCGCGGCGACAGGAAGATGGCGTGGCCGCCGAACTGGGCCATGGCCGCCTCGAACGAGACCCGGGTGCGCGTCGACGACTTCTCGAACACCATGCCGAGGACGCGGTTCTTCAGCGGCTCACCGTCCGCGCGCCGCCGGTGTAGCGCCTTGAGCTCGATCGCCCGCGCGATCAGCCCGCGCAACTCGTCCGGAGTGAAATCGAGCAGCGACAGGAAGTGTCGGAGCGCCATGGCCGGCTGCCGCTCAGGCGTCCGCGAAGGCGCGCACGGTCGCGGCCAGGCGGGTGACCAGCTCGCCCGCCTCGTCGTCGGAAAGGATCAGCGGTGGCAGCAGCCGGATGACCCGCTCGGCAGTGACGTTGACCAGCAGGCCGTGCTGCAGCGCCAGCACCGGCAGCGTCGGCGCCGGCCGCTCGAGCTCGACGCCGAGCAGCAGGCCGTGCTGGCGCACCTCGCGCACGCCGGGCAGGTCGGCGGCGCGGATGGCGTCCGCCAGCCGGGCGCCCAGTTCGGCGGCGCGCGCGGTCAGGCCGTCGCGTTCGATGATCTCGAGTACGGTCAGACCGGCGCGGCAGGCGAAGGGGTTGCCGCCAAAGGTGGAGCCGTGGTTGCCCGGCTGGAACAGCGTCGCGGCCTCGCCCTGGGCCAGGCAGGCGCCGATCGGCACACCGTTGCCGAGCGCCTTGGCCACGGTCAGCACGTCGGGCAGCAGGGCCTCGTGCTGGTAGGCGAACGGCCGGCCGCTGCGGCCCATGCCGGTCTGGATCTCGTCCAGCATCAGCAGCCAGCCCTGCTGGTCGCAGATGGCGCGCAGGCCGGCGAGGTAACCGGCATCGGGCACGCGGATGCCGCCTTCGCCGAGCACCGGCTCGACCAGCACGGCGGCCACCGACGGCGTGTTGCGCGCCACCGCCCGCACCGCCTCGAGGTCGTTGTAGGGGACGCGGATGAAGCCCTGCACCAGCGGCTCGAACCCGGCCTGGACCTTGCGGTTGCCGGTCGCCGACAGGGTCGCCAGCGTGCGTCCGTGGAAGCTCTGCTCCATGACCACGACCGCCGGCAGGTCGATCCCCTGGCGATGGCCGTGGAGCCGGGCCAGCTTGAGCGCCGCCTCGTTGGCCTCGGCGCCCGAGTTGCACAGGAAGGCGCGCTCCATGCCGGCAAAGGCGCACAGCCGTTCGCCGAGCTGCTCCTGCAGCGGGATGCGGTAGATGTTGGAGGTGTGCAGCAGCGTCGCCGCTTGGTCGGCCAGCGCCGCGGCGAGGTCGGGATGGGCATGGCCGAGGCCGGTCACCGCGATGCCGCACAGGGCGTCGAGATAGCGGGCGCCATCCGCGTCCCACAGCCAGGCGCCGGCGCCGTGCTCGAACGCGACCGGAAGGCGGTTGTAGGTGGTCATCAGCGCGTCGGTCATGGCCCCTCACCCCAAACAAAAAAGGCAGCCCTGGCGAGCCGCCGTCCGCGAAAAAACCGATGGTACTGAAGACGATAGGGCTTTGCAATGCGCCCGGGGCGGGGGCAAAAAGCGGACCGGGCGGCGGTGGCCGCCCGGTCCTGCCGTGGTCTGCGGCCCGCTCTCAGCCGAGGTTGGCGTTGGCGAAATCCCAGTTGACCAGATTCCAGAACGCCTCGAGGTACTTGGGCCGGGCGTTGCGGTAGTCGACGTAGTAGGCGTGTTCCCAGACGTCGCAGGTCAGCAGCGGCGTCTGCTTGCCGGTCAGCGGCGTGGCCGCGTTGCTGGTCTGGACGATGGCCAACGAGCCGTCACCGTCCCTGACCAGCCAGGCCCAGCCGGAGCCGAACAGCGTGACCGCCTTCTGGGTGAACTCCGTCTGGAACTTGGTGAAACTGCCGAAATCGGCGTCGATGGCGGCGCCGATCTTGCCGCCGGGGGCACCGCCGCCGTTCGGGCTGAGGCTGTTCCAGTAGAAGGTGTGGTTCCAGACCTGGGCGGCGTTGTTGAAGATGCCGCCCGAGGCGCTGCGCACGATCTCCTCGAGCGTCTGCCCGGCGTGCTCGGTCTCCTTGATCAGGTTGTTGAGATTGGTGACGTAGGTCTGGTGATGCTTGCCGTAGTGGTACTCGAGGGTCTCGCGCGAGATGTGCGGCGCGAGGGCGTCCATGTCGTAGGGGAGGGGGGGAAGCGCGTGTTCCATGCTGATTGCTCCTGGATTCGGTGAAGTCGCGCATGGCGCGATGAATACAGTCTAGACCTGGCGCGCACAGGCGCCTGCCGTGGCGGAAATGTAGACCACACCGGCCGATTTCACATTGAGTTCCGTCAGTTGCCTTCCGCTGCCGGCGCTCTGCTACCATGCGTCCGCGCCACGGGGCGGCAGAACAGGGGGTGGGAGAGCGGCCATGTGCGGTATTTGCGGCGAATTGCGCTTCGACGGCCGGCCCCCCGATCTCGGCGCCATCGGGCGGATGATGGGGCGGCTGCAGCGGCGCGGCCCCGACCACGCCGGCAGCCACGCCGACGGGCCGCTCGCCTTCGGCCACCAGCGGCTGGCGATCATCGACCTGTCGCACCGCGCCAGCCAACCGCTGGTCGACGCCGAACTCGGGCTGGCGCTGGTGTTCAACGGCACCATCTACAACTACCCGGAACTGCGCGACGAACTGCGCGCGGCCGGTTACCACTTCTTTACCGACGGCGACAGCGAGGTGATCGTCAAGGCCTACCACGCCTGGGGCGAGCGCTGCGTCGAGCGGCTGCACGGCATGTTCGCCTTCGCCGTCTGGGACGCTGCCGCGCGGCAGCTGTTCCTGGCCCGTGACCGCCTCGGCATCAAGCCGCTCTACTACAGCGACGACCCCCGGCGCCTCCGGTTCGCCTCCAACAGCCAGGCGCTGCTCGCCGCCGGCGGCATCGACACCGGCATCGATCCGGTCGGGCTGCACCACCAGCTGACGCTGCATGCCGTGATCCCGGCGCCGCGCACCATCCTGCGCGGGCTGCGCAAGCTGCCGCCGGCAACCACGTTGACCGTCGCCGCCGACGGCAGCCGGCAGCAGCGCACCTACTGGCACCTGCCGGCGCGGCGGCCGCAGCAGGCGCTGAGCGAATGGGAATGGGCCGAGCAGGTGCGCGCAGCGCTGATCAGCGCGGTCGAGAAGCGGCGTCGGATCGCCGACGTGCCGGTCGGCGTGCTGCTCTCGGGCGGGCTCGACTCCAGCCTGCTGGTCGGTCTGCTGGCCGAGGCCGGGGTCAGCGACATCCTCACCTTCTCGGTCGGCTTCGAGGACCAGCCGGAGGAGAAGGGGAGCGAGTTCGAGTATTCGGACCAGGTGGTCGAGCGCTTCGCCACCCGCCACCACCGCTACCGCATCCCCAACGACGAGGTGCTGGCGCGGCTGCCGGAAGCGGTCGACGCCATGGCCGAACCGATGGTCGGCCAGGACGCCGTCGCCTTCTACCTGCTCGCCGAGCAGGTGTCGCGCGAGGTCAAGGTGGTGCAGAGCGGGCAGGGGGCCGACGAGGTCTTCGGCGGCTACTTCTGGTATCCGAGGATGCTGGCCGAGGACGCGACGCTGGCACCGGTCGAGCGTTTCCGCCGCCACTACTTCGATCGCGACCACGACGAGTTCCTGACCGCCGTCACCGCCGCCTACCGCGGCGCCGACCACACCGCCGCGCTGGTCGCGGCGCGGCTGGCCGATGAGGATGCCGACACCTTCCTCGACCAGGTGCTGCGCTTCGACGTCACCACCCTGATCGTCGACGACCCGGTCAAGCGGGTCGACAACATGACCATGGCCTGGGGCCTGGAGGCGCGGGTGCCGTTCCTCGATCACCAGCTGGTGGAACTGGCGGCGTCCATGCCGCCCGAGCTCAGGCTCAAGTCCGGCGGCAAGCACCCGCTGAAGCAGATCGCCCGCGGCCTGCTGCCCGACGGCGTCATCGACCGGCCCAAGGGCTACTTCCCGGTGCCGGCGCTGAAATACGTGCGCGGGCCGTTTCTCGAGTTCATGCGTCGCGTGCTGGAGAGCCCGGCGGCGCGCGCCCGCGGCCTGTTCGAACCGGCCTACGTGGCGCGCCTGCTGGCTGAGCCCGAAGGCCACCTGACCCGGATCCAGGGCAGCAAGCTGTGGCACCTGGCGCTGCTCGAGTACTGGCTGCAGCGGCATGTCGACGCGGCGCAGGTGCACACTTGATCCAGATCATTCCTGGCCAAGCCTCAGCGTGGGACCATCGCTGCGTGTCCCTGTAACAGAATTTGGGCCTGTTAATACTTGGCGGATCGTTCCACCAAGTATTAACAGGCCCTAGAGGATATCCATATGGACGTCATGGAAAGAATCGACAAGATCGTCAAGGAGAACGCGACGGTCCTGTTCATGAAGGGTACACCGCAGTTCCCGATGTGCGGCTACTCCAGTCGGACCGCGGCGGCGCTCGAGGCGTGCCAGGCCGAGTTCGCCTACGTCAACGTGCTGCAGGATCCGGAGATCTTCGAGAACCTGCCGCGCTACGCCGACTGGCCGACCTTTCCCCAGCTCTACATCAACGGCGAGCTGGTCGGCGGTTGCGACATCACCCTGGAACTCTACGAACGCGGCGAGCTGCAGCAGCTGGTCGCCGGGGCGGCCGCCACCACCTGAGGCGGTTCAGTCGCGTCCCGGGGTCCGCGCCCGCGTATCCCACAGGTTGACCACCTGGCAGAAGATCTCGGCGGTCCGCTCGGCATCGTAGATTGCCGAGTGGGCCGCGCCCTCGTCCCAGGCAATCCCCGCCGCCGCGGCGATGCGGGCGAGCACCGTCTGGCCGAAGAAGACCGCCCCCAGGGTCGCCGTATCGAAGCTGCTGAACGGGTGGAACGGATTGCGCTTGATGCCGCTGCGTTCGACCGCCGCATTGAGGAAGCCGAGGTCGAACAGCGGGTTGTGCCCGACCAGGATGGCGCGATTGCAGCCGGCCTCGCGCACCGCCCGACGGATCGGCAGGAGCACCTGCTGCAGCGCCTCGCGCTCGGGCTTGGCCAAGCGGAACGGGTGCCACGGGTCGATGCCGGTGAAGGCCAGCGCCTTGGGCTCGAGGTTGGCCCCCGGGAACGGCTCGACGTGGCAGGCGTGGGTCGCCTCCGGCTCCAGCCGTCCTTCGGCATTGATCCGCAGCGTCACCGCGGCGATCTCGAGCAGGGCGTCGGTCCTGGCGTTGAAACCGCCGGTCTCGACGTCGACCACCACCGGCAGGAAGCCGCGGAAGCGCGCCGCCATCGGCCCGGGTGCCGCCTTCTCCTCCGCGCTCATGCCGTCGTCGCCTTCGTCGACCAGGCGACCTGGCCGCCGGCGCGCAACGGCACCAGGAAGTCGTCGCCGAACGGCAACTGCTCCGGCACCGGCGTCGGCTGCCGCCGCAGGGTGACCGTCCCCGGGTTGTGCGGCAGACCGTACCAGTCCGCGCCGTGGTGGCTGGCGAAGGGCTCGAGGCGGTCGAGCAGGCCGGCGTCGGCGAACGCCTCGGCATAGAGTTCCAGCGCCGCGTGGGCGGTGAAGATGCCGGCGCAACCGCAGGCCGACTCCTTGGCCCGGCGCGGGTGCGGCGCGCTGTCGCTGCCGAGGAACAGCCGCGTGCAGCCGCTGCCGATCGCCTCCAGCAGGGCCTGGCGATGGCGCTCGCGCTTGAGTACCGGCAGGCAGTAGTGGTGCGGCCAGACGCCGCCCACCAACAAGGCGTTGCGGTTGAGCAGCAGGTGGTGCGCGGTCACGGTGGCCGCCAGTCGTGCCGGGCCGTCGACCACGAACGCCGCCGCCTCGGCTGTGGTGATGTGTTCGAACACCACACGCAGTTCGGGAAAATCACTCAGCAGCGGCGCCAGCACGCGCTCGATGAAAACCGCCTCGCGATCGAACACGTCGACCGCGGGATCGGTCACCTCGCCGTGGACCAGCAGCGGCAGGCCGACCTGCTGCAGCGCCTCGAGGGCGCCGCGTGCGCGGCGCAGGTCGGTCACCCCGGCCGCCGAGTTGGTGGTCGCCCCGGCCGGGTAGAGCTTGACCCCGTGGACCAGGCCGCTGGCGTGGGCGGCGCGGATGTCGTCGGCCGCGGTCTGCTCGGTCAGGTAGAGGGTCATCAGCGGCGCGAAATCGCTGCCCGCCGGCCGCGCCGCCAGGATCCGCTCCCGGTAGGCCAGCGCCTGCGCCGTGGTGGTCACCGGCGGGTGCAGGTTGGGCATGACGATGGCGCGCGCGAACTGCCGCGCCGTGGCGGCGACGACGGTGGCCAGCCCCGGGCCGTCGCGCAGGTGCAGGTGCCAGTCGTCCGGACGGGTCAGGGTGAGGCTGTCGGGCAGGGTCATGCGCGGGTGCGGGGTCGGTAGGGCCGGGGTCCGGCGATTGTACGCGCCCCCCACGGCCACCGCCACGCGGGTCGGCGGCGTACCCAAGCGCCCTCCGGGCACGACGCAGCAGTTCCCCTGTCATGACGGTCGTGTCACCATGGGCGCCGGCGAGGAGGAGACCATGGACGCAAAAACCAGCATGCCGGGGCTCAAGCCCTCGTGCGACCAGATCATCGACATCCTGCCCGACCCGTTCGTCGTCATCGACGCCGACTACCGGATCATCGCGGCCAACCGCAGCTACCGCAAACGCTACGGCATCGCGGCCGAGGCGCTGATTGGCCGCCACTGTTACGCGGTCTCACACCACGCCCAGGCGCCGTGCCACCACTACGGCGAGCACTGCCCGCTGGAGACCGTCTTCGCCAGCAAGCAGACCACCCAGGTGATGCACGTCCATTTCGATGCCGAGGACCGGCCCGAGTACGTCCAGATCCAGGCCACGCCGCTGTTCGGTGAGGACGGCGAGGTGCTCTACATGGGCGAGTTCATCTACCCGGTCAATGCGCCGGAGCAGGACGACCTGCTGGTTGGCCGCTCGCGTCCGGTGCTGCGCATGACCAGCCTGCTGCAGCGGGTGGCGCCGACCATGACCACCGTGCTGCTGACCGGCGAGAGCGGGGCGGGCAAGGAGTGCGTGGCCAAGTACCTGCACCAGTACTCGAGCCGGCCGAAGGGGCCGTTCATCATCGTCGACTGCGGCACCCTGGGTGAGAACCTGATCGAGAGCGAGCTGTTCGGCAGCGAAAAGGGGGCCTACACCGGCTCGACCATGCGCAAGAAGGGACTGTTCGAGGCCGCCCACGGCGGCACGCTGCTGATCGACGAAGTGTGCGAACTGCCGCTGGCGCTGCAGACCAAGCTGCTGCGCGTGCTCGAGACCGGCACCATCCGCCGCATCGGCGGCACCGACTACCACAAGGTCGACGTGCGCGTGATCGCCGCCACCAACCGCAATATCCAGCAGATGGTCGACCGCGGCGAATTCCGCCAGGACCTCTACTACCGGCTTTCGGCCTTCCCGGTGCACGTGCCGCCGCTGCGCGAGCGCAAGAGCGACATCCCGGCCATTGCCGAGCATTTCTTCGGCCGCATCGAAGAGGGCGACCGCCACCTGCCGCTGGCCCCGGAAGTGATCGAAGCGCTGCTCGCCCACGACTATCCGGGCAACGTGCGCGAACTGCGCAACATCGTCGAGCGCGCCGCCATCCTCGCCGCCGACGGCCCGATCGGACCCGAACACCTGGTATTCGAGAACGGCGACGCGGGCGGGCCGCGGGCCGGCGCCCGCCACGCCCTGGTCCCGGCGCGGCGCCGGGTCGACGACGCCACCGTGCTGGCCGCACTGGCGGAGACCGACGGCCACCGCGTCAGGGCGGCGCAGCTGCTCGGGGTCAGCGAGCGCACCCTCTACCGGCATGTCCGGCGCTTGCGCGCCGGCGACAGTTAGTCGCCCCCCACCTCGAGCTGCAACCAGAGGCAGCGCCCTCCACTCGCCTGGTCGAGCGCCGCCAGACGCGCCGCATGCGCCGCGCGCTCGGTGACGCTGGCCTGCAGCACCGGCAGCGGCGGCCGATTCGGGTCGAGCGGGGGCAACTCCGGTTCGCCACCGCTGGCACCCTCGCTGCGGCCGTCGAGCGACAGCGTGGCCTGGCCGCCGGTCATCGCCAGGTAGACGTCGGCGAGGATCTCGGCGTCAAGCAGCGCGCCGTGCAGTTCGCGCTGGCTGTTGTCGACCTCGTAACGGCGACAGAGGGCGTCGAGGTTGTTCTTCTGCCCCGGGTGCTTGCTGCGCGCCAGCAGCAAGGTGTCGCACACCGTGCACAGATCGGCGATGCGGCCCTGGTCAGCGCCGAGGCGCTGCAACTCGGCGTCGAGGAAGCCGACGTCGAACGGCGCGTTGTGGATCACCAGCTCGGCGCCGCGGATGAAGGCGACGAACTCCTCGGCCACGTCGGCAAACAGGGGCTTGTCGACGAGGAAGGCGTCGGTGATGCCGTGGACCTCGATCGCACCCTCGTCGATCGCCCGCTCCGGGTTGAGGTAGCGGTGGAAGCGGGCGCCGGTTGGGCGCCGGTTGACCAGTTCCAGGGCGCCGATCTCGATCACGCGGTGGCCTCCGGCCGGATCGAGCCCCGTCGTCTCGGTGTCGAGGACGATCTGGCGCTCGCTCATGCGCCCAGCCTCCGGCCGGCCAGCAGGCGGTCGATCGCCTCATTGGCGAGCTGGTCGGCGCGCTCGTTTTCCGCATGGCCGCTGTGGCCACGGACCCAGTGCCACGCTACCTGGTGCCGGCGCGCCTCCTGGTCCAGCGCTTGCCACAGGTCGATGTTCTTGACCGGCTTGCGGTCGGCGGTCTTCCAGCCGCGCCGTTTCCAGTTGTCGATCCAGCTGGTGATCCCCTGGCGCACGTACTGCGAGTCGGTCGTCAGTTCGACCCGGCACGGCCGCTTCAGGGCGCGCAGGGCCTCGATCGCGGCAGTCAGCTCCATGCGGTTGTTGGTGGTGGCGGGCTCGGCCCCGGAGAGGCACTTCTCGTGGTCGCCGGTGCGCAGCAGCGCCCCCCAGCCGCCCGGCCCGGGATTGCCGCGACAGGCGCCGTCGGTGAACACCTCGACCACCTCAGCCACGGCTGCCGCTGCGCGAAGTCGGTTCGGCCAACCCGGTCCCGACCAGCCGGCGGGCCGTGGCCCAGCGCGGCCGGATCGGCGTCAGCGCGACCACGCGCTTGCGCGCGACCAGGACGTGGATGCCGCCCAGCGGCGGCCACCAGCGGTAGCCCCAGTGTTCGAGAAAGGCCAGCCGGCGCATCAGCCGCGGGCTCTGCAGCGGCGGCCGGAACAGGCGGTGGCGGCTCTCCAGCAGGTCGAAGCCGAGCAGGGCCAGCCAGTCGCGCACCCGCGGCGCGGAAAAGAAGCGCCCGCACCACGGCGCGTCGCCGCGCCGGCGCCGCAACCAGCCGCGCAGGCCCCAGGTGCTGAACGGGTTGAAGCTGACGATGACCACCTTGCCCTCCGGGATCAGGATGCGTTCCACCTCGCGCAAGGCCTGGTGCGGGTCGGCCGCGAACTCGAGGATATGATGCAGGACCACCGCGTCGACACTGTCGCTGGCGATCGGTAGCGCGGCCGCGCTGGCGGCCAGCCCGCAGCTGGGTGCCGCCGGGTCCTGGTCGATCACCAGCCGATGGCGGATCGGGCTGGCGCCGAGCAGGGGCGCGGCGCAGGCGGCGCCGATCTGCAGGGCGTGGTAGCCGAACAGGCCGGGCAGCAGGTCGTCGAGTTCCCGTCGCTCGGCCTGTTCGAGCAGCCGGCCCAGCGGCGTGGTGTACCAGCTGCGCAGGCAGCCCGGCAGGTCGCACTTGGCCTTGCACTGCTGCACTCGTTTCTCGCCGCCACTTGGGTCGCTGGGGCGTGCGCCCCGACGCCGGCCAGTATGCCAACTGCGGGGCGGCCGGGGAACCGTCAGCGGTCGAGTTCGACCAGCGCGGCGTCGATCCGCTCCAGGGCACGGTCGATGTCGGCGTCGGCGTGCCAGAAGTGGGGCGACAGGCGGATGCCGCCGCCGCGCCGGGCGCAGACCACGTCGGCCGCCTGCAGGGCCCGGTGGAGGGCCTCATCGCGGCCGTTGCACGGGCGGAAGGTGACGATGCCGGCCCGCCGTTCCGGCGTCGCTGGGGAGAGCAGCTGGCAGTCGTCGCGGGCGGCGAGGGCGGCGGTCAGGCGCCCGGCGTGGCGCTCGATGCCGGCGGCGACCGCCGCCATGCCGAGTTCCTCGAACAGCGACAGGCTGGCCGCCAGGGCGTGGATGCCGAGCATGTTCGGACTGCCGCATTCGAAGCGCCGGGCATCGGCAACCGGGTGCCAGTCGGTCTGCTCGTAATCGCCGGCGTTGGCCAGCATGTGCCAGCCGTACTGGTGCAGCCGCAAGCGCTCGAGATGCTCGGCCCGGCAGTAGAACAGGGCCAGCCCTTCCGGTGCCAGCAGCCACTTGTGGCCGTCGGCGGCGACGAAATCGGCCTGGATCGCGGCCACGTCCAGCGGCAGGGCGCCGAGTTGCTGGATGGCGTCGACACAGAACAGGATGCCACGCTCGCGGCAGAAGGTGCCGATCCGCGCCAGGTCCAGGCGCAGGCCGCTGGCGTACTGCACCGCGCTGATCGCCAGCAGCCGGGTGGAGGCGTCGACGCTGGCGAACAGGGCCGCTTCCGGGTCGGCCGCACCGGTCAGCCGCACCAGCCGCGTGGTCACCCCCCGGGGGGCGAGCGACTGCCAGACCACGCGGTTGGACGGGAACTCCTCGCGCGCGGTGACGATGCTGTCGCCGATCTGCCAGTCGAGGCCATGGGCCACCACCGACAGCCCCTCGGAGGTGCTCTTGAGCAGCGCAATCTCACCGACGTCGGCCGCGCCGATCAGCCCGCACAACTGCGCGCGCAGCCGCCGCTCGGTCTCCAGCCAGCGGCCGTAGTGCTGGGCGCCGCGCTGCCGGTTCTCGGCGGCGAAGCGCGCGACCGCGGCCCGGGTGCGCTCCGGCCACGGGGCGACGGCGGCGTGGTTCAGGTAGACCAGGCCCGGGGCTTGGTCGAATTCGGGGTGGCGGTCCAAGCTGCAACTCTCCTCGTGGTTCGGTTGATGGTAGCCTTGATCGCAATCCGGAACGACCGTGGACGGTCGACCTATGCAGACGACGGGAGCGCATGGAGCGATTCGGGGGTTGGCGCTGACTGCTGCCGGCCTGGCTCGTCCTGCTTGCCGGATGCGCCGCCTTGCCTGAGGCGCACGCCCCGGCAGCGACCACCTTCAACGCCGCGGAGACGACGTGCCTCGGCCGGCTGTTGGCGCCACAGGCGCAGGCGCAGGCGCCCCATTCCGGCATCGCGTTGATCGAGGGCGGGGCGGACGCCCTGTGTCACCGCTACGCCCTGCTCGCGTCGGCCGAGCGGGCGATCGACGCCCAGTACTACATCTGGAACAGCGACCCCTCAGGGCTGCTGCTGGTCGCCCGCCTGCTCGAGGCGGCCGACCGCGGGGTGCGCGTGCGCCTGCTGCTCGACGACTTCAACGTCGGCGACCGCGACCCGGGGCTGCTCGCCCTGGCCAGCCACGCCAATGTCGAGGTGCGCATCTTCAATCCCGTCGCGTTGCGCCACGGCGTGCTGCGCTGGCTGTCGCTGCTCGGCGATCTCGACCGCCTGAGCCGGCGCATGCACAACAAGGCGCTGCTGGTCGACGCGGCGGCGGCCATCGTCGGCGGGCGCAACATCGGCGACGAATACTTCGACCTCGACCCGGAGATGAATTTCCGCGACCGCGACGTGCTGGTCGTCGGCCCGGCGGTGGCCGAGCTCGGGGCCGGGTTCGACGGCTACTGGAACCATCCGCTGAGCGTGCCGATCCAGGCCCTGGCCGGGCCGGTCAACGACCTCGCCAGCCGCCGGCCGTGGCTCGAGGCGGAGGTGGCCACCGTCACGCTGCCCTACGATCTGCCCGACGACGGCCTGGCCTGGATGCGCCAGGCGCTGCTGCCGCAGCTGACCTGGGCCCCGGTCGAGGTGCTCTACGAACGGCCGGGGGCGGGGCCCGCTCACGGCAAGCTGCCGCTGGTCGAGCGCCGGTTGGTGGCCCTGCTCGAGGCGGCCAGCCACAGCGTCCTGATCGAGTCGGCCTACCTGGTGCTGCGCCGGGATGCGCGTGACCGGGTCGAGGCCGCCGTCGCGCGCGGGGTCGAGGTGCGCGCGCTGACCAATTCGCTGGCCTCCAACGACGTCCTGGCGAACCATGCCGGTTACGCCCGGCACCGCCGGGCGATGCTGCGCCAGGGGCTGGCGCTGCACGAAATGCGCCCGGAGGCCCACGCCTGCCGCTGGCCGCCGCCCGGGCAGCCGGGCTGCGGCGACAGTCCGCTCTACGGCCTGCATGGCAAGAGCGCGGTGTTCGACCGCCGCTGGCTGTTCGTCGGTTCGTTCAACCTGAATCCGCGCTCGGCCTACCTCAATACCGAACTGGTCCTGGTGATCGACAGTGCGGAACTCTCGGCCCGGGTCGGCGCCTCGATCGAGGCGCTGCTCGAGCCGCGGAGCAGTTGGCGCCTCACGCTGGATGCGACCCACCACGTGCACTGGCTGCCGCGGTCATCCGGCGACGGCGACGGGCGGCGCGAACCCGAGGCAAGCCGCTGGCGCCTGCTCGCTTCAGACCTGCTGCAGTGGCTGCCCTACATCGATCACTTCTGAGGCCGGGCGCGGCGGCCGCCGCGATGCGTTCGCGCGCTCCAAGCTGGAGAAGAAATCGCAGCGAGCGGACCGCGCCGTAGATCTCATCGCAAGCGCTCAGTTCAGCGCCAGCGCCGCCAACAGCCCCTGATCGCGTCCGTAGATGTCCTCGCGGAACTGCAGGGCGCCGTCGTCGTCGACCCAGGCTGTCTGGTAGTAGATGTAGACCGGCAGCGGGCGCGGCAGGGTGACGGTCTGTTCCCTGCCGCTGGCCATGGCCGCGGCGATCTGGTCCGGGGTCCAGGCCGGGTCCTCGAGCAGCAGGTGGGTGGCCAGGTCCTGCGGCCGTTCGAGCCGGATGCAGCCGCTGCTGAAGTCGCGCTGGGTGCGATCGAACAGCTCGCGCGCCGGGGTGTCGTGCAGGTAGACGCTGAACCGGTTCGGGAACATGAACTTGACCCGGCCGAGGGCGTTCTGCGGCCCCGGATCCTGGCGGAAGTGGTAGGGGATGTTACGCGCCGGCACCGCGTGCCAGTCGACGCTGGCCGGATCGACCTCGCGTTCGTTGGCGCCCCAGTCGATGAACACGCGGATGCCGTCGGCGGCGAGGCTTTGCGGGTCGCGCCGCAGCCGCGGCAGGATGTCCTTGCGCGAAATGGTCGGCGGCAGGTGCCAGGCCGGGCTGAAGACCAGGTAGGTCATGCGCCCGCTGAAGACCGGCGTCTGGCGGTAGGCGCGCCCGACGATGACGTCCATGGTCATCACCGGCTGGTCGTCCTCGACCAGGTCGAGGCGAAAATCGGCGATGTTGACCCGCAGGTGGCGCGCTTCGACCTTTTGCGGCAGCCAGCGAAAGCGCTCCATGTTGAGCGCGATCTGGGCGCTGCGCTCGGCCAGCGAGGTGTTGAGCGCATTCCGCGTGCCGCTGCCGAAAATGCCGTCGGCATCGAGCCCGTGGCGCGCCTGGAAGCTGAGCAGGGCGGCATCCACCTGGCCGTCGAAGCGGGTGTCGTCGAGGTTGGCGTCCTCCGGCAGGTCGCCGAAAAAGCGCAGGCGCCGGCGGATCGCCGGAACGCGGTCATCCTCGGCGCCCAGACGCAGGGTGGGGCCGGGGGCAACGCGCGGCGGCTCGCTGGCCGGGTCGATGGCGCGCAACTGCGCCAGCGCCGCACGCAAGCGGCCGTAGGCGGTGTAGGCCGGCAGCAGTTCGTCGAGCGCTTGACCGATGGCGTTGCTGGCCAGCGCCGTGTCGAGCAACATGACCAGGTCGCGTTCGCGTGGTGTGGCGAGCCACTGACCGTAGAGCCGTTCCGGGTCGACGCGACCGCGCAGCAGGTGGGCGGCGACCGTCAACCAGCCGTCGGTCAGCAGCAGCTCGAAATCAACCAGTTCGGTCAGCGTGGCCACGCGGTCGCCCTGGCTCAGGATGGCGAGGAGGGCGCGGATGTCGTCGTGGCGGTAGCGGGCCGGGTCGAGCCCCTCCGCCGTCATCTCACCCAGCCGGTCGTTGAATACCACCGCCGCTTCGCTCGGCTGACCGTTTTCATCGATCCAGGCCGGGTTGAAGGCGCGCAGCAGGTAGAACCGGGTCACCTCCTCCTGCGCCTGGAGGTCGCGTGGTCCGACCGCCAGCGTGCCCTGGATGGCCGGCAGCCCGATCCGATCGCGCAGGGCCTCGCGGAAGATGTCGGACGGGGTGTCCGACTGGGCCCAGAGCGGCGTGCCGGCAGCGCCCAGGAACAGCATCAGGAGGAGTCGCAGGAAGCGTTGGCGAATGGCCGGACGGCATCGGAAAAACATCTTCATTTCATCCAGTTAGCTGTAATTTTCGGCCAGGCACAGGCGCAGCGTGGTGCCTCCTGCTGGCTAGGGTGGCGCGCCGGCCAGGGGGCTGTCCGGGTTGTCGGTCAGCCCGAGCCAGGCGATCAGCAGCGTGTAGCCGACGACCAGCACCAGCGCACCGACGAACAGGCCGACGATGCCCATGGTCAGCAGGCCGCCGATGGCGCCGATGAACAGCACCGCGATCGGGGCCTTGACCCCACGTCCCATCAGCAGGGGCCTGAGCACGTTGTCGATCAGCACGACCAGCACGCACCAGATCAGGAACGCGACCGCGGTGAAGTTCTCGCCGAAGGAGAAGACGTAGATGATCGCCGGCACCAGGACCGGCGCGGGGCCGACCTGGACCACGCACAGTATCAGCGCGATCACGGTCCAGAAGCCGGCGCCGGGGACCCCGGCCACGAGCATGCCGAGCCCGGCCAGCAGCGCCTGGATGATGGCCACACCGAGGATGCCGGCGGCGACGCTGCGCACCGTCTGCTCGATCAGGTCGGCCATTTTCATCCCGCCCTCGCCGGTCAACAACTTGCGGGCGAGAGCGGCGCTGATGCGCTGGCCGACCTCGGCCCGCGCCAGCACCAGGCCGGCGATGGCGATCGCGGCCAGGGTCTGCAACAGACCGAGGCCGGCGCCGGTGCCGGTCGAGACCAGCCAGCCGGCCACCGGCTTCAGATAGGGGAGGAGGGGGGTCAGCGCCAGTTTCAGGTTGTTGGCGGCAAGGCCCCAGAACTCGGCCAGCGGTGGGCCGATCAGCGGCCAGCTGGCGACGTTGTCGGGCGGTGGGGGCAGCGCCAGGCTGCCGTCGCGCACCCGCTCCGCCAGATTCTTGGCGGTCTCGATCATGGTGTCGCCGAGCAGCACCATCGGCACCACCAGCAGGGCCAGCAGCAGCAGGGAGACGATCAGTGCCGCCACCACCTCGCGCCCGCCGAGCAGCGTGGTGAGGCGCTGGTAGGCCGGATAGACCGCCACGGCGATGATCAGGGCCCAGACGATGGCCAGCAGGAACGGACTCAGGATCAGGGCGCACCAGGCGGTCAGCAGCAGCACGCCGCCGACGCGCAAGGTCAGTTCGAGCACCCCGGCAAAGCGATCGTCTTCGGGCGGCGCGTTCATCGGGCGTGGACCGGGCCGGAGCCGTGACGCTGGCCGGCCCAGCGCCGCACCAGCCACTTCTCCAGCTCGACGATCAACAGCACCGACAACCCGACGACGACGATGCGGGCCCAGGCGATGGCGCTCAGCGGTTCGGTGCGGAACAGGTACTGCATGGGTGCAGTGTAAGTGAACAGCAGCTGAAAGATGAGCACCAGGCCGATCGCCCAGAGGACGTAGCGGTTGCTGCAGAGGCCTTCGCGGGTCAGCACCGGGGCCGTCTCAAAGCGGCTGTTGAGCAGGTAGAAGATCTCGAACACCACCAGGGTGTTGACCGCCACGGTGCGTGCCAGTTCCACCGTCGCCCCCGATTCACGCTCCCAGACATAGAGGCCGAAGGTGCCGGCGATCATGACCACGGCGACCAGCAGGATGCGCCAGACCATGTAGGCGGAAAGGATCGGCTCGTCGCTGCGGCGCGGCGGCCGCTGCATCACCGAGCGTTCCGCCGGCTCGAAGGCCAGCGCCAGCGCCAGCGTCACCGCGGTGATCATGTTGACCCAGAGGATCTGTGCCGGGGTCACCGGCAACTGGCGTCCGAGCAGGATCGCGGCGATCACGGTCAGCGCCTCGCCGCCATTGGTCGGCAGGATGAACAGGATCGACTTGCGGATGTTGTCGTAGACGGTGCGGCCTTCCTCGACCGCGCTGGCGATGGAGGCGAAGTTGTCGTCGACCAGCACCATCTCGGCCGCCTCCTTGGCCACCTCGGTGCCCTTGATGCCCATGGCGACACCGACGTCGGCGCGCTTCAGGGCCGGGGCGTCGTTGACCCCGTCGCCGGTCATCGCCACCACTTCGCCGTTGGCCTGCAGGGCCTCGACCAGGCGCAGCTTGTGCTCCGGGCTGGCGCGGGCGAAGACATCGGTGGTCTCGACCAGGCGGCGCAACTGCCGGTCGTCGAGGCCTTCGAGGCGGTTGCCGGTCAGCGCCGGGGAGCCGTCGCCGATGGCCATCTGCGCGGCGATGGCGGCGGCGGTCACGGCGTGGTCGCCGGTGATCATCTTGACCCGGATGCCGGCGGCGCGGCACTGGGCGACGGCCGCGATCGCCTCGTCGCGCGGCGGATCGATGATGCCGACCAGCGCGACCATGGTCAGGCCCGCCTCGATGTCGCCGAAGCGCAGGTCGCGGCGCCTGGCAGGGGCCGTGCCGAGCGCCAGCGCGAGCATGCGCCGGCCACGCGCGGCAATCCGTTCGATCCGGTCGTGCCAGGCGCCGGCCGCCAGCGGCACGCGGCGACCATGCTCCAGCTGGTGAGCGCAGCGCGCCAACACCGCTTCGGGCGCCCCCTTGACGAAGACGAAGCCGTGCCCGGCATGGTCGTGATGCAGGGTGGCCATCAGCCGGTGTTCGGACTCGAACGGGATGACGTCGCTGCGCGGCAGCTCCTCGGCCAGCCGGTGCGGGTCGAGCCCGGCCTTGAGCGCCAGCACCACCAGCGCCACCTCGGTCGGGTCGCCGGTGAACCGCCAGTGACCGTCGCGGAGGTGGGCGCCGGCATCGTTGCACAGCAGGGCGATCCTGCACGCCTCGAGCAGTTCCGCGTGTTCGTCGGTTTGCAACGCACGGCCGCTGAGCTCGAACCCGCCATGCGGATCGTAGCCGACCCCGGTCACCACGATGTCGTCGTCGGCGGTGAGCAGGTTGACCGCCGTCATTTCGTTGCGGGTCAGCGTGCCGGTCTTGTCCGAGCAGATCACCGTCACCGAACCGAGGGCCTCGACCGCCGGCAGGCGGCGGACGATGGCGTTGCGTTGCGACATGCGCTGGACGCCGATCGCCAGGGTGATGGTGATGATGGCCGGCAGGCCTTCGGGGATCGCCGCGACCGCCAGGCCGACGGCGGCCAGGAACATGTCGTCGCTGGCGTAATGGCGCAGCAGCACACCGAACAGGAAGGTCGCCCCGGCCACGCCGAGGATGGCGCCGGTCAGCCAGCGGCCGAAGACGTCCAGTTGGCGCAGCAGGGGCGTGGTCAGGGTATGGACGCCGGCGAGCAGGGCGCTGATCCGTCCCAGCTCGGTCCGCGCCCCGGTGGCGACGACCACGCCGACGCCCTGACCGGAGGTGACCAGGGTGCCGGAGAAGGCCATGCAGCTGCGGTCGCCAACGGCGGCCGGTTTGGCCACCGCCTCGGTGCCCTTGGCCACCGGCACCGATTCCCCGGTCAGCAGCGCCTCGTCGATACGCAGTTCGCGCAGGCGCACCAGGCGTAGGTCTGCGGGCACGCGGTCGCCCGGCGTCAGCACGACCACGTCGCCGACCACCAGGTCCGCGGCCGGGACGGTGTGGCGCATGCCGTCATGTACCACCACCGCCTGCGGCGAGAGCAGCCCGCGCACCGCTTCGAGCGCCTTTTCGGCCTTGCCTTCCTGCAGGAAACCGATGACCGCGTTGACGATGACCACGCCGACGATCACCCCGGTGTCGATCCAGTGGGCCAGCAGCGCGGTGACCACGGCTGCCGCCATCAGGACGAAGATCAGGACGTTGTCGAACTGCTCGGCAAAGCGCCGCAGGGCGCTGCGCCCGGGGGGCGGCGGCAGCAGGTTGGGGCCGTCCCGTTCCAGGCGCCGGCGGCTCTCGGCCTCGGTCAGGCCGTCGACGTTCGCTTGGAGGCGGGCAAGGATCGCGTCCAGCGACTGCGCGTGCCACGGGCGTGGCGTGTCGGATCCTGCCGGGGGTGTGCTGTCTGGCGCGTCCATGTGTCCCATCCGGCACACGCCGTTGTGGCGTCACGCCGGTACCTCATCCATGACCCCATGATAAGAGAACGACCGTGTTCCGGCGAGATGACGCGGTGCAACGTAGACTTGCGCCGGCCCATCCATGGATGCGCATAATGTATAGATTGCCCGTCGCTTGAACCGCCCCGCTCGACGCCGACACCGGCGCGGGCGCCATCCCCGAAACCCCGATAAAACAGGCCAGTAAACCCGCCATCAGCGATTCGCTGAGTCGCTGCCATGCCTTCTTTGCAGCCGGACATTTTGTCCGCTCGGCCTGCATTGCGGCCAGCACTTCGCCGGGGTCAACTTCTAGTGTTTTTGCCACTTCAATGGCCATCGCATCATCGAAGTGCGACCGCCCCGTGCGGTAGTTCGATATGAGTGATTGGCGGACCTTCATTACCTTCGAAAGTTGGTAATCAGACGACACGCCGAGGCGCGTTTTTAAGGCGTCGAGATAGTCGGTAGTGGTGCGCATTTTCGCTCTCCTAGATGGCTCCCTAAAACAAGGGTAGTGGACCAATGCCGCCCCTACAACGAAACAAGAGGCTTGTTTAAAACAACGGCCTTGTTGTAGGGTCTGCCCTGCCGGGTCGCTCTCCATGGCTCCCACCATCCAGACGCACCGCCCGGCCCGGCCTCGGTGGATGCCCGTCCGCCCGAGTCCGGCCCCTGGTGGGGGTGGCGCGGCGGGGCTGTTTTTCTTCCGGTCGCGCCGCGCCATCCCCGCTGTTCTCAGGACGGGCAGAACAGCACACAGGGGATGAACCATGACTGAATCGATCAACTCCAGAGCCCGCCGCCTGGCGCTGGCCGACCGCCTACAGGCCGCCGTTCACGACACCGACACGCTCGGCGCCTTCGCCGCCCGCGCGGCGCTCGCGTTCGGCATGGCCGGCCTCGACGACACCGCCCGCAAGCTGGGCGACCTGCGCCTGCGGGTGCTGCCGCCGCCCGATGACCGCGCCGCCAAGTTCAGCATTCTGGTCGCCAAGCTGCGGCGCGCTGCGGCGCATCTGTGGGACGAGGCCGGCGACGGCTGCGCGTCCGGCTCGGCTGCGCTGAGCTTCGTCGAGGCGGTCGAGCGGTCGCTGTTCGACGCCGGCGAGGTCGCCGCCGCCGCCGCCGTGGCCGACCTGGCACGCCTGGAGCGCGCCGCGTTCCAGGGTGACTCATTCCGCCGCCGCCGGCTGCTGACCGGCGCCGAGCGCCGCAAGTGCGACGCCGCCGAGGTCGCCGCGCTGCTGGGGCTTGTTGCCCGCGGCCTGGCGACCGTCGACGACGCCGACCGGCTGGCCGAGTTGTACGGCGTCGCGCCTGTCGACGTGACGATTACCGCCAGCGCCGCCGCCGCCTGCCGCTGCGACTGCGTCGCGCCGGGGCAAGAGTGATGGACTACTACGCCATCGCCATCCCCGGCCCCCGCGGCCTCGAGTGGTGGACCGGGGTTGAGTTCTCCCGCGGGTTCTCCAATGCCCGGCTCTACCTGCCCGGCGACGGCCAGGCCGAACGCGACGCCGAGGCGTTCGGCTTCTCGGTCGACATCTACCGCATCCGGGTGCAGCTCGATGAGCATATCCGGCGGGTGTATGTCCCGCGGGGCGCCCGTGCTGCCGGGGTGGCCGCATGATCCCGCCGACCGTGCGCCGCCTGCTGGCCGACGCCTGGCCGCCGCTGGTGCTGGTCACCGTCGCCGCCGTCTGCTCCCTGGTCTGGTAGTGCGCCCCGTCGCCGTCCTGTTCGCCCGCGAGGATTCCGTCTACAAGGCGCTGCCGGGCTGCGACGTTTGGGACATCGAGCGCGCCGCGCGACGCTGGCCCGGCGGGGCGCCCGTGGTGGCGCATCCGCCGTGCCGCGCCTGGGGCCGTCTCCGTCACTGGGCCAAGCCGCGCCGCGGCGAGCGGGCGTTGGCGCTGTTCTCCATCCGCCA
>Ga0326597_10000397_pt1 | contig 78636 bp, 73 predicted proteins | sample RVTome_12_FD_203789 | JGI IMG/M metagenome (GOLD analysis project Ga0326597, IMG submission 203789) | Soil microbial communities from uranium-contaminated site in the Upper Colorado River Basin, Wyoming, United States - RVT100D185 | ecosystem: Environmental > Terrestrial > Soil > Contaminated >...
CAGCGACCTGATACTTGAACCGGGCGACCTTGCGGTTGAAGTCGATCGGGGGCCGACCCGGACCGCGATCGCCGACTATCGCGGGTTCTCGACGTTGACCGTTGCCCCTCCAGTGACTCTCAAGCCTTATCTTCCGGCCTATTCCCGGCGCGAGGCCCTCAAGCGGCTAAGGCTGCCACGCGGCCGTTACTGCCTTGTGTCTCTTGGTGGCGCGTTCGGCAACTGGGACCAGCTGTTGGAACGGATCACCGAACAGGCGCAGCTTAACCGCGTGACGCTGATCTGGGCCCAGTCGCCTTTGTCCCCGCCGCCTGGCGATCCGGACGCAAAGACCATGGTGCGCCAGTTCTATCCGTTCAGCCCCTATCTGGAGGCGTTCGATGGCGTGATCACGGCCACCGGTTACAACAGCTTTCACGAGCTGATGCTCGGCTATACCGGCCCGGTCATGCTGGCGCCGACGAACCTAGAGCGACTTGACGACCAGATCGCACGTGCGACCTATGCCCGCGACAAGCAATGGGCCGATGTGCTCTATGCCGCTCGGCCCGAAGATCACGAACAGATCCTCAGAACATTCATGGCCGCGGTGCGTCGGCGTGCCAAGGTAACCAACCGGCCCGGGAGTTTCGTTGACCAGACCCGGATGGTGGCCGACATCCACCGCGTCTGCGACAGATACGCGAAATAGCAAGAGGGCGCATGACGACCAAGCCAGACCTTGTTGCCGCTTCGCCCGGGCTCGTCCGGCGGCTTCTGCGTGAGAATCAGCAGATGGGGCAGAGGCTTGCGCAGTATGAATTTGGCAAGATGCAGAAGGAACTGGGCAACAAAGAGCTTTTCGATCTCGAAATCCAGTTTCCCGGAATCGCGCCGGCACGGACCCCGAGAATACCGCCGGTCACGCTCGATCCGGTCGCACGACGACTTCCGGCGATCAATGTGCCGCTTGGCAGCATAGCCTGGGTGCAAAACCCCCAGACGCTTCCGGTGCTAGGAATCTTCGTTCCGGATTGCCCGCAAGCTACGCTGCGGAAGGCACTGCACGGGCTGCTGATCGCCCATGCGACCGAGCCCTTTGCACGGATGGTGTTCATCTGCGAAAGCCTGCGGCCCATCCCGTTCCTTGGGCGTTACAAGTTCGCCTATGAATATATAGGCGCTACCGCGCTTGCCGAAGTCGCGGAGCGCATGGCACTGCGCTACGCGATCACCCAGATCCGAGATCTGCTGCAGCCCGGTTCGGTGCTTCTGCGTTTCAAATCCAAGCCGGGTTGACCCGCTAAGGGCGTTCTATAGACCCACTTTGCGCCCGCAGGTTGTATTACTCCAAATTGCGATCTCTGGAAACATCTGTTGCCGGGCGCGCCGATCCTGGAATGCCCGATTCGTAAAGGTCAGATCTGACAACAATCCTGCCTCTTGGGGCAATTCGTTTATGGTTTGAGACGAAATGCGGCAGAAAATTGTCTTGTTATTGACGCACTTGGCGAATCTCCGTAGCATCGAGGCTCCTGACGTCCAATTGTGGCTTTTCTAAAGCAAATCTGTGCACCCGCGGTTTCATCTGGGAAAAAAGTGGTGGAAATAAAAATGACTCTCGCTTTGTCATCAGCGCGCTTCCTGACGATCGCCGCTTCGGTTGCGTTCTTGGGGTCGTCGGTCCAAGGGCAGACGCTTGCACCGATCGACATCGAACTTGCAGGGAACCTTGATTTTCGGGCCGAGTCGTTCGGCGCGTGCTTCGGTCTACCCTCGTGCGTGGTGGGCGGCATCACGATTTCGGCCGAGCGGCGCGAGGACCAGAGCGCACCCTGGATGCCGGCCAAACTCTACTGGGACCCGATCGACGGCTTTGGGGTTCAGGATGGCGGCCAGAATGACGAGATCGACTTCAATGAGCGCCTCGTGGTGGCTTTTGAGCAACCGAGAGGCATCGCGCGCATCTGGCTGAGCGACCTGTTCATAAGCGAAGACCTTCGCTACGGCTCATCGCAGGCCGACATTGTCACGGGGAGGCCCGAAGATGCTGAGTACGCGGCGATCGCGTTTCAGATTGGCGGCGAGACGGTCGGCAATATGACCGTATCCGGTCTAAGCCGCCTGCCTTGGGCGCAGTTCAACCAGGAAGTCGATCTGCGCTTTCGCGAAGACGGCGACCTGCGCCGCCGAATCGTGATCAACAATGATGTCATAACCATCGTTGTGCCCGGCAATGACATTGTGCTGCGGGCGCCGTCCGCGGCTGGCGACGTCGAAAAGCAGGGCCTGTTCGAGGGGCTGGAAACGGTCGAAATCGACCTGACCGAAATACTGGCCGAGTTCAACAATGCGCCGCTTTTCGAGGCTGGCACGACCAATTTCGATATCGTGCGTGCCATCGTGGAAAACCCCGACAATCTGGCCGAGATAACGCGCATCGCGCAGAACAAGCGGACGTCGATTCTGATGTCCAATGGCGAGGTCGGCTTTGACGTGGATCCGTCGATGATCGTCGACCAGTTGGTCTTTACCGCCCCATTCGGGCCCAGCAACGACTTCTCAGTTGCCGGCATCGTCGAAAGGAAATGAGGTCTGAAATGAACAAGGGCAGTTCCAAACGGCTTTGGCTGGCATTCAAAACGCTTGTTGTCGGTTCCACCATAGTGTCCAGCGCGGTCGCAAGCGTCGTGCAGGTAGCACCGAGACAAGATAACCTTATCAATGACTGGCGCAGCGTCGGCCAAGATGTCAGCGGCAGGGCCGGACCATCGCAGCAAGTGAGCGAATTTATTGTCGACATGATCGACACCGCCAATCTGTCCGCTGATCTGGAGGCAACGGTCCGCGCGACCTATGGCATGATCACGCCGGGCTATGTTTCGGCGCTGGACAGCTACTGGATATCGGTTCTGACCTCCAGGGGCGACGCCGCGATGATCGCCGCGTATGTCAACCTGCGCTCTGGTCTTGGCGACCGCGGCGCCTTCTACGAAAGCAGCGACAGCATGGTTTGGCTGGCAGCAGCTGGCGGAACCCCGGGCAAGCCAGATGGCTGCGATGGCGGCGGCTGCAACAATGGTAGCGGCAACGACAGCGAAGGATGTTCACCGGGGCAGGGCGGCGGCGCGAATGACGACGAAGAACCGACCTGATTTCGGACTTCAGGTGGCGATCGTCGTCTTGCGGAGCCTGTGATGCAGACCTGCGCATGTGGGCGCGGGTCTGTATTTGGGCTTGGCGACGTTGGGCCACGGCCTTCGCGGTCGCGCGTCCTGGCGACCGCCCGAGGCAGATTGAAGGTTGCCCATGTCGAAGTTTGACGAAATTGCCTCGTTCAATTTCGACAAGGCCAACATGAGCGTCGAACAAGCCGAAGTTCTGCGCGATTTGATCGTCGGCGAAGACGCGTCAAACATTCTCGAACTTTGCGGCAATCCCGGGGTCAGCACCGCGTACCTTGCCGCGATCCTGGAAGACAAGGCCAGCGGAAGCGTAACGACCTTTTCGTTGCGCAATACAGCCAGACCGGCAAACCGCGCTGTTCAAACGCTTCTGGGTCAAGCCGATCTGTCGCGCAGAATTGCGACGATTCCGTGCAAAAGATCCTACACCTGGGCCCTACAGCGCCTGCTGGCGACGCCTGATCGACACGATTTCGACCTTTGTTATGTCGCAGGACACAACACCTGGGATTCAGTTGGCATAAGCGTTCTACTGGTGGATATGCTGCTGCGAAACGGCGGATTGATCGTGCTGAGCAACATGGATTGGTCGATCGGAAGTTCATCCTACTTCAGAGACAGGCCCGAACAAACCCAAAGATACGACGACGACGAAATCAGGGCCAGGCCCGTTCGCCTGGCTTGGGAGATGATCCTGCCGCACCTGGGATATGTTCCGGTCCGAGAGTTTCCGCAACTGGGATATGCTGTTGCGCGCAAATCCCAGGCCGCGACCAAAGGTGTCTGAGAAATGCCGCGCGACGTCATCACATGCATGGAGTTCCGATGAAAAGAGTGCGCCCCTTCATAGCCTTGGCATTGTCGGCCGGCATGGCCCTGTCAGCGAGTCCCGCAGCGGCGCAGGCCGCGAACGCGACCGATGCGGCCGCGCTGTTGCAGGAAGCGGAAGATCTTCGCCTTGGTCGCGGCGTGCCCATGGATCTTGAAGCCGCACTGCAGTTGCACCGCAAACTGGCCGAGACAGGGCGCGGCGATTCCTATGTTCGCATGGCGGATATCCTGGTTGCCCTTGGGCGTATTCCCGAGGCGGTAGTGGCGCTTGAAACAGGCCGTGATATCGGTTCGGATTTCGCGCGCAGGCGTTTGGCCATCGGCAATGTGCGCGGAGCGTTTGGCGAACTGTCCGATCCTGTCGCTGGTGTGGCCGAACTGCGCGAGATCGTGCAGCATTCGGAAGATCAACTGGCCAAGTATACACTGGCCCGCGCGATGGAAGACGGCACAGGTACCGAACCCGACATCGCGGCTGCATTCGAAATTTACGAAGCAATGGCTGATCAAGGCCATGGACCCGCGCTTCAGCGACTGGGTGATTTCGAGCGCAACGGCACGTTCGGCGTGACCGACCTGACAGCGGCTACCGGCTTTTATCGCGCTTCGGCCGAGGCCGGGGTGTCATTTTCGTGGGTCTTGCTGGCGCGCGCGCATATGGCTGATGGCAACCAGATCGGCGCGCTTGAAGCGCTGAACGACGGGGCGGCGGCGGGATCGCCGCAGGCGGCCGTCGAGCGCGCCACCATGCATTTTCTTCAAGAATTCGGGGTGTTGTCCGACAAGGCTTTCGGCCAAAGCGAGTTGAAGCGGCTGGCAGAGGGCGGAAATGTCGCGGCGGCGGCCAGGGTCCTGGTTCTCTACGAAAGGCGGTCGCGCAGGATCATGAGCCTGGACCTTGATGGCGTTCTGGCAATGCTGACAACGCAGATGCAGGCGGGCGACGAAACCGCGACCGCAGCACTTGCGAGGGCATATCGCGTCCTGCGCTGGCGGATACCCTCTGCCAGAAAATTGCACGCGGCACTTGTGCGCGACCACGGCGATCAACTGGGCGAACGTAACCTGGTGCGCGAAGCCCTTTTCGATCTTTACGATCCCAACGACCATCCGAATTCGCGAGTCGCTGCGGTTGAATTCGTCCAGCAAACCGAGGGTGAATTCTATTACAACGGCGTCATGGGCCTTCGCGCAACAGAGATAACCGCCTTCGTTCTGCTTTTGCAAAGTGAATTGAAGGCGTTGGGCCATTACACCGGCCCTCTGTCAGGCCTGATGACGCGATCGACCGTGCAGGCAACTTTGCAGTTTTGCCGCGACCAGGGTATCTATGACACGTGCATTCATGGCCCGCTGACCTACCCGGCGGCCGTCCTGTTGGCACGAGCCCTGACCGACGCGCGCCGCCGATAGGCCAAGGCCGGCCATCGGCAAGCCAATGACCGACCTTATAGGCGCGGTTGCCCACTGCGCGCGCGGGGGCCAGCCCTTTCCTGGGCCTGCCAGTGCCGCATCAGAGACGCTGCAAGAAGGCCTCCAGCTGCGTCTCGCCGTGACCGGTTGCCACAAGGCAGGTCAACTGCCGCTCGGGCAAAGTCAGAAGCACAGTCCAGCTATCGACATTCGGTTTTGCGAAGATTTCCAGAACGTTGTTCGAACGGCTTATCGAGTTGGCGATGTTCGCCTCGCCAAACCGAAATTGCAGGCGCTCGACGACAGCGTCGCGGCTGGCACAGGTTGCGGCCGCTGCCGTGCTGGCGGCAAGAAGACCGCCCAGCACGACGCCGATGGACAGGAAGTTTCCGAGTTTCATAGGACTTTTCCTTTGCTCGATAAGTATATGGGTTTCTCCGGTCCGATGGATTCACGTGGTTACGCCAGATTCGGTGCTGCCCGTTATGATCTCGACTGAACTTGCGTGGAAAATCGGGCAGCAGAACGTTGCGAATTAGGAATTACGCTGTCAGAAATTGGGCGCTCGTGTGGCGTCAGACAGGGCTTGTTGGCAGGACGACATGTTCAGTCGTCTGAAATCGACCCAAAGTGCAGGTTGATGGTCGCCCAGTATGGCCCACATCAGGTGTCCTCTTGCGATGCTCAGCGGTGTTCGGACGCCTGGTCCAGCCGGTTTTCGCACCGTTCGCCCCCATTGTTGTGTGCCATCAGCTGGCGTATACTTGGTTTGAGGAGGCGAATGTGCCTGTAAGCCAAGGGCTTGGCCGCCTTGCAATTGCGGCCGTGGCGTTGGTGGCGGCTGCAACTGCGGCATTCGGCCAGCGAACGGACGATGCTGCCACCCGCCGGATTGCGCTTCTCGCAGCTATCGAGGGGCCGATCGGGCCCGCAACAACGCGCCATATCGAAAAGGTGATCGAGCAAGCGGGCGCCAGGCGGGCCGAGGTGCTGATCTTGCGTATCGACACGCCGGGCGGTCTGGCCGATGCCATGCGCGACATCATTTCCGAAATCCTGACCTCGCCAACCCCGGTGGTCGGCTATGTCGCGCCGCCCGGGGCGCATGCGGCCAGCGCGGGCACCTATATCCTTTATGCCACGCATGTTGCGGCGATGGCGCCGGGCACCAACCTTGGCGCTGCCACCCCGGTTGCCATAGGCGGCACGCCCGGCGCGCCACGGCCCGCGGATGACAAGCCCGCAGGCAGTGACCAACCGGGCAGCGATGCGGCCAACGGTGACGACCCGGATGCCGACCAGCGCCCGCTTGGCGAGCGCATTCGATCACTGGCGCCCGACGAAGCCATGAATGCAAAGGTCACCAACGACGCGGTCGCCTTTATCCGCAGTCTGGCTGAAATGCACGGGCGCAACGCAGACTGGGCCGAACGCGCCGTGCGCGAGGCCGCCAGCCTGTCGTCGGCCAAGGCGCTGGAAGAGGGGGTGATCGACCTGGTCGCCGCGGACATCGACGCGCTTTTGGCGGCAATCGACGGGCGCGTGGTCACCGTCAATGGGACCGAACGGATCCTTGCAACAACCGGTGTGGCGGTTGAATCAATGGAAATGGACGCGATCACCCGCCTGCTTGTTGTTCTGTCAAACCCGAACGTCGCGCTGTTGCTGATGATGATCGGGGTCTACGGGATCATCTTCGAATTCTGGAACCCGGGCGCCATCGCGCCCGGTGTGGTCGGCGCGATCAGCCTGACGCTTGGGCTTTACGCGCTGAACCAGTTGCCGCTGGATTATGCCGGGCTGGCGCTGATCATGCTCGGGATCGCCTTCATGGTGGCCGAAGCGTTCACGCCGACTTTGGGCATATTGGGTTTTGGCGGGCTGATCGCCGTCGTGCTGGGTGCTGCGATGCTGGTCGATACCGATGTGCCGGCCTACCAGGTTTCATGGTGGATGATCGGCACGATGGCGGCAAGCAGCGCGGCGGTGCTGATCTTGCTGCTTGGCTATACCGCAAAAGCCTATCGCCGCGCCCCGATAACCGGCAGCGCCCGCATGGTGGGAACGCGCGCCTCGGTGCTGGAATGGTCCGGCGACGGCGGTTTTGTCTGGGCCGATGGTGAGCGCTGGCGCGCGACCGGCGCAACCGGGCTTGCCGCCGGTGCCTCGGTCCCAATTCTGGGCATTCACGGGCTTGTCCTGATCGTCGGCGCGGCAAACCTGGGCGCCACGACGGTCGCAGAAGGTGCGCCGATCAGGCGCCGGGAACGGGAAGGAGAAACCTAGCCATGCAGATCCTGCTTTTCGACTGGATTTTCTACGTTCTCGGATTGGTGTTCTTCGCCTGGTTCCTTTCGGCGGCGATCTTCATCTTCCGCGAATACGAGCGCGGCGTCGTGTTCACCCTGGGCCGTTTCACACGGGTCTGCGGCCCTGGCTTCGTGATCATGATACCCGTGGTCCAGCAGGTCGTGCGCACCGACCTGCGCACCTTCGTTGAAGACGTGCCGACGCAGGATGTGATTTCGCGCGACAACGTTTCGGTAAAGGTCAACGCGGTGCTCTATTTTCGCATCGTCGACCCGCAGCGCGCCATCATCAACGTCGCCGACTATGCCGCCGCCATCAGCCAGCTTGCCCAGACCACGCTGCGCTCGGTGCTGGGCAAGCACGAGCTTGATGAGATGCTGGCCGAGCGCGACAAGCTGAACGTCGATATCCAGGAAATCCTCGACCGCCAGACCGACGCCTGGGGCATCAAGGTCGCCAATGTCGAGATCAAGCACGTCGATATCAATGAAAGCATGGTCCGCGCCATCGCCAAGCAGGCCGAGGCCGAGCGGTTGCGCCGGGCGCGTGTCATCAATGCCGAGGGCGAACAGCAGGCGGCGGCGAAGTTGGTTGAGGCAGGAAAAATGCTCGCGGCACAGCCGAACGCGATGCAGTTGCGCTATTTCAACGCGCTCAGCGACATCGCCAACGACAAGACCTCGACGATCGTGTTCCCTTTGCCGATCGACCTTCTGCCAAAATGGGCATCCGCGGATGATACAGCGCCGAAATGACCGGTCTTGATTTCGGCAGGCGAAGCGCCGGCCAGCAGGATGGTTTTCGCCCTGCGGGCGTCACGCGCGCAGCGCACACAATTGCGGTATCCGTCTGCGGGAACCGGATTGTTACCCGTTCGCAATGTCTTCCAGCGCCACCTCATACCCCCAGATCCGCGACAGGTTGGCCAGCGTTGCTTCGCGGCTTTCCGGGTCAAGCGGAACGCCGTCGCGCTGCACATTGCGAAGTCGCAAGCAGCGGTCGCCAAGCAGATCGACATCGACAATCTGGATATCCGGTTCCGCGATCGAGATGTCGAAGCTGCGCGCCAGGGTTTCTCGAACGACCTGGTAGCCGCGCTCGTCGTGAATGCCGCTGACGGTATAGAATGGCTCGCCGTCTTCGTCGGTCAAAGCGAACATGCGGAACTGGCGCATGACCGCGGGGCTCAGGAATTGCTGGATGAAGCTTTCGTCGCGGTAGTTTGCCCAGGCGTCGCGAAGCACGCCGCGCCAGTCCTTCTTGCCGGCGATGTCGGGGAACCACGCGCGGTCTTCGTCGGTCGGCGCTTCGCAGATGCGCCGGATGTCCTGCATCATCGCAAAACCAAGCGCATAGGGGTTGATGCCGCCATGGCGCGGGTCGTCGAAATCGGGCTGGGTCAGCACGTTGGTGTGGTTGTGGAGCATTTCCAGCATCGCGCCGTCAGTCAGCATCCCGCGTCCATGCAGCGCGGTCATGACGTAGTAATGCACAAAGCAGGCGCAGCCCTCGTTCATCAGCTTGGTCTGGCGCTGCGGATAGAAATATTGGGCGATGTTGCGCACGATGCGCAGTATCTCGCGCTGCCAGGGTTTCAGGATCGGGCTGTGATGTTCGAGAAAGTAAAGCAGGTTCTCTTCTGGCAGACCCATTTCGCGCTTGCGCGCGCGCGCATCTTCATCCGCCTCCGCCGGTGGTCTGGCGTTGTCGAACGCGGCCCACAGGTAATGTGCTGCGCGGTCTTCCTCTATCTGCCTGTTGCGCCGGCGCTGGCGCTCGTCGCGCAGCGACAGGCGCGGCGGTCGGCGATGGCGGAACACGCTTGTCGGCATCAGCGAGTGGGCGGCGTCAAGCAGCTGTTCGACCTCGTGCGCCCCAAAGCGTTCTTCACAATGTGCGATGTAGCCGCGGGCATAGTCGAGATAGTCAAGGATTCCCGCGGCATCGCTCCATTGCTGGAACAGGTGGTTGTTCTTGAAAAAATGGTTATGGCCAAAGGCGGCATGGGCAATCACCAGCGCTTGCAGCGCCATGGTGTTGTCTTCAAGGCAATAGCTGATGCACGGGTTGGAGTTGATGACGATTTCGTATGCCAGCCCGCGGGCACCCTTGCGGTAAAGCTTCTCTTCGCGCAGGAAGTGCTTGCCGAACGACCAGTGCCGGTACATCAGCGGCATGCCGATCGAGGAATAGGCATCCAGCATCTGTTCGGACGAAATGATTTCAAGCTGGTTGGTGTAGACATCAAGCCCGAGATCCTTGACCGCGACGCGCTCGATGGCGTCATAGACGCGGCGCAGCGTGTCAAAGTCCCACTCCGCACCCTCGAACAGCGGCGTGCTGCCCTGCATCCTAGCCATTGCCCTGTGCCTCCGACTTCTTGGCGAACAGCTCGCGGAACACCGGGTAGATGTTGGCGGGGCTGGCGATCCGCTTCATGGCAAAGTTGGGCCATGTTTCGGCGACGGTGCGATAGGCGCGCCACAATTCCATGCCGTTGGCCTCGCTGTGCATCAGCTGGGCCTCTTTCTCCTCGACGATCTCGATATATGCGAAATACTGGCAGCGCCTCATCAGCCAGCCATTCAGCATCTCGGCGCATTTGGCCGAGTCGCCGCCATAATTCTCGCCGTCCGAGGCTTGTGCCGCGTAGATGTTCCATTCCGACGCCGGGTAGCGCTCGTCGATGACCTTTTGCATCTGCGCAAGTGCGGTGCTGACCACGGTGCCGCCGGTTTCGCGCGAATGAAAGAAGGCCACTTCGTCCACCTCGCTGGCAGTCTGGGTGTGGCGGATAAAGACCAGGTCGATCTTGTCATAGCGCCGCCTGAGAAACATGTGCAGCAGCACGAAGAACCGCTTGGCCAGATCCTTTTCGCGTTCGCCCATCGAGGCTGAAACGTCCATCAGGCAGAACATCACCGCGTTGGATGACGGCTCTGGAAACGGTACGATATGCTTGTAGCGGACATCCAGCGGATCGACGAACGGGATTTCCCTGCGCCGTCGCAGTGCCCGGTCGATGTTCTGGAACAAAGCGTCAAGCTCGGCGCGCTGCGCCTTGGTCGGCGTCGCGAGTGCCTCAAGTTCGGCGGCGCGTCGCAACAGTTCGCGCGTTTCGCGGGTTTTCGGCCGTTTCAGCGCGATCCGGCGCCCAAAGGCATTTCGCATCGTGCGCATGACGCTGAGATTGGCCGGCGAACCGGTGACCGAATATCCCATGCGCTGCGGCTTCGTCGAGCGGATCTCCTTGAGGCTGCGCTTGACCAGGTCAGGCAGTTCAAGGTCTTCGAAGAAGATGTCGAGAAATTCGTCCCGCGTGAGCACGAACAGAAAATTGTCCTCGCCCTCGCCGTCCGCAGAGCCTGCTTTGCCTGCGCCGCCTGCACCGTCCAGCGGCTTTCTGATGTGATCGCCTGTCCGGAACGTCTTGTTGCCGGTCAGAACCCGCTCGCGATGGCCGCCTTTTTGCGCATGGTGAAAACTGGGCTCGGAAATGCCTTCCGTCGGAATCGTCACCTGTTCTTCGCGGTCCACATCGGCGATGCCGCGCCGGCGCACGCTTTCGTCCACGGCCGCCTTGACCACCGCGCGCACACGGCGAATGAAACGGCGCCGGTTGCCGAGGCTCTTGTCCTTGGGGTTTTGCCTGCGGTCAACGAAATGGGCCATGCTGCTCGGGGCCTCCTTGCCGTTATCCCGCCTTGTTGACGCGCATGTACCACTCCACCAGGCGCCGCACCTGTCGCCCCGTGTAGCCGCGCTCGATCATCCGGTCGATGAACTCGGCGTGCTTGGCCTCGGTTTCCTTGTCGCGCTTGGCGCCGAAGCTTATTACCGGCAAAAGATCCTCGATCTGGCCGAACATGCGCTTTTCGATCACGCGCCGCAGCTTCTCGTATTTGCGCCAGTCCGGGTTGTGGCCATGGTATTCGGCCCGCGCACGCAGGACGAACTTGACCACCTCGTTGCGGAAGTCCTTGGGGTTGGCGATCCCTGCGGGTTTTTCGATCTTGGCAAGTTCCTGCTCCAGGATCTCGCGGTCGAACATCTGGCCAGTGTCGGGGTCTTTGTAATCCTGATCTTCGATCCAGGCATCGGCATAGGCGATGTAGCGGTCAAACAGGTTCTGGCCATAATCGGCATAGGATTCCAGATAGGCCTTCTGGATCTCGTTGCCGATGAACTCGGCATAACGCCGCGCCAGCTCGTCTTTCATGAAGTCCAGATAGCGGCCCTCGGTTTCCTCACTGAACTGTTCGCGCTTCACCGATTGTTCGAGAACATAAAGCAGGTGCACCGGGTCGGCGGCGATTTCCTCGGTGTCGTGATTGAAGGTTTCCGACAGCACCTTGAAGGCGAAGCGGGTCGAGATGCCCGTCATGCCCTCGTCAACGCCGGCAGTATCGCGGTATTCCTGCACCGACCGCGCCTTGGGGTCGGTATCCTTCAGCGTCTCGCCGTCATAGACCCGCAGCTTTGAATAGATCGGTGAATTTTCGTGTTCGTGCAGCCGGGTAAGCACGCTGAAGCGCCCCAGGATCTCGAGCGTTTCCGGCGCGCAGGGCGCCGCGCCAAGGGTGCTTTCGCTGAGAAGTTTCCGATAGATCCGGGTTTCCTCGGTGGCGCGCAGGCAATAGGGCACCTTGACCACGCTGATCCGGTCGAGGAACGCCTCATTGTTCTTGTTGTTCTTGAACTGGCGCCATTCGGCCTCGTTGGAATGGGCCACGATGATGCCACGAAACGGGAATGCCCCGATATTCTCGGTGCCGGCATATGATCCCTCCTGCGTCGCGGTCAGCAAGGGGTGCAGCACCTTGATCGGCGCCTTGAACATCTCGACAAATTCCATCAGCCCCTGCGTCGTTCGGTTGAGCGCGCCAGAGTAGCTGTAGGCGTCGGGGTCGTTCTGGCTGAAGTCCTCAAGCTTGCGGATGTCAAGCTTGCCGACCAGCGATGACACGTCCTGGTTGTTCTCGTCACCCGGTTCGGTCTTGGCCAAGCAGATCTGGCGCAGCTTCGACGGGTAAAGCTTGACCACCGAGAATTTCGAGATGTCGCCATCGAACTCTTCCAGCCGCTTGACCGCCCAGGGCGAGATCAGGCCGTTCAGAAGACGTTTGGGGATGTTGTATTTGCTTTCGAGCAGGTCGCCCATGCGGTCCGCGTCAAACAGCCCAAGCGGTGATTCGAAGACCGGGCTGACCTGGTTGCCGGCCTTCAGCACATAGACCGGCTCTTTCTCCATAAATGTCTTGAGGGTCTCGGCCAGCGTTGACTTGCCACCGCCGACCGGCCCGAGCAGATAGAGTATCTGCTTGCGCTCCTCCAGCCCCTGGCTGGCATGGCGGAAAAAGCCGACAACGCGCTCGATCGTCTCCTCAACACCGAAAAGCTCGCGGAACGGCTTGTAGCATTTGATTGTGCGGTTGAGGAAAACCCTGCTCAGCCGCTGGTCCTGGCTGGTATCGACAAGTTCCGGCTCGCCGATCGCGGCGACCATCCTTTCTGCCGCCGTGGCACGCATCATCGCGTCCTCGCGGCACCCAAGCAGGTAGTCCTGCAAGGAGATTTCGACGATTTTCGTGCGCCCATACGCTTGTGCAAACTGGTCAAAGATTTCCATCTTCGGATCCTTTCTGCTCAGATAGTCCTCTGTCCCTGCCTCGTTTCGCTGCGGTGAGTCTTAGGTATAACACTCAGATGGCCATGCGAACGCGAGTTTCCAACGCGCATTTCGCATTTTTGATCCACATGTGGCGGTAAAGCGGGGCGATACGGCCAATGATCCCGATGCCGCCGCACGCGCCGCATGTCTTCGACGGCGCATCCGCGGCCTTGTCGGATGCGCCGATCCAACGGCGCGCGTCAGCTTCGATTTGGCTGGAAGTCTATTCCGGCGCCAGGTGCGGCGCGCGAAAACCGTGCCGCCACAAATGCCAAGTCGAGACCCGCACCAGTTCGAGAGGCTATGTCGCCAGCAAATTCAAGTCTCTAGGTGCCAGATCGCCGCGCAAGCGCCGTATGCGCGCCACGATACCAGCGACATAAGTTCGTGTAATATCAATGCATTGGGTGGTGGCGGAGAGACAGGGATTCGAACCCTGGGTGGGCTCTCACCCACAACGGTTTTCGAGACCGCCGCATTCGACCACTCTGCCACCTCTCCGCGGTAGGGTCGTTTCTGAGCGCGGGATTTAGCGTGGCGGCAGGGGGGGCGCAAGCGCTTTCTGCGCCGCGCAGCGGGTCTGGGGCGCTGGTCTTACGGCCGTTCTCAGCGCATGCGCAGGGCGCCGTCGAGGCGGATCACCTCGCCGTTCAGATAACCGCATTCAAGGATGAAGGCGGCCAGCGCGGCATATTCGGCGGGCGCGCCCAGGCGACGGGGAAAGGTGACTTCGGCGGCCAGACCGGCCTGCACATCGGCGGGCAGGCCAGCCAGCATCGGCGTGGCGAAGATGCCGGGCGCAATGGCGCAGACGCGAATGCCCTGGCTGGCCAGATCGCGCGCCAGCGGCAGCGTCATGCCGGCGATGCCGGCCTTGGAGGCGGCATAGGCGGCCTGGCCCTTCTGCCCGTCAAAGGCGGCGATCGAGGCGGTGTTGATGATCACACCGCGTTCGGGGCCACTATTGCCAGCCATCTCGGCGGCGGCCAGGCGCAGCATGTTGAAACTGCCGGTCAGGTTGATCGCAACGGTGTGCGCAAAGCTGTCAAGCCGATGCGGCCCGCCGCGGCCCAGCACGCGTTCGCCGGTGGCGATGCCGGCGCAGTTGATCAGCGCGTTCAGCCCGCCCATCGCCAAAGTGGCGGCGCTGATCGCCGCCTGCACGCTGGCCGCATCGGTAACATCGACCTCGGTGAACACCGCGCCGATCTCTTGCGCGAGGTCGGCCCCCCGCGCCGCATCGCGGTCGGCCACGGTCACCGCCGCGCCGGCAGCGCGCAAATGCCGCGCCGTCGCCGCCCCCAGCCCCGACGCGCCACCACTGACCACCGCCTTCACCGCGCTCAAATGCATTGCAGCCCCCGCAGAAATGAACAGACGTTCATAAACTAGCGCCGCAGGGTGCCCTGTGCAAGCGCGCTACCAGCGCCCCGAGGCGCCGCCGCCGGAAGATGACCCGCCGCCGAAGTCGCCACCCGATGACGAAGACGATGGCGAGGTGTCGGGGATTGTATAGCTGCGGCTGTGGCTCCAGCTGCACTGCGTGCAGCGGGTGATGACCTCGCCCTGGCCGCGGCTGCTGTTGGTGGGCAGCACCCGCACAAGCCGTTCGCTTTGCAGCCCACGCCGCCCGCATTCGGGGCAGCCGCGGTAGCGATCAACCAGCAGGCCGATGCGGCGGCGCAGGACCAGCGCCAAGATGCCGGCACCGATCAGCAGTTGCAGGACGATGACGCCCAAGGCCAACCCACCGCCGCCTGCCGGCGCGCCGATCGGCACGGCACCCTCGCGCAGCGGCAGCCCGGCATTGCGGCGCGCGATATGGTCGGCCACGGCACGGGTGCCGGCAAGGATGCCGCTGTCATAACGCTCGGCGCGAAACTCGGGCAGCATCACATTGTTGATGATGTCCTGCGCCGGCAGGTCATATTCCGGGCTGTAGCCGGCGCCAAGTTCGATGCGCATTTCGCGGTCGTCACGCAGCACGAGGATCAGGATGCCATCGTTGCGAGTGGCATCGCCGATGCCCCAGGCGTTGAACAACCCGGTGGCAAAGGCCTCGATCGTGGGCGAGGCGTCGTAGGCCGACCGCGTCGTGATCGTCAGCACCGTCAATTCGACCCCGGTTTCATTGCGCAAGCGGTCGATCTCGGCGATCACTTCGGCTTCGCGCGCCGGCGTCAGCAGGTCGGCGTGATCGTTCAGCGTGGTGGCAAGATGCGCGGGGTAGGGCTCTGCGCCCGCGGCAAGCGGCGCCAGCAGCGCGAGGGCAAGCAACAGGCGTCTCATGTCAACAGCTCCGATACCACGCTGGCGATCATCCTGACATCTTCCGCAGTGCAGTCAAACTGACCCACCTGCACGCGGATCACGTAGCGCCCGGCGTGGCGGCTTTGGGTCAGGTATATCCGGCCGTCGTCGTTGATGCGCACCAGCAGCGCCTTGGTGGCGGCATCGCCCGCTTGCAGCGCAAAGCTGAACAGCGACAGGGCAGGGGGCGTAACGATTTCCACCCCCGGCAGCGCCGCCAGCGCCGCCGCCGCCGCCCGCGCCCAGGCGACATGGTTGCGGATGCGCGTGCGCAGGCCATCCAGCCCGTAGGCGCGCATCACGAACCACAGCTTCAACGCGCGAAAACGCCGCCCCAGCGGCACCGTCCACTCGTTGAAATTGGTGATCTCGTCCTGCCCGGGGGTTTCCAGATAGGCCGGGCGCAGCCCCAGCGTGCGGATTTGCGGGCCCGGATCGGCCAGAAACTGCACCGCGCAGTCGAACTGCGCGCCAAGCCATTTATGCGGGTTCATCACCACCGAATCCGCGGCCTCGGCGCCCGACCATAGCGGCCTGAACTCGGGGCAGATCATCGCACTGCCCGCCCAGGCGGCATCGACATGGCTCATCAGCCCGGCATCGCGCGCCACCGCGACCACCGCGCCGATCCCGTCGAAAGCCCCAACCGAGGTGCCGCCGGCACAGGTCACCACGCCGGCCGGCAGGTAGCCCGCAGCGCGGTCGCGCGCGATGGCGGCGGCCAGCGCTGCCACCTGCATCGCGCCATCCGCATCGGTGGCGATCTTCACCAGATTGTCCTGCCCGATCCCCGCCAGCCGCACCGCCTTGTCAACCGAGGAATGGGTCTGGTCCGATGCATAGATGCGCAGCCGCGGCGCCCCCGCAAGCCCGCCGGTCAGCCCCGCCCAGCCCAGGGCCCGTTCACGCATTGTCAGCACCGCCGCAAGCGTCGCGGTGGTGGCGCTGTCGTGGATGGTGCCGCGCGTGAACGGCAGCCCAAGCGCCTGCGCCAGCCAGCGGATCATCACCTCTTCCAACTCGGTCGCCGCGGGTGCGGTCTGCCACAACATCGCCTGCGCTGCGATGGCATTGGCAAGTTGCTCGGCCAGCATCGAGGCGGGTGCGGCATTGGCGGGGAAATAGGCGAAAAACCTCGGGTGCTGCCAATGCGTCATGGCATCGGGCACGAGACGCGTGAAATCATCCCAGATCGCCTGCATCGGTTCGGCCACCTCGGGCGCCTGTGCGGGCAGCGCCGCGGCAAAGGCGCCGGGGACCAGCGCCGGACGCACCGGGCGGGTGCGCAGCCCGGCGTGGTAATCGGCGGCCCAGTCGGCGGCGCGCTTCGACCAGTGGCGCAGGTCTTCGTGGTTCATGGCAGACTCGATCTGGCGGATACCTGCAGTTAGGGCATGCGTCGCGGCGGATGACAAGACGCAGCGCGGCTGTTGCAAGGCACCACGCAACGGGATATCATGCGGTGAAAGAACGCAAATGCAGGAATATGTGTTGTGAGCGATCATATAGACCGCAAGATACTTGGCGAAATCGGCAGTGACGCCCGCCAGCCTCTGACCGCGCTCGGCGCCGCGGTCGGGCTTTCCGCCTCGGCGGTGAACGAAAGGCTCCGTCGCCTGACCAGCCGCGGCATCATCCGCGCCATCCGCGCCGATGCCGACCCAGCCGCGCTTGGCCTGCCGGTCACCGCCTTTATCTGGCTGGCGCTGGCGCCCGATGCCAGTGAATCGGCATTCCGCGCCGCCATGACGGCGAGACCTGAAATCACCGCCTGTCACCATGTCACCGGCCCATGGGCCTACCTGCTGCAAATTCAGGTGGCCGACCTCGCTGCGGTCGAGTCCTTCCTCTCGGTGCTGAAATCGGAACGCTGGCTGGCGCGCTCGGAAACCATTCTGGCGCTGTCCAGCGTGGTGGCGCCGCCCTACCGTTTCCGGGCAGTGCCGTGATGCTTTTGCTCAAGTCGCTGCTGATGGGCCTGGCCATAGCCGCGCCGCTTGGACCGATCGGCGCGCTGTGCATTCAGCGCACGCTGGCGCGCGGCTTTCTTGCGGGCGCTGCGGGCGGGCTGGGAACGGCGCTGGCCGACGCGCTTTACGCCAGCCTTGCCGCCGCGGGTTTCGCCACCTTCGCCGCGGCTCTGGCGCGCATCGCGGCGCCGCTGGCGCTGCTCGGCGGCAGCTTTCTGTTCTGGCTGGCCTGGAAGGGCTGGCCGCGCGGCACGCCCGCGGCACTGCCCCCCGCCGCCCCCGCGGCGCGCGGCGCATTGGCCACCACCGCCACCACCTTCGCGCTGACCATGGCGAACCCGGCCACGATCCTTTCCTTTGCCGCGATCTTTGCCGGGCTCGGTCTGGCCGAAAACGCCAGCACTGCCCGCGCCGCGCTGGTGGTGGCAGGGGTTTTTTCTGGCTCGATGCTGTGGTGGCTGGCGCTGTCGGGCACCGTCGCGGCGCTGCACCACCGCCTGCCGCCCGCTTTCGCGCTCTGGGTCGCGCGCCTCTCAAGCCTGATGATGGGCGGATTCGGGCTTTGGGCGCTCAGCCGGGCGCTGCTCTGAGCCGTTGGTTTTCTTCATTGCACAAATACCCCGGGGGTCCGGGGGCTGGCCCCCGGCCGGGTCAGGGCAACAGCGCCTCGGCAAACGCCCGCAGCCGCATAAGTGCCGCCTCCAGCGCCGCATCTTCTAACGTCAGCGCAATGCGCAGATGCCCCGCCGCCGCCTGCCCGAAGCTTTCGCCCGGCATCACGCCGATGCGTTCCTGCTCCAGCAACCTAGCGGCGAAATCCGCGCCGGTCAGCCCGGTGGCGCGGATGTCGGCCATCACATACATCGCGCCGGCGGGGTGGATCAGCCGCAGCGCCTGGCTGCCGGCCATCACGCGCGCCGCGATGTCGCGGCGGCGCCGGAACGGTGCGGCGATGCGTGCTTCCAGTGCTACGCCTTGCTGCAGCGCGAACAGCGCCGCATCCTGCACGAAACCGGGCACGCCATAGGTGGTGTTGATCGCCAACTGATGCACCGCCTCGACCACCGCTTCGGGCCCGACGATCCAGCCGATGCGCGCGCCTGTCATGGCGTGGCTTTTCGACAGCGAGCCGATTACCAGCGTGCGTTCGGCCATGCCGGGCAGGGCGCGCGGGCTTTGGTGCGCGCCCTGCCAGACCTGGGTGTCGTAAACCTCGTCCGAGATCAGCCACAGATCGCGATGCCGGCAGACCTCGGCAATGCCCTCGGTCGTGTCGCGGCTGTAGATCACCCCGGTCGGGTTGTTCGGGGTGTTGATCAGCAGCGTTTTTGCGGCATGCGCCCGCGCCGCGGCTTCGAGCGCCGCCGCCTCGGGCTGAAAGCCGTGTTCGGGGCGCGCGGCCACCGCCACCGCCTGCGCACCACTGGCGCGGATGGTGCCAGGATAGGTGGGGTAGAAGGGTTCGACGTATAGCCCGGTATCGCCGGCATCCAGCAGCGCCATATGTGCCGCGAACAGCGCCGCCTGGCCGCCGGGCGTGACCACCACCTGATCGGGCCGCGTCGGCACGCCGCTGCGCGCCGTCACCCGGGCCGCGATTTCGGCGCGCAGCGCGGGCTGGCCGGCAATGTCGGTGTAGCCGGTGTTGCCAGCCATGGCTGCGGCATGCATCGCCGCCAGGATCGCCGGGTCGGTCTTCACGTCAGGCTCGCCGATCGTCAGCATCGTCACCGCCTCGCCCGCCGCGATCATCTCGCGGGCGCGAAACAGGATTTCCCAGCCGTTGCCGTCTTCGCCGATCATATGCGCATTGCGCGCCGCAAGCTGCATATTGTGCCCCCGGATTTCGCGGCAGGCGATCACGAAACCCGGCGCCGCGCAAGGGGTGGGGGTGGCGACCTGCGGCGATGTTTCCACCAAGGCAGGCCGGGGGTCAGCGGTCGGGCGGCAGCAGCTCCAGACCGCGCAGATAGATGCCGATGCCGGATTCGAGCAGGTCTTCGGCCGAATAGGGGGTGCGGGTGCCGGGTGGGGTGCGCGCATATAATTCCACCACGCCGTGGCTCAGCGCCCAGACATGCGCGGAGAACATTGCCGCGGGCGGCCGGCGGCTTTCGGGGATGTGGCGTGACAGCAGCTCGGCGGCGCGCGCCAGCACCGCCTCGGCGCGCGACGAGGCGGCGGCCAGTTCGGGCGTGCGATTGGGCGAAATGCCGGCCTCGAACATCGCCATGTAATGCCCGGGAAAGCGGCGCGCGAAGGCCAGATAGGCGCGCCCGGTGGCACCAAATGCGGCCAGCGCCGAGGGCTTGCCGCCTGCATAGGCGTGTTCCAGCAGATCGGCGAAGATGCCATAGCCCTGGCGCGCGCATTCCGCGATCAGGTCTTCGCGCCCCTCGAAATGGCGATACACAGCCGCCGGGGTGACGCCCGCCGATTTGGCCGCCTCGGAAAGCGTGAAACCGCTGGGGCCGCGCTCTTCGATCAGCTTCAGCGCCACCTCGACCAGCGCCTGTTTCAAATTGCCGTGGTGGTAGCCCTGTTTAGTCATGCCAAAGCCCGATGCCGCCCGCAACGCGCGCGTCGCGTGCGCCGATTGCCGCCATGTCGCGGCCTGCGTAATCGACCGCCGCAAGCACGGTCTGCAGCGCCGCGATGCGGGCGCGGGCCTTGTCATCGGCGCGGATCACGTTCCAGCGCGCATGCGGCGTGTCGCTGCGCTGCAGGGTCTCGCGGATCGCGGTGGAATATTCGGGCCATTTCTTCAGCCCCTCGACGTCGATCCAGCTCAGCTTCCACTGTTTCAACGGGTCGCTTTCGCGCGCCAGAAAGCGGCGCAGCTGTTCGGCGCGCCCGATGTTCAGCCAGAGCTTCACCAGCACGATGCCTTCATCGACCAGCATCCGCTCAAACGCGGGGACTTGCGCGAAAAACCGTTCGCGCTGATCGGAGGTGCAGAAGCCGAAGACCTGTTCGACCACGCCGCGGTTATACCAGCTGCGGTCGAACAGCGCGATTTCGCCCGCCGCGGGAAGCCAGTCGATGTAGCGCTGAAAATACCACTGGCTCGCCTCGCGCTCGCTGGGTTTGGCCAGCGCCACGATATAGGCCTGCCGCGGGTTCAGGTTTTCGCGCAGCCGTTCGATCGTGCCGCCCTTGCCGGCGGCGTCGCGCCCCTCGACCACCACCGCAAGGCGGCGCCCGGTCGCGCGCAGGTGCCAGGCCATCTTCACCAGTTCCACCTGCAGCGCCGACATCGCGGTTTCGTAATCCGCCTTCTTCATTTCCTGCCGGTAGGGGTAGGAACTGGCCAGAATATCCTTGCGCCCGGCGCCGGCGATGGCGTCGCGGATATCGCCGGGGGCATCGTGCTGCACAAAGCGGGTGATGTCGCCGACAAAGGGGATTTCGCTGCGCATCGGTGCCTTCGCTTGCTGTTGCGCGCAGTATGGCGGCATCGCAGGCGCAAGGCCAGTGCGGGCGGTGCGGCGGCGGTGATCGGCTGTCAGCATAGCCGCGACCCGCGCGCCCGAGCGGCTGAGGCAACGCTGCGCGCGAGGGGCGCCGCCCTACCCTCCGATCTGCGCCCGGTCGTAGGGGGTGGACTGATAGATCTCGTTGATCCAGTTGCCGTAAAGCAGATGCGCATGGCTGCGCCAGCGGTTCATTGGCGGCTGGCCGGGGTCGTCGTCGGGGTAATAGTTCTGTGGCACGTTGATCGGCCGGCCCGCCGCCACGTCGCGGTCGTATTCTTCCTTCAGCGTGCCGCTGTCGTATTCGAAATGGTTGAAGATATAAAGCGCGCGGTGGCCCGGATCTTCCAGCAGGCAGGGCCCGGCCTCGTTCGAGGCCAGCAGCGTGCGCAACGCCGGGCGGGCATCGACCTCGGGCTGACGCACCTCGGTCCAGCGGCTGACCGGGATCACGAATTCATCGGAAAAGCCGCGCAGATAGGGCGAGGCGGGCAGCAGATTGCGGTGCCGGAAACAGCCGAACGCCTTCGCGGTCAGCGTGTGCTTGGCCAGCCCGTGAAAATGATAGGCCATCGCCATGCCGCCCCAGCAGACGCCAAAGGTGGAATGCACGTGGCTCTGGCTCCAGGCGAAGACCTCGGTCAACTCATCCCAATAGGTGACTTCTTCATAAGGCAGATGCTCGATCGGCGCGCCGGTGATGATCAGCCCGTCAAGCTTTTCGCCGCTGGCGGCGACCTCGGCAAAAGGGCGGTAAAAGGCCTCCATATGGTCAGCGGCGGTGTTGCGCGCCTCGTGGTCGGTCATGCGGATCAGGCTGAGGTTGATCTGCAAGGGTGTTGCGCCGATCAGCCGGGCAAACTGGTTCTCGGTCTGGATCTTCTTGGGCATCAGGTTCAGCAGGCCGATGTGCAGCGGGCGGATGTCCTGCGTTTCGGCGCGGCCCGGCGACATTACCATGACGCCCTCGCGCGACAGAATCTGATACGCGGGCAGGGTTTCGGGCAGGGTGATGGGCATTGCGCTCTCCTTTGGCGGCTCAGATAGGCCGCCTAGCCCTGCGCCTCAAGGGCGCGGGCGATCAGGTCGTCAAAATCCGCGGGGCTGCGCACCTGCGCCACATCGGCGGCCTCGACCGCCAGTCCCCAGTTGCGCGCCATTGCGGCGTAGCGTGGCTGGCGGTGTGCCAGCGCGCGCTGATAGGTCCAGCGCACGAAGGCGTCGGGGTTTACCTGCGCGGGCGCCTCGCTGGTGGTAGCGCGGTATTCGGCCCATGCCGCTGCAAGAAATTCGGGCTGGTAATACATCGGCTTCGGGGCGCGGTCGAAACGGCGGATCAGCTCGGCGGTATGCGCCGCAGAGCCCTTGATCCAGACCATCAGCAGGTTTTGCGACAGCGCCCGCAGCACCGGATCCTCGGGGTTGTCGGGTTCGACCACCTCGCAGATCGAGCCGCCGGAATCGCAGATGAAATGGTCGTAGCCATAAATGTCATGCGCGCGCGCGATGAAGGCGGGGGTATCGAACAGCGCTGCGATTTCGGCGGCGCGGTGCTGATCCTGGCGGCGCATGTATTCGGCAAAGGGCAGGCCGCCGCGGGCCGGATCGCCGGGCTTGCCCAGATAGGTCGAAAGCGGTGCCAGATTGTCAAAGGTGATGTTCGAGGCGATATAGACCGAGTCGGTCAGCAACAACTCGCGCAGCAGCGGCACCTTCATCGCCTCGCGCTTGAAATTGTCGGCGATGTGCTCGCCCATGTAGCGCGTGCCGATGCGGTAATCGACCGAGTAGTGAAACCAGTTCGCCTGCGCGCGCAAGAGCGTGGCAAGATGCGTCTTGCCCAGCCCCGACATGCCGAACAAAAGCACCTTCTTGCGCGGTGCGGCGCGCCAGTCTGCGGCGGTCTGGTAGATCATCGGGCGTTCCTTTGGCCTGCCGCCCGTTTAGCGCGGCAGCGCCTGCCCGTCACGCGGTTTTGCCAGCGGTCCGGCGCTTTCGCGCGGCTTGCGGTTCAGCAGCAGCAGCCCCGCGGCCAGCACGCCGAAACCCACAAGCGCGTTCCAGCCCAGCCGCTCGCCGTAAACCGCGGCGCCGGCAAGGATCGCCACCGGCGGGATCAGCAGCGTGACCAGCGAAAGGTTGCCCGCCCCCGCCAGCGCAAGAATGCGGTAATAGATCAGATAGGCCAGCGCCGAACAACCGACGGCAAGCCAAAGCATCCCCGCCCAGACCGGCCACGCCCAATCAAAGCTTGGCACGCCTTCGGTCAGCAGCATCGCCGGCAGCAGCCAGACCGCGGCCCCGGTCAGCATGCCCGCCGCCGCCACCTCGGGGCCAAGGCCGCGGATCGCGTGGCGCGCATAGGCGCCGGCAAAGCCGTAGGCGATCGAGGCGCCGATCACCGCAAGCTGCCCCGCCGAGGCCAGCGTGAAGCCGCCAAGCGCCTCGGGCCCGATCGCGATGACCACGCCGGCAAAGCCGATGGCCACGCCAAGCCCCTTGTTCAGCGTCAGGTTTTCATCGGCGAAGACCGCCGCGGCGATGACCACCGCAAAAATCGCGGTCGAGGCGTTCAGAATTGCCGCCAGCCCCGAGTCGATGTGCTGCTGCCCCCAGACGATCAGCGAAAACGGGATCGCGTTGTTCAGCGCCCCCATGATCAGGAAGCTGCGCAGATAGCGCGGCTCGCGCGGCACCGGCAGACGCCGGGCGATGACCCAAAGCCACAACAGCACCGCACCGCCCAGCACCCGCATGCTGACCACGGTCAGCACGCCAGCACCGCCCAGCGCCGCGCGGTTGGACAGGAAAGAGGTGCCCCAGACCAGCGCCAGCGCGCCCAGAAGCACCCAGGCAAGCTTTGAGATGCGGGTCTGAATGGGGCGCGTGCGCATACCCCTTGCTAGTGCCGCAAGCACCGCCGCGCCACCCGGATCTTGTGCTGGTGACAATACGCCTGCCGCCCGTCCGCGGCACAGGAACCGGCCCCGCCGCGCCGGGCCGTGGTGTCGCCGCGGGCGGGCGTCTAGAAAGCGAAACCCAGTTTCAGGCCGAAACCGACCGCGTGGTTGCCGGTAAAGTTGCCCGCGGCGACGCCGCCGCCAAGCGTGGTATCGGCGTCGCCGATGGCAACGTAGGTCACGCCGCCGGTCAGCTTCATGTTGCCGCTGGTGTAGGTGGCGCCAAGCGTGACTCTGCTTTTGCCGTCGGTCGGGCCGAGGTTCGAGGCAAAGCCGCCGCTCGGATGCTCATAGCCGACCGAGGCCGCCACCGACCAAGCGTCGCTGAGCTTGCGGCCGATGCCAAGCGAATAGGTGATGGTGTCGCTGTCATAGGACACCAGCGGCGTTGCCGGCGGATAAAGCGCCGGGTCGATCACGAATTCCGACCACTCCACCCAACGCACCGAACCGAACAGCAGCGTGTTCGCGGCGATACCGGACTGGAATTCAAGGTTCACCGATTGCGGCGTGTCAACCAGCGTGTCGGCGCTTGGCGCCCCGAATTCGGTGGTCGCCAGCGCATGCTTGATCCTGGAATTGTAGGTCAGCGCCACGCGCAGCGCGATTTCCGGCTTTTCATAGGCGACGCCAAGCAGGTAACCGACGCCGCCATCCCTGACCCCCGAAACGGTATAGCCCGCGATGAAGGGCACCGAGGCGGTGGCCTCCAGCGTCTGGTAGCGCAGACCGCCGATCATGCTGACGTTCGAGTGCATGCGGTAACGCAGCACGCCGGTGATCGCCTGGGTGTTCAGTTCGGCCACCGCGCCGCTGGCGTAATAGCCGGTTACGGGATAGTCGACATTTGCGCCGAACGGCGCATCGAAGATCAGCGCGGCGTCGAGGTTTTCAGACAGGCTGAACTTTGCTGCCGCGCCGACCTGGGTGTAATCGGCAGCCATGTCGCCCGAAGGCAAGCCCGGCGTGAAGGCGGCGCCGACGCCGCTGACCGAAGGCTTGACCGAGCCGAAGGAAAGCTCGGCATAGTTGCCGCGCTCAAAGATGATCGCGACGGATTGCGTGGTTCTTTCAAGCCCTCCCGCCATCGCCGATGTGGCGCCCAAGACCAAGGCGCCGGTCGTCATCAAAACACGTCTCATGTTGTCCCCATCCCCGCGCGTTTGTTGTTTATGGCAGGCACATTAGCACCGCGCCTACACGCGTCAATTGCAGGCGCCCGGTTACGCTGCGTCCTGTTGCGGCGTCTCCACGCCTTGCGGTCGGCGCCCGCCGCGCAGGTTCAGCCAGCTGGCCGCAAAGATCACCGCGCCACCGGCCAGAACCGCGGCCTGCAGCGGCTCGGCGTAAAACAATGCGCCGACCACGCCGATCACCGGCAGGCGCAGAAAATCGATCGGTGCCACCACCGAGGCCGGCGCCAGCATCAGCGCCCGTGTCAGGCAGTAATGTGCCCCCAGCCCCGAGATGCCGATCAGCAGCAGCCAGGGTGCTGCGGCCGCCGTGGGCGCGGCGATCTTGGCATCGGCCGCGGCCAGCAGCAAGCCGAAGCCGAACTGGAACACCGTCAGCCAGAACAGAATCTCGACCATCGGCGCCGCCTGTGTCAGCTGCTTGGTCACCAGCGTGGACCCGGCAAAACCCACCGCCGCCAGCAGCGCAATGCCGACGCCAAGTGAAAGCCCGCCCGCCGCCCAGGGCTGCGCCGCAAGCAGCACGCCGCCAAATCCAAGCACCGCCGCCGCGAACTGCCGCAGCGTGAAGCGTTCGCCCAGCACCAGGGGTGCTGCCAGCGCCACCATGATCGGATAGGAAAACTCGACCGCGAAAAGCTGTGCCAGCGGAATCAGCGTCAGCGCCTGCAGCCAGAAGTTCTGCCCGGCAAAGTGAAACAGGTTGCGCAGCGCGTGCTGGCGCAGCCGGCGTGGCCGCAGCTGCGCCAGCTGGCCGCCGTGCCAGGCCGCCGCCAGCACCAGCGCCATGCCGATCAGCGACCGGTAGAGCATGATCTCAAACGTGTCATAGCCCGCCGAGACCGCGCGCCCGGCCACTGCCAGCGTCACGAAACCAGTGATCGAACCCAGCATCCACAGGGCGGCAAGCAGCGGGCGGGGGCGATGCGGCACGGCGGACCAGCGGTTGGGGCATCGCCTTCATTGCCGCGCATCGCGGCCTTTGTCCAGCGGTGGCAGGGCGGGGCGCCTGACATTCGCGTATGCCCCCGGCCTGGCGGGCATGGGCAGTGCGCGCGCCAGCTGTGTGCAGATTTTCGCGCGCCAGGGTTTTCGCAGCGGCGCATTCGTGGCAAGCCTTGCCGCAGACCGGCAGCAAAGGCATTCGCGATGGCGTTCAAACCCCCGTCCCCGACGCCCAAAGGCCTGTTCCGCCGCACCCCGCCGGCGATCTTTCCGCCGATCCTGGGGCTGATGGCCCTGGGTCTGGCCTGGCGGCGCGGCGCCGGGATCTTTGGCGTGCCCGCGCAGGCGGCAGAGCTGCTGTTGGGCGCGGTTACTATGGTTTTTCTTTTCGCAGCCGTTGCTTATCTGGCAAAGTTCGCGCGGCGCCCGGGGGTTCTGCAAGATGAGTTGCAGATTTTGCCAGGGCATGCGGGGGTGGCGGCGCTGGTGCTGTGCAGCTATCTGCTGGCCGCGATTCTGGCGCCCTATGCGCCGGACGCGGGCACCGTGATCCTGTGGGCGACGCTGGTGTTGCACGCTGCGCTGATCGCGCTGTCGCTGGCGATGTTGCTGCGCGCGACTGCGGCGCAGCGGCGGGTGACGCCGGTGTGGCATCTGGTCTATGCCGGCCCGGTGGTCGGGGCGCTGGTGGCGCAGGGGCTTGGCCATGCGGCGCTGTGGCAGGCGCTTGCGGCGCTGGCCGCCGCCTCTGCGCTGCTGATCTGGGCCGCTAGTGCGCGGCAGTTCGCGCGCGAGCGGGTGCCGGCGCCGCTGCGTCCGCTGCTGGCGATTCACCTGACGCCGGCGGCGATCCTGACCACGATTTTGGCGCAGGCGGGCATGCCGCTGCTGGCCACCGGCCTGGCGCTGGCACTGGCGCTGCTGTTCGGGGTGCTGGCGCTGTCGTCGCGCTGGCTGCTGGCGGCGGGTTTCAGCCCGCTTTGGGGCGCGCTGACCTTTCCGTTGGCCGCCACCGCGCAGTTCTGCCTGGCGCTTGGCGGTCTGTGGCTGCTGCCCGGGGCGCTGTTGCTGGCCCTCGCGACGCTGGTGATACCGGCGATCGCATGGCGCATCCTGCGCAAATGGGCAACCGGCGGTCTGGCAATAAAAACCAACGCCGCGGTGGCCTGAGGGCTTGCCAAAGCGCGCCATGCGTGAAACAGGGAACCGCCAAACGAAAGCTGCCAAGGAGGCATTCCATGCAGATTCGCGAGGCTCTCACATTTGATGACGTGCTGCTGGTTCCGGCCGCCTCGTCGGTGCTGCCGTCCGAGGCCGATGTGGCGACGTTCGTGACCCGCAGCATCCGGCTGAACATCCCGCTGCTCAGTTCGGCGATGGACACGGTGACCGAGGCGCGCATGGCGATCGCCATGGCGCAGGCGGGCGGCATGGGGGTCATTCACCGCAACCTCGACATCGCGGCGCAGGCGAACGAGGTGCGTCGCGTCAAGCGGTTTGAATCGGGCATCGTCTACAACCCGATCACCCTGACCCCCGACCAGACCCTGGCCGACGCCAAGGCGCTGCAGGAACGTTACAACGTCACCGGCTTTCCGGTGGTTGACGCGCGCGGCCACGTCGTCGGCATCGTCACCAACCGCGACATGCGCTTTGCCAGCGACGACCGCACCCCGGTGCGGGTGATGATGACGGCGGACAATCTGGCGGTGCTGACCGAACCCGCCGACCTTGACGAAGCCAAGGGGCTGATGAAGGCGCGGCGCATCGAAAAGCTGCTGGTGACCGATGGCAAGGGCAGGCTGACCGGCCTCCTGACGCTGAAAGACACCGAAAAGGCGGTGCTGAACCCGCATGCCTGCAAGGATGAGATGGGCCGGCTGCGCGTTGCCGCCGCAACCACGGTGGGCGACGCCGGGTTTGAGCGCAGCGCCGCGCTGATCGAGGCGGGCTGCGATCTGATCGTGATCGACACCGCGCATGGCCATTCCGAAGGTGTCGCGCGCGCCGTGGAACGGGTGAAGGCGCTGTCGAACGCGGTGCAGGTGGTGGCCGGCAATGTCGCCACCGCCGCCGCGACACGGGCGCTGATTGCCGCCGGGGCCGATGCTGTGAAGGTCGGCATCGGCCCGGGCAGCATCTGCACCACGCGGATCGTCGCCGGGGTCGGCGTGCCGCAGATGACCGCGATCATGGATGCCGCGCAGGCGGCAGGCGATGTGCCGGTGATCGCCGATGGCGGCATCAAGTATTCGGGTGATTTCGCCAAGGCGATCGCCGCCGGGGCCAGCTGCGCAATGGTCGGCTCGGCGATTGCCGGCACTGACGAGTCGCCCGGCGAGGTGATCCTGTATCAGGGCCGCAGCTACAAGAGCTATCGCGGCATGGGCAGCCTTGGCGCCATGGCGCGCGGCTCGGCCGACCGCTATTTCCAGAAGGACGCCGCCTCCGACAAGCTGGTGCCCGAGGGCATCGAAGGCCAAGTGCCCTACAAGGGTTCAGCGGCGGCGGTGGTGCACCAGCTGGTCGGCGGGCTGCGCGCCGCGATGGGCTATACTGGCAACCGCACGATCGCGGAAATGCGCGCCAACTGCGAATTCGTCCGCATCACCGGGGCGGGGCTGCAGGAAAGCCATGTGCACGATGTTCAGATCACCCGCGAAAGCCCGAACTACCGGGGTATGTGATGTTGTGCGCGTGCTTGCGGGCCATTCTTCATGTGCTGCATGAAGGCCGGGCCGGGTGACCCCCGCGGCCCGCATCGCCGCCGCGATCGGCATACTCGACTACCACCTGGCCGGTGAGGCGGCCGAGGCGGCGCTGACGCAATGGGCGCGCGGCAACCGCTACGCCGGTTCGGGTGACCGCGCCGCGGTGCGTGATCTGGTCTATCAGGCATTGCGCTGCCGCGATTCATACGCGGCGCGCGGTGGCGCGCTTAGCGGCCGCGGGCTGATGCTGGGCTATTGCGCTGCGCAGGGGCTTGATGCGCCGTCACTGTTCAACGGCGCGACGTTTGCTCCGCAACCCATTGATAGCGCAGAACTAATGCCGCGCCCGGCGCCCGTTGGGCTGGTGGCGCTGGACTGCCCCGAATGGCTTGCGCCGCAGCTTCAGGCAGCGCTTGGCGCCGACTTTGCCGCCGTGATGGCGGCGCAGCAACAGCGCGCACCGGTTTTCTTGCGCGTCAACGCGGCCAAGACGACGCGCCCCGAGGCGCAGGCGGCGCTGGCCGCAGAAGGCATCGCGACGCAGCCCCGGAACGAGTCGCGCTTTGCGCTGGAAGTAACGGAAAACGCCAGAAAGGTCGCAGGATCGCGCGCCTATTCGCAGGGCCTGGTCGAGCTGCAGGATCTGTCGTCGCAATGCGCCGTCGCGGCCTTGCCACTGCGCCCCGGACTGCGCGTGCTGGATTACTGCGCCGGCGGTGGCGGCAAGCTGTTGGCGATGGCGGCGCGCGCCCCCGGCACCTATACAGCGCATGACGCCGACCCGGCGCGGCTGCGCGATCTGCCGGCCCGCGCCGCGCGCGCGGGGGTGGCAGTGCAGATCGTGTCGCCGGGCGCCGCCCCCGATGCGCAGGATCTGGTGCTGGTCGATGCGCCCTGTTCCGGCAGCGGCACCTGGCGGCGCACCCCCGAGGCAAAATGGCGGCTGACCCCCGCGCGGCTGCATGCGCTTGTGAAGATGCAGGCGCAAATACTTGACACCGCAGCGGAACTTGTGGCGCCAAGTGGGGTGCTCGGCTATATGACCTGCTCGCTGCTTGAGGCCGAGAACACTGCGCAAGTGCAGGCTTTTCTGCACCGGCATCCGGGCTGGCGGCAAGACGATCAGCGCCACATGACACCGCTGCACGAGGGCGACGGTTTCTTTGTGGCCGTGCTGTCGCGCCGAAGCGCCTGATTGACACACGCCATAGTTGTGCATCTGATGCGCTTAATCGTGTCTTAAGCATTGCCGCCGCAGTGTTGCGAACGATTCTGCAGGAGGTGCCGCGGGTGTCGAATCCGGTGAACACGCCAGTCTCGCTGTCGCGCACCGCCGGCACGCTCGCCCCGGGGGCGATGTTTCTGGTGCTGGTGGCGGGGGCGACGCTGCTGGCGGCCTATCTGGTCGGCGATCCGCGGCTGGCGCTGGTGCTGGTGGTGGCGGCGGCAACCCTGTTGGCGTTGGCGCTTCTGTTGCGCGTCTTGGCCTTCGTGCAGGGCGGTCGCGTGCTGCGGCTGCAGGGCCAGCTGGTCGATTTCATCGCGCATGACGCGGCGCCCAGTTTTGCCACCGACGGCGATGGCGGCATCATGTTCCAGAATCACGCGGCGCTGGAACGGTTTGGTAGCCGCGGCGGGCAGACGCTGACGCATACGTTGGGCGAACTGTTCGCCAACCCTGCGGCCGTTCTGGCGCGGCTGGCCGGGCGGGCGGCACGGCAGGGCGCCGCGCGCGAAGAAGTGGTGACGCGGCGCGGGCATCTGCGGCTGTCGGTGCACCGCGTCGCCGAGGCGGGCTTTCTGTGGCGACTGGAAGACATGGCCGAGCGTTCTGCCTTCGGGCGCAGCGCCGATGGCATCAGCCTGCCGATGCTGACAGTGTCGCGCCAGGACACCGTTCTGTTCATGAATGAGGCGCTGCGCAAACTGCTAGGCGCGCGGGTGCACGCGCTTGACCGGATCTTCACGAAACTGCCGCTGCGCCCCGGCGAAGAGCATGAGATTTCAACCCCTTCGGGGCCGCTGCGCGCGCTGGTGGCGGAAATCGAGGGCGCCGCTGGACGGCGCGAGATTTACCTTTTGCCGGGTGCCGTGGCGCGCGGCGGCACCGGCGATCCGGCACAGTTCGAATCGCTGCCGGTGGCGCTGATGCGGCTGGCCGCCGACGGGCATGTGCTGGCCTGCAACTGCGCCGCGCGCGCGCTGCTTGGCGATATCGCCCCCGAGGCCCGCTTTGCCGATCTGTTCGAAGGGCTCGGCCGGCCGGTGAACGACTGGCTGGCCGACGCACTGGCGGGCCGCACCGAGCGTCGCCCCGAAGTGTTGCGGTTGCGCGCGGTCGAGCGCGAAACCTTTCTGCAGGTGGCACTGGCGCGCACGCACGACGACGGGATACCCGCGCTGGTGGCGGTATTGTCGGATGCCACGCAGTTGAAAACGCTTGAGGCGCAGTTTGTGCAAAGCCAGAAAATGCAGGCGATCGGTCAGCTTGCCGGTGGCATCGCGCATGACTTCAACAACCTTCTGACCGCGATTTCAGGGCATTGCGACCTGTTGATGCTGCGCCACGACAAGGGCGACCCGGATTTTTCCGACCTCAGCCAGATCAGCCAGAACGCCAACCGTGCCGCCAGCCTGGTTGGGCAATTGCTGGCGTTTTCGCGCAAGCAGACGCTGAAGCCGCAGATCATCGACCTGCGCGACACGCTTTCGGATCTGACGCATCTGCTGAACCGCCTGGTCGGCGAAAAGGTGCGGCTGTCGCTGACCCATGACCCCGAGCTGCGGCAGATTCGCGCCGACCGCCGCCAGCTGGAACAGGTGATCATGAACCTTGTGGTCAACGCGCGCGACGCCATGCCCGGTGGCGGCGAGATAAGGGTGGAAACCGAAAACCTGGCGCTGGAACACCAGCTGGCGCGCGACCGCGCGACGGTGCCTGCGGGAAGATACGTGCTGGTGCGGGTGATCGATGAGGGCGTCGGCATCGCCCCGGACAAGATGCCGAAGATATTCGAGCCTTTCTACACCACCAAGCGCACCGGCGAAGGCACCGGGCTGGGTCTGTCAACCGTTTACGGCATCGTCAAGCAGACCGGCGGCTATGTGTTTTGCGATTCGGTATTGGGTGCGGGCACCGCCTTCACGCTCTTCCTGCCCGCGCACGACGGCGCGTTGCAGCCCGAAGACCAGTCGGCACCGGTGGTGGTGCGGCAGCAGGCGGCCCAGGCGGGCAGTGCCACGGTGCTGCTGGTCGAGGACGAAGCGCCGGTGCGCGCCTTTGCCAGCCGGGCGCTGAAGCTGCGCGGCTACACGGTGTTTGAGGCCGACACCGGCGAAGAGGCGCTGCGCATCCTGCAGGATGATGCGCTGCACATCGACGTTTTCGTGACCGATGTGATCATGCCCGGCCTCGACGGCCCAAGCTGGGTGCGCGAGGCGCGCAAGTCGCGGCCGCTGACGCCGGTGGTGTTCGTTTCGGGCTATGCCGAAGACGTGTTCCGCGACGGCCCGCCACAGCTGCCCGGTGCGGTGTTCCTGCCCAAACCGTTCTCGCTGAGCGAGCTGACCGAGACCGTAAACCAGCAGCTTACGGCCTGAGACCGCCATCTTGGCCGCAGGCGGTAGAGTGCTGCGCGGGCGCCTGCGAGAGCCCAGCAGCCGCCGCGCATCCGTGGAACCCAGCGCGCCGGCTTGGCTGCGCCATCGCAGCCCGCCTCGTGTCGCTCGCGTCGCGACGCAAGTGGTGCTCTGTCAACGCCCCGCCCCCGGCCCGTATCGCGGGCGCGGCGGCGCGCTGCAGATCACGCACCCCTTGGCAATTGGCGGCGCGCCAGGCGGAGCGTTGATCCGGCCCAGTCAGCCGGCCCTAAACTTCGCGCAGTCGGCCCGGTGATGTGGGCGCCCGACCCGCTTTCGCAATCGGCAATGCGAATGCGCAAGCTCTGGGTTGGACACTCTGCCCGGCCACACATCACGGGAAGGCCAGCGCCAGAGATCGCGGCCGGCCCGTTCGACGGCGGCGCCCAATCGTCAGGCGGTCTCGCCGGCCTGAACGCGACGGTAAAGTTCCAGGTCGGGGGCCATGTGGGCGTGCAGCCGGGCCTCGGCGGCGGGCGACAGTGGCGTGGCGCCGGCCGGCGAGACATTGACCCGCGGCAAGTGGATTTCAAAATCCAGCCGCGCCTCCAGAAACCCGACGAAACGGTCGATGTCTTCGTAGCAGAACAGCCGGTCGACGCCCAGGCTGCCATCGCGCAGGCACAGGAACCGCTGCTGCGAATCCAGCCGCGCGAAGGCCGGTTGCGGGTCGGACATATAGGCGGCGACGAAAGCCTCGAAGCTCAGCCCCTCGGTCGAATTGGCGCCGCCGGCGATTTCCTCGCGCTGACGAAAGCGAAACCAGCTGCCCAGCCAGTCGCGCGGTTCGCGCATCAGCGCCACGACATCGAACCGCGCCCCCGAGGCGCTTTCCAGATAGGGTTCGAGAAAGCGCCGGTAGCGCTGCGCGGTGGTGTGTTTCAGTGGCGGCGGGCGCGGCACATGGATCGCGGCAAGCGATTCGAGCGCCATTTCAACCGCGGTGGAGCCGGTTTTGGGGGTTGCAAGAAACACCAGTCGCTGCTGCCAGAAAATGAGCATGTCGTTCCGTCAAATGGCCTTTGCGCCTGCCTTACACGCGAAGACTGACCGCGTAAACCGGATGTTAACGCATCGTGCCGACAGTGGGACGCAGAAGATTTTTGTTGAATTGTTCTTGGTTTGATCTCATACACGACAGAACAAGGCGGGAACACGCGCCAGTGGCATCTGATTGCCGCGCGCGGCAGGCTGTGGGATAAGGGGCTGACAATGGCAACGGCGAATGTATTCGAAATGAACGACAAGCGCAGCGCAGACAAGCAAAAGGCGCTCGATTCCGCGCTGGCGCAGATCGAGCGGCAGTTCGGCAAGGGCTCGATCATGAAGCTGGGCTCCGACAACCCGGTGATGGATGTCGAGGCAACCTCGACCGGCTCGCTGGGGCTGGACATCGCGCTTGGCATCGGCGGGCTGCCGAAGGGCCGGGTGATCGAGATTTACGGGCCGGAAAGCTCGGGCAAGACCACGCTGACGCTGCATGTGGTGGCCGAAGAACAGAAAAAAGGCGGCGTCTGCGCCTTTGTCGATGCCGAGCACGCGCTGGATCCGGCCTATGCGCGCAAGTTGGGTGTCAACCTTGATGAACTGTTGATCAGCCAGCCCGACACCGGCGAACAGGCGCTGGAAATCGTCGATACGCTGGTGCGTTCGGGCGCGGTGAGCCTGGTGGTGGTCGATTCGGTTGCGGCGCTGACGCCAAAATCGGAAATTGAAGGCGACATGGGCGACCACCAGGTCGGCGCGCAGGCGCGGCTGATGAGCCAGGCGATGCGCAAGCTGACCGCAAGCATCGGTCGCAGCAACTGCATGGTGATCTTCATCAACCAGATCCGCATGAAGATCGGCGTGATGTTCGGCAGCCCCGAAACCACCTCGGGCGGCCAGGCGTTGAAGTTTTATGCCTCGGTGCGGCTTGACATCCGCCGCATCGGCTCGATCAAGGACCGCGACGAGGTGGTCGGCAACGCCACCCGCGTCAAGGTGGTCAAGAACAAGGTGGCGCCGCCCTTCAAGCAGGTCGAATTCGACATCATGTATGGCGAAGGCATCTCGAAGGTGGGCGAGCTGGTCGATCTGGGTGTGAAGGCCGGCGTCGTCGAAAAGTCGGGCTCATGGTATTCCTACGGCGATGAGCGCATCGGCCAGGGGCGCGAGAATGCCAAGCAGTTCCTGCGCGACAACCCCGAAACCGCCCGCATCATCGAAGACCGTATCCGCGCCAGCCACGGGCTGGACTTTTCTGGTGGCGACGCTGACGAAGGCGTGATGGAAGCCTGATCCGCGCTGCGGCGCGCTGGCGGCGGCCGGGCCACAGCGCCCGGCCGTTTTGCTTTCTGGACAGGCCCCATGCCGGGCGCTAAACGGGGGCGATCCCGCGCATAAAGGCCCGCCACATGCCCAGCCTCAACGACATCCGTTCCACCTTCCTTGGCTACTTCGAGCGCAACGGCCACCGCGTGGTGCAAAGCAGCCCCTTGGTGCCGCGCAACGACCCGACGCTGATGTTCGCCAACTCGGGCATGGTGCAATTCAAGAACTGCTTCACCGGGGTCGAGACGCGCGATTACAAGCGCGCCACCACGGCGCAGAAATGCGTGCGCGCCGGCGGCAAGCACAATGACCTGGACAATGTGGGCTATACCGCGCGGCACCACACGTTTTTCGAGATGCTGGGCAATTTCAGCTTCGGCGATTATTTCAAGGAAGGCGCGATCCCCTTTGCCTGGGAACTGCTGACCCGCGATTTCGGCATCGATGGCAACAAGCTGCTGGTCACCGTCTACCACACCGACGACGAGGCAGCGGCAATCTGGAAGAAGGTGGCCGGCCTGCCGGATGAGCGCATCATCCGCATCCCCACGCATGACAATTTCTGGCAGATGGGCCCCACCGGCCCCTGTGGCCCCTGCACCGAAATCTTCTACGACCACGGGCCCAGCATCTGGGGCGGGCCGCCCGGCTCGGCCGAGCAGGATGGCGACCGCTTCATCGAGATCTGGAACCTTGTATTCATGCAAAACGAGCAGTTCGCCGATGGTTCGATGCGCGCGCTCGACATGCAGTCGATCGACACCGGCATGGGGTTGGAGCGGATCGGGGCCTTGCTGCAAGGCAAGCATGACAACTATGATACCGACCTGATGCGCGCCCTGATCGAGGCCAGCGCGCATGCCACCAGCGCCGACCCCGACGGGCCGGGCAAGGTGCACCACCGCGTCATTGCCGACCATCTGCGCGCGACATCGTTCCTGATCGCCGACGGCGTGATGCCCGGCAACGAGGGTCGCGGCTATGTGCTGCGCCGCATCATGCGCCGCGCCATGCGGCACGCGCATATGCTGGGCGCGCAGGATCCGGTGATGCACCGGCTGGTGCCGGCGCTGGTGCGCCAGATGGGCGCGGCCTACCCCGAACTTTTGCGCGCGCAGGCGCTGATCGAAGAGACGCTGAAGCTGGAGGAAACCCGGTTCCGCACCACGCTGGAACGCGGGCTGAAACTGCTTGACGACGAGGTCGCGCATCTGCCCGAAGGTGCCGATCTGCCCGGCGCCGCGGCCTTCAAGCTTTACGACACCTACGGCTTTCCGCTGGATCTGACGCAGGATGCGCTGCGCGAGCAGGGCCGCGCTGTCGAGGTGGCGGGGTTCGACGCCGCGATGGCAGAACAGAAGGCGAAGGCGCGTGCCTCGTGGGCCGGCTCGGGCGAGGCGCAGGACGCGACGATCTGGTTTGAACTGGCTGAAAAGCACGGGGCGACCGAGTTTCTGGGTTACGACACCGAGGTCGCCGAGGCGCAGTTGCTGGCGCTGGTGGTTGACGGCGCCGAGTCCGAAAACGCCAAGGGCGCGGTGCAGATCGTGGTGAACCAGACGCCCTATTACGCGGAATCTGGCGGCCAGGTCGGCGATACCGGCATTATCCGCACCGAGACCGGCTTGGCCGAGGTAACCGATACGAAAAAGGTTGCCGGCGTGTTCATCCACATCGCGACTGTCACCGAGGGCGTGTTGCACCGCGGCCAGCCCGCCAAGCTGGAGGTGGGCCACACCCGGCGCAGCGCCATTCGCGCCAACCACTCGGCCACGCATCTTTTGCATGAGGCGCTGCGGCGCGCGCTGGGGCCGCATGTGGCGCAGCGCGGCAGCCTGAATGCGCCCGACCGGCTGCGGTTCGATTTTTCGCATTCCAGGGGCCTGAGCGCCGATGAACTGGCCGGCGTCGAGGCGGAGGTGAACGAATATATCCGCCAGAACACCCCGGTCGAAACCCTGATCATGACGCCCGATGATGCCCGCGCGCTTGGTGCGCAGGCGCTGTTCGGCGAGAAATACGGCGATGAGGTGCGCGTGGTCTCGATGGGTCGACTGACCGGCGCCGGCAAGGGCGCCAACGGCGCCACCTACTCGATCGAGCTGTGCGGCGGCACGCATGTGACGCGCACCGGCGACATTGGCGCCTTCGTGGCGCTTGGCGACAGCGCCTCCAGCGCCGGCGTGCGGCGGATCGAGGCGTTGACCGGGCAGGCGGCGCTGGAGCATCTGAAGGTGCAGGCGGCGCGGCTGGCCGAGGTCGCCGCAACGCTGAAGACACCGCCCGCCGAAGTGCCCGAAAGGGTGCGGGCGCTGGCCGAGGAACGCCGCGCGCTGGCGGGCGAACTGGCGCAACTGCGGCGCGCTGCCGCGCTTGGCGGCGGCGCCGGGCCGAACGGACCGGATGTCAGGGAAATCAACGGCATCCGCTTCATTGCTCAGGTGGTTTCCGGGGTCTCTGGGCGCGATCTGCCGGGTCTGGTCGATGCGCTGAAGGCGCGTGTCGGGTCGGGCGCGGTGCTGATCGTGGCCGATACCGGCGGCAAGGCGGCGGCGGCAGCCGGGGTGACCGATGACCTGACGGCGCGGCTTTCGGCGGTTGATCTGGTCAAGGCGGCGGCACTAGCGCTTGGCGGCAAGGGCGGCGGCGGGCGGCCCGACATGGCGCAGGCCGGCGGCACCGACCCCGGCAGATCGGCCGAGGCGATCGCCGCCGCCGAGGCGGTGATGGAGGGCATGGCATGACCGCGAAAACCCCTACGGCGCTGTGGATCGCGCATGTGCATGTGACCGACGCCGAGGCTTACGGGCGCTACGCGGCGCTGGCCGGCCCGGCGCTCGCGGCCTATGGCGGGGTGTTCCTGGCGCGCGGCGGGCGCCATGTGCAGCTGGAAGGGCGCGACCGGGCGCGCAATGTGGTGGCGCGGTTTCCCAGCCTTGCCGCGGCGCAGGCCTGCTATTACTCGCCCGCCTATCAGGCGGCACTGGCGCATGCCAAGGGCGCATCGGAACGCGATCTGATGATCGTCGAGGAAATTGCGCCCTGATCGCCTGAAATCGGGCTTCAAGCCCGCGGCCGATTGCATGTATCATGCCCGCAACCGGCCGCGACGGCCGGGCAGGGACAAAGGCAGAGGCGAAGATGTGCCGTTGGGCGGCCTACATCGGGCAACCGATCTTTCTTGAAGACATCATCAGCAGGCCGGGTCATTCGCTGATCCATCAAAGCCACTGCGCCACCGAATGCCATTCGGCGATCAATGCCGATGGCTTCGGGCTGGCCTGGTATGGCACGCGCCCCGAGCCCGGGCTTTACCGCGACATTCTGCCCGCCTGGTCGGACCCGAACCTGAAATCGCTGACCGCGCAGGTGCAGTCGGGGCTGTTTCTGGCGCATGTGCGCGCCGCGACCGGCACCGCCACCAGCCGCAACAACTGCCACCCGTTCGCGGCGGGGCGCTGGACGTTCATGCACAACGGCCAGTTTGGCGGCTATGATGCCTTTCGCCGCGATGCGGAAATGATGATCCCAGATGCATTCTACCCGCAGCGCAAGGGCGCCACCGACAGCGAGGCGCTGTTTCTGGTGGCGCTTGGCGAGGGGCTCGACCAAAACCCGAAAGCCGCGATGGAACGCGCCACGGCGCGGATGGAGGCGCTTTCGCGCACCCGCGGCAGCGCGCCGCATGTGCGCCTGACCTGCGCGTTTTCCGATGGCGAAAGGCTTTATGCGATCCGTTACGCCACTGACGACCTGGCGCCGTCGCTTTACCACCGCTGGTCCGACACCAGGCAGGGCCGCGCCGTGGTGTCCGAGCCGCTGGAAACTGGCGAGGGCGGCTGGGAACAGCTGCCGCAGGGCGCGTTTTGCACCTTTGACGGCGCCGACATGCAGGTGGAACCATTCCGGCCCGCCGGCGCGCAATCGCAGGCGGCCTGAAACCGCCGCCGCTATTGCAGGTAGCCCATCGGATCGACGCTTTCAAAGCCGTCGCGCACCTCGAAATGCACGAAGCCGGGGTCGCCCGCGCGCACTTTCGCGATGCTTTGGCCGCGCGTGACGCGGTCACCCTTGGCAACGCTGATGGCGTCGATGTTGGCATAGACCGTCAGCAGGTTGTTGCCGTGGTTGATGACCAGAATCGCGGCGCCCTCGGTATCCTTGGTGATCGCCGCGATGGCGCCGGCTTCGGCTGCCCGCACCGCGGTGCCCGGGGCCGCGGCAATATCGACGCCGTCGTTCTTTTTCGGGACATAGGCGCGGATGATCGCGCCGGTCACCGGCATCTGCATGCGCGCGGTGCTGGCGCTGCGGCTGGCGCCAAGGTCGGGCGCGGGCGGCACAGCAACGGCCGTCGCTGCGGCGGGGGGCGTGGTGGCGGGCAGCGGCCGGGCGGCCGAGGGTGGCACCGGCGTGGGTGAACCGGTGCCGGGTGCCGGGGTGGCGGCTGGCGCGGCAACAGCGCTGCGCGGTGCCGCACTGGCGGCGGGAACCAGCAGAAACTGGCCTTCGCGCACCCCCAGATCGGCGGGCAGGCCGTTCCAGTCGGCCAGCTCGCGCACGTTCACGTCGTAGTAGCGGGCGATCGAATAGGCGGTTTCGCCGCGTGCCACCCTATGGCGGATCGGTTCGGGGGTGGTGGCGGCGCTTGTCGCGGTTCTGGCGGCGGCTGGCGCGGCGGCGGGGCTGGCTGCGGCGCGGTCGATCGCGCCGCTGGCCAGCGAGGTGATGCTGATCGTCGCCGGGTCGGCGCCGCCGGCGGCAGAATCGCCAACGCGGCTCGGCAGCGCCAGCAGCTCGCCCCCGTTCAGCACCGTCGCCGGGTTCAGCGCGTTGTAGCTGGCCAGGTCCGTGGCGGGCACGCCGACGCGATCGGCCAGCGCCGCCACGGTATCGCCGCGCCGTGCCAGCACCACCTGATAGGTCGGGTAGGAAATCACCCCCCGCGCGTCCGGTTCGGGCCGGTTGGCCAGCGCCTGGCGCACCGCCGAGCTGGTATCCAGCCCGCTGCCGCCAAGATGGCGAAAATCGAAATCGAAGCTGCCGTCGCTTTCACAACCGGCCAGCAGCAGTGCGGCGCCCAGCAGCATGGCGGGGCTTCGGGGGCGGAAAGTTCGCATCGCTCATCCTCACGTCCTTGCAGGCACCGTTGGCCGGGCCTTGGGTTTACCGGCACCTAGTCGTCGCTGACACCTTCCATCAGCGGCACGAAACGCACCGGGCGCAGTTCGTCGTAGTCATATCCTTCGGCGTGGCGCCGCACCCGGATCAGGCTTTGCACCGCATCCGACTGGCCCACTGGTATCACCATGATACCGCCGATCTTCAGCTGCGCCAAGAGCGGCCCCGGCGGGTCTTCGGCGGCTGCGGTCACCAGGATACGGTCGAACGGCGCCTGATCGGGCAGGCCGCGCGAGCCATCTGCGGTGATCGCGGTGACATTGGTCAGGCCCAGTTCGGCAAACCGCGCCTCGGCCTCGCGCACCAGCCGGCGGTGGCGGTCCACGGTATAGACGCGGCGCGCCAGTTGCGCCAGCACCGCCGCCTGATAGCCCGAGCCGGTGCCGATTTCCAGCACGGTATCACGCGGGCCGACCGCAAGCGCCTGCGTCATCAGCCCGACCACACTGGGCTGGCTGATGGTCTGGCCGCAAGCTATGGGCAATGGCATGTCTTCATAGGCGCGTTCGGCGAACAGCCCGCGCACGAAGAGGCCGCGGTCCACGGTTTCCATGGCGCCAAGCACCCGCGCCTCGGTCACCCCGCGCGAGCGCAGCGCATAAAGAAAACGCATCTGGCGTTCGGCGATATTGTCACTGTCGCCGCCGCCTGCCGGGGTCATGCCAGCCGCGCCTCAAGGTCGGCCAACACGTCATGCGCGGTCAGATCGGCGCGCATCGGCGTGATCGCGACATGGCCGGCCAGGTTCACCGCAACATCGCTGCCCGGCGCGGTGGGCAGGTGCTGCGGCCCGCCGGTGATCCACAGGAACTTGCGCCCCGAGGGCGAGATATGCGGTTCGACCCCGAAGAAGGTGTCGGTGCGCCAGCCCTGCGGCGCCACCTTCATGCCGCGCACGCGGGCGGCGGCGATCGGCGGAAAGTTGACGTTGTAGAACAGCCGGTAGTCGCCGCCGTCCCAGCGGCCCTTGTCAAGCAGCGCCCGCACCACCGCGGTGCCGTGGTGGCGCGACGCCTCGAACGGGTCATCGAGGTCGTCGGTTTCGGGGCCCATGAACTGCGACAGCGCAATCGCCGGCACGCCCTGCAAGGCGGCCTCCATGGCGCCGCCGACGGTGCCGGAATAAAGCGCGTTCTCGGCCGCGTTGTTGCCGCGATTGACGCCGGAAAGCACCAGATCGGGGCGCGCGCCCTGCAGCACGTCGTAAATTCCCGCCAGCACGCAATCTGCCGGGCTGCCTTCGGTGGCATAGCGCCGTGCGGCCATGCGGGCGATCATCATCGGCCGGGTAAAGCTGATGCAATGTGCCACGCCCGATTGCTCGAACGCCGGCGCCACGGTCCAGACTTCGCCTTCGGGGCCCGCGATCTCGGCGGCAATCGCCTCGGCCACCTGCAGCCCCGGCGCGTTGATGCCGTCATCGTTGGTGACCAGAATGCGCATCAAACCTCCGCCCGCAATGCCTGCCACTGATTAGCCCGCGCGCCCGGGGGCGTAAAGCCGCGATGCCGCCGCGGGCGCATATTCCGCGCCATCTGTGCTTGCGGCAGACATTTGCGCCGCAGCATCTGCGGCCTTGATTGACCATGACGCCGGCGCCGGCCTATGAAGGGCGGCGAAGCCAGGCGGAGCGGCGACATGAAGGTGATCATCTGCGGCGCGGGGCAGGTCGGCTGGCAGATCGCCCGCCACCTTGCGGGCGAACGCAACGATGTGACAGTGGTGGACAACAATGCCGAACTGGTGCGCCGCGCCACCGATACGCTGGACGTGCAGGGCGTGGCCGGTTTTGCCTCGCACCCCGATGTGCTGGAACGCGCCGGCGCCCGCGACTGCGACCTGATCATCGCCGCGACGCATTCGGATGAGGTGAACATGGTCACCTGCCAGGTGGCGCATTCGGTGTTCGGCATCACCCGCAAGATCGCCCGGCTGCGCGCGCAAAGTTACATGGATACGCTTTACGCCGACCTTTACCGGCGCGACCATTTGCCGATCGACGTGGTGATCAGCCCCGAGCGCGAAGTGGCCGAGGCGGCATTGCAACGGCTGGCGGCGCCGGCGACCTTCGACACCGAAAGCTTCATGGGCGGGCGGGCGCAGCTTCTGGGCATCGCGCTTGGCGAGGATTGCCCGGTGCTCGACACGCCGCTGCGCCAGTTGACCGACCTGTTTTCGACGCTGCGCGCGATTGTCGTGGGGGTGCGGCGCAAAGGCCGGCTGTTCGCGCCCGACCCGGGCGATCAGCTTTTTGCCGGCGATCAGGTCTATGTCTTCGCGCATGTCGCCGACGTCAACCGCACGCTGGAAATATTCGGCAAGACCAGCACCAAGCAGGAACGCGTGGTGATCGTGGGTGGCGGCAATGTCGGGTTGGCTGTGGCGCGCGCGCTGGAGGCGCGCACCGACCGGGTGCGCACCAAGGTGATCGAGAAAAACCGCGCCCAGGCCGAACGCGCCGCCGATGCGCTGGAACGCACCATCGTGCTGAACGGCGACGGCATGAGCGCCGAATTGCTGGACGAGGCCGATGTCGGGCGTGCCGATGCGGTGCTGGCGGTGACCGACGACGACAAGACCAACATCCTGGTTGCGGTGCGCGCCAAGCAGGCCGGCTGCCCGATGGCGATTTCGCTGGTGAACGACCCCACCCTGGTGCCGCTGCTGGCGGCGCTGGATATTGACGCCTACATCAACCCGCGCGCCACGACGGTTTCGTCGATCCTGCGCCATATCCGCCACGGTCGGGTGCGTGCGATCTATTCGATCGGCGATGCCGAGGCCGAGATGATCGAGGCGCAGGTGCTGTCCACCTCGCCGATCACCGGGCGCTTCGTGCGCGACATCGAGTTTCCCGAAGGGGTGCTGGTGGGGGCGCTGATGAAAGGCGAGCGGGTGTTGAAGCCCACCGGCGACACCCGCGTTGAAGAGGGCGACGTGATCGCGCTTTTTGCCCTGTCGAAAGACGTCCCCGAGGTGGAGCGGCTGTTGCAGGTCTCCATCGATTTCTTCTGATGCGCGGGCTGGCGCGCATTCCGATGTTCGTGCTGCTGATCGGGGTCGGCGGGCTGGGCATGTATCTGCCCGCCGCGCATGCGCTGGCGCTGCGCAATTACCCGGTCAGCCGCGACTTCTTCTATTCCGGCACGCTGTTTGTGGCGCTGGCCGCGCTTTTGGCGCTGGCGACCGCAGCGAACCGGCCAGGCAAGGCGCAGCGCGACAGCCTGCTGACGATGCTGGCGGCCTTCACACTGTTGCCGCTGGTGCTGGCGGTGCCCCTGCGCGAGGCGGTGCCGGGGCTGTCGCTTTATGGCGCCTGGTGGGAAATGGTCTCGGCGCTCACCACCACCGGCGCCACGTTGCTGGCGCCGGCAGAGGTGGCGCCAAGCGTGCATCTGTGGCGCGCGCTGGTAGGTTGGAGCGGCGGCTTCTTGATGCTGGTGATGGCGGTCGCGGTGCTGGCGCCGATGCGGCTTGGCGGCTTCGAGATGCTGCATCTGCCGACCGCCGAAGGCGGCGACGGCGCGGCGATGCCGGTCAGCGTGCGCGGCGCGGCGCCGAACGTGCGCATCCTGCATTTCGCCGGCAAGCTGGCGCCGGTCTACGCCGCGTTGACGCTGGCGCTGTGGGTCGGGCTGCTGGTGGCGGGCGACCCGGTGCTGGTGGCGCTCAGCCATGCCATGTCAACGCTGTCTACCTCGGGCATCACGCCGCTGGAGCGATTCGGGCAGGCGCCTTCGGGAATCGCTGGCGAGGTGCTGATCGTGCTGTTTATGGTGCCGGCGCTGTCGCGCCGCTTGTGGCCGGGCGGCGGCGAGCTGCGCGCCAGCGAACGGCTGCTGCGCGACCCCGAACTGCGGCTGGCGGCGGCGCTGCTGGTGCTGGTTCCGGTGCTGCTGTTCGTGCGCCACTGGCTCGGCGCGCTTGACGCGCAGCTGCCCGCCGAGCCGGCGCATATCGCGCTGGCGCTTTGGGGCGGGCTGTTCTCGGTGATGTCATTTCTGACCACAACGGGGTTTGAATCCTCGGGCTGGGCGGCGGCGCAGCTGTGGTCGGGGCTGCAGACCCCGGGCCTGCTGCTGGCCGGGCTTGCGATCGTCGGCGGCGGCGTTGCCACCACCGCGGGTGGTGTCAAGCTGCTGCGGATTTACGCATTGATGCGCCACGGCGAACGCGAAATGGAACTGCTTGTGCACCCCAGTTCGGTCGGCGGTGGCGGCATTGTGGCGCGTCGGCTGCGCCGCGGCGGTGCGCATTTGGCCTGGGTGTTCTTCATGCTGTTCGCGATGTCGATTGCGGTGGTGATGATGGCGGTGTCGCTGGCCGGTGTGGGGTTCGAGCCGGCGACGATCCTGACCATCGCTGCGCTGTCGAACACCGGCCCGCTGGCGGCGGTTTCCGGGCTTGGGCCGCAGACCTGGTCGGCGCTGGAACCCGCCGCGCAGGCGGTGCTGGCCGCGGCGATGGTGCTGGGCCGGCTGGAAACGCTGGCGCTGATTGCGCTTTTGAACCCCGAGTTCTGGCAGCGCTGACCGGGCGGCCAAAGCAACATCCGCTATCGCGATTTTAGGGGTGGAAACTCGCCAGATCTTGCGCATACTTGGCGCAGGCACCGGGGTTTTGCACCGGGGCACGCGCGACAAAAAAACAAAGGCATAACAAAAATGGCTGCCGACAAGCAAAACCTACAAGACGCCTTCCTCAACCATGTCCGCAAGATCAAGGTTCCGGTGACGATCTTCTTGATCAACGGCGTGAAACTGCAGGGCGTGATCACATGGTTCGACAATTTCTGCGTGCTGCTGCGCCGTGATGGCCAAAGCCAGCTGGTCTACAAGCACGCGATTTCGACCATCATGCCGGGGCAGCCCATCAGCCTTTATGAGGGCGAAGACTGAGCGATCTACACGCCTCGAACGCCGCGCCCACCCGTGCCTGGGTGCTGCACGTCGACCTGAAAGACGCGCGTCATGCCCGCCGGCTGCCCGAGAACGGGCTGGCCGAGGCGGTGGCACTGGCGCGTGCGCTGCCGCGCGTCGAGATCGCTGGGGCCGAGATCGTGCGGCTTGGCAGGCCCGCGCCGGGCAAGCTGTTCGGTGCCGGCAAGCTGGCAGAACTGAAGGCGCGGCTGGCCGATGCCGAAGTCGATCTGGTGCTGGTCGATGGCGCCGTGAGCCCGGTGCAGCAGCGCAACCTGGAACGGGAATGGGGCGTCAAGCTGCTGGACCGCACCGGGCTGATCCTGGAAATTTTCGCCGACCGCGCGCGCACCCGCGAAGGCGTGCTGCAGGTGGAACTGGCGGCGCTGTCTTATCAGCGCACGCGGCTGGTGCGCGCCTGGACGCACCTTGAACGTCAGCGCGGCGGCCTCGGGTTCGTCGGTGGCCCTGGCGAAACGCAGATCGAGGCGGACCGCCGCGCGATCGACGAGCAGATCCTGCGCATTCGCCGGCAGCTGGAAAAGGTGGTGAAAACCCGCGCGCTGCACCGCGCCGCACGGCGCCGGGTGCCGTTCCCGCTGGTGGCGCTGGTGGGCTATACCAACGCCGGCAAATCGACGCTGTTCAACCGGCTGACCGGCGCCGAGGTGCTGGCCAAGGACATGCTGTTCGCCACGCTTGACCCGACGATGCGCGCGTTGCTGCTGCCTTCGGGGCAAAAGGTCATTCTGTCCGACACGGTCGGGTTCATTTCCGACCTGCCGCATGAGCTTGTCGCCGCCTTCCGCGCCACGCTGGAAGAGGTGCTGGAGGCCGATCTGATCGTGCATGTGCGCGACATCAGCCACCCGGAATCGGCGCAGCAGGCGGCGGATGTGGCGGCGATTCTGGAAACCCTGGGGGTCGGCGCCGCGGTGGCGCGGATCGAGGTGTGGAACAAGGTCGATCTGCTGGGCGATGAAGCCCGCGCCGCGCTGCTGGCGCAAGATGCGCGGCGCGGCGACGTGCAGGCGGCGTCGGCGACCAGCGGCGAAGGGCTGGCGCCGCTGCTGGCGCTGATCGCGGCGCGACTGGCCGCCGCCAGCACCGCCGAAACGCTGCATCTGGCGCCCGACGACGGCCGCCGCCGCGCCTGGTTGCACAATGCCGGCGTGGTGTTGCGCGAAGATCAGGGCGCGCGCGAAACCACGCTGCAGGTGCGCTGGAGCGCGCGCCAGAAGGCCGAATTCGCCCGGCTTTGACCCTGCGTTGCCGCCGCCGCCGGCCGGCGCGCCTTACGGCGCGGGCGCCGGCAGCAGCGTGGTGATGCCTGCCGCGGCGCCGCGCGCCAGGTCGGCGTCAAGCGACATCGGAATGTAATCGCCACGCCGCCACATCTCGGACAGATCGTCGTAATGCCGACTGAGCGGGTGCCCCGACTGGCCGGTAGCGATGATAAACACTGAACTGTCGGGGTCGGCAAAATCATAGACGCCGCGATAGGCAGCTGCGTGCACGTTGCGATAGGGGTTGTCGCCGTTGCCCGCGGTCAGCCCGCGCATCAGCGTGAAATCGCCGCCCGAGGTGGATTGACGGATGTTCACCAGCCAGCGCAGCAACGGCACCTGGCCCAACACCGGATGGTCTTGCACCGCCTCATGCGCATCGCCCCAGCGCCAGCTTTCGACATTGCCGCCGAAACGCTGGCCCAGTTCGACCAGCGCATCATCCAGCGCCATGCGGGCGATGTCGGTGCAGCTTTCCACCGGCGCCGACTGGATCACGTCGCACCAATGCGCGGCGCCCTCGGTATCGCGATAGACGCGCTCGATGAACAGCGGTTGCAGCGCGGTGAAATCGGCGGCAAGCGGGCCAAGCTCATCGCGGATCAGCCGATTCTGCAGCGCCCGCATCCATGCCGCATAGATCAGCGGTTCGGGCAGATGCTCGTTCATCGCGCCGTCCCAGGCGGCAAGCAGTTCCAGCGCACGCTGGCGCTGGCGCTCGGCGCTGCCGTCGGGGGCGGCGTTGCCGGTGAACCACAGATCGGCCCCCACCAGCGGCAGCAGCCCGCGCGCTGCTGGGCTGACGATATCCAGCTGCGCCGCGATAAAGCTTTCGCGGCTGTGCACCTCGCGGTCCTGCATCAGCTTTTGCCAGCGCAGCACGCGCTGCGTATCGCCCCAGTCGAAGCCGACATGGTCGGGAAAGGTGCCGTCGCTCAGCTTGTTGTTGGTGTTGCCGACGATGCCGCCCTCGGGGTTCAGCACGCGCGGGTTGGATGCATAGGGCTGCCAGCCCTGCCAGCGGTTTGTGGCGATCCAGCCGGGGCTGGGCATGCGGCCCTGGGTCTGGTGCGCCGCATCGCGCGCCGGCAGGGCGCCGATCGTGACCATGCCGATGCCTTCGGCGTCGGCCAGCGTCAGGTTCATCGTCGGCGCGATGAAAACCTCGGCTGCGGCCACGCCCGCGGCCACCGATGGCGCGCGCATCAGCGCCAGCGCCGCGCTCAGCGAGGTGTCGGCCTCGCTGAGCGCCGGCCAGCCAAGCGTGATGACATGGCCGGGCGGGGTGATCGGCGCCAGGCCGAAACTGTCGGGCGGCAGCACCGGGCCGTTCTCGCTCCAGCGCAGCGTGCGGGTGACCGGGGGGGCGTCCTTGATCTCGATGATCGTGCGGCGGGTGATGAAACCGGCCCAGCCGTCGGGAGTGCGGTAGCGCTCGGCGTTGCCGGGGTCGAGCTGTTCGACAAACAGATCCTGGTCATCGGCCCAAGCCGCGGTGACGCCCCAGCCAAGTGCCGCACTGCGCCCCGCCAGCACCACCGGCACCCCCGGCAGCGTCGCGCCGATCACCCCGCCCGAGGCCAGTTCCAGCCGCGCCAGATACAGCGGCGACGGCGCCGACAGCGCCATATGCGGGTCGTTGGCCAGCAGCGAGCCGCCCGCGGCAGAGCGTTCCGGCGCCGCGGCAAAAGCGTTCGAGGCGGCACCGAAGCCAAGCGGCGGCAGCGGCCAAAGCGCGGGCGTGGCACCAGTATTCCGCGACACAGCCTGCGACGCGGCCTGCGACGTGGCGGGCGGTGCGGCGGGCAGCAGGCTGGCGTAGGCGGGCAGTGCCGTGACCGCGACGCCCGGCGCGTCGGGCATCAGGTCGGGCAGAAAACCGGGCTCGCGCAGCGAAACGCGGGCACGCAGCACCTCGGTCTGCGCCTGCTGCGCCTGCTGCAATGCCATCAGCTTGAAGATCGCGATCGAATCGGCGGGCTGCCAAAACGCAATGTCGGGCGGAAACAGGAAGAACTCGGGCGCGCCGCGGCCGCGCGCGCCTGAATTCACCAGCCCCACCCAGGCGTTGACGCCGCGCGCGTAAGCCTCAAGCGCAGCGCGGGCATAGGCGTCCTGCGCGGCGACCGAGGCGGTGGCGGCGGTGTAAAGATCAAGCTGGCGCATCAGTTCATCGGTCGCCAGCGTGCCCGCCCCGAACACCTCCGACAGCCGGCCCTGCACCGTGCGCCGGGCTATCACCATTTGCCACAGCCGGTCCTGCGCATGCGCCAGCCCCAGCGCAAAATACACATCCTGATCGGTGGCGCCGAAAATATGCGGCACATCGTCGGTGCTGCGCACGATTTCAACCGGCGCGGAAATGCCCGCCACCTCATGCGTTTCGTCGTAATCGGGCAGCGAGCGGGCGGCGAAGTAATAGGCCCCGGCAAGCGCCAGCACCCCCAGCGCAAGCAGCGCAGAGGCAAGCCGGACGAGCCATCGGAATGCGGTCAGCATGGGGTCTCCGCGCGGCCCCGCAGGTTGACGGGGCGGGGTGCTTGGGTAAGTAGTTGAGCGCAGACGAATGATCAACGCGCGTTTCGCGCGGACTGTGACAGGCGCATCGCGCGCAAGGGGGGCTAAGCTATGGCAGCAGTGGCGTTTCTGGGGCTGGGGGTGATGGGCTTTCCGATGGCCGGGCATCTGGCGGCAAAGGGCCATGCGGTCACGGTTTACAACCGCACCGCGGCGCGCGCCGAGGTCTGGCTGGCGCAGCATCGCGGCCGCAGGGCCGCCAGCCCCGCCGAGGCGGCGCGCGGCGCCGATCTGGTGCTGGCCTGCGTCGGCAACGACGACGATCTGCGCGCCGTCTGCCTTGGCGATCAGGGCGCTTTTGCCGGCATGGCCGCAGGGGCACTGTTCGTCGATCACACCACGGTTTCGGCAAGGGTGACGCGCGAATTGTCGGGGCTTGCGGCACGGGCGGGGCTGGGCTTTGTCGATGCGCCGGTGTCGGGTGGGCAGGCCGGTGCCGAGGCGGGGGCGCTGTCGATCATGTGCGGCGGTGCCGAGGCCGATTTTCTGCGCGCCGAGCCGGTGCTGGCTGCCTATGCCAGGGTCTGCCGGCGCATGGGCGAAAGCGGCGCCGGCCAACTTGCTAAGATGTGCAACCAGATCGCCATTGCCGGCACCCTGCAAGGGCTGGCCGAATCGCTGCACTTTGCCGAAAAGGCCGGGCTGTCGATCCCGGAACTGGTCGAGGTGATCGGCGCCGGCGCTGCAGGAAGCTGGCAAATGCAGAACCGGCACGCCAGCATGGCCGAAAACCGTTTCGATTTCGGCTTCGCGGTGAACTGGATGCGCAAGGATCTGGGCATCTGCCTTGACGCCGCCAACGAGTCGGGCGCGAGCCTGCCGCTGACCGCGCTGGTCGATCAATTCTACAAGGAAGTGCAGGCGATGGGCGGCGGCCGCTGGGATACCTCAAGCCTGATCGCGCGGCTGCGCAAACAGGGATAGGCTTGCCCGGCGCCGTCAGGTCAGGCACATCGCGGAGGAGCAAATGACAGTGACGTTCCGGCCTGTGGCGGTCGCCGGTCGCGATGACTGGCAACGGCTGCTTGCGCGCGGCCTTGCCCGGGCGCGCGGCTTGCGGGCGCAGCTCTGGCCGGCCGCCAAGGGCAATGCCGCACCGCGCGCGCTATGCCAGCGCTTTGCGCCGCGCAGCAATTTCATGCCTTGCAATGCCGCGCCCTGATCGCGGTGCCCCGCGATGAGGCGGCGGCTGGTCGTCGCGGCGCTGTTTCTGGCGCTGACCGCGGCCTTTTCAGGCCTTGCGTGGCATCTTGCGGCGGTTGAATCGCTGGCACGGCTGGCGGAACGGGGTGCTGCAGACCTGAATCTGGCAACGGCGCGGCTGACCAACCAGTTGCAGCGTTTCCGCGAGATTGCGGTGCTGATGGCGGATCATCCCGTGGCATCGGCGCGGCTGCGCGAGGGCGAAGACAGCGCCGCCGATGCCGAGGCCGAGCGGCTGTTCTTGCGTGTGGTGGACCGCGCCGGCGCGATCGAGCTGATGCTGCTGGACCGCGACCTGATGGTGCGCGCCGCCTCGCATGACGGCCGCGCGCGGCTGCCGGCAACGCCCGAACTGGTGCGCGCAGGGCATGGCGCGCTGGGGTTTCACCACCGCGTCGATGCCGCAACCGGGCGGCGCATCTTCAGCTATGCGGCACCGGTGTTTGCCACCGAAGGCCCGGTCATCGGTATCGTTCTGCTGCGTTTTGACGCCGAAACCGTCGAGGCGCCGGGGCGTGGCGATCCGATGCCAGTGTGGTTCACCGACGATCAGGGCGTGGTGTTCGTGACCAACCGCAGCGAAATGCTGTTTCGCCAACCACTTGGCGCGGTGCCGCCCGATCCGGCGATCTACCCCGGGGTGCAGGTGCAGCCGTTTCCGCAGATGCAGGCGCAAACGCGCGGCGGCAAGCAGGTCTGGCAGGTCGATGGCGGGCCCTATCTGCCGGCGCGGGCCTTGCTGCTGGGCCGCGATCTGTCGGTGATCGGCATGAGCGGCAGTGCGCTGGTCGATGCCGGCCCGGCGCTGCGCTTTGCCTCGCTGCAGGCGGCGGTGGCGGCGGCACTGATGCTGGGCTTCGGGGCGCTGGCACTGGCGCTTGCCGAGCGGCGCCGGGCGCTGGCGGCGCGGCTGGCAAGCGAGGCGCGGATGAACGCACTGCTCGACGCGCGGGTGATCGCCCGCACCCGCGAGCTGCGCGAAACCAACGAGCGGCTGACCCGGGCGCAGGCGGAACTGGTGCAGGCGGGCAAGCTGTCGGCGCTTGGGCAGATGTCGGCGGGGATCAGCCATGAATTGAACCAGCCGCTGATGGCGATCCGGTCCTACGCCGAAAACGCTGCGCTCTATCTGGACCGCGGCAGGCTGCCCGAGGCCGGCGACAATCTTGGCCGCATCTCGGAAATGGCGCGGCGCATGGGCCGGATCATCCGCAACCTGCGCGCCTTTGCGCGCCAGGAACGCGAGCCGATGTCGGATGTGAATTTGGTTGCAGTGGTCGAGGCGGCGCTCGATCTGCTGCGCGCGCGGCTGCGCGACGACGGCGTGGCGGTTGACTGGGCTGCGCCCGCGACGGCGGTGCTGGTGCGCGGCGGCGAGGTGCGGCTGCAGCAGGTGGTGGTGAACCTGCTCAGCAACGCCGCCGACGCGATGGCGCAAAGTCTGCAGCGCCGGATCCGCATTGTCATCGAACCGCTTGTCGGCCAGGCACCCGATGCCGCCGCGATGCTGCGGCTGAGCGTCTGCGATACCGGCCCCGGCATCGCTGACCCGGAGCGGATCTTTGATCCGTTCTATTCCACCAAAGAGGTCGGCAGCGCCGAAGGCATGGGGCTGGGGCTTTCGATTTCCTACGGCATCGTGCAAAGTTTCGGCGGCCGCATTGCCGGGCGCAACCTGCTCGGGGGCGGCGCCGAGTTCACGGTGGATCTGGTTGTGGCCGGGGCGCCGGGGCAGGGGGCCGGTGGCGCCGTTGTGCCGGCAGGGGTCGGTGAGGGCGAGGCATGACGCGCAGGGTGCTTTTGGTCGATGACGACCGCGCGGTGCGCGAGGCGTTGGGGCAGACGCTGGAACTTGGCGGACTGATCCCGGTGCTGGCGGGCAGCTATATCGAGGCCAAGGACCATGTGCGCGCCGATTTCGCCGGCGTCGTGGTTTCAGACCTGCGGATGCCCGGCAAGGACGGATTTGCGCTGCTGGACTATGTGCGCGGCGTCGATGTCGAATTGCCGGTGATCTTGCTGACCGGCGAGGGCGACGTGCCGACCGCGGTGCGCGGCATGGCTTCGGGCGCCTTCGACTTTCTTGAAAAGCCCTGTGCGCCGCGCGAGCTGCTGGCGGTGGTGGGCAAGGCGCTTCAAACCCGCGCGCTGGTGCTGGAAAACCGCGCACTGAAGCGCGAACTGAAGCGCGGCGATGCTGCGGCGCGGTTGCTGGTGGGGCAGTCGTCGGTGGCCGAGGCGCTGCGCGAGGCGGCGCGCGCCGCGGCACGATCGGGCGCCGAAGTGCTGATCGTCGGCGCCCCCGGTGCCGGCAGCGCCAAGGTGGCCGAGGTGATCCACCTGCTGTCGGCCTCGGCGGCGCGCAGCTTTGTCAAGCTTCCTGCCGCGGGGCTGGCTGTCGGCGATCTGCAGGCCGGTTATGCGCGCGCCGAGGGCGGCTCGGTGTATCTGGACGAGGTGGCCGAGCTTGCGCCGCCGGCACAATTCGCGCTGCTAGAACTGCTGGAGGCGCGCCCGGCCACGCGCACCATTGCCGGCACCACTCGCGATCTGGGTGCCGAGGTCGCGGCGGGGCGTTTTCACCACGAACTGTTCTGGAAGCTTGACGTGATGCGGGTGCGGATCCCGACGTTGAAGGAACGCCCCGAGGACATTCCCGTGCTGTTTCGCCATTACGTGCAGATCGCCTGCGAACAGGCGGCGCTGCCGATGCCCGAGATCGGCCCCGAAGTGACTGCCCGACTGATGGCTCAGGACTGGCCGGGCAACGCCCGCGCCCTGATGAACGAGGCGATGCGCTTTGCCATGGGTCTGGCCGCGGTGCCGGGGCGCGAGGCGCAGCTTGGCCTGGCCGAGCGCATGGCACGGGTGGAACGGTCGTTGCTGATCGACGCGCTGGCCCGGGCGGGCGGCCGCGCCGGCGAGGCGGCGGCGGCGCTGCAATTGCCGCGCAAGACCTTCTACGACAAGCTGGCGCGGCACGGGATTCGCCCCGACGATTTTCGCTAGGCGTGCGGAATTCCGCACCGTTTGCGCCAACAGATGTGCGGAATCTCGCACAGGCTTCCAGATATTTTCGCGTGACTTTCCGTAATATGCTGACAAGGCAAGATAAAAATGGCATCGACCATGACTTCACGAAAATGTTGATTGGCCGCCAAAAGCGGCGTTCCCTTGTGGCGCGCGCTTGAGGAGGCGCACGACATCCAATCCAACAGTTCCGGGAGGACACCATGAAGAAGCTTACCGCCGCTTTGACGGCCATGACGCTGCTGGCCTCGACGGGTGCGGCTTTCGCATCCTGCGAGGCGGGCGAGGCCGTCATCAAGTTTTCGCATGTGACAAACGCCACCAACCACCCCAAAGGCATTGCCGCGCAGCTGTTTGCCGACCGTGTGAATGAACAGATGAACGGCAAGGTCTGTGTCGAGGTGTTCCCCAACACCACGCTTTATGATGACGACCAGGTGCTGGAGGCGATGCTGGCGGGCGACGTGCAGATGGCCGCGCCCTCGCTGTCGAAGTTTGAAGCCTTCACCAAGGTGTTCAACATTTTCGACCTGCCTTTCATGTTCAAGAACATCGAAGCGGTCGATGCCTTCCAGAATTCGGAAACCGGGCAGGCGATGAAGGCCTCGATGGAACGTCGCGGCCTGAAAGGGCTGGAGTTCTGGCATTCCGGGATGAAGCAGATTTCCGCCAACAAGCCGCTGCTGATGCCCGGCGACGCCAAGGGGCTGAAGTTCCGCGTGCAGCCTTCGGCGGTGCTGGTGGCGCAGATGGAAGCGCTGGGCGCCAGCCCGCAGCCGATGGCGTTTTCCGAGGTTTACGGCGCGCTGCAGACCGGCGTTGTCGATGGCCAGGAAAACACCTGGTCGAACATCTACGGCCAGAAGTTCCACGAAGTGCAGAACGGCGTTACCGAAACCAACCACGGCGCGCTCGACTATCTGGTGGTGGTCTCGGTCGACTGGTGGGACAGCCTGGACCCGGCGGTCGCCGACCAGATCGCCCAGATCATGCATGACGTGACGGTGGAACGGAACGCGGCGGTCAACGAGGTCGAAATGAAGGCCCGCCAGTCGATTCTGGATGCCGGCGGTATCATCCGCACCCTGACCGACGAGCAGCTGACCGCCTGGCAAAAAGCGATGCTGCCGGTTTGGGCGCAGTTTGTCGATGGCGTCGGGCAAGACAACATCGACGCCGCGCAGGTGATCAACGCCGCCTATTGAGGCATGCTGAAATGACGCGGTGCGGGGCCTTCGCTGGCTCCGCACCACGCGTAACAGGGGGGCAGCATGAGCCAGAAATACATTCCGCGCACGCCGCTTGGCCGCGCCGTGAATGCGTTCGAGGAAACCGCGATCGCGGTCATCCTTGGCGTGATGACGCTGATGACCTTTGTCAACGTGGTGATGCGCTACGGGTTCGGCACCTCGGTGGTCTGGGGGCTGGAGGCGACCTTGCTGCTGTTTGCCTGGCTGGTGCTGTTCGGCATGTCCTATGCGGTCAAGGTCACCGCACATCTGGGCGTCGATGCGGTGATCGGCCTGCTGCCGCGGCGCGGTCAGCGCGTGCTGGCGCTGCTGGCGGTGGCGCTGAGCCTGCTTTACGCAGTGCTGCTGATGAAGGGCGCGTGGGACTACTACGCCCCGTTCGCCGGCCTGGAACGCACCGGCGGGCGCTGGTTTCCCACCGGCTTCGTCCCCACCCGCGATCAGGGCTGGTATGAAACCGAATTCATCCCGATGCCCGACTGGCTGCGCTTTGTCGAGCCGATCTTCAACGAAGGCGAGCGCTATACCCAGCTGCCGCGCTTCATACCCTATTTCATCGTGCCGTTAGGTGCCGCGCTGCTGCTGTTCCGGCTAATCGAGGCCGCGGTCGATCTGGTGCGCGGAAAACGCAACAGCCTGATCGTCAGCCATGAGGCCGAAGAGGCCGTGGCCGATGTGCGCCACCTGAACGCCGAGGAATAAACCATGGATGTTGTTCTGCTTTTTGTCATGGTCGTCGGCTTCATGCTGGTCGGCGTGCCGATTGCCATTGCGCTCGGGCTCAGCTCGACGCTGTTCTTGCTGCTGTATTCCAACACCTCGCTCGCCTCGGTGGCGCAGACGCTTTATCAGGCGATGGAAGGGCACCCGACGCTGCTGGCAATTCCGTTCTTCATCCTCGCCTCAAGCTTCATGTCCACCGGCGGCGTCGCCAAGCGCATCATCCGGTTTGCGATTTCCGTGGTCGGGCATCTGCCCGGCGGTCTGGCGATTGCCAGCGTGCTGGCCTGCATGATGTTCGCGGCGCTGTCCGGTTCCAGCCCGGCGACGGTGGTGGCGATCGGCTCGATCGTCATCGCGGCAATGCGGCAGGTGGGCTACAGCAAGGATTTCGCGGCCGGTATCATCTGCAACGCGGGCACGCTTGGCATTCTGATCCCGCCCTCGATCGTGATGGTGGTCTATGCCTCGGCCACCGACGTTTCGGTGGGGCGGATGTTTCTGGCCGGGGTGATCCCCGGCATGCTTGCGGGCGGCATGCTGATGGTCACTATATTGGCCATTGCTATCTGGAAAAAGCTGCCCAAGGGCGAGTGGAAAGGCTGGCGCGAGGTCGGCGCCAGCTTTGCCGGCGCGTTCTGGGGGCTGATGCTGATCGTCATCATCATGGGCGGGCTTTACGGCTTTCCGGCGTTCGGCACGCATGACGTGACGGCGGCGGACGGCAGCGTTACGGCGGTGTTCGGACCCTACTGGGCCAAGGGCATCTTTACCCCGACCGAGGCGGCGGCAGTGGCGGCGGTCTATGCCTTCTTTGTCGCGAACTTCGTCTATCGCGACATGGGACCGCTGGCCGAGGGGCACGCCCGCGTGCCGCTGTGGCGCCGGCCGCAGGCGCTGCTGACGGTGTTCTGGCATGCCGAGACCCGCGCCACGCTGTTCGACGCCGGCAAGCTGACGATCACGCTGATGTTCATCATCGCCAACGCGCTGTTGCTGAAACACGTGCTGACCGACGAGCAGATCCCGCAGTCGATTGCTGCCGTGATGCTGGACGCCGGGATGGGCAAGATCGTCTTTCTGATCGCGGTGAACGTGATTTTGCTGATCGGCGGTCAGTTCATGGAACCTTCGGGGCTGATCCTGATCGTGGCGCCGCTGGTGTTTCCGATCGCCATCAACCTGGGCGTTGACCCAATTCATCTGGGCATCATCATGGTGGTGAACATGGAAATCGGCATGATCACGCCGCCGGTGGGGCTGAACCTGTTTGTCACCTCGGGGGTGGCGGGCATGTCGATCATGCGCGTGGTGCGCGCGGCGCTGCCGTTCCTGGGCGTGCTGTTCGTGTTCCTGATTCTGGTGACCTACGTGCCGTTCCTGTCAACCTGGCTGCCGACCTCGGTGATGGGGCCGGAGACGATTGTCAGGTAGTGCGCGGGGCGGGCACTGTGGTGTGCCCGCCCGCAACGCGGCTATTTCCAGGCGGTCCAGGGAAAGGGTTTGGTGGCCGCGGTGCCGGTGACGTAGCGCGCGGCAATCGCCACCCAGTTCGCCAGACCTTCGCCGAAGCTGGCGATTGCCACATTGTGCCGTCTGGCAAACAGCATCCAGCAGAACTGGAACAGCGCGCACAGCACGATCAGCGCCTGCGCCACCCGGGTCAGCGCCAGCACCACCAGCAGCAGCAGGCCATGCAGCCAGATATTCTCGGGCATCGGCACCGCCTCGGGCGCGGCGCCGCTGCGCCGCGTGGCACCCGATGCGGGCCCGGGTTCGGGCCCCGGCTCTGGCGCGGCCTGCGCGCTGCCCGTGCTGCCGGGCTCGTTCAGCGGCACGGCGGCGGTTTCGGGCGTTTCGTCAGGGGGAACGGGGCGTTTGGCCATAGTCACACTCCATTTTGGCGCCGACGGGGGTGTGGCCCCAGATCGCGGCGCGGTTGCGGCAGTCTTGCACGCGCCGGCGCAGCTGCGCCATGACGCCGATCAAGGCCGCGCCGCTCAGGCGGCGCCAAGGGCGGCGATGATCGCGCCGAAGTCGGCGGCTTTCAGGCTGGCGCCGCCCACAAGGGCGCCGTCAACATCGGCGATGGCGAAGATTTCGGCGGCATTCGCGGGCTTGACCGAGCCGCCGTAAAGCAGGCGGAACGTATCGGCCCCGGCGCCGAACCGCGCCCGCAGGCTGTCGCGCAGAAAACCGTGCACTTCGGCAATCTGCACCAGCGTTGGCGTGCGGCCGGTGCCGATCGCCCAGACCGGTTCATAGGCGATCACCGTATCGGCGCCGGTGGCGCCCTCGGGAACCGAGGCGGCAAGCTGCGCGCCGATCACCGCCAGGGTCTGGCCGGCGTCACGCTCGGCCTCGGTTTCACCCAGGCAGATCACCGCCACCAGCCCCGCGGCACGCGCCGCAAGCGCCTTGGCACAGACCGCGGCGCTTGTCTCGCCATGGTCGGCGCGACGTTCCGAATGGCCCAGGATCACATGGCTGCCGCCGGCATCGGCCAGCATGGGCGCCGAAATATCGCCGGTATGCGCGCCCGAGGCCTGTGCGTGGCAATCCTGCGCGCCGACCGCAATGGGCGCCTTGCCGATGCGCCACGCCATCTGCGCGATCAATGTGGCGGGCGGGCAGATCAGCACCTCGCAGCCCGGTGCGGGATGCGCCGCCAGCAGCGACGCAACCTCGTCAAGGCTGGCGCGGGTGCCGTTCATCTTCCAGTTGCCTGCCGCCAGTTTTCGCCGCATCTGCGCCCCCGTCTGTTACCGGGGCCAGACTAGGCAGCCCGCGCCGGGGTGCCAAGGGCAAATTCCGTCATTCCGCGTCGGACGCGTCCTTGAAGCGGATCGATTCGCCGCAGCCGCAGGCCTCGGCGACGTTGGGGTTGTTGAAGCGGAAGCCCGATTCGATCAGCCCCTCCTCATAGTCGATCTCGGTGCCGAACAGGAACATCTGCGCCATCGGCGCGATCAGCACGCGCGCGCCGTCCTGTTCGACCAACTCATCCATCGGCCCGGCGGCCTGGGCCAGTTCAAGCGTGTATTCCATGCCGGCGCAGCCGCCCTTCTTGACGCCAAGCCGCAGCCCCGCGCCGCCCTGGCGCGCCATCAGCCGGCTGACTTGCGCCACCGCGCGCGGTGTCAGCGTGACCGCCGCCTTGCCGGGAACACCGAACATCACATGAACCCCAGTTCAAGCCGCGCCTCGTCGGACATCATGTCCATGCCCCATTGCGGCTCGAAGGTCATCTGCACGTCCACCTTCTGCACACCGTCAAGCGGTTCGACCGCATCCACCACCCAGCCCGGCATCTCGCCCGCCACCGGGCAGCCCGGCGCGGTCAGCGTCATCACGATGGCAACCTCGTTGGCGGGGCTGATGTCGATTGTATAGATCAGCCCCAGATCGAAGATGTTGACCGGAATTTCGGGGTCGTAAACCGAGCGGCAGGCATCGACCACCCGCTCGTAAAGCGGATGCGCGGTGCTGGACGGGCGGATCAGCGGTGTGCCCTCAAGCGGGCCTTGTGCTTCGTTCATGGATCCCTCGCGCGGGTTGTTGACCGATTATATAGGGAATACCCCGTCGCAGGTCCAGTGGGCGCGGTGCTTGCAGGCGCGAATGCGCGGGTGGGTGGTGCGCCTGCGCCAGCATTGCCGGCGGTGCGTCCACGGTGGCGGCAGCGCGCTCCGCGGGGGGTATTTGCACAATGAAGAAGCCGGTGTGCAGGCTTGGCAAGCGGCATGCTTTGGCCTATGGCAGCGGGGTTTGGCGGGGGTGCAGGTGGCTGCGGGCTTCGATTTCAAGGTGACGGCGGTTGACGGCAAGGCGCGCGCGGGGGTGATTTCCACGCCGCGCGGGCAGGTGCGCACGCCAGCCTTCATGCCGGTCGGCACCGCCGCGACGGTCAAGGCGATGTTGCCCGAAAGCGTGGCGGCGACGGGGGCCGACATCGTGCTGGGCAACACCTATCATCTGATGCTGCGCCCCACCGCCGAGCGCGTGGCGCGGCTTGGCGGGTTGCACGCATTCATGAACTGGCAGCGCCCGATTCTGACCGATTCGGGTGGCTTTCAGGTGATGAGCCTTGGCGCCTTGCGAAAGGTCAGCGAGGATGGGGTGCGTTTCAAAAGCCATATCGACGGCGCCGTGCACCATCTGACGCCCGAGCGCAGCATGGAAATACAGCGGCTGCTGGGGTCCGACATCGTGATGGCATTCGACGAATGCCCGGCGCTGCCGGCGACCGAGGCCGTGGTGGCCGAAACCATGCGCCGATCCATGCGCTGGGCGGAGCGTTCGCGCGCGGCGTTCGGCGAGCGCCCCGGCCACGCGCTGTTCGGCATCATGCAGGGCGGGGTGACGCGGGCGCTGCGCGAGGAAAGTGCGGCGGCGCTGTGTGCGACCGGCTTTGAGGGCTATGCGATCGGCGGGCTGGCGGTGGGCGAGGGGCAGGAAGCGATGCTTGGCGTGCTCGAATATGCGCCGGGCCTGCTGCCCGCGGATCGGCCGCGCTATCTGATGGGCGTGGGCAAGCCCGATGACATTGTCGGCGCGGTTGAACGCGGCATCGACATGATGGATTGCGTGCTGCCGTCGCGGTCGGGGCGCACCGGGCAGGCCTTCACCCGCCACGGCGTGGTGAACATCAAGAACGCGCGGCACTGCGACGACCCGCGCCCGTTGGACGAGGCCTGCACCTGCCCGGCCTGCCGCAGCTACAGCCGCGCCTATCTGCACCATGTCTATCGGTCTGGCGAGATCATCGCCGCGATGCTGCTGACCTGGCACAACCTGCACTATTATCAGGAACTTATGTCCGGGCTGCGGGCAGCGATCGCGGCGGGGCAGCTGGCGGCTTTCGTGCGCGACTTCCACGCGCAGCGCGCCGCGGGCGACATCGCGCCCTGCTAGGCGGTCAGCCGATCGCCGCAACCAGATCGCGCAGCGCGGCAACCGGGTCGGGGGCGGACCAGATTTCGGCGCCGATCGCGAAAAAGTCGGTGACCGGGGCGAAATCGGCGACAAGCGCCGGGGTCAGCGCGCCTTCGGCGACCAGCGGCACCTCGATCACCTCGGACCACCATTCGAACAGCGCGCGTTCGGCGATGGCGCCATGGTGCAGCGCGGTCGTCGCCAGCGGCCCGAAGCAGACGTAATCGGCGCCGGCCTCGCCGGCCGCCATGCCGGCGTGTTTCGACGCGCCGCACCAGGTGCCGACGATGGCATCGGGGCCCAGTTCCTTGCGCGCCAGGCGCACCGAGCGGGCGGCATCCATCAGGTGCACGCCGTCAAGCCCGTGCCGTGCCACCAGCTGCAGGTGGTCGGCAATGACGATCGCCACGTCGCGGTCATGCGCCACGGCGCGGCAGGCATCGGCGGCGCGGGCGATGGTGTCTGCGTCCTGCCCGGCAAGCGCCAGCCGCAGGCAGGCCACCTCGACACTGTCGAGCACCGCGCCGAGCGTGGGCACGAAACTGTCCAGCACCAGGGCCGGCGGGGTGATCAGGTAGATTTGCGGGCGGTCGGCGGTGGTCATCGGGAATTCCTCGCGCTGGTCTGGCGCTTCCTAGCCTTTCGCGGCCTTGGGCGGAAGGGCCAGCGCATAGGCCAGCGACAGCGCCACCAGCCGGCTGCGCGCGCCGTCATCGCCGGCCTCGGGCGGCAGTTCGACCATGCCACCCATCGGCCGGCCGGTGAAACCCAGTGGCCGCACCCCGGGCAACGCCAGCGCCTCGGCCTCGGCGGCCTTGCCGACGCGAAACATCAGCCCTTCCTTGCTGATGCCGCAGACCATGTTGCCGTTGAGCAGAAAGCAGATGCCGCCGAACATCTTTTTTTCGGTGATGCCCTGCGCCTCGCCAAGGTCTTCGCGCAGCAGTTCCAGCAGTCCGGGGTCGAGTGCCATGCCCTTCGCTCCTTGTCAGATTGCGGCTGCCAGCGTATCAGGCGCAGGCGTTTTGGAAAGCACGATGACCGGCCAGCCCGTCTTCATTCTGGTGCGCCCGCAGATGGGCGAGAATATCGGCGCCGCGGCGCGGGCGATGCTGAACTTTGGCCTCACGCGGTTGCGGCTGGTCGATCCGCGCGATGGTTGGCCCAACCCGCGCGCCGTGGCGATGGCCTCGGGTGCGGCGGCGCAGGTGCTGGACCATGCCGGGGTGTTTCCCGACGCGGCCGCGGCAATGGCCGATTGCGACTATGTCTTTGCCACCACGGCGCGCGGGCGCGAATTGTCCAAGCCGATCTTCACGCCCGAGGCCGCGATGGCCAAGGCGCGGGCCTTGCACGCGGCGGGGGCGCAGGTCGGGGTGCTGTTCGGTGCCGAACGCGCCGGGCTGGAAAACGAAGATGTGGCGCGGGCCAGCGCGATCATCACGGTCCCGGTGAACCCGGGGTTCTATTCGCTCAATCTGGGGCAGGCGGTGCTGCTGACCGCCTATGAATGGGCGCGCGGCGGCGCGATGCCGGCGGCTGTGCAGCCCGGCCTGGCCGGCGGCGATCTGGCAAGCGCGGTCGAGGTTGAACGGTTGGGCGACCATTTCGAGGCGGAACTGGAGGCGGCGGGTTTCTTCTTTCCCGCCACCAAGGCGCCACGGATGCGGCTGAACCTGCGCAACATGTGGGCGCGGCTGGCGCTGACCCGGGCCGAGGTGCAGACCCTGCACGGCGTGCTGCGCCAATTGCTGCGCCGCCCGCGCTGACCGCACCCCGGGGCGCGACAGATTCGCCTGACAGCCGCCGTTTCCCTTGCGCCGCCCGCTGCGCCGGGTAACTTGCGCGAAACGCCGATATCAAGGGATTCGCCATGAAACGCCTGTTGCCGATGCTTGCCGCGCTGCTGTTTGCCAGCCCGGCGCTGGCCCATGATGTCATCGTCAGCGGGCTGCATTTCGTGCACCCCAGGATCGCCGAGCCGATCCGCGGCGCGATGTCGGGCGCCGCCTACGTGGTGATCGCCAATGAGGGCAACACGCCCGACCGGCTGCTTGGCGTGGAAACCGACGTTGCGATGATGGCGATGTTGCACACCACCGAGTTCGGCGCCGACGGTGTGGCGCGCATGCAAGAGGTGCCGCCGGTGATCATCGCGCCCGGCGATGTGTTCAGCCTTGAACCCGGTGGCGCGCATATCATGCTGATGGGGATCGACCGCGGGCTGAAGGTCGGCGACATGGTGCCCTTCACGCTGATCTTTGAGACTGCAGGGCGCATCGAGATGGAATTCATCGTCGATCCCGCCGACCCGGATGAACCGGCGATGGGCGAACACATGCACTGACCTGGCCCGCGAGCCCGACCGTCGCAGGGGGCGCGACAAAAACGCGCAGCCGGTTTGCAACACATATGCGTGAAGCTTGATATATCTCCACGACGGCGGCGCGGGGCGGTTCCAGCATGCCGCCGTTGGCGCATTTGGTCGCCAGATATCTGCAAAGAAGGTTATCGCGATGAAAAGGCTGATTTCTGTTTTCGCTGCACTGATGCTGGCCGGTCCGGCGCTTGCCGACGATGTCACCGTGAACGGCATTCACGTCATTCACCCGTGGATCCCGGTTCCCGCGGCGGCAACGATGGGTGGCGCGGGCTACATGTCGATCAGCAACGAAGGCACCACGGCAGACCGGCTGCGCGGTGCCGAAACCGACATCGCCATGATGGCGGCGCTGCATGAAACCGTGTTCGGCACCGACGGCGTCGCACGCATGTTCGAACTGCCGCCGGTGGATCTTGCACCGGGCGAAACCATCAGTTTTGCGCCGGGCGGCGCCCACCTGATGTTGATGATGCTGACGGCACAGCTGAAAGAAGGTGACAAGGTGCCGATCACTCTTTTCTTCGACAACGCCGGCGAGGTCGTGGTTGAGTTCGTCGTCGAAGCCGGCAACTGACGGCGCGCAGCGGTTGCAGCTGCGCGGTTCAGTCGTGTCCACCCTTGAAGCCCCCGCCGCGCGCACCTAGTGTCGCCGGCGCAGGCGGAGGGCGTGATGGCAGGCAAGCGCAGCATTTTCGAAGAGGTCGGCAGCGGTGTGCCGCCGCCGCCACCGCAGGGCGGCATGATCGCCCGCGGCCCGCGCGGCGCGCGCGGCGCGCTGCGGCTGTGGCTGGGGCTGCTGTTCGCGCTGCTGGTGGCGATGATCGCTTTGGGCGGGCTGACGCGGCTGACCGACAGCGGCCTGTCGATCACCGAATGGCAGCCGCTGTCAGGCGCGCTGCCGCCAATGAACGAGGCCGCCTGGGCGCGCGAATTTTCCGCCTATCAGCAAAGCCCCGAGTTTCGTTTGCAAAACAGCACGATGACGCTGCAAGGATTCAAGCGCATTTTCTGGTGGGAATGGAGCCACCGCCAGCTTGGCCGGCTGATTGGGCTGGTCTGGGCGGCGGGATTTGTCGGCTTCTGGGCAGCGGGGCGAATACCGCCGGGCTGGAAATTGCGGCTGCTGGCGCCTGGCCTGCTGGGCGGCGCGCAGGGCGCGATCGGCTGGTGGATGGTCGCCTCGGGGCTTGGCGGCAATGCGGTCGATGTCGCCTCTTATCGGCTGGCGCTGCATCTGGGGCTGGCTTTCGCGATTCTGGGGCTGATCGCGGCGCAGATATTGGCGCTTGGCCGCAGCGAGGCTGATCTGATGGTGGCGCGGCGCAGCGGCAACGCTGCGCTGGCGCGCGCCGCTGGCGGCCTGATCGGGCTGGGCTTCGTGCAGGTGCTGCTGGGGGCGCTGGTGGCCGGCATCGATGCCGGCCGCGGCTTTCCGACCTGGCCGCTGATGAACGGCAACTTCTTTCCCGCCGATGCTTTCGCGGTTGCCGAGGGCGCCGCCGCCTGGCGCGCGTTTCTTGAAAACCCGGGTCTGGTGCAGTTCATGCACCGGATCGCCGGCTATCTGCTGCTGGTGGCGGCACTGCTGGCCTGGTGGCGCGCCCGCGCCAGCGCCCATGCAGCAACCCGCAGGGCGTTTGCCGCGGTGGCGCTGGCGGGGCTTGCCCAGGCCACACTTGGCATCTTCACCGCGCTTTACGCGGCACCGCTGGCGCTTGCGCTGGCGCATCAGCTTGGCGCGGTGGCGCTTTGGGTGCTGATGCTGCGCGCCCGCGCGCTTGCCCTTGCACCAGTGACACAAACGATCCGGGGAACCCGATGACCGCATTTGCTGACCTCATGGCGCATCAGCGCGTGACCGAGGCCCTGTCGCTGGTGGCCGAACGCCTTGGCTGGGATCAGGAAACGGTGATGCCGCGCGGCGCCGCCGAACAGCGCGCCGAGGAACTGGCGGCGATGGAACAGGTGCTGCACGCGCGCCGCACCGACCCGCGGCTGGCCGACTGGATCGCCGCCGCCGCCCCGCCCGATGCCGCTGGCGCGCGCGCCGTCGAACTGATCGCGCATGCGCTGCGCCGCAATGCCGCGGTGTCGGCATCATTGGCCGAGGAACTGGCGCGCACCACCAGCCTGGCGCAGGGCATCTGGGCCGAGGCCAGGGCAAGGAACGATGTCGCGCATTTTCTGCCGATGCTGAAACGCGTCGTGGCGCTGCGCCGCGAAGAGGGGCAGGCGATGGCGGCAGCCGGGATCGGTGGCGGCGATGCCTATGATGCGCTGATCGACGGCTACGAGCCGGGCGCCACCGCCGCCAGCCTGGCGGCGATGTTCGCCGCAATGCGGCCGCGGCTGGTGGCCCTGCGCGAGGCGGTGCTGGGCGCCCCCGAACCCGCGGCGCTGTCGCGCAGATTTGCCGCCGAGGGCCAGCTGGCGCTGGCGCGCAAGGCCGCAAGCGCCTTTGGTTACGACTGGACGCGCGGCCGGCTCGACCTTGCGGTGCATCCGTTCTCGTCGGGCGGGGTGAACGATTCGCGCATCACCACGCGGGTGGTGGAAACTGATCCGTTCAACTGCCTCTATTCCACCATCCACGAGGTCGGCCATTCCAGCTACGAACTTGCGATCGACGCGGCGCACCATTTCACGCCGCTGGGGCATGGCGTCTCGATGGGGGTGCACGAAAGCCAAAGCCGGATCTACGAAAACCAGCTTGGCCGTTCGCGCGCCTTCACAGGCTGGCTGCTGGCGCAGATGCAGGCGCAGTTCGGCGAGATCGGCATTGCCGATGCCGAGGCGTTTTATGCCACCGTCAACCAGGTCAAATGCGGCTTCATCCGCACCGAGGCGGATGAGCTGCAATACAACCTGCACGTCATGCTGCGCTTCGATCTGGAACGCGCGCTGATCGGCGGCGCGCTTGAGGTGGACGACATCGAAGCGGCGTGGAACGCCCGCTTCCTGTCGGATTTCGGCTTCGCGGTGGACAAGCCCGCCAACGGCGTGCTGCAGGATGTGCACTGGTCGGTCGGCGCCATCGGCTATTTCGCCACCTACAGCCTTGGCAATGTCTATGCCGGCTGCCTGCACGCCGCCTTGCGCCGCGATCTGCCGGCGCTCGACGCCGATTTGGCGCAGGGCGACGCCCGCCCCGCAACGCAATGGCTGCGCGAAAAACTGCAGCGCCACGGCGGCCTTTTCACCCCCACCGAGGTCATCACCCGCGCCTGCGGCGCCGCCCCGACCGAAGCGCCGCTGCTCGACTATCTCGAAGCCAAGTTCCGCGCGCTCTACCGGCTCTGACCAAATCCGGGGTCTTGCGCCCGCCCAGCCTCTTCTTTGTCCAAATATCCCGGGGGTGCGGGGGCAGTGCCCCCGTTCTGGCGCGGTGTCAGCGCCAGCCAGATGCCGTCCTTGCCGCGCACCGTCAGATGTGCCGCAGGCGTCGCCGCGCGCCCCGCGACCGGGGCGATGCGGAAGGCGCGCGCCAGCATCGACAGCATCAGCGGACCTTCGGCCATGGCAAAGGCGGCGCCGGGGCAGACCCGCTGGCCGGCGGAAAACGGGATATAGGCGTTGCGCAGGCAGGCCTTGCCGTTCGGCGTGGCGAAGCGGTCGGGGTCGAATTCGTCGGGGCGTTCCCAAAGCCGCTCGTGCCGGTGCAGGTGCCAGGGTGAAATCACCACCTGCGCGCCTTTCGGCACGGCGCGACCGCGAAACTGTTCCGGGCAGGTCGCCTCGCGCACCATCATCGGCACCGGCGGGTAAAGCCGCATCGCTTCGCGAAACACCGCGCGCGACGACTTCAGCCGGTTGATGATCGAGAAATAGGGGATGTCGGGGCCGATCACCGCGTCGGCCTCGGCGGCCAGCCGGTCTTGCCATTGCGGGTAAAGCGCCAGCAGGTAAAGCGACCAGGCCAGCGCCGAGGCCGAGGTTTCGTGCCCGGCCAGAAAGAAGATCGCCACCTGGTCGACCATTTCGCCGACCTCGAAACGCTCGCCGGTGACCGGGTCGGGGGTGGTCATGATCTTGGTCGCGAGATCATCGGGCGCGCTGCCGGCGCTGATCGCCGCCATCCGCGCCGTGGTCAACTGGGTGATCAGGCTGCGGATAGTGGCGGCGGTGCGGCGCGCCTTGCGCGAATGAAACCGCGGCACCCATTTCGGCAGTGCCAGCAGCGCGCCAAGGTTGACGATCGGCTGCGATTTCTGATGTGTGCGAAATTCGGAAAACGCCGCCGCTGCCACCGCGTTCTCGATCGGAATGGAAAACAGCGTGCGGAATATCACGTCGGCCGCGGCGTGGCTGGTTTCGGCCTCGATTTCGATCGGCTGGCCGTCGGCGCGGGCGCGCAGCCGCTCCACACAGGCCACGCCAGCATCCCACATCGCCGGAAAGGTGCTGCGCAGCCGGCCGCCCTCGAACGCCGGGTCGATAATGCGGCGCTGGCGTTCCCAAAGCGCGCCGTTGGTGATGAACACCGAATCGCCAAGCAGCGGCGCCAGCCCCTCGCGGATGCGTTCGGATTTGGGAAAATCCTGCGGGCGCTTTTGCAGCACGAGATCGACCAGTTCGGGGTCGTTGCACAGGTAGGAGCGAAAGAACGGCGTGCGGAACTCGGCCATCCAGGCGCGGTAAAGCCGCGCCGGCTGCGCTGAAAGGATGTCACGCCGAAACAACTGCAGGTAGCGCCATAGCGAAACCTTGTCGGCGCGGGCGGCGGGTTTGGGAGGCAGCAGGGGTTGGCTCATGCGACTTCGGTATAGCGGTTCACGGCGCGCTCGATGCGGCTTTTTGACGCAGCCCGCGCCGCGAATCTGGCGCGCAATGTCCGCGGCCCTGCGGTGACCCGGAAATAGTCGTAGTCTCCGGGCCGGTCGAAGGCGCTAAGATACTGAAAATGCAGACGGAAAAAGCGCCAGCGCAGCGCCCGCCAGCGCTCCGGCGACAAGGTTTGCGTGAAGGCGGCGGAAAGCACCAGCGGCCAGCGCTTGCCCGGCGGCGCGACGCCGGTGACCGCCACCGGGTCGCACAGCGCAAAGGCGCAGCCGTCGCCGGGGGCGGTGACATCGACCCAGGCCAGCTCGTCACGCGCCGCAAGATAGCGCAGGTCGGCGCGCAGCCGCGTGGCGCGCGGCAGGAACGAAACCATCGGCACCACCTGGCCCAGCGTCAGCAGCCCCAGCGCCGGGCCGTGCGCGGGCACGCGGCCGGCGCGGATCAGATCGGCCAGGATCGAGACCGCCAGATGCGCGCCCGACGAATGGCCGACCACCAGAACCTCATCCCAGTCGTCGGCCAGCGCCGCCGCGATGGCATCGCCGAACTGCGCCAGCCGCGCCTCCAGATCGGGTGGATAGGCGCCCCGGCCCTGCGCCGTATGGGCGTAATCATGCATCAGGTAATAGGCGTAAAGCCTGCCGTCGAGCTTGCGAAACCGTTGCAGCGTCACCGCCAGAACGGTGACGCCCAGCAGCGCTGCCAGCGTGTGGTCATAGGCGAAATCGGGCAGCAGCCGCTGCACCGCAAAGGCCACAAGCCAGCCTGCCAGCAGGCCGATGGCAAGCTGCACCAGCAGCGCGAACACCGGGTAGAGGCCGGCGATCATCGGCCCCTTGCGCAGCCGCATCAGCCGCAACAGCGAGCCCGAGGTGATATAGGTCCAGGCGGTGACAAGCAGTTGCAGATAGGTCGAGGGGATAGACTGGCCCATGCTGGCGCGCACGATGTCGGACCAGACCAACACCTCGAAATCGGCCTCGACCGCGGCGCTTTCGATGCGCGCCGAAACGTGCCAGCCGAATGGGCCGCCGGTCTGCTTGGGTGCCAACGCCAGATCGAACCCCGAGATCGCCGCCTGCGCGGCGCCTTCCTTGCGGTAAAGCTCGCGGTAGCGGCGCGGGTGGATCGGGTCGTAACCGGGGATGTAGAATACCCGGCGTCGCCTGACCTGTGGCGCTTGAATCGCGGCCATCGCTGCCTCACTGTTCCGTTCACAATGAAGCTAGCGCAAACGTTCCGCCGCGGTAAGGTCTTGCGGCGCCGTGCCGCAGCGCCGATCAGTCGCGCTTGGGCGCGTTCCAGCGCGCCTCGTGCGCCTCGATCGCGGCGATCCGGTCCGCCGATTTCGGGTGCGAAAGGATCCATGCCGGCATGCCAGCGCCGGGGGCGCCGGTCAGCCGTTCCAGCCGCAGAAAAAGCGCCTTTTGCGGCGCGGTGCCAAGCCCAGCCTTGAGCAGCAGCGCCGAAGCCCAGGCGTCGGCCTCATATTCATCTTGCCGCGAAAGGCGCGCAGCAAGCGCGGTGGCGGCAAGATTGGCGATCCACACGCCGATGCCGGGCAAAAAGCGCCCAAGCACGCTGGCAAGCACGATGCGCAGCGCGTTCTGGCCGGTGAAGTCGATCATCCGGCGCCGCGCATGGCCAAGCGCGACATGGCCAAGTTCATGCGCCACCACGGCGCCAAGCTCATCCGGCGTCACCTGCCCGGTGTCGAGCGCGCGCAGAAAGCCGCGGGTCAGGAAAATGCGGCCGTCCGGCGCGGCAAGGCCATTGATCGGCTCGGTTTCATAAATGTGCACCCGCAGCGCTGGCAGATCGAGCGCGCGTGCCAGCCGCGCGAAAACCGGCGTCAACCGCGGGTCGATCAGCGGGCGCGAATTGGCGTCGAGCTGCCGCCCCAGCTGCCAGGCGGAAAAGCGCCACAGCGCAAAGCCGTAGGCCAGCATCAGCAACAGGGGCAGCAGCTTGATCATGGCGTCTATATGGGGGCGCCGGGCCGCGGGTCAATCGGTGCGGCCGCGGCGGCGCGCCGCCGCCAGCAGCCAGAGCCCGAGCACCGCAAAGGCCGCCAGCGCCGCCAGCAGCCCGAGCGCCGACGAGGCAAGCTCGGTCGCCGCCTCCAGATTGGCGCCGAACACGTAGCCCAGCCCGACATAAAGCCCGACCCAGACCAGTTCGCCCGCCACACCGGCCAGCGTGAAGGCGCGGTGCGAATAGCGCAGCGCCCCGGCTGCAACATTGATCGAAGGCCCCAACGGCGCAAACAGCCAGCGGCTGAAAAACACCGCGGCGGCGCCGTTGCGGCGCAGCTTCTGGCGCGCCCGTGCCATGGTTCGCGCCCGCCTGCCGCGAAGCCGCGGCAGCACCCGTCCGGCGCCGCGCCCGGCTAGGAACCCGACCTGATCGCCCACCACCGCACCCAGCAGCGCGCCGCCTGCCGCGGCAGGCAGCGCCAGATCGCCCGTCGCCACCAGCGCGCCACCCGCCAGCATCAGCATCGAGGCCGGAATCGGCAGCATCAGGCAGGACAGAAACGTGGTTGTGGCCAGAAGCCAGGGCCCCCAGGCGGGCAATAGCGCCAGAAGCTGATCGGTCATGGCTGTTCCAGCAGCGGCAGGATCTCGGCGATCAGCGCCTGCAACGGCACGCCGCGTTCGGCGGCGATTTCGGCCAGCGTGGTGCGGCGCGGCACATCGCGCCCCAGCCCAAGCGCGCGGGCCACTGCCTCGGGTGGAATGTGCCGGGTGCGCGCCAACATGGCGGGGGTCATCCAGCCCTCGATCGGGCCGGCGCGATGCGCGGGGTCGGCCCAGTAGATGGTGAAAACCAGCATCCGCACCGCGAAAAAGACAACCGCGACCGCTGCCAACGCAAAGCCGATCAGCGCCAGCCGGTTGGTTTGCCATAATCGCCGCAGCGTGTTCATCCCAGCACCTTCATCGCCTGCGTGATACCCTCGGGCGTCAGCGCGAACATCCGCCCATCAAAGATCTGCCCGATCATGCCGGCGCTTTGCGAATATTGCCAGTGCCGCTCGGGCAGCGGGTTCAGCCAGACCGTCGCCGGCCACTGCTGCCGTGCGCGGCCAAGCCAGGTGGCGCCGCTTTCCGGGTTCCAATGCTCGTTGGCGCCGCCGGGATGCGAAATCTCATAGGGGCTCATCGTCGCGTCTCCGACGAAGATGCATTTGTAATCAGACCCATAACGGTTCAGAACCTGCCAGGTATCGGTTCGTTCGTTCCAGCGGCGGCGGTTGTCGCGCCAAAGCTGCTCATAAAGGCAGTTGTGAAAGTAATAGTGCTCCAGATGCTTGAATTCGGTTCGGGCCGCCGAAAACAGTTGGTCCAGCAGCCGCACATGCGCGTCCATCGAGCCGCCGACATCCAAAAACAGCAGCACCTTGACGGCGTTGTGCCGTTCGGGCCGGGTTTTCACGTCGATGAAACCCGCCTCGGCGCTGGCGCGGATGGTGCCGGGCAGGTCCAGCTCTTCCGCGGCGCCGTGGCGCGCCCAGTGCCGCAGCCGTTTCAACGCCACCTTGATGTTGCGGGTGCCAAGTTCCACCCGGTCGTCGAAATCGCGAAACGCGCGCTGGTCCCAGACCTTCACGGCGCGGCCGCGCCGCCCCGCATCCTGGCCGATGCGCACGCCTTCGGGGTTGTCGCCATGGGCGCCGAACGGGCTGGTGCCTGCGGTGCCGACCCATTTGTTGCCGCCCTGATGGCGGCCCTGTTGTTCGGCCAGCCGTTCGCGCAGGGTCTGCATCAGACGCTCGAACCCGCCAAGCGCCGCGATTCGGGCGCGCTCTTCGGCGCTCAGCTGCGTCTCGGCCAGCTTTTCCAGCCAGTCGGCGGGCAGTGAAACGGCCTGCAGCACCGCCCCGGGCGGGATCGATTGGAGCCCCTTGAAGACCTGCGCGAAAACGCTGTCGAAGCGGTCAATGTGGCGTTCGTCCTTCACCATCGCGGTGCGGGCGAAATAGTAGAAGGCGTCTATGTCATAGGTGCTCAGCCCCGCCGCCATGCCTTCCAGAAAGTCCAGATACTCGCGCAGGCTGACCGGCACCCCGGCGCGGCGCAGATGTTCGTAGAACGGCAGGAACATCGCGCCCGCCCCGCCTAGAACGCGCGCTCGATCGCCAGCGTGACGAACAGCCCGATCAGCGCGAAGGCGATGGCATAGACGGCGCTGTATTGCAGCTTGTCAAAGCGATTGCCGCCGCGGCGCAGCGCCTGACGGTAGCCCAGTAGCGCGCCAAACACGGCGGCGGTGATGACGATCATGGGCCCCCCCGGCCTGGCTTACCTCAGCCGCGTCGCGGCGCGGGCAAGTGCTGCAACCTCGGCGGCGCGCTGGTCGGCGGCCGCCTGACTGCCAAAGCCATAGCCCGCCCAACGGGCAGAGTCGAGCCGCGCCGCCTGCGCCGCGCCCGTATCGCCAAGCGCCTGCTGCGCCTCGGCGGCAATCAACAGCAGCGTCGCGGCCAGGGCGGCGTTTTCCGAGGCAATTGCGGGCGGCAGCGCGTCGCGCGCCAGCGCCAGCGCCGCGACCGGCTGCGCCGAGGCCAGCGCCAGACCGGCAAGCTGCATGTCCACATGCGCCAGCTGCACCCCGGCGCCGGGCAGCGCGGCGTAAAGCGCGCGCGCCTGCAGCAAGGCGGCGCGCGCGCCCTGCGGGTCGGCGCCGACGCTCAGCCGGCCAAGCGCGAACCAGGCGAAGGCGGCCCTGGCGTCCGACCAGCCCGCAGCCTGCGCGATCGCCACGGCCTGGCGCGCGCTTGCCCGCCGCGCCGGTGTGTCAAGCCTGCCACCGCCAAGCGCGCGATCCAGCGCCGCAGCGAAAGCGCGTGGGGTGGCCGGTGCGGCGCGCCAGCCGCCGGCGTCGCCACCGGTCGGGTTCAGCCGCGACAACAGTGCGGGCAGGCGTTCGGCCACCGTGTCCGGGGTCATGCCGCTGCGCAATTCCGGCGCGTAATAGGCGCGCAGCACCAAAAGGTCGAAGCTGGTCAGAACGCTGTGAAAATTGGCGTCGTTGAAGACGGAATCGGGCAGCCGGTAAAGGTCGTTCAGCGGCCCCAGCGCCTGCGCCACCTCTTCATGCAGACAGTCGCGCACCTCTTGCGGGGCGATGTCGGCGGGAATGAACACCGCGGCGCGGCGGCGCGTCGTCAGCCGCGCCCATTCGGTGGCGGCGCTGCCGCGGGCACGGCGATAGTCGTCCCAGCCGGCGACATTGGGGACCACGAAGCAGGCCGCGTTCGGCACCAGCGCCTGCATCTGCTCGCGCGGCACGAAGGCCACGGTGATCTCGGCCGACGCCTCGGCGCTTTGCGTGATGTCGATGCCGGCACGGCTGCGCAGCAGCGCCAGCAGGCCGGCGGTTTCCTGCGGCGCCGCGGCGGGCACGGCGCCGGTCAGCCGCAGCCGCACCGGGCCTTCAAAGCGGGTAAAGACCGGCAGGCTGCGGCCGCTTTCCAGCGCGAAGGAAAGCTCCATGAAGGCGGCAGCGACATCGGCGTTCGAGGCGGTCGAAGCGGGCACGGCGCGCGGCAGCGCGGTGAGATCGGGCAGGTCGAGCACCGCGGCATTGGCGCGTGCCGTGGCGGCGTCGGGCGGCGGCGCCGTGCAAGCGCCCAGTGCCAACAGCATTGCCACGGCGCCAAGCCCGCGCAGCAGTGCGGGCAGTGACGGTGCGGTTGAAAGCGGGGCGGGCATGGCACACGCAAGTTGCTACCGGGCCCTGCAAAGATAGCGCTGCCGCGCCGGATCGCAAAGGTCTGCCTGCGCAACACACTGTCCGCGCCCACGGCACAAAGCCTGCTGCAACCTGCGTTCACCCTGTTTCCCCTGCCCGCGGCAGTTCTTGTCGTTTCGCAAGGCGTTTCAGGGCCAGGCCGCGGGCAGCGCCACGCTGGCCAGCCCCGCCGCACGCAGCCGCGCCGCTGCGGCCTCAACCCCCCCGCGCGACATTTTGGGCCAGTCGCGCGCCGCGCCCTGCACGCCGTGGTGCTGATAGGCGTTCAGCCGGATGCGCAGCCCGGGGCCCAGCCCGTGCGCAAAGGCGATCAGCGCGGCAATTTCGGCCTCGGTATCGGTAAACCCCGGCACCATCAGAAAGCGCAGCTCATGCAGTTTGCCCGCGGCATGTGCGAGACGCACCGAGGCAAGGCTGGTGGCGTTGCCGCGCCCGGTCAGCGCGCGGTGCGTGGCCGGATCGAAGGCCTTGATGTCAAGCATCAACCCGTCGGTCAGCGGCAACAGCCGCTGCCAGCCGCGCGGCCCAAGATGGCCGTTGCTGTCGATAAAGCAGGTCAGCCCCGCCAGCCCCGGTTCACCCCTGATCGCCGCGAACAGCGCTGCGATGAATGGCGCCTGCAATGTCGCCTCGCCGCCGGAAACCGTGATGCCGTTCAGAAACGGGCGGTTGGCACGAAGCAGCGCCAACACGTCGTTCAGCGAAAGGCTTTGCGTCATCGGGCTGGCGCTGATCGGGCAGGCGCGCAGGCACAGATCGCACGCGTCGCACAGGTTGGCGTCAAAGGTGACCTTGCCGCCTGTCAGGCGCAGCGCGCCCTGCGGGCAGGCCGCAACACAATCGCCGCAGTAATTGCAAAGGCCGATCGTATGCGGGTTGTGGCAGCCGGGGCAGGCGAAATTGCAGCCCTGCAGGAACAGCACCAGCCGGTTGCCAGGGCCATCGACCGCCGACCAGCGCAGAACCTTGCTAACGGTTGCCTGCATCGCGTTCCAGCCCGACCACGCGGGGCTTGCGTGCAAGGATTCCCGTCAGTCGCGCCGCCTCGGCGCCAAGCGCAGTGGTGTTGGTGCGCGCGCCATCGCCCGCGTCGTGCCGCGCCACATCGGAAAGCCGGATCATGTAGCCGGTGACGCGCACCAGGTCGTTGCCGGCGACATTGGCGGTAAATTCGCGAAAACCGGCGGCGAAGGCGCCCTTGCAAAGTTGCAGCACGGCGGCGGGGTTGGCTTTCACGGTTTCATCCAGCGTCAGGATTTCGCTGACGCCGCTGGTATAATAGCGGTGCTGCGGCGCCAGTGCCTGCACATGCGCCACCGGGTCGGGTTCGGAGCCGTAGGCGATGCGGATGCCGGGGGTGGCCGCGCTGTCGGTGCTCAGCCCGGCCTGCGCATGCAACATGGCGCGGCCCCGCCAGACGTTGCGCAGCGGCCGTGCCGCCACAAGTTCGGCAAGTGCTTGCGTGATGCGCAGGCCAAGCGCGTTGGCGCCCGCCTCATGGCCATAGCGGCCGGGAAGGCCGGCCTTGTGGTGCATCAGGTTTACCGCCTCGGCCATGCCGAAGACGCCGAACATGGCGGCGAATCGGTCGCGGTCGATCCAGCCTTCCTCGATCAGGAAGCTTTCGAAAAATCCGGATTCGTCAAACAGGTAGTCGATCCTTGCCTGCATCAGCCGAAAGCAGAGCTCGGCATAGCGGGGCAGTTCCACGGCCAGAAAATCTTCCACCCCTTGCGCCCGCAATGCCACCTCGCGCAGGTTCACCCGCACCAGGGTCGAGGCGCCGCCGCGCAACGGCAGGGCGTTGTAGCAGCTGACGATGCCATAGCCCGCCGCATCGAATGTGGCGGCGTGGATGGGATGATTGGCGATGTGCGGTTTGGAGCATTCGGTGATGTTCGCCACCGCCTGCGCCAACAGGCTTTCGCTGCTGACCGCCGGGTCATATAGCAGCGTCAGGTTCGGTGCGATCTGTTTGAGCTCGGCATCCACCCGCAGCACCGCACGCGCCACCGGGTTGTCGGTCGGGCCGATGTTTGCATGCAGAAAGGCATCGGGAAGCACGCGGTCGATATAGCTCCAGAACAGCTTGATCTTGCGGTAAAGCTCATCGTCGCTGATGCCCTCGCAAAAGGGCATCAGCAGCGCGTCAAGCTGGCCGATATAGACCGGCATCCCGGTGATCGAGGGCACGTGATGATAGGCGATCATCAGCGTGTTCAGCGCCTCATCCAGCGTTGCGGGCGGCGGCAGTTCAAGCCAGCATGACCCCTTTGCCAGCACCACCGAAAAGTCGGCCAGCACGTAGCGCGGCCGGTACGGGGCGGCGCCCTCATGCATGTCGCAGATGATGCGGGCGTCCAGCGCCGCGCGGGTTTGCGCATCGAGTGTCGGATAGGGCAGCAGATTTTCGGCCTGAACCGCCAGCGCATGCGCCTTTTGCGAAGGCGACAGCGCCGGGTCGTTGACGATGCCGCGAAGTGTCTTGAACCCGTCCGGCATGGCAAGCCCCCTTTGCTGGCGCCACAATAGGCCGCATCCTTGCGCAAGAAAAGCGCGTGCCCGCGGGTGGCGGCGCGGGGCGATCACATTCAGAAAACTGCAGGTTTCTTGACAAGCGTCATGGCGTGCGGCGGCGGCCACATCGTAAGGTCTTGTCGCGCCGAAAGGTCTCCTGCGGTTCGGGGCACGCTGCCAGCCGCGGCGGGTGGCCTGTTGATCCTCGCCCGTCGCGGCGCGCGCTCGATCCCTGACCTGTGCGACTTGCCGCGCTGGGACCAAGCGTCGCCGTGACGCCCGGGCCGTTCGACTGGAGCAGGAGGATACCATGCTGTTCAGCTTTGCAAGACCCGCGACCGGGGGAACGTTTGCCGCGAGCGCTGCGGTCGCCTTGCTTGTCTCTGCCGCGGCGGCTTTGCACAGGCCACGCCCGCAAGCGACGAGATGGTGGCCCGGGGCAAGGCGATTTTCGAGGCTGGGGTGGGGGGAATTCCCTGCGCCGCCTGCCATGGCGAGGACCAGACCTCGATTGTCGGGCCGGTGGTCGAGGGCAGGGATGCCGCGGCGGTGCATGACGCCCTGGCCAAGGTCGCAGCGATGGGGTCGCTGACGCTGAGCAACGACCAGATCGCCGCGGTTTCGGCCTATCTGGGCAGCATCGGCGTCGGCGTGCGGCCGGGCGGCTACAGCGGCGCGAGACCGGCCAGCAGTTCGCCATCGCTGATCGAGCTGGCGACACGCGGCAAGGAGATTTTTGAATCCGGCGCCGACGGCTTGGGCTGCAAGGAATGCCACGGCTATGACGTAACGATCCTTGTGGCGCCCAATCTGCAAGGCCAGTCGCCCGATCAGGTGCACGCGGCGTTGTCGGGAATCGAGGGCATGCAGGGGCTGATCCTGACGCAGGACGATCTGGAAGCGGTCAGCGCCTATATCTCACAGGCGATGACGCAGTAGCGCCGCCTTGTTGCGGAATGCACTGCAAGGGCCGGCGGGCATCGCCCCGCCGGCCTTTCGCAATTGCGCCGGCAGGCGGCCGCGCTGTGCAGAACCGGATGCAAGGGGCTGGCGGTGCGACCGAATGCCTCATCCGCGCGGGAAAAAGCCGTTTGCAGAAAAAGGTGTAATGCACGTATTCAAATATCTGGGAGTAATCATTTCGATCAAGGTCGGCGAAATATTCAGCAGAACGAGGTTCTGATGACAGATCACGCATGGAGGATGGCCGCAATCGTCTCGGCGGCAATCCTGTGGGGCGGGCCGTTGCTGGCCCAAACCGGGGAGGAGACCGCACCGGCCCCGGTCAGCGCCAGCACCGCGGACCATTCCAAGTTCGAGGCGCTGAAGAAACTGTTCACCTCGGGCCCCGAGGTCACCCAGGCCTGCCTTTCGTGCCACACCGAGGCGTCAGACCAGGTCATGCACACCGTGCACTGGCAATGGGCTTACACGCAGCCCGACACCGGCCAGAGCAATCTGGGCAAGTCGAACGTTCTGAATTCATTTTGCGGCAACGTCGCGGGCAACGAGGCGCGCTGCACATCGTGTCACATCGGTTACGGTTGGACCGACATGCGCGAAGCCGCGCCGCAAGACCCGACGCGGGTGGATTGCCTTGCCTGTCACGACACCACGGGCGCTTATGCCAAGCTTGACAACAAGGCCGGCAACCCGCCGCTCGACCCGCTGCCGGCAGGCGCCAGAACCATTACGGGCGAGCTGGCCTCGGTCGTCAACCTGGCCGAGATCGCGCAGAAAGTCGGTGAACCCGGGCGCGAAAACTGCGGCAACTGCCATTTCTACGGCGGCGGCGGCGACAATGTGAAACACGGCGACCTGTCGTCGGCGCTGTATGAACCCGAACTTGCGGTAGATGTGCACATGTCAGCGGAAGGGGCCGGGTTCACCTGCACCAGTTGTCATGTCAGCGAAAGCCACGCGATCACCGGCAGCCGCTATGACACCAACGTGACCGACCCGCATGCCGAAGACCGGCCCGCCGGTGCGGCGCCCGAGGTTGCGGCCTGTTCCGCCTGCCACAGCGAAAGCCCGCATGCGACCACGGTGATCGGGCTGAAGCTGAACGACCACACCGACACGCTGGCCTGCCAAAGCTGCCACATTCCCGAATTCGCGCGCGGCGGCATAGCCACCAAGACGCTGTGGGACTGGTCCACCGCCGGGCAGCTTGGCGCCGACGGCAAGGTGATTTCCACCGAAGGCTATGTGCAGGGCGATGGCAAGGCGCTGCACAGCTACATTTCGACCAAGGGCACCTTTGCCTGGGCCGAAAACGTGGTGCCCTATTACGCCTGGTTCGATGGCGATGTCAGCTTTACCGTGCCCGACCAGCCGATCGACCCGAGCCGCCGGTTGGAGATCAACCGGCTGAGCGGCAGCGCCGACGACCCCGACGCGCGGATCTTTCCGTTCAAGCGCATGGAGGGTCGCCAGCCCTATGATACCGGCTCGAACCTGCTGGCCTACAACCACACCTATGGGCCGGGCACCGAAACCGCGTTCTGGGTAAACTTCGACTGGGACAAGTCGCTGCAGGCGGGAATGGAATATGTGGGTGCCGCCTATTCGGGCAGCTACGATTTCATCGACACCTACATGTATTGGCCGATCACCCATATGGTGGCGCCAGCGGCGGATGCGGTGGATTGCGTCGAATGCCATTCGCCGGGTGGGCGGCTGGCCACGGTGGCGGGCATCTATGTGCCCGGCAGCGGACTTGGACCGGGAGGCAAGCTGGGCCTTTTGATGCTGATTGCAACCGCGCTTGGCATGGCTGGGCATGGCGCGATCCGGCTGTTGCGGCGCGGGCGCAAGACGAACGGGGGGGCCGACCATGGCTGAACGACTGGTCAAGATCTACACGCGGTTCAACCGTATCTGGCACTGGCTGCAGGTGGCCTCGATCGTGCTGCTGCTGTTCACCGGCACCCGCATCATGGGGCTGCACGAGCTGCTGCCTTATGCCGGGGCGGTGGCGCTGCACGAAGTGAACGCGGTGTTTTTGCTGCTGCTGTGGGCTTTCGCCACCTTCTGGCTGTTCACCACCGAGGCATGGAAGCAGTTCATCCCCACCCAGAACGGGCTGCGCGGGGTGGTGCGGTTCTATGCCTGGGGGGTGTTTCACGGCGAACAGCACCCTTACCGCAAATCCTACCAGCGCCGGCACAACCCCTTGCAGGCGCTGTCCTATCTG